>RCNF010000612.1_pt1 | contig 18394 bp, 16 predicted proteins | sample 2041311 | NCBI WGS metagenome assembly RCNF01 (sample SAMN09708228, study PRJNA481090) | Marine sediment metagenome, whole genome shotgun sequencing project. | biome: marine sediment; feature: ocean; material: sediment; isolation source: Sewage treatment plant 2 marine sediment (STP2) ... | reverse complement strand
GCCCGGCGAGATCGGCGGTTGCGATGGCCTCGACGGTGGCCTCAAACTGCGGGTCGGCGGCGATGGCGTCGTAGTCCACCCGGCCCTCGACCACGTGCTCGCTCAGCATCCGGTCCCAGGCCGCCCAGTTGATGACCGCGTCGAGGCTGCCCTCAGCCGCCGCCAGCGGGCTCATACCGAGGAAGAGGACCAGTGCACAGGTATTTTTCAACATCTCGGCTATTTCTATTCCGCACAGGCCCGCGCGGTAACCGGCGGCTTTCCTTCCGTCCATGGAGCGGGCTCGCCGTATGCGCAGCACCCGTGTTAGCATGTCTCAATCGAAAGAGACTCAATATCGAAAACAACTCCGAAGGACGGACCATGAAGAATCTCACGAGATCCGCTGCGGCGATGATCACGAGCGCCCTGCTGATGTGCGCCCTCTCCCCTGCCCCGCAGGCATTTGCCGATTCACACACCACGGATGAGGCCGCCGAAACCGCCACCCAGAAAGCGGTGTTGGTCACCGGCGCGAGCACCGGGATCGGCCGCAAGATCACCGAGGATCTCGCCGGGCGCGGTTTCTTCGTCTACGCCGGGGCGCGCAAAGACTCCGACATGAAGGAGCTCAACGCCATCAAGAACGTCATGGCGATCCGACTCGATGTCACCATCCAGGAAGAGATCGATGCGGCCGTTGCGACCATCACCAGGGAGGGCCGCGGGCTCTACGGTCTGGTCAACAACGCCGGCGTGGCGATCATGGCTCCGTTGATCGAAGTCGAGGAGTCGGAGCTTGATTTCATCTTCGATGTCAACATCTATGGCCCCTACCGGATCACCAAGGCCTTCAGCCCGCTCATCATCGCGTCCAAGGGGAGGATCACCACCATTTCCTCAATTGCCGGGATTCTCGCGGGCACCATGTACGGGCCCTACAGCATGAGCAAGCACGCCATGGAAGCCTATTCCGATTCTCTTGCCAGTGAAATGCAGCGTTTTGACGTGACAGTGAGCGTCGTCGAGCCCGGCAGCTACAATTCGGACATCAGCGCGACAACGACGAAGAGAATGAAAGCGAAAGGCCTCGAGATCGAAGGCTCGCCGTACGAGAAGGAGTTGCGGAGCATGCTGGAACGCGACGGCAGCAGGGCGCAATACAAAGATCCTGACGAAGTGGCCGATGCCGTGTATCACGCTCTGTTCGATGAGAACCCCAAGATGCGTTACATGGTGGTGCCAAACCTGCAGCAGGCGGAGATGACGATCGGCAAGGCGATGATGGAAATGGTCCAGCTCAACCAGGATCAGACCTACACGTTTGACCGCGAAACGCTGATCAAGATGCTCGACGAGGCACTGGCTACAACCGCACCGCCGACCACGAGCGATTGACGACCCCGTGCGATCGGTTGCTGAGCCCTGGCGAAATCAATGATCGTCGGGCCCGATCCGCGGGCCGAAGAGCGCTTGGTCGAGGGACAACCGTCCCGGGCCCATGGCGAACAGGATCACGGCGATGCAGAAATACAGCGCGGCGGACTCGTACGACGAGCCTCCGGAGGCTACAAACGGATCACCGCGCATCACGGCGTGCATGTAAAACGCGACCGCCATGGTGAACCCGATTCCCAGAGAGGCCAGGGGCGTTAAAAGTCCGATCACCCACGCCAGCCCGCCGCCGAACTCGGACACGGCGGCGAGGGCCTGGAACACTCCCGGAGCGAAGGCATCGGGACCCATCCAGCCAAAGGGGTTCTGGATCTTGCCCCAGCCATGCAGCATGAAGGCGAGACCCGCCACGACTCGGAGGAGCAGCAGGGCGACATCGCCAAAGGTCGAGTGAGGGGGAACCGAAAGGATTCTCTTGAAGTTCATGGTGGCCCTTTCCGAGATTTTGAGTCGGCGCCTCGCATGCGGTGTCGAGGTGCGTGCCACGATTTCAGGGGTGTCGTTGCTTCGGCTCAGGCTACCACGGTCGTGAGACCCGACATCGACCGCCTCTTGGATGGAGATTGCCGAACCGATCGGTCGTCAGCGACCGGAATGAGACCCCAGGCCCTGCGGTTTCCAATTCTGTAACTCGAACCCCACATGATGTAAACCCGGGAGGTTGATGATGACGATCCTTCGAACGACAGGCTGCCGCGCCATTCTCATTGCTTTGGTTCTTTCCACGCCTCTCCTGGCTCAAGCTCAGGAGGAGGGGGCGATGCCGGAGATGACGCCCGAAATGCAGGCCGAAATGGCGGCGTGGATGAAGATCGCGCAGCCCGGCGCCCACCACGAACACCTGGCCCCTTTCGTCGGCACCTGGGAGGGTGAGGTCACCATGTGGCCGGGTCCTGACCAGGCTCCAATGACCGAGATGACACGAGCGACGGCTTCATGGCTCCTGGGCGGAAGATTTCTGCAGTGGAATCAGACCGGAAAATTCGGCGACATGCCCTTCGAGGGCATGGCTATCGAAGGCTACAACAATGGCGACGGACGCTACGAGTCGATCTGGCTCGACAATTTCGGCACCATCCTTTTGTTCTTCACTGGATCGTGCTCCGAAGGCGGCAAAAACCGCCAGATGATCACGAAGTTCGCGGACGTGGTGGCCGGCGGAACGGTCGATTACCGAACTGAGTACCAGTGGATCGACAAGGACCACTTCACCTACACAGCTTTCATGAACAAGGGTGACGGAGAGTTCAAAAATTTGGTCATCACCTACGAGCGCCAGTAGGCAGCAGCGAATCAGATAGGACACCGGCCACCAGGACGTCGCCTGGGCCGGGGCGACCTCGAGTCAGGACCGATACTGTTCAGTTCGTTGTGCAGGCGGGACGCCTACACCACAAAACCGGCCCGGAATCAATGTGGTGCAGGCGTCCCGCCTGCACATGGCGACGATTATTGAAGAGTATCGGAGTCACGACGATGGAATCAGATGATCGATAAGACCGTCCCGCACTACACCGTCATCGAGAAGCTCGGAAGCGGCGGAATGGGGGTCGTCTCCAAGGCCGAGGACACGACGTTGTCGGATCACGCGGTAATGCCGTGCTCCACCCAGAACTTCATCAGGGTCAGGGCCTGAGCCCAACCCGACGCACGGTTGAGCATGTCCTGGAGCCCGACGTCGCCGACGCCAGGTGGATCAGCTGCGTCGTCTTCTGATCGAGAATCTTGTTGAACCGGGCCGATTTGAAAGAGTCTGCAAAGGCCCTGTCCTGTTTCTCCGGCAGCATCGGTTGTCCTCCGCGGGTGTTTTCTGTAGGTACGTTCAGAATCTCACATCAGTTTCTTCGGCGCATGGCATCGCGGGCAAGCTCGCCCTCGACCATGTGATCCGGACAGGTCGGCGCCCCACACACCGCCACCGGATCGAAACCGCGTCCCGCGATCGCAAGGCCGAGCAGATCCTCGGCGGACACGGTGGGCCGCCCGGAGCGATCGGTGAGGGGAATCCAAACCGACCCGAGACCGTCGAACGCGCGATAAATGACCTCCGTGCAGACCAGGCAGTCGGAACGGAAGAAGTCGAAATCGAAATCATAGGACTTTCCCTCGTGCTCCGCGGCCCTGGACAGACCTCGCGCGATGTCCTCGCGATCCAGCTGCGGTCGGATCACCGCCACCGCGTCCACCGCGAGGGTCTGTTCAAGGGGGCGAAACAACACGCCGTCCTTGAGGGCCTCGAGCACCCGTCGGTCGCCTCGCCACCGCGCCGCCCGCTCGGCGTCGAGCGACACCTTCATTCGCTCCCGATCGCCTTCGGACCCGATATAGAGAGCGGCGTGCGGCCAGTAGCCGGGCAGAAACAGATTTGTAAGGGCGTTGTCATGTCGGGTAATCAGTACGTCGCCGGGTTGCAGCACGCCCTCGAGGCGCGCTCGCAGATCGTCGTCGATTCGGCACGGTGTCCAGTGGTCGCGCAGTTCGGATGCCAATCGTCCGCCGGCCTCGAGTGTGGCAAACATCGTCCGTTGTCGGGCGGAGGCGTTGTTTCGCATCACAGCATGGCGGAGAAAGATCGCCAACCGCGAGAGGTATCGCCTCCTGCTGGGCTCGAGCACCCCCTCTCGTGCCGCGAGTGCGGCGACAAACTCCCCCACCACCGGATCCCCGACCAGAGCGTCCAGCTTCCCGCGGTGATGGCGCGCAAAGCGCATCGCCTGGTCCATCGATCGTGCCTTGACCGGGTTCGCAAACGACTCGAACACTGCGGTGTACTGTTTGCGAGGGATCCGATGCGGCACCGACCCCTCGTTGAGCTTGCGCTGGGTCACCGAGTGTCCGGCCACATCGTCGAGCAGCAGCCGGTCGAGTTTCACGATGAGACACGCGGACGTGTAGCCGAAGACAAAGCACCGCCACCCGTCGAGATCGAGGACGCGGCGCACGCTCCCCCCGACCGGTTGCGAGACCTCCCCAAGCACCTCCCACAGCCCATTCCGAACGGTGAGAAAGCGAGCGAACCACGCCAGCAGCGCTGCCTCTTCGTCGGGCCGGAACAGCCCTCGTGCCACGACCGGGGCTAGGAGGTCCGAGGCGGGGGCGGTTGCTTCAAGCACGTCGACCGCTGCCGCGAGAGACGACACGGCACGTCGAGCGCCCTCAAGGAATTCGTCGTTCGTTGGCGAACTGCGATCAGTCCGATCGGCGAGGTGTCGAGATTGTTGAGGCACCCTCCAATTCTACCGGTAATATTCTCCATCAATCTCGAATATGGGGATGGGAAGCGCCGGCCATCGTCCCCTTGAAAGACGCCCTCGCAGCCAGCCGGCCCGAGTTGAGGCCCTCGGCGGTTTTAGCCGATGCCCGGGTTGCGGAAGGTTTGAACCACGTCTACTCTCTGATGTGAAACGAGAGGAGATTCAGATGCGCTCGCTCGCTGCACTCCTAGTTACCGGCGCCGCGGGGGTTCTTCTCGTCTCGTATCACTGGCAGCACCTCCCGGCGAGGGTGGCCAGCCATTTCAACGCTTCTGGGGCCGTCGATGGGTGGATGAGCAAAGACGCCAACTTCTTTTTGTCGGCGGGACTCCTCATCAGCCTCACCGCCACCTTTTATCTGCTCGGCGTCATGATGCGCCGGCTGCCGCAGAGGTGGATCAATATGCCCAACAAGGCCTATTGGTTTTCCGGAGAGCGTGAAGACGCAAGTCGGAGCCACCTCGCCGGCTGGTCCTGGACATTTGGCGCCTTCCTCAACCTGTTTTTGATCTTCGTCTTCCACATGGTCTATGTGGCCAACGTTTCCGACCCGGTGGCGCTGAACAACACCGTCATGATGGCCGGGCTATTGGTGTACCTGACGGTGTCCCTCGGCAGCCTTGTCGCGCTGCTCCTTCACTTCCGAAAAGGTCGCTGACCCTCTCGGCTCGCCCTACTCTTCGCCTATCAACTGCTCGACCTGGTCGAGGGTCTCTTCGAACGTCTTCATTGCGGCGGTGAGGGCGTCGGGTTTTGTCAGGTCGACTCCGGCGCCGGCGAGCAATTCGAGCGGCGGTTCCGATGCTCCACCCTCCAACATTTTGAGGTAGGCGGCGGCCGCCGGTTCGCCGAGGGTCTTGACGCGGTCGGCAATGGCGATACCGCTGGCCAGCCCGGTCGCGTAGGAGTAGACGTAGTACTTGTAGTAGAAGTGTGGGATGTAGGCCCACTCCATGCCGTCGTCGGCATCGACGGTGAAGCCGGGGCCGTAGTAGCGCTGCACCAGGTCACGATAGGTGGTCTCCAGCAACGCGGCCGTCACCGGCGTCCCCTCTTCGACCAAGGCGTGCACCTCGAGTTCGAACTCGGCAAACATGGTTTGACGAAAGATCGTGCCGCGGATGGTCTCGAGCCGGTCGACCAACAACGAGGCCTTCTCGGCCGGATCGGCGGCGTTCGTCACCAGGTAGTCCGACAGCAAAGCCTCGTTGCAGGTGGAGGCAATCTCGGCGAGGAAGGGGACGTAGCGGAAGCTCGGGTAGGGCTGATTCTTCATGGCGAGATCCGAGTGCAGGGCGTGGCCGAATTCGTGCGCCAGGGTCGACATGTCGTCGGTGGAGTCCTGGTAGTTCATGAAGACGTAGGGGTGCGGGCCGTAGACGCTGGCCGAAAAGGCGCCGCTTCGTTTGTTTTTGTGCGGGTAGAGATCCATCCAGCCGTTCGCCGGATCGAGACCCTCGGCAAGCGCCTCGCCATAGGCCTCTCCCAACGGTTCGAGTGCCGTGAGGATAGTCTCCCGAGCCTCGGCAAACGAAACCTCGGTGTCGACGCCTTCGGCAAGGGGGATGTAGAGGTCGTAGATGTGAATCTCCTCCAGCCCGAGCGCCCTTTTTCTAAGCTCGACATAGCGGTGGAGCAGCGGCAGGTTGGCGTTGATGGTCGAAACCAGGTTTTTGTAAACGGCGGGGGTCAGTCCGTCCTTGTCCAGATAGGCCTCGAGGGCGGTGTCGTAGCCGCGCGCCTGGGCGAGGTCGACATCGAACTGAAATTGACCGGCCAACGTTGCAGCAAACGCATGCTCGTATTGGCGGAGGGTGCCGAACATGGCCGCCACTGCGCCGCGACGGACCTCGCGATCTGTTGATGCGCGGTAGCGGGAGTAATTCGAGAGATTGAGCTGGACCTTCTCACCCTCTTCGTCGGTGATCTGCGGCCACGGGATGTCGGTGAGGAGCGCGCCGAAGGCGTCCTCGAGCGGCGACGGAATCTCGTTGAGATCGATCTCGGCCCACAGGTTGTCACCGAGGAGCGCCAGTGCCCGTTCCGCGTCGGGCGACAGCAACCGGTTTGCGCGGCGGCGGAGGTTGTCGATGTAGGGACGATACCCGGCCAGCGCCGCTTCGCTGGCGTACGCCGCGGCGAGGCTCTCTTCAGGCAGCGTCAGCACCTCACGACGGATGAACGCGGCAGCACTCATCAGTTCATCCATAGCGGCCAGGCTGCGTTGGACCATGGCGTTGGCGGTCCCGTCCGACAGTGCTGTGCTCTGGCGGAGATTGGCATAGAGGGTCACAAAATTAGCATCCAGGTGAAGTCGGAAGTAGAGTTCGAGACACGCCGTGAGCGCTGCGGGATCGGCCAACTCGCCTTCGTACTGCCCAAGCGAAGGGATCCCTGCAAGCAGCTTCAACCGCGCTGCATCCCAGTCTTCATCCGATGCAAACAGCGGATCCAGGTCCCAGGTGTAGATTTCCGGGATGTCGGCGCGATCCGCGTTGGCGTCGGGCACCACCACGGGGAGCTCGGGCCGTGGGTCTGCGGCAACCGGCATCACGACGCAAAGAAACAAGGCGGCCACGATGGATCTCACGAGACATCTGCACCACACGGATCGACCACAATCACCCATCTCTTCATCTCCACAAACCGACGTGGCAACGGAATCGAGACACGCCCACTCCGCGCCCGCCCTATCCTACGCCTGTTCCGGAGGGTTGTGGGGCCGACTTCATTTCAAAAAAAAGGCGGGGTTCAACCCCGCCTTTTTCGAATAACAAACAGGTCAGGCCTGGTGAAGGACGATCTGGTCAAACGGGATCTCGATCCCGGCTTCGGCCAGCGCATCGTAGATCGCTATGCGGACGTGGTGCTGCATCGACGGAAAGTCGTCGGGCAGCGACCAGGGCCGCGCCAACAGATCCAGCGACGACGCACCAAAGCCGGCAAAGGCGACATCCGGGGCGGGGTCGGCAAGCACCAGATCGGAACCGGCACAGGCTTTTTGAATCACCTGCATCGCCTTGGCGATATCGGTCCCGTAGGCGACTCCGATCGAGACGTTCGCCCGCACTTTCCCGAGCCGTGCGTAATTGACGATCGAGTCGTCGGTGATCTTGGAGTTGGGGATGATGATCGTCTCGCTGTCGGGTGTGGTCAGGGTGGTGGCAAAGAGACCGATCTCCTCGACGGCGCCGGTGTGGCCGGCAACTGTAACCCTCTGGCCGATGTCGATCGGCCGGAACAAAAGCATCATCACTCCAGCCGCGAAGTTCGCCAGGCTCCCCTGCAGGGCAAATCCAACCGCGAGGCCGGCGGCACCCAAGATCGCCACCAGACTGGTCGACTCGACGCCGACCCTGCCGAGCGCCGCGATGACGGCAGCAGCAAGGATGGCATACTGCGTGATCGACGCCAGGAAACGGCCCAAAGCCTCGTCAAGATTCCGCTTGACACAGAATTTCACGATCATCCGGTGGACCCACTTCGAAATGATCCAACCAATAGTGAGAATTACCAGGGCGGTGAGAGCCCCTACAAACATCGGAGCATACGGGTCGAGAGTGTCAGGCAGTAACGCCTTCATCGCATCAAGCATTTTCAGAACCTCCTAAATGATGGACCGGATTATAGCGAAAAAGTCACCTGCCTGCGTTTGCCGCAATCGAGTCCTCACCAACGGCCTTGACTGGAGAAGCACCGGTCACTACCCTCAAACCGTAACCAGGGCAAGAACACGCGGACTCTGGGCGCTTCGGCCCGGGCCAAGTTCAGGCCGGGGAGGTCCTCATGCGCAGAGCGTATGCCGTGTCGTTGGGGTGTCTGTTGGGACTGGGGCTGACGGCCCAGTTTGCCGGGGCCACCTGTGACTCTGCCTATGTTTCGCACAACGGCTCCACCTGGACCGTATTGCCGACCGGTATAGATGATGCGGACAACCTGGCCTGCGCCTTTGACGAGGCGGTGGCCGCCGGGTCGGGCAGCGTCGTCAGATTGGTCGCCGCAGAATACGTCCTCTTGCGGCCCATCGCCGTACGATACGAGGGAGACCTGACCTGGCGAGGTGCCGGGAGAAACCGGACCATCATCAACGCAGGCAGCGAGGCGACCCTGTTCCCGCTGCTCGTGAAGGAGGGCTATTATCCGGAGCCCGGTTCGCCGTCGGTCATCGTCTTTCACCAGGATGAAGACGGCTGGGTGGGCCCGGACGGCGAGGCGTTGACCAGCAAATTGCTCTTGAAGGGTTTCACGATCCGCCTGCGCGGTCTTTCTGAATCCTGGGAGGATGCGTTTGGCACCATCTCACAAACCAGAAGCATCATCGACGTCACCGGACGGATCGACGGTCTCCGCAACTTCGAGGCCAGCCGGGTTCAGTTGACGATGGACCATGTTCGGCTGCAGGGAGAGGACTGTGCCGGTGGGGTCTGCGGCTTTCTCGACTGGACCGCCCACAACGGCCTGACGGTGGGGGGCGAGCCGGTGATCACCATCGACGGTGAAGGCCGCGCACTGATCGAGTACTCGAAACCGCTGGTTGCCGACACCGACATCGCCTACTGCGTTTTCGAACGGATCGGGTTCGCCGCCGGGCACACCGACGCCGAGGAAAGTTCTATTCAGGTTTTCGACAGTCGGTTCACCGATGTCGGAGTGGCCTATTTTCTGCAGGACGCCAATGGCGGCAGGGTCAACGTGTGGCGCAACCAAATGTCGGGGATCGCCTACTACGGAATCATCGTCATCCACGGTTTGACCGGGGTCTTCGGCAACGAAATGGGCCCGGTGACTGAGCGGTTCCCGACCACGACGACCGGGATCGAGATCTCGAAAAACACCATCTGCTGCACCGGTGAACTCGCCGAGTGCGTGGTGATCGAAGACTACACCGTGCTCAACCTGCCCGAAAACCAGTTGATGCTCGAGGCCGACGTGGCGGAAAACTTCATCAAGCTCACAGCCCCCGCGTATGCGGCCGTGGGCAGTTATTATTCGCGTGGAGTCAACATCTTTGGCAACATCATTGTCGGCGAAGGCGTCGCCGGCATCTACACCCATTTCGGCGGATACTGGACCATCGTGGGGAACCTCGTCTCGATACGGTCCGGGATTCCCATCTGGCTGGAGGAACAGAGCACCGATTCGGCGATCGACCGCAATCTCATCCTCGGTCGCGGCGGCGACGCTGCGATCCAGATCGACGGCGTGGGCCACCAGGTATCGGGGAACTTCGTCAGGTGGTTCCGTCCCAACGTCGCCCACTACTGGCTGACCGCGACGTCGGCACAGAACGATCTCGTGGTGGCCGAAGTCGACACCGTCCTGGAGGAGGGTACTGAAAACACCGTGACGTTAGAGATTGCACCGGCCCCTTAGCAGGAGAATTCTCGGCAGTTGACTGGCGCATGGCCGACCCCCGGAGTCGCACCCTACTCCCGCTCCCATGGGTAGAAATCAGGGCTCGAGTGGTTTTCGCGCGATCAGGCTGGCCACGGCTTCGTGGTCGTCCGCGGTCTCCGTGTATTCAAGGATCTCGAATTCCTCGAACATCGTCCGGAGCTCGCCCGGCTCCAGGAGATACTCGCGCCGTAGGTGGTGGGCGTCGGGGATATCCAGTTGCGCCACCGTGTAGGTCTCGTAGATGACGAGGCCACCCGGTCTGAGGGCCGACTTGAGGTCGTCAATCAGGTCCCTCTCCAGATAGTTGATGACCACCACCACGTCGTATCGTTGTTTCGGGATCGAGTAGTCCTCGAGATCCGCAACGATGGTGCGGATCGTGACACCGGCTGCATCCGCGAGGCGCTGGGCTTTTTCCAGACCAACCTCCGAGATGTCCACGGCTTCGACCTCGAGTCCGTGGCGGGCGAGGAAGACGGCGTTGCGTCCTTCCCCGGCCGCCACGTCGAGCGCCCTCCCCTTTGCCGGGAGCAGTTCAACGTTGTCAGCGAGGAAGCCGGCCGGTTCCGTACCGTAGATGAAATCCGAGCCTGAGAACCTTCGATCCCACTTCTCGCGGTCTTTCCCGGAGGTCTTTTCCTGGCCCATGCCGTTTCCCACCATAACGAATATCAGGAGAGTTGATGCAGCAATTGCCCTGGAAGCGATCTTCTCCGTCGATCGAATCTGACGTATCTTCCCGGTCGCAAACAACGCTTCTCCTTTGGATTCGGGACATCAACTCGTCTCCCTCATGGTACCCGGAGCGGCACAAACGGTGTTGCCCCGGGCGAATCCGGCTCGGCAGAACCGAAGGGACACTCCACTTCGGAGTGAGAACCCGCCCCGGGGCGGGTTACACTCCCCGGGCCGAGGAGGGCGCATGAAAAAGAACTTCATCATACTGGCGGCTCTTGTTCCCATCGTGTTGCTGAGTTTTGGCTGCCAGAAGAGTGACCCGCCGGTGGTCGAGGTCGAAGTAACACCTGAGGTCCGGGCGGCGCAACTGGCGCAAGAGATCCTGATGATCGACACCCACATCGATCTCCCCTACAGGCTGTACGACGCGCCGGAAGATGTCGCTGTTGAGACCGAAGATGGCCATTTCGACGCCATACGTGCGCGCGAGGGCGGGCTCAACGCAGCCTTCATGTCGATCTACGTCCCGGCAAAACTCCAGGATGAAGGCGGCGCCCGCGCGCTGGCCGACGAGCTCATCGATATGGTTGAAGACCTGCAGGCGCAGGCCCCCGAAACCTTTGCCGTGGCACGTTCCGTCCACGATGTGCGCAGCCTTTTCGAAAGCGACATTTTTGCCCTGCCGATGGGGATCGAAAACGGCGCCGCCATCGAGGATGACCTCGGAGCCCTTCAACACTTCTACGACCGCGGCGTCCGCTACATCACCCTCACGCACTCCGAACCCAATCTCATCAGCGACTCGTCCTACTCCGAGGACCACCGCTGGAACGGTCTCAGCCCGTTCGGCCGCAACGTGGTGGCCGAGATGAACCGGCTCGGGATCATGGTCGACATCTCACACGTCACCGACGACGCTTTTTTTCAGGCCATCGAACTCTCACAGGCGCCCGTGATCGCCTCCCACTCCTCGTGTCGCTTTTTCACCCCGGGGTATGAACGCAATATGTCCGACGACATGATCATCCGGCTCGCCGAAGCCGGCGGTGTGATTCAGATCGCGTTCGCGCCTGGCTTTCTCACGGAGGATGCCCAGAAACAGTCCTCCGAGCTCTACGCGATGATGCGCAAATACATGGCGGAGAACGATGTCGAAATGGGGAGCCCCGAATTTCGCGAACGGATCGCCCAGTTCTACGCGCAGAATCCAAAGGCCGTGACGAGCGTCACCGATGTCGCGGACCACATCCAGCACGTGGTCCAGCTCGTAGGCATCGAACACGTGGGGATCGGCTCGGACTTCGACGGTATCGTCTCGGGACCCGAAGGTCTGGAAGACGTCTCGACCTATCCGAACCTGATAGCGGAACTGCTGCGGCGCGGATACACCGAGCAGGACATCCGCAAGATCTGCGGTGAGAATCTGCTGCGGGTGTGGTCCGAGGTCGAACGGGTCGCGTCGGAACTTCAACAGGACTGACAGCGGCAACACGCCTCTTACTGTCATCCCGACCGAGCGAGAAAAACGAGCGAGCGGAGGGATCTCTGCCCGGCTCTACGGTCAACCTCAGAGGCGCACCCACCCAGAGATCCCTCCGCTTCGGCCCATAGGGCCTCCGGTCGGGATGACAGTCTTTGAGAGCCTGAAGGTGGGCCAAGGCCCACGCTACGAAATGGCTCAATTCTCGTGCTCTGTGTAGGGTGGGCCTTGGCCCACCTTCAGACTTTTGGAATAGATTGCATTATGATATCGTATTGGTATCAGGAGGTACGACATGACAACAGAAAAGACCTATCGCCCCCTGAGCGGATGGTTTCCGCTCCTGATAACCCTCGCCATGATCGCCGGTGGGCCTGCGATGCTCATCACCGGCGCTGTCGGGCTCAAACACGACGGAGGGGGCAGCGCACTGGCGATGCTGATCTGCGGCATCGCGCTCTTCCTTCTCGGTTTCATCAGCCTCTTCGGCTTCATGGCCATCGCCCCAAACCAGGCGCGAGCGCTGCTCCTGTTCGGAGCCTACAAAGGCTCTGCCCTCGATTCCGGTTTCTACTGGGTCAACCCGTTCTTTTCCAAAAAGAAGATCTCGCTGCGCATTCGTAACTTCGAGACCGGTTCGATCCACACCCCGGAACGGAAATCGGCCGAAGGCAAAGTCGTGCAGGAGAAGAGCCGAACCTCAGGGCGACCTTCCAAGGTCAACGACCGCGATGGCAACCCGATCGACATTTCAGCGGTCGTGGTGTGGCGGGGCGTCAACACCGCCGAGGCCCTTTTCGAAGTCGATGATTTCGAGGACTTTGTCTCGGTACAGAGCGAAGCGGCGCTGCGCAACATGGCCAGCCGCCACCCATACGACAGCGAGGACCACGAAATCTCGCTGCGCGGCAGCACCGCCGAAATCAGTGAACAGCTCGCCCACGACATTCAGGAACGGCTCGGCAAGGCCGGGGTCGAGGTGATCGAGGCTCGGATCAGCCACCTCGCCTACTCGCCCGAGATCGCCGCCGCGATGCTGCAGCGGCAGCAGGCCCAGGCGGTGGTCGCGGCGCGCACGAAAATCGTCGAAGGCGCGGTCGGGATGGTCGAGATGGCCCTCGACAAACTGTCCGAGAAAGGCATCATCGAGCTCGACGACGAGCGCCGCGCGGCCATGGTCTCCAATCTCCTGGTCGTCCTGTGCAGCGACCGCCACACCCAGCCCGTGGTGAATACAGGCACCCTCTACACGTGACCAAACGCGAGGCCTTCCTGCTTCGATTAGACCCCCGGGTCCTGGACGCCCTTCGGCGGTGGGCAGGAGACGATCTGCGCAGCGCCAATGCGCAGATCGAATTCCTGCTTCGGCGTGCGCTGCGCGAAGAAGGCCGCCTTCCAAAGACGGCCGACAGGGCCAGGAAGCAATGAGACCAATGGCAGCGCCCGGACCGGGTCCGGGCGCTGCCCCTGATTTCTCACCACGTCAACGGTTCTTTTTGAGCTTCACAGCCTCCCGCACCATCCTGCCGAAGCTGCGTTCCCTCGATCTGATTTCGTAGCGTCGCGATTCGTCGCGCCGCAGATCGAGATTTTCAGCCTCCTTGCGGAGACGCAGAAAACTGTCAACCCGCCGTGCGTCGAGAACTCCAAGCTCGACAGCTTCGAGCACGGCACACCCCGGTTCCGACTCGTGGCGGCAGTCACCGAAACGGCAGTTTTCAGCGGCCTCCTCGATTTCGGGGAAGGCCAGCCGAACCGCCCCTGAATCCAACCACAGGCCGAGCTCGCGAATACCCGGCGTGTCGATCAGACAGCCGCCACCCGGCACCACGACCAACTCGCGAGACGTCGTCGTGTGTCGCCCCTTGGCGTCACCCGAACGGACCTCCGCCACCGCGAGCCGTTCCTCGCCGAGGAGCCGGTTGGTCAGGGTTGATTTGCCGACCCCTGACGGTCCGAGGAGCACCGCCGTTGTCCCCGAAACAAGCCGGCCGGCGAGTTCGTCCAGTCCTTCGCCGGTGACGGAGGACAACGGCACCACGTCACAGAAGGGCGCACCCTCAGCGGCTCTGGCGATCGAGGCCTCCAGATCCGAACAGATGTCGGCCTTGGTCAGGACCACCACCGGTTGCGCCCCGCCGTCCCATGCCAGCGCCGTGGCTCGCTCGATCCGCCGCGGGTTCGGTCCCCGCTCGAGGCTCTCCACGATCAAAACCAGATCTACGTTGGCAGCCACTACCTGCTCGTGGTCCGCCGCACCGGGACGACGGCGAGCCAACGCGCCCGTCCGCGGCAGAATGGCGCGAATCACCCGGGTACCGTCGCACGAGTCAAGAGCCACCCAGTCGCCAACCGCCGGAGGGCCGGCCTCACCCGACGAATCGAGGTTTCCCGCGATGACGGCAGCAGAGGCGCCGTTTTCGGTCTCGACTTTGGCTGCGCCCCGATCGGCGCGAACGACACGAGCGGGCACCAGTCCACCGGGTTGAACCAATCCAAAAAGCGACCTGAGTCGGTCATTCCATCCGAAGTCTTCGATCCTCACTGTCTTTCTCCTATATTCCTGGGCGCGCACAGGCGCACCCTCGGCCGGGTCAGCGGTTGGGAAAACAGAGTTGCGGGATCGGTACAGTGAACCGGCGGATCCACCGGACGGCGATCCCTCAGACGACAGTGGCGGCGGCAGTAGGCTTCATAGACGCTCATCTTAGCACCGCCGTCGGGAACTCATCGCCCCCGACGGGGATCTCGGGCGGGGCCTCGCTCACTCCATGTGCACTACCTCGTGCGAGGCCTCTCCGGGCACCTTCAGATCGACCGGCCCACCCGGGGCCGTCCTGGTCGAGAGATTCGGCGGGATGTGGCCCGAATCCGAGAACGACAACAGTTTCATCGAGCCGTCGGCCTTGACGGTGATCACGGTCAGACTGCAATTGGCGATGGACATGCCGAGCCAGGCCTCGGTATCCACTTTCAGGACTTTGGTCGCGAAGTAGCGAATCACGTTGCCGTGGCAGACCACGATATCGTGGCGGTCGGCCTCGGGGGACGGCGCAAAATAGATTGGGAAGGCCTCCTCGAGTTGCTTCGTGCATGCGGCGAGATCTTCGGCCGTTTCATCCTCCATGATGTCCTTGCGCCAGGTCGGCGGGGTGCACTCGCTGATCAGTCCGGAGGACTCGAGCTGGAGTTCCGGGAACTCCTCGCCGATGACCAGGGCCGTCTGGCGCGCCCGCGTCATTGTGCTGCTTGAAAGAGAAGTGAAGTCGACCGGCATGCCGCTCAGCCGTGCCCCTACGAGACGGGCCTGGGCAACACCGAGCGGCACAAGCGCCTTGCCCACGAAGGGATCGCTCGCGTCCTCGATATCGTACTCGCCGTGACGGATCAGATAGATGGTGCGGACACCGTCTATTTTCCCGGCCACCTCCGCCGACCAACCGATTGCGGTCGTCAGAACACACGCGAGAACCGCTACTGGAACCGGACGCCGCGACCGCATCACCCTCCAAAGTGTCGTTGCCATCACTCCCACTCCTTACGCCAGGTTTGAACTATTCACTTGAACGACCCGTCCAACCGGGCCCACGAACCACTCGTCCCGGGGTCGCCCCGGTGTGTTCCCCGTCGGCGAGGACCTGGACGCCGTTGACAAAGACGTGCATCATCCCGGTCGCGTATTGATGGGGCTCGGCGAAGGTCGCGTGGTCCTGGATCGTGGCGGGGTCAAACACCACCACGTCGGCAAAGAACTGCTCACGCAACAGACCACGCCGATCAATCTTCAGATTTGCCGCCGGCAGGGCCGCCAGCTTTCGAATCGCTTCTTCGAGAGGCATGAGTTGCTCATCACGCGCGTACTTCCCCAAAACCCTGGCAAAGCTGCCGTAGGCCCGCGGGTGTGGGTTTCTCTTCAGAAACACCCCTTCAGGAGCGAGGGACGCAGCATCGGAGCAGAAGCTCACCCAGGGCAGAGACATAGCTCGGCGCAGGACGTCCTCGGATTGGCTGAAGTAGACCGTTCCGATCCGCGATTGGTCCTCGAGAATCAGATCCATGGCAGTCTCTTTTGGCGGAGTTCCGCGCATCTCGGCCACCTCGGCCAGGGTCTTGCCTGTCAAAGGTTTGAGTTCCGGGTTCTTGAAACCCACAAGCAGGATATTGTCCGGAGATCCGGCGCCGAGATACCCGTTCTCCCAGTCGTCCGACGCCTCACCCATCTCACGCGCAATCCGCTTCCGTGTGGCTGGATCCGCGAGACGTTCGAGACTCTTCTCGAACCCGCCCTCCTGAACCCAGGGCGGCATACTGGCGTTGAGTCCCGTAGAGCTGGCGGGATAGGAGTAGACGTCGGCCGTGATCTCGAGCCCCTCGGCCCGGGCAGCCTCAACCATGGCCACAGCTTCATCGAACAGCGGCCAGTTGGACTGACCCGACGCCTTCAAGTGGTAGATTTCGGCCCGAATATCTGCCTCGCGGGCGATGGTCAGAAGTTCGCCGACGGACTCGAGGAGATGGGCTCCCTCGCCGCGTACGTGCGAAATGTACATCCCGTCATACTCGCCAGCGACCTCGGCCAGGGCAACCAACTCGTCGGTGTCGGCAAAGCTCCCCGGCGGGTAGATGAGCGCAGAGGCAACGCCCAGAGCACCCTCTTCCATGGCGGTGCGGACGATCGACTGCATCTCATCAATCTCCTCCGGTGTCGCCGTACGGTCCACGTTTCCGATGACGTATTCGCGCGGAGTGCCCGATCCGATGAACGACGCGACGTTGGGCGAGACACCGCGTTGTTCGAGGTACTGGAGGTACTCGTCGAGGGTCGTCCATTCCACGTCGTAAACGATGTCGCCCTGGCGCCTTACCATCTCTTCTTTCATGGCTTCGTTGAGTGGCCCCATGGAATGCCCCTCACCCAGGATCTCCAGGGTCACACCCTGACGAATATCACTCTGAGAACGGCCGTCCTCGATCAGCGACTCGTTGGCCCAACACATCATGTTGATAAAACCCGGCGCCACGGCGAGATCGGTGGCGTCGATCTCGGTTCGCCCGACCGTCCGACCCAGGTCACCCACGGCGACGATCACATCGCCCTCGATTGCGAGATCACCCACGTACGGTGCCGAACCGCTGCCGTCATAGATGGTCCCGCCCCGGAGAACAACATCGAACTGAGGCGGCGCAGCACACGCTGTCGTCAACGCAAACGCCATTGCAAGCACAACCACCAAGCTGCAGCTGCGGAGCACGATTTGTCTGATCATCTTCATGACACCCCCTGATGGTCGAGGCCATTGTGCGGCATCCAGAGCTCGAAGGGAAATTGCGGCACCACGGGCCCTTTCGAACTGTGACAAGGGCAACGTGAGGGCGTAAGATCGTCAGCCACGCGCAAGCCTACGGCGCCGGCTTGTCAAAACCATCCGGAGGATAAGATGAAAAGCTCCCCTCTCAGAACCGCCCTCGTTCTGGTCTTCTGCCTTTCTGCGTCCGCCGCTTCCGCAGTCAACACCACCGACACCAGGTTTCTCAACCAGCCGGCAATCGGTGGCGGCCACATTGCCTTTGTCTACGCCAACGATCTGTGGGTGGCGAACACCGACGGAAGTTCACCCCGCCGCCTGACCTCGGACAAGGGAGTCGAGGCGAACCCCGTTTTTTCACCCGACGGCGAGTGGATCGCGTTTGATGCCCAGTACGACGGCAACACCGACGTCTATGTGGTTCCGGTGGAGGGCGGCATTCCCACCCGTCTGACCTGGCACCCCTATACCGACACCGTGTGCTCGTTCACCCCAGACGGTTCGGAGGTTCTGTTCCGGTCCGCACGCCAGGTCTTCACCCGGCGGTACACACAACTGTTCACGGTACCGGTGGTCAGCGGATTTCCCGAGCGCCTCGATCTCCCCAACGCCGTCAAGGCCTCTTATTCCCCCGACGGGACCCGGCTGGCGTACACACCTCTCGGCGAGCCGTTTCGCCAGTGGAAGAACTATCGCGGCGGTACCGCGACCACTATCTGGCTCTACACCTTTGCCGACCACGCCACCAGGATGATCCCTCAGCCCGAGGGTCGCAGTAACGACACCGACCCCATGTGGATCGGCAACGAGGTTTATTTCATCTCCGACCGCAACGGTGAGTTCAA
>RCNF010001569.1_pt1 | contig 18410 bp, 16 predicted proteins | sample 2041311 | NCBI WGS metagenome assembly RCNF01 (sample SAMN09708228, study PRJNA481090) | Marine sediment metagenome, whole genome shotgun sequencing project. | biome: marine sediment; feature: ocean; material: sediment; isolation source: Sewage treatment plant 2 marine sediment (STP2) ... | reverse complement strand
GCCGGTTTTTGTTGATTGAGCGTCTGTTGTCAGTTACGGCGCGGACCGCGGTCGCGACCACCACCACGTCCACCGCCTGGGCGGCCACCGCGCCGGTTGTCACTCGGCGGACGGGTATCGCGTTCGGGGATGTCTTCGCCGCGCTCGCGCGCCTCGTCCTCGAGAATCACTCGACGTGACAGCTTGATGCGGTCATTTGCGTCGATATCGATGATCCTCACCTTGAGCTCGTCACCCTCGGTCAGAACGTCCCGGATATCCGGGATGCGCTCCAGAGAGAGCTCGGAGATATGGACCAATCCGTCGTGGTTGGGAAGGATTTCGACAAAGGCGCCGTACGGCTCGATCCGCCGGACGATTCCATCGAATTCCTCGCCGATCTCGGGCACCCGGGTGAGGCCCTGGACCATTTCGATCGCCTTCTTCGCCGCTTCACCATCCGAGGTGGCGATCTGGACGGTGCCATCGTCCTCGACGTTTATTTTGGCGCCGGTTGTTTCGACGATATGACGAATCATCTTGCCGCCGGGGCCGATCACGTTGCGGATCTTGTCGACGTCGATCTTGATTTGGATGATTCGCGGTGCGTACTGAGAAATGTCGTCTCGTCCCTCGCTGATGGCCTGGCTCATGCTGTCCAGGAGCTGCAGCCGACCAACGCGGGCCTGCTCCATCGCCTCTTCGAGGATCTGGCGGCTGAGGCCTTCGACCTTGATGTCCATCTGGAGTGCGGTGATGCCTTTGGCGGTTCCGGCGACCTTGAAGTCCATGTCGCCGTAATGGTCTTCCTGGCCGGCGATGTCGGTGAGGACGCCATAGCGGTCACCTTCCGCAACCAGACCCATCGCGATGCCGGCGACCGGGCTCTTGAGAGGCACACCGGCGTCCATCATCGACATAGAACCGCCGCAGACCGAGGCCATCGACGAAGAGCCGTTGGACTCGAGGATGTCCGAAACCACACGAAGCGTGTATGGAAACTCGTCGGCGCTCGGGATCATCGGCTTCAGGGCCCGGCGCGCCAGTGCGCCGTGTCCGATCTCGCGGCGACCGGGTCCGCGCAGGAAACGCGCCTCGCCGACCGAGAATGGCGGGAAGTTGTAGTGGAGCATGAAGGTCTCGCGCCAGTCGCCCTCGACGCTCTCGATGAGCTGTGTGTCGTCAGAAGTACCGAGGGTGCAGGTGACGATGGCCTGGGTCTCACCACGCGTAAAGAGGGCTGAGCCGTGGGTTCGAGGCAAGACGCCGGCTTCGCAGGTCACTGACCGGATCTCGTCAAAAGCGCGGCCGTCGAGGCGCTCGCGCTGATCGAGAATGGTCTCGCGGGTGATGGCCTTGGTCATCGAACCGAACACGTTCTTGACCCAGGGGGTCTTTTCGTCCGCCTCTTCTTCGCTGAGCTCGGCGAGGGCCTTCGCACGGACCGCCTTGATGGCGTCCTTCTGCTCGAATTTGCCGCGAACCTTGAGGGCTTCACGCAACTCGTCGGTCCACCGGCTCCGCAGGGCCTCGACAAAATCGTCGGACCACGGTATGGGATCGGCAACGAACTCTTCTTTGACGACGCCAAGCTCGGCGACGATCTCGTGCTGCAGAGCGATGATCCTCTTGATCTCTTGATGGGCGAGATCGAGCGCGTCAAGGATGACCGACTCGGAGAGTTCGGTCGCGCCGCACTCGACCATCGCGAGCGCATCGTTGGTGCCGGCGACCACCAGATCGAGCTCGCTCTCCTTGAGCTCCTCGAAGGTGGGGAAGATCACGAACTTCCCGTCGATGCGTCCGATCCGGACACCGGCGATGGCTTCGGTGAAGGGAATCTTTGGAGACATCAGAAGGGCCAGCGAGGCACCAGAGATACCGTAGATGTCAGAGTTGTAGACACCATCGGCGGACAGGACCCAGGCGATGACCTGGGTCTCACGATAATAGCCGCTCGGGAAAAGCGGACGCAGACCGCGATCGATCACCCGGCAGGTGAGGATTTCGCGCTCGGTCGGACGGCCTTCGCGTTTGAAGAAACCGCCGGGGATGCGTCCGCTGGCATAAGTGTTTTCACGATAATCCACCGTGAGAGGCAGGAAGTCCACGCCTTTGCGTTGGCTCTCCTCGGAGCAGGCGGTTACCAGGACCATGGTGTCGCCCATGCTGACGACGGTTGAACCGTCGGCTTGCTTGGCGATCTTGCCGGTTTCGAAACTGAGGGTCTTGCCGTCGATTTCGACGGTCTTTCGGATGACGTTCATTTTCTTTCCTTTTTCAGGCGCGTGTCATCAGGCCCTCTAGTCTGCCGCCATTGCAGCAGTAAGAAGGCCCGATACGCATCTTCCTGGTTTGATCAGTGGGTTAACCTCGAAGTCCAAGCTTCTCAACGAGCTGGCGATAACGGGTGATGTCTTTCGCCTTGAGGTACTCGAGGAGGCGGCGACGACGGCCGACCAGACGTAAGAGGCCGCGACGGGAGTGGAAGTCCTTCTTGTAGGCCTTGAAGTGTTCCGTCAGGAACTGGATTCGGCGCGTCATGAGCGCGATCTGCACCTCCGGCGACCCTGTGTCCTTCGGATGGGTGCGGAAGTCGTCAATGATGGTTATCTTCTGGGCGTCAAAGTGACTCATATTCTCTTTTTCTCCACATTCCTCCGGTGGCGAGGAGGCAGCGGTACGTTAACAGGATACTGACTCTATGGCAACTTCCCGGGTTGTTTCGTAGGTGCGGCGGCGATACCGGGAGAATGGTCGAGGACCATCGAAGGGGCGATGTTGAGCGTCCGACCGCGGGCGAGAACCGCACGCACTGAGCCGATGCCCAGGAGGCGATTGTCGGAGCCCCGAATCACGAGGTTTGAGTCCGTTTTCAGATCCTCGACTCCGGTTTTGAAGACCACCACTTCCTGGCCGTGAACGAAGCGATTTGTGGCGGTGGAGTTGAGCTCGATCTCCAGAAATGGCAGAGCCACTTGGTCGAGAGGAATCCACGCTTCGCCGTTGATGACATTCTCCGGGCCTTCAGCGGCCTGTAACGCCTCCTGCGGCATGGCACGATCTGCGGAGTACGGGCCGATCGCCGTGCGAAGAAGATGCTGAAGGTGACCGCCGCATCCGAGGGTAACGCCGATGTCATGAGCCAGCGACCGGACGTAGAAGCCCGAGGATGTTGTGGCTTCCACGAGCAGCAGATCGGTAGAAGATGCCTCGATCTCAAGATGATGGACCACGACAGTTTTCGGTTCGGGCGTAACGATTTCTCCGCTGCGCGCCAGCTCGTATAGTTTCTTTCCGGCGACCTTTTTTGCTGAATACGAGGGTGGCACCTGCTCGATCTCGCCCCGAAACTGTGGCGCAAGGGCATCGAGAGTCGCTCGATCCAGCTCCGGCGGGGTGCCGGTGGGCTCCTGTGCCTCCCCCTCGCCGTCGTATGTCGTCGTAGCGTGGCCGAGCTTGACCTCGCCCCGATAGGTCTTATCCCACAGCAGCAGATACTGCTGGAGCCGGGTTGCCTGACCAATGCACAACAGCAGCAGGCCTTCCGCCATCGGGTCAAGAGTGCCTGTGTGGCCGATCCGGCGTTCACCCAGCGCCTTGCGCGCCATATCGACCACATCGTGCGAGGTTGGGCCGGCCTTTTTAAAAACTGGTAGCAGGCCGTGAAAGCGAGATGGACGGCGACGGCTCACACCGAACCCCCTAGAGCCTCGACAACAGCCGCCGCGACCTTTTCTTCAACTTCGGCAAGCGCACCGTGGATGGTGCAACCGGCCGCATTGGCGTGACCACCCCCCCCGAAGGAGGCTGCGATTTTTCGAACGTCGACGGTTCCACGAGCCCGCAGGCTGATTCGGACCACCTCTGGCTCCCATTGTTTGAAGTAAATCACCGCCTGAACGCCGGCGATGGACCTCGGGATGTTGACGGTTTCCTCGGTGTCCTCCGGTCCCGCTCCGGCGCGCTGAAATGCCTCCCGATCGGCGGAAATCAGCGCCAGCTTGCCGTCGCAGAGGATGCGCAACGTGCGCAAGGACTCACCGAGGAGCCGGACCGACGCCAAACTACGGTTGTTGTGGATCCAGTTGGCCACCTGAGGTGGTTGGGCGCCCGCGTCGACCATCTCCGCGGCCGTGCGGAAGGCCCGTTCGGTGGCATTCGAATATCTGAAGTCGCCAGTGTCTGTAGAGAGCGCAGTGAACATATTTGTCGCGGCTTCCGGGGACGGCAACACCCCAACTTCACCGAAAAGCCGCCACACCATTTCCCCTACCGCCGGCGACTCGTCATCGAGGTAGTTGACGACTCCGTAGGCGGGATTGTCTGGGTGGTGATCGATATTGAGGATAGGGAGTCGAGTCAGCCCCTCGAAGCCTGACCTCTCGATTTGCGGGCACTCGACGGTGATGACGAGGTCGTACTTCTCCGGAAAGTCCTCGGGGAGTTCGCTGGAGATCACGACCTGGTCCGCGCCCGGTAGCATCAGGAGGTTTGCAGGAGTTTCATCCCGGTTGACGATCACCGCTTCGACGCCAATTTGCTTTGCAAGCTCTGCAATTGCCAGTTCCGATCCGATTGCGTCGCCGTCCGGGTTGCGGTGGCAGGTGAGGAGGACCCGGTAGGCCTCCTTGAGCTTGATCGCAGCATCACGAGGATCAGTGCTGGTGGTCGTCACGATTCGTCCTCCGCCACGTCAATTTGGTCATCTGCCCCCGGCAGAAGACCCTCGTCGGAAAGGCGATCGAAGAGTCGCTCCATTCGGTCGCCGTACTCGTACGAGGTGTCTCGGTGAAACTCGAGACTCGGAACGACGCGCAGGCGCATCCGTTGACCGAGCTGCCGCCGCATGAATGGTGCTGCGGCCGTAAAGCCGTCACCGGCCTCACGTTCCTGCTCAGAGTCACCAATGACCGAGTAGAAAACTCTGGCTTTGCTTCGGTCGGCCGAGAGGCGAATTGTGGAAACGGTAACGTCTGCCAGCCGCGGATCGTTGACCTCGGATCGCAGCAGGTTAGAAAGAACCGATCTGATTTCGCCCTCGAGGCGCGCGTTGCGTTCGAACGATTTGTTGTGAGCCATTTACTTCCCGATCAACTCTGAATGACCTCGACGTCCCAGCTCAAAATGTGGCCGCGCCAGTTGAGGTTAATAGTTTTTTCGACCCGCTGCAGCCGCGCCTCGGCGTCCACCGGATTGGTCGAAAGAGCGCAAATTGCGAGACTCGCTCGCTGGTAAAGATCCTGATGATCGGCCTCGATCACCAGAACCTGGTGGCGATTCCTGATCTTTTCCACGAGACTGCGGACCGGGGCACGCTTGGCTTTGAGACTGCGTGCCTCGGGGATGTGCAGCTCCAAGTGCGCAACGCCGATGTAGGTTTCTCCGCTCAATTCCCGATCGGTCTTCTGCCGAGCCCGTTACAGCTCCGGCGCGATCTCCACCATCTTGTAGGCCTCGATGATGTCGCCTTCTTTGATGTCGTGATAGCGGGCGAGGCCGATGCCGCACTCGAATCCCTCTCGTACCTCGGACGCATCGTCCTTGAATCTCCTCAATGAGGCCAGCTCACCCTCGAAGATCACTACGTGGTCTCGCAAAAGCCGGACTTTCGCAGAGCGGGTGATGACGCCGTCGATGACACGGCTGCCTGCAATGGCGCCGATCTTCGGCACCTTGAAGATCTCCCGCACCTCGGCGTGGCCGAGTTCTTCCTCGCGGTATTCAGGATCGAGGAGTCCGACCATGGCTTTCCTGACATCATCCACCAGATCGTAAATAACCGTGTAGAGCCTGAGATCGACCCGCTCGCTTTCGGCAAGCTCGCGGGCGGTGCGCTCTGGGCGCACGGCGAAACCGATGATAATGGCGTTCGACGCCGAGGCGAGCATGACGTCGTTGGTTGTTATGGCACCAACCGAGCCCTGCAGGACGTTGACCTTGACCTTTTCGGTGCCGAGGCTGATGAGGGTCTCCCGAAGGACCTCCACCGAACCTTGAACGTCGGCCTTGATGACCACGTTGAGTTCATGAATCTCCGATTCGGCGATCTGGTCGAAGAGATTGTCGAGAGAAACCTTGCGGGTTGACATCAGCCCTTCTTCGCGATCACGCTGGCTGCGATAGCTGGCGACCTCGATGGCCTTGTCTTCGCTCTCCGTGCCCTGCAAAATGTCGCCGGCTGCAGGAACATCGTCGAATCCGGAGATTTCCACCGGATCTGAGGGCCCGCCGGACTCGATTCGCTCGCCCGCATCATCAGCGATCGCTCGGACGCGGCCCCAGGTTGAACCGCAGAAGAAGTAGTCCCCAACTGTGAGGTGCCCTTGTTGCAGGAGGACGGTTGCGACTCTTTGCGAGCCTCGAGGACGATGCCCCGGGCCGGGCCTTCGGCTACAGCCTTCAGCTCTTTCATCTCGGAGACCAAAAGAATCATGTCGAGGAGATCGTCGAGACCCTGATTCTTCTTTGCTGATACGTCTACCGACGGGATCTCTCCACCCCACGACTCGACCAGAACATCGAACTCTGCCAGCTGCTGTTTGACGCGGTCGGGGTTTGCGTTCCCTTTGTCGATTTTGTTGATAGCTACGATCAACGGCACGTTGGCGGCGCGGGCGTGTGTGATGGCCTCCTTGGTCTGAGGCATCACGCCGTCGTCAGCTGCAACCACCAGGATCACGATATCGGTTACCTGGGCGCCACGAGCACGCATCTGTGTGAAGGCCTCGTGGCCCGGTGTATCGATGAAGACCACCGTCCGCCCATCGGACGCCTCGATACGCGAGGCACCGATGTGCTGGGTGATGCCGCCGGCTTCCTGCTCGGCAACGCGGCTCGACCGTATCGTATCAAGCAAGGACGTTTTTCCGTGATCGACGTGGCCCATGACGGTGACAACCGGTGGCCGAGGTTCCTCGGGCCCGGCAGCCACGGCACTCTCTTCACGCTCGTACTCTATGAGTTCCTCGGCTGAGGCCACCATCGCCTCGATCTCGAGGTCGGCACAGATCTCCTCCGCCAGTTCGTGCGGAAGGGACTGATTGGTTGTGACCATCACGCCTTTTTGGATCAGCAGGCCAAGGAGTTCCTTGGCAGTGACATTGAGCTTTTCGGCGAGTTCCCGTGCGGTCACCATTTCCGACAGAATGATGGGACCTTCGGGCTTCTCTCCATCTTTGAACTGGATGGTACGCGTCGGCCGCGGCGGCGCGGTACGACGGTCCTCGTCCTGTCTCCGACGGCGAGCCTTCTTGCTTGGTCGACCGCCACCCGGACGCGGCGCGGGTCGTGTTGCGGGCTTCGATTCTTCTTGTCCCTTGAGCTTCTGCTCTTCGAACTTGTTGAGCAGGTCGCGAATTTCCTTCGCATCTGCAGCAGCCTTGGCCTTGCGCCCGGTTCCCCGGTCTACCACCTTTTCGGTTTTGGCCTTTTTGGCGGCCGCCTTCTGGTCGGCCAGGCGTTGCCTGATTTCTTCCTCGGTAAGCTCTCTGAGACTCTGCTCGAGCGGGGTTTTGGCGCGTGTCAGGCGAACGCGTTTCGGGGCTTCCTCTTCATCGGAGGCTTTGCGCTCGGCGGTAATTTCCTCTTCAGTGATCTCGACCTCTGGCTTGAGCTCGACACCCTCTTCGAGGATCTCTTCATCAATTTCAGCGACTTCAGCGACTTCAGCGACCTCGGCGACCTCGGCGATTTCGGCGACGGCCTCGACCTCAGCAACTTCCTCGATCGCTTCGACTGGTGCGGCTTCGTCTTCCGCCAAAGCTTCGTCTTCAGCCGGTTTGGCCTCGGTGGTGAATTCTTTGATCTCTTTGTCGGTTTCCACGACCTGACGCTTACGACGGCGGACAAGCCGGTCCTTGGCCGAGACGGTGGCTGTCTCTTCCTCTGCCTTCTCGCGGCGTGAGATTACCTCGCGCGGACGCCGCTGTAGGGTTTCGCCGGTGATGATCGCTCGCACCGTTGCCAGATCGAGGGTGTCCTCTTCACTGGCGACCGTGACGCCGATCGAGCGCAGCTTGAAGATCAGCACGCGCGATGTGATGCCCATGGTGTGGGCCAGGTCGACGACTCGAAGCTGCTCCATGCTTCCTCACTCCTCCCCGACCGCGGACTCCGCTACCTCGGCGAGGTTCTCCTCGAGGGTTTGGGAGGCCGTGTCCAGGAGCTTTTGGGCGGTGACCGGTCCGATACCGGGGATCGTGGACAGTTCCTTTGCGTCCCGTCCGAGAAGGTCCTGGACCGTGTGGATCCCGTGCCCCTGGAGACGCTCACGCAGGCGCTCGGTGAGAGATTCCATTTCCTCGAGAGGAATGATCTCGTCATACGACACGGCTTTGGTGGCCAATTCAAGCTCGGGAATCTCCTCTTCTTCGGAGATGCCCTCCATTTCCCGCAACATCGACGCGAGCGCCGTCGCGAGCTCGTCCTTTACCGCTTCCTGACTCTTGATCTCGATACGACAGTCAAGGAGTCTGGAGGCCAGACGTACATTTTGGCCCCGCTTGCCAATGGCCAGCGACAGCTGCTCGGTACCGACGATGACATCGAGGACGACTTCTTTCTTTTCTTCGGTTAACGACTCACCGTTCTCGTCGATGATCGGTTGGCCCTCTTCATCTCGGAGCACGACCGTGATCGGTTCCTCGCGCACCGCTACCCGGTTGATTTTGGCCGGAGATAGAGCATTCTGCGCGAAGGAAACGAGGTCACTATTGAATGGAATGATGTCGATCTTCTCGCCCTTGAGCTCGCGGGTGATGGCTTGTACTCTCGAGCCCTTGAGGCCAACGCAGGCACCGACTGGGTCGACGTCGCTGTCCTTCGAGAAGACCGCCACTTTGGCCCGTTCTCCCGGTTCGCGGACACAGACCCGGATGATCACGGTGCCGTCGTAAATCTCGGGAACCTCCATCTCGAGGAGCTTCTCGAGCAGCATGGGCGAAGTTCGCGAAAGCACCACCTGGGGACGGTTGGCGTCCATAGTGACATCGACCACCACCGCTCGAACGCGATCTCCCTGGCTGTAACGCTCGTGACGCACCTGGTGGCTGCGTGGAACGATGCCTTCGGTGTCGCCGAGTTCGACGATGAGCGCTCCGCGGTCCATGCGTTTGACGATGCCGTTGATCATGTCGCCGACGCGACCGGAGTAGTTCCTGTAAATCACTGCCCGCTCGGCCTCGCGCACCCGCTGAAACAGAACCTGACGGGCCGACTGGGCTGCGATGCGACCCAGTACCGACGTGTCGAGGGCTTCGAGCTTGACGATGCCACCGACTTCTGCCTGGGGGTCAATCGCCTGAGCCTCTTCGAGGGTCACTTCGATTTCAGGATCCTCGACCTCTTCCACCACGTCACGCGCGGTCCACGACTCCACCTCGCCGGATTCGACGTCGATGTTGGTGTGAACGTTTCGTTCCTTGTAGTGCTTACGTGCGGCCGACGAGATCGCCTCGGCGACGGCGTCGACCAGGGTTTCGGCCTCGATGTCACGTTCCGCGGCCATCTGCCGGACGAGCATGTTGATGTCGAGCTTCATGAACGGGCTTTCCCTTCCTTCAAGATCGAGGTCCAATCCACTTCGAGGCGCGCCTCGAAGATCTCGTCGATCGGGAGCTCGATCTCCTGGCCGGAGTCGTCGAAGATTCGAATGACGTTGTTTCGCGTTCCCATCAACTCGCCGACGACGGTTCGATGGTTGCGGAACGACGGTGCCATGCGGATCTTGACGCGATGGCCCACGTAGCGCTCGTAATCGTCGCTCTCGTAGAGCTTGCGATCGAGACCGGGAGAGGACACCTCAAGGGTGTAGTGGTGGCGGAATAGATCCTCGACATCCAGCATCACCGATGCCTGGCGTGAGATCACCGCACATTGGTCGAGGTTGACACCGTCAGGGCCGTCCACTACCAGGCGCAGGATCGTCGTCGGCCCGGAGCCCACGACCTCGGTCGTGACGAGCTCGAGCCCCTCGTCCGCCGCGATGGCGGCGAGTTGATCCTGGACTGGTCGTTCCAGCTTCATATCTCTCCCCGCTGCAGAAAAAAAAGTGGGCCTCGGGCCCACTTTCCAATCGAAAGCAGCAGCGGGTTTTATAGCACATAGGGCGTTCGCGTGCAAGGATTTCCGCCTATTGAGAGCGCCTGGCCGCGTCGACGATACCGGTGCAAATTACCGCCAATTGAGAGCGCACAGCCGCGTCGGCGACACAGGAGCCACCATTAGCATTGTTCGGCTGATGGGCGTTGAGAGATTGCGAAGCGAAGAAACCGAACAATGCTAAAGATGGCACCTTGCACGACGAAGCGAAAAGCGCCCACCGCTTGGTTGTCGAAGTGAGAAGCGCTTCCCGGGTTAAGATGCGCCCATGACCTGGGTTATCGACGAGATCGTCGCCCGAGGAGGCGAGGTGCCCTTCGACGAGTACATGGAGCTTGTCCTGTACCACCCGCGAAACGGTTACTACTCGGGTGACAAACCGCGCTATGGCCGGGAAGGCGACTTTTTAACCGCGCCGACGGCCTCCGAATGGTACGTCCGGGTGCTGACCGGGTTGGTGACGAATATCGCCTCCGAAACGGGTCCGGTTCGCCTGATCGATGTTGCGTCTGGAGACGGAGCGGTGATTACCGGTGTTCTTGAAGCCCTCGGTCCAAATGCCGCTGATGTTTTGGCGGGAGTTGTTTCGGCTGAGAAATCACTGGCGATGCGGGATCGGCAGTGCCATGTTTTGCCGAGGACATCGGTTGAGGTGCAATGGGTCGCGGATGTGTCAGAGATTGGCCCATCATCTCAGCCGACGGTCGTTCACGCTTCCGAGCTGTTTGACGCCCTTCCCGTTGCACGGGTCGTAGGTACCCCAAAAAGCCATGAAGAACTCTGGGTTGGTGTGAGCGAGGGGGTTCTGGAGTGGCGGCAACGGCCGCCCCGCGACGAGGTCGTGGAGTATTTTTCCCACCATGGAGCCAGCCTCGAGGAGGGACAAGTCGCGGAGGCGAACCTCGGCGCCGAACCGCTCCACACCAAGCTTCTCGCCGTGGCGGGTCAATGCGGGCTGAGCTTGGTCCTGGACTATGGGTACGAGGCGAGGCGGCTTTTCAATCCGCGGGGGAGGAGGGGAGGGTCGTTGTCGACCTTCCACAATCACGAGTTGGGTCGTGATCCCCTGACCCTGCCAGGGGAGGTCGATCTGACGGCTCATGTCAACTGGGACGACCTCCGGGGGGCAGCGGCCCGCACCGGCTGGGGAGAAATCGGGCTGTGGCCACTGGCTGAGTTCCTCGTACGAGCAGGCATTGCCGAAGAACTCGAGGAACATGGGTTGGGCATGGAGGCTGACCTTGACGCCGTCACGATCATTGCCCGTCAGGAGGTCAAACGCCTCCTCGACCCGGAGGGGATGGGGTCGGATTTAAAAATGCTTGTTCAGGCGAAAGGTGAGATGGTGGTGGTCGCGAGCAAGGTGCTTTCGCTGGATTGACACCTCAATGAGGAGCGCTTTGCCGCTTCGACGACTCAGGAGCCACCTTTAGCATTGTTCGGCTGGAGCGCGGTACCAGGTTGAGAAGCGATGCATCCGAACAATGCAAAAGATGGCACCTTGCTGCCCCCAATGAGGTGCGCTTTGGGGATTCGGATACCACCATGAGGAGCGCTTGGCTGCTTCGGTGACACCGGTGCCACCCTTAGGAGCGCTTGGCCGCGTCAGCGACACCCAGTGGGAAGCGCTGTGCGGCGTCACCGACACAGGTGCCACCCTTCGCATTGTTTGGATTCGTCGCTCCCCAGTCGACTCACGCGCTCAGGGCAAACAATGCGAAGAGTGGCACCATTCTCGCCGATGCGAGAAGCGCTCCTCAGGTTGGTTGCAGAAGCGAGAGGCGCTTACTGGCTTCGCAGCTCCTCGAGAAGCGCCTGCACTGCTGGTACCATTTCGGAGATCGGTGTTGCGCGCTTCTCTCCGTCGCTCCGCAAGCTGAGCTCCACTTCGCCGGCCTCGAGGCCGCGCCCGCCGAGTACCACCCGGACCGGGAATCCGATGAGATCCATGTCGTTGAATTTCACGCCCGGCCGTTCTGGGCGATCATCGAAGAGTACGTCGATGCCGGCCTCTTTGAGCTGAATATAGAGGGCTTCTGCGGCCTCCACCACCGCCGGTTTGTCAGAGTTGAGGAGAACCAACACCACCTCGTACGGTGCCAGTGGCAGCGGCCAGATGATGCCCTTGTCGTCGTGATTCTGCTCGACCGCGGCGGCCACGGTGCGCCCCACACCAAGACCGTAGCAACCCATGATCATTGGTTGGTCATTGCCATCTGCGTCCTGGAAGCGGCAGTCCATTTTTTCGGAGTACTTGGTGCCCAGCTTGAAGATGTGGCCGACCTCGATGCCTCGTTTTTCGATCAGATCTTTGCCGCATGATGGACATGGATCTCCAGCCGTAGCGAGTCGGATCTCCGTCACCGTCGATGGCTCGAAGTCGCGACCCGGCTCGACCCCGACAAGGTGTGCGTCGGCGGCGTTTGCGCCAGTCGCCGCCACCTCCAGGGCCATGACGGACGGGTCGGAGACAATCCGTACTCCCTCGAGGCCCACCGGCCCCGAGAAGCCTTGTGGACCGCCCGTGATCTCCTCGATCTTGGCCTCGGAGGCGAGTTGGAGATGGGCGCAACCGAGCTCATTCTTGAGCTTGACCTCGTTGACCTCGAGATCGCCGCGGATCAGGACCGCAACAAAGCCCTCGTCGGTTTCGAAGATCAGGGTCTTGATCAGGTGGGCCGGCGAAATGCCCAGGAATTCGGCCACCTCTTCGACCGAGCGCATCTCCGGGGTGTGAACAGACTTGGGCTTGTCACCGCGATCGAGCGGCCAATCCGGCGCCAGCACCACTGGTCCAGCCTCCGCCTTTTCGACGTTCGCGCCGTAGTGGCAAGCCGGACACGAGAGGATCGCGTCTTCGCCGGTATCGGCGAGGACCATAAACTCGTGCGACTCCGAACCGCCGATGTTGCCGGTGTCGGCTTCGACAGGGGTATAGCCGAGACCACAACGTTCGAAGATCCGGCAGTAAGCTTGCTCCATCGCGCGGTAGGCCTTGTCGAGATCCTCGGCGTCGGCGTGAAAGGTGTAGGCGTCCTTCATGACGAACTCGCGACCGCGCATGAGACCGAACCTGGGTCTGATTTCGTCCCGGAACTTGGTTTGAATCTGGAAGAGGTTGACCGGCAACTGGCGATACGACGTGACCGTTCGCCGCACCAGGTCGGTAATCACTTCCTCATGGGTCGGGCCGAAGCAGAAATCTCGCTCGTGGCGGTCGTTCATCCGTAGCAACTCGGGTCCGTACTCGAACCACCGCCCGGATTCCTGCCACAGCTCCGCCGGTTGGATCGCGGGCATGACCAATTCGGCGGATCCGGCCTCTTCCATCTCCTCGCGGATGATCGCCTGAAGCTTTGACAACGACCTCCAGCCGAGCGGCAGGTAGTTGTAGATGCCGGCCGCGACCTTCGAGATCAGCGCGGCCCGGGTCATCAATCGGTGTGAAACGACCTCGGCGTCCGAGGGATCCTGGCGCAGCGTATGAATGAATGTCTGGGTCCAACGCATGTTCAGCTCCGTTTTCCGGTGCGGTTGTTTCGGGCCGGGCGGTGATTTCGGGTGATATCGCCGATCAATCCTCCGAGACGGCGAACGTGATCGAGCAACTCATGATCTATCCCGCCCTCTGGGCCCCCGTTGGCTTCCTGGAGGGCCTCTTCGGCGCCAGCGGCATCTCCTGTCCCGAGACGGGCGAGGGCAAGCTGACGCAGAAGTGGCGGCTCTGCTCCGCCCGCTCGCGACGCCTGTTCGAGATATTGCATCGCCTCCCTGTACCGCCCCCTTTTGAGAGCGATCGAGCCGAGCGCGGCGAGCGGATAGTGGCGCAGCTCGCGAGGAGTGATCTCCAATGCATCGCGGGCGAGGTCACGGGCAACGGTCAGGTTGTCGCCAAGCTCCGACTCCGTCACGGCGAGCTCGTACGTTGCCATTCCGCGGGCCAGTTCATCGATATCCTCATCCTGGCACAGGCGGGTCGCGATCCGGCGTGCGGCGCGGAGTCTGCCCGCGTGTCGAAGCGACTCCAGGAGTGCCACGACCGCGGCCGCCTGGTAGGACGAACCCTGGGGCCTTTCACGCAGAATCGTATGAGCGTAGGTGATCGCTTCACGAATCCGCCCGAGGGCCGAGGCGAGAAGGGCCGCTGTGGCTTGAAGCTCGAGCTGGCCTGGTGCCGACTCAAGGGCCTTCGCGTAGAGATCGAGCGCTTTTTCTGGATTCCCCTCCTCGAGGGATGTCTCTGCTCTCCGGACCAGGCGAGCACAGTCATTCGGGAGGGTATGGGGTGGAGTGCCGCTCAGCAGGCGCACCGTTTCCTGGTATTGCAGGCGCTGTGGGTCGAGACGGAGGACACGCTGAAATGCGTCCAGGGCCTTGTTTGTCCAACCGCGTCTGAGGTATGCAATGCCAAGGTGATAGAGAGCATCCTCGAACTCTGGCGCCAGTTCCGTGGCGCGCCGGAGAGCTTTGACAGCACGCCCGCTTTGTCCGAGCTCGAGCCGGCTGAGCCCCAACAGGTACAAGCTTTGGGGGGCCTCTTCGAGGCTCAGGCTGCGCTCCAGATGGGCGACCGCGTCGCGGTGCTCACCACAGACGACCTTGAGGGCACCGAGCGTGAAATGTGGGAGAAATGCGTCGGGAGCCATTTCGCGAGCACTGATGAGGGCGTCTTCAGCCTCGTCCCACTGGCCGAGGTCCGATGCTACGGCACCGAGATACACGAGCGCTTCAAACTGGGGGCCGCGCAGTTCGACGACCTTTCTGAAGGCGATTCGGGCGGTTTCGAGCTCGTTGGAGTGGAACGCAGCTTCACCGATGAACGACCACAGCTCGTCGCTGTCAGGTGCCATCGCTGCCAGATCAGCGAGCATCTCGCGGACGACAACGCTATCCGAACCAACGAGGGCGAACTCGAGGGCGCGGAGCTTTTCTCGAAACTCGTCGGTGGCCTGTCCGGAGTGGGAGGCCTGAGAAAGAATGCGTTCGGCGTGGGCCTTGAAACGCCGCGACAGATCGCGGGAAAGCAGCTCCCGATCAGCGACACTCTCCCAGCCGTCAACAACTTCGGCACGAGTCACGATGCCCTGGGTCTCGAGGAGTCCCCCGAGCGACTGAATTCCGGCATGGGCGACAGTCAGGTTGTGCTCGAGCTGTGCCATGTGCTGCCCGGTTGAGGCGAGCGCCCTCGACAAGCGGCGCACGCCGTCCTCCAAAGCGCTGATTCGTTCGAGAAGATGTTCCTCGAGGTCCTCCTGGGCCTGGATGAAGAAATCTTCGGTTGTTTCGGCCGATTCGGCGACGCCTGAAACCACCAGCAGTTTGTTTCCACATCGGTGACACGCCTCCTGCTCGGAGGGGTTGACGGCACCGCAGGACTGGCAGAACACAGCTTCAGCCCTCGTCGCGCACGGAGTGATGGCGTCTGGTCACGCTTTGATCCACGGTGTCGTCATCGTCAAATTCGGTGAGTCGTCCGTTGGGTGGAGGCGCCTCTGTCTGCCACAACCGGCGCCGCAGGAGCGAGGAAATGGCCTGTAGGTTATAGGAGGCTTTCCAGCTTTGACGTGAGGCTCGTTTTGTCGGTGACGCCCACGATGCGATCAGCGATCTCGCCGTTGTTGACGAGAAGCAGCGTTGGGATGGCCTGAATTCCATATTTGACAGCTGTGTCTCGATTGGCATCCACATCAAGCTTTCCCACCACGACGCGATCGCCGTACTCTTCGGCCAGCTCTTCGACAATTGGCCCGATGACCCGACACGGTCCACACCACACCGCCCAGAAATCAACCAGCGCGGGCTTGCCCGCGTTGAGGATCGTATCTTCAAAATTCGCGTCTGTAATTTCGACTGTTTGACCTGCCATCGAGTCGTGCCTCCATGCTCGCGATCTGTCCGACAATGCGCGGACGGACAGATAATACACCATCGCCATGGCTGCACACGGTGGGCGGGCAATCGTGGTCGGGGCCTGGCTCAGGCGGAAGAGTGCCCGATATCCTCGAGAACTGCTCTCGCAGCCTTTTCCCCGTACGCGACGGCATAGTTCTGGCCGCGATCTTCAGGGAAGATCTGCGCCATCGTGCAGAGATAGAGTCCGGGCACGCTCTGCTGGAACTGCGGAATCATATTCCGATATCCGACGGGGACCACCGGCTGCGCGTACTCGGCCCTGAAGTGGTGGCTTTTCACGATCCACGAGGGGTCAAAAGCGCTGTTGACGCGAGTCAGAGCCGGGAGGTAGGTCTCAATGACCTCTTTCTTCGGCGCGTGAAATAGTGGGTGATCCGGGAAGAGATAATTCGAAATATAGAGAATATGGCGACCGCCATAACGATCCCTCGGGATGTAGTTGGTGTGCTCGATGAGGCCGCCGAAGGGCATGGCAGGATCGGCAATGTTCAGCCAGTAAAAGGGGGTCAGTGAGTGCTCGAGCTCGAGGACGGTGCAGATGGCTCCGGTTGCCCTGAGATTCCCAAGATGACGCCGTTCATCGTCTGCGAGAAGATGACCAGCGATTTCCAGGTAATCCGGTACCGGAGTTGCCACCAAGGTCCGATCGGCGGTCCATGAAGATTTGCGTGTGATTACCGTAAAGTTGTCGTCGCCGCTCTCGATGCGCTGCACCGGGTCGCTCAAGAAGAGCTCGGTTCCACTGTCCTCGAGCCGCTTTTCGAGCGCCTCGACGAATTTCGCAAACGAACCCCTCATATAGCCGAGCCGTTCGCCCATTCCAGATGCTGAGCGGGATTTTCCTCGCAAACAGAGCTTGCCCCAAAGCCACACCATGGCGACCTTGTCTGCATCCTCGGCGAACTTCTGGTGGAAGAGTGGTCCCCACACCTTCTTCCAAACTCTCTCCCCCTGGTGGCGACGGATCCATTCACAAGCGGTGACGTTTTCGAATTTGGTGGGATCTTTGCTGCGCTGGAGGAGGAGGGTTGAGATCGCAAATCGAGCTTTGTCCAGCAGCGAAAGTGGCTGGAAACGGAGAAGGGACTGTGGCGTTCCAAAGTCCCACAACTTGCCCTCTGTCCAGATTCCCATCCTCGAGGGGAGCCAGTCAATGAGGTCGGCGACTCCGAGTTCTTCGGCAAGAGCGACGTACGACGTGTCGCTGGTAAAGAGATGGTGATAAAACGCTTCGAGGGGTTCGCCCTCGACCTCCATTACCCTGGCCAGACCTCCAGGCCGGGGGTAGCGTTCGAACACCTTGACCCGGTGTCCCGCCTCGGTCAGCCGAAGGGCGGCTGTCAGCCCGGCGAGACCAGCGCCGACAACGGCAACAGTCGTGTCGTTCATCCCGCTGTCAATCACATCCGGTGATCACGGGCGGAGCCTCAGAAGATCACGTTCTTGATGTAGAACGTTTGGGTCGGTGTGTCGCCGCCAGCCAACTCCTTGGCGAGGGCCGGGGTGAAACGGAAGGTGCCGGCCGGTTTGCCCGAGGTCTGGGTCATTTTGAGTTCGACCGCCGCCGGTGAGATTTCCGGGTGAATATGGTTAATCAGGACATAAGCTTCGGCTACGGTCTCCAGCGCGTCGAAGACCTCTCTCTCCGAGTCGGTTGTAGTCTGGACGAAGAAATGATCTGGTTGCGTGCCACGGCTGGTTGTATAAATGAAGAGTTCCTTCTCATCAAAGATCTTTGAAAACGCCTGATCGATCCGCTGGTCTGGGTACTTCTCAGATTGTAATTTGATGCCTGGCGTCGGCGCAGGTGTCGGTTCGACAGTGGTACCGAGAGATGGTCCTTCCCCCCCGCCGGCGTCGATCGTGGCGTGCTGGCCGAGAGACGTGCGCGGAGTCGGGGTCGGAATTGGTGTCCCATGAACCGACAGCTCCTCAATCAAAAGCGCGCTGCCGAAGCCGAGCTGGTTGTAACGCTCGGTTTCCACCAGATCCACAAGGGCTAGCGGGTAGCTGGTAAGCGTTCCGGTCGCGAGTACGAGAACCACGTTCGGTCCTTCAATCTGCATCGGTTCCTTGCACCGGATCTTGTGCCCACTCTTGAGAATCACCACATACCCCTGGGCTGCGGCCACCACAGCCACCACCAGGATTATTGCTGTCACAAAGCCAAGAACGCGTAACCGAGCCATGATGATGACCTCCAAAGAACATTATAGCTGTTAGCTCTTAGCCCTAAGCTCTTAGCCCATAGCAGGGCGTAGGATTTACACACCATTTACTGACATCGCAGTGCTTCGCTTTCAGAAATCAGCGCCCGGTACTTTTGCGTGAATGGGTGGGGGGACTCACAGCCAAAAGCTAATAGCTAACAGCTTCTCAAGACGCGCGCGATATGAGCCCGAACAGCTCATTCCGTC
>RCNF010002512.1_pt1 | contig 18440 bp, 9 predicted proteins | sample 2041311 | NCBI WGS metagenome assembly RCNF01 (sample SAMN09708228, study PRJNA481090) | Marine sediment metagenome, whole genome shotgun sequencing project. | biome: marine sediment; feature: ocean; material: sediment; isolation source: Sewage treatment plant 2 marine sediment (STP2) ... | reverse complement strand
CCTCGGCTTGGAACAACGAGACACCCTGGCTGCAGACCGAGGGAAACAAGATTTGGACCGGGGGTGGTGTGGTGTGGCACGGCCGTGGGGCGAACATCCACGACACCCGCTCGTGCTGGGCCTGTTCGTGGGCGCCGCCGAATGTCGACGAGGTCAAACGAAGAATCGATACGCTTGTCGATGACTGGAATGCTGGTTTCCTGAGACTGTTACTGGAGAGCTATCCGGACAACTCCGGCGGCCAGGTGCAATGGCAGGGTGTGCTCGACGATCCCGAGTACCTGCAATCGATCGTCGAGATTGTTGAACACATCGGAACCAAACCGGGTGTCTATGTGATGGTGTCGTTGTGGGCCGACCCGACCTTTTCGGAATTGGGATGGCCGACCGCGGACACCATCGCCGTCTGGGAGCTGCTGGCCGAAACCTTCGCCGGCGATTCTCATGTGATCTACGGACTGGTCAACGAACCGGAGGAGAACTGGAGCGGCGCGCTCGATGAAGCGTGCTGGACGGCCATGAACGACACCGTCGCCGCGATCCGTGCCGTAGAGACCGCCATCGGCGCTCACCATCACATCATCGCGGTTCAGGGCACCAGGGCATGGGCGCGGGTTCTCGACTACTACATCACGCACCCGATCACCGCTGGTGGCGGAGTCAACATCGCCTACGAGACGCACGTCTACAACCCGAGCTCCGACTTTGATGCGCTCTTCATCACACCTTCCCAGACCTTGCCGGTGATCATCGGCGAGTTCGGAGTCGTGTCCGGCATGTCCACCGCGGACTGCAGCCTGCTGATGAATCAGGCCGAGTCTCTTCAGATTCCCTACACTGCGTGGACGTTTCACATGCGTTGCCCGCCCAATCTGATCGAGGACGACAGTGGCGGAGGGTGTGGTGTCGGCATGGATCTCACGCCCACTTCATGGGGCATTCAGCTCCGCGACCAGCTCACCGGCGCTTCCCCGTAGCGGCATGCGCATGCGTGCCAGGTCCGCAGTTCCGTAGTTGTGGGGTCGTAACTGCGGAACTGCGGACCTGGCACCGTTTTCTCTTCTGCTCTCTGGCCATCACCCAACAATTGACTGGCACCACAACGAGTCCATGTTCGATCCCAAAGCGCTCCCGGTTGCTTCTGGAAGGGCCCGAGACCATCGAGAGAGGGATCGGGAGCGATGCGCTGGTCAGAGAATCCGCGAATCACGCAGTACGGATTGGTTTCGGGCTATCGACAAGTGCGGAAGTGTTTACGTGGCACCCATTGAGATATGATATGACCAGAATGTAGGAGACCAGAATGCCGAAAATAGTCACTCTGGGAACGCTGTTCGCCGTCACCCTGGGAGGTGCGCTCGAGGCGCAGGTCCAATTCGTCGACGTCTCGGGTGCGAGCGGCATCGGTCCCTACGTCAACGCTTCGGGCATGAACGCCGGGGTCGCCGTCGGCGACTACGACAGCGACGGCGATTCCGATTTCTTCGTCCCCAACGGCTTGGGCGTCGCCGACCAGCTCTACCGCAACCTTGGCGGCGGACAGTTCGAAGAGATCGCTCCGTCGCTGGGGCTCGCCTCCACGCACAACAACCGCGGGGCGCTGTGGGTCGACTTCGACGGTGACGGCGACCTCGATCTCCTGGTCGCCGCCGACGACTTCCAGCAGAGCTCAAGCTTCGTGCCGTCGACCTTGACCCTCTACCGCCAGAACGGCGACGGCACCTTCACCGACGTCACCCTCAAGGCCGGCCTCTTCGGCGCCCTCAACGATCCGGTCGCCAATCCCGACAACCACCTCGGCGGCCTGGCCGCGGCCGACCTCGACAACGACGGTTTTCTCGAGCTGCTGGTGACCTTCTGGCGGGGCTACTCCTTCCTCTACCACAACCAGGGCGACGGCACCTTCGTCGAGTCCACCGCAATCGCCCGGCCCTTCGAGACCTACTGGCAACCGGCGTTCGCCGACTTCGACCGAGACGGCTTCCAGGACCTGTTCATGGCGGTCGATTTCCACCACAACTTCTTCTTCCACAACCAGGGCGACGGCACCTTCGTCGAGGTCGCCGGTTTGCTTGGGATGCAGAACGAAGAACAGAACGACATGGGCGTCGCGCTCGGCGACGTCGACAACGACGGGGATCTCGACATCTTCGTCTCCAACGTCTACGGGGGCTCCAATCGCCGAAACCACCTCTACCGAAACGACTCGACGCCCGGCGTCCCGGACTTCGCCGAGGTGGCGATCCCGGCCGGCGTCGCCGATGCCGCCTGGGGTTGGGGTGCCACCTTCGCCGACATCGACAATGACTCCCACCTCGACCTGGCGGTCACCAACGGCTTCTTAGGCGACATCGATGCCTCGCGCATGTTCCACCATCTGGGCGACGACCCGCCCGCCTTCGCCGACGTCGCCGCGACGACCGGTTTCGACGACACCTACTGGGGCGCCTGCCTGCTGTCGTTCGACGCCGACCGTGACGGCGACCTCGACTTTCTCCAGACCTGCGTCGACGGACCGCTAAGGCTGCTCGCCAACCATCCCGATGCCGCGGCGGAATACTTGGTAGTGCAGCCGCGAATGCGCTCCGGGAACCGCTTCGCCATCGGTTCCATGGTGAGGGTAGAGGCCGGAGTTGCTCACATGTCACGGCCGATCACCGCCGGCACCAGCCTGCTGTGTCAGGAGCCGGCTGAAGCTTTCTTCGGTCTCGGATCGGCGTCGATCGCCGACCGGGTGACGGTCGAGTGGCCCGGAGGCCGACGCACCGTTCTCACCCAGGTGGCTGCCGGTCAGGTGCTGAGGGTCTCCGACGCGGTGGTGTTCAGCGACGGTTTCGAATCCGACACCACCTCCAGCTGGAGGTGACCGGGATTTGAGTCATCGCGGCGGTCGTCATCTCTCCCTCGCTGAACTCCCAGTCGGCGGGATCCGGACCTCGGGTCTCCGAACCCGGGATTGACCCTAGTCGATCGAGAAGCTCTGGAGCGTGACTGGCAGGGGCACGTCGCATAGCACTGCCCCGGTCAACACGATGTCGTACGTACCGCCACCTTGGGTGACGCCTTCCCAGCTACCGAACGTGCCGGTCGAAGCTGGATCGATACCAACTAACGCAGAGAAGTTGGAGTTTAACGCACTTAACGGGGCACCGACCGTGTCCAATGCGTCGTCGCCAAATCCGTTGATGACCAGAGCGTAGTTGGTACCAACCACAGGATCGGTCGGGCTGTCAACCAATCCGCCTTCTCCTAAAGAAACGAAGGTAGTCGTGTCGCTCACCAATGACTGGAGGGAACCGCCCACCTGTGATGAATCGTCGTTGGCCATTAAGAGAACGCCCGCCATATCGAACACCCAAAGACGCGTATCCGTTTCGGTGCCAGCAACAACTTCCGCTGTCCATGTCGCAGCAGTAATCTCGATGCAATATGCATCTACATCGACATCAAGGAGAACGCCAGTGATCTGGTCAAAAGTTGAATTAGTGGCATTCTGGGAAGTTCCGGTGGGGAAGTCCCCTGCATCACCACCACCATTGGCGGTTTCGTCCCAGACATCCGCCATCGCCGATGCGGCGATCATCAGCCCGAACACAACGAGAAGTGAACCCCTGAAAAAATTTGACATTGGTGTGAATCTCCTAAGATTACGAGGACTTTCTAGGCAGCGCATCTTAAATCTACCTTAACCCTCTGGTGGATGACTACTTTGCCAGAATTGGACTCTGAGACTCAGAATAGGTGGGGAAAATGCTGGTGTCAATAAGCAGGAAGAGGATTAGCGGAATAGCCTGACTTCTATGGAGCATGCGTGCCAGGTCCGCAGTTCCGTAGTTGTGGGGTCGTAACTGCGGAACTGGCACCGATGTGCAAAATTCGAGAATTGGACACTAAGGTCTTCCGACCCTCCTCACCATCAGGCCGGCGAGACACCGGCCCTACAACGGATCTCAGCTCTTTGTAGTGCTGGCGTCTCGCCGGCACAGAGACCACTTACCATCAAAAACTGTGGATTTTGCAAGAGGTTCGATCCCCCTTATACGAGGTTCCGAACGCTTCCCCTGTCCACCACGACCTCGACGATCTTGCCCGCGAATGGGAAGTGGATCATGGTTGAAATGACCTTCTCGCCCGTCGCCATCTCAAGCAGGGTCGCGTAACCGAGGAGCTGCGACGCATAGCCCACGGCGATCTGACCCAAATGGTCATTTTCTTCAAATGAATGGCTCTTGTGGTCCACCAGCACGAGCCCCTGTGAAGTCTCGAACACGAGGTCGGCGACGCCCATCAGGGTTCTGGGTCCCGCGGCAGTTTCCACCGCACCAAGCAGCGGCACCTCGGTTCGCAGAACCGCGCCGAGATACACCTCCGCCTGCCACGCCTGCAGCCGGTCCGAGATCGCGACACAGGTCTCCGGCCGCACGACGCCGGTCAGCCCGAACGCTTCGAGCACCCCGGTCGCGTGGCCGAGACGATCCGCCGCCGGACGAACCATGTCCGCCCCCAGAAACAGGTGCATCGCGTTGCCAACCGCGAGCCAGTCGACGACCGCGGACACATCGAACGGCGCGCCGATTTCGCTCGATCCTGCGACCCGGGCGTCCACCTCAAGGCCGTCCGGAAACCTTGCATTCGAGCACCCGAACACCAACTTCGGCCTCGCCGCGAGGTCCTCACCGGCCCCCACCCGATCGAACCACACCTCCGGTTCCTGCTCGACGATGGCGTCCCCTCCTTCGGCCGTGAGCCGACGCACCACCTCGACCGGTGCGTCACCCGCGTCCGCCAGGAAATCGCACTTGTCACCGTCCTCCACACCGGTCGGTAGGTTGAAGATCGGCTCCTCGGTGCCCTTCTCGAGATCGCTGAGCCACCCGCAAGCGAGTCCGCTCGTCCTTGCCCTGGCAACCAGGACGAGTTGATCGCGTGCCCGGGTCATTCCGACGTAGAGCAGCCGACGGCTCTCAGCAAGAGCAACCCGTTGAGCGCGTACGGCGACCGGGTGCGTTTCCGCCGCCTCGACCAGCTCAAGGTTCTTCTTGAGTCCCTTGTAGGGCGAGGGCCAGAACCTGATCCACCGGCCCTCAAGCGGTCGGGTGGCGTCGAACCCGTCATCAGGGGGTTCGATCGCTGGTTCAAAAATCCTTGCGGTTGCAGCCTTGTTGAGGCTGGTCATCACGACCACCGGCCACTCCAGCCCCTTGGCACGGTGGTAGGTCAACACCCTCACGGCAGCTCGGCCCACCCCCTCTGCCTGCGCATCCTTGTCAGAATCTGACAGGCCCGCCAGGTAGCTGAGCAGCCCGGCCACGGTTGCCGCCGACTTCGAGTAGCGGCAGTGCTCCTCGTATGCGACGGCCAACGAACGCAATGCCTCGACGTTGGCGAAACGCTTCGCCGCGTTGCCCCATCCCAGGCAGAGTTCGTCCAGCTCCACGGCCTGAATCACGATGTCGAGCGCTTCGGACGGTGACAGTACGCGAAGATCGCCGGTTACCTCATGCACCCGAACCACCAACGGGTCGTCGTCAAACGGAAGCGGTCGAGGGCCTTCGGTGCCCCGGTCCCGCGCCACCTGCCGTATGCGCCCCTCGAGCCACTCATCCGGCGCCCGACTCCCGCAGCCAGCCAGCCGCGACACCTCGGCCGCCGCCAGACTGTCACGCGGCTCGAGCGCGAGTTCGAGCGCAGCCTTCGCCAGCCTTCCTTCGGCGCATCTCAGCAAACCAGGCCGGGAGATCGCTGCCCGAACTCCGGCAGCTTCAAGCGCGCACGCAACCCGCTCGCACTCGGCGTTCGACCGGCACAAGACCGCGATGTCGCCGGGCTCCACCGGCCGCGCAAGCCCGCTCCGCTTATCCTCGATCAGCACAGCATCCTCGATCAGGTCGCTGATCCGGAGGGCGACAACAACGGCGTCCTCCTCCACGTTCTTTGTCTGCTGCAACCACCACTCCACTGGCAACGTTCCGGAGAGCTCAGCATCATCGCGCTTGGGATCCAGATGAACCCGCTCAGGCGGGATCCCATCGCCGACGAAACCCCGCGCAAAAGCGGTCGAGGTCAGCCGGACCAGTGCGGGCCTGCTCCTCCACGAGAATTCGAGCGTCCTCTGCATCGACGGGTCGGCCACCTGCTCGGTGACCGCCTGCACCAACTCCGGGTCGGATCCTCGAAAACCGTAGATTGCCTGCTTCTCATCGCCCACCCAGACCATTCGCCCAGCGAGCTCGCCGAGCCGCAGAAAGAGCGCGAGCTGTAGCGGATTGGTGTCCTGAAACTCATCGACCAGCAACAGGTCGAATCGCTCGCGCAGCTCATCTGCAACCTCCGGTAGCTCGAGCAGCTCAAGCGCCCGCGTTTCGAGATCGACAAAGTCGAGTAGCCGGTTGCGGCTCTTCCAGTCGTTGTACTCCACAATGGCGCCGTGGGCCAGATCGAAGACCCCGCGCACATAGGCAGCCAGATCATCGTGAAACCGCGGGTGCGCGATGTGTTGCCCGGCGAACTCCTTCACTGGTTCCACCAGGTCCGTCAGCGCCTTCGCCGGGCTCACACTCGCCAGCTTGGCCCATGCGTGCCAGGTTGCCTCACTGGGATTCCGAATCTCCGCGCCGAAACGTTGGAGGTTGTTGATCGCGCTCAGCGTGATCTTCTGCGTGTTCCCGCTGGCCCTAAGTTCCCCGATCGCCTCGTCAACGGCAACGGCGAGGCGCCTTTCCAGCCCTGCCCCTTCCCTCTCCGAGAGCCTTTTGGGCAAGAGGCCAAGCACCTGCTCCACATTCCGTTCGGCCGATGCCGCCAGGGCCTCGCGGTCCATTCTGTTGCTCCGGGCGAGCTCCGCGATTCTCAAAACATGTTTTTGCACCGACTCGATGCTCAGACGCCTGGCGACCGGTCTCAGCTGCGCCGGTCCTTCCTCTCCGAGAAGCGCCGAGATCGCCGCGGCGAATACGTTTTCTGCCTCTTCCTCGGGGATAGTCTCGGCATCCGGTGACAGTCCGAGTTCGAAAGCGAACTCCCGAACCAGCCGGCCGCAGACGCTGTCCACCGTACCCACGAGCCCGAGTTCGATGGACTGGGCCGCGTCGTAGTGCCCGTCCTCAATGAGCCGGCGGCGGACACGTTCGCCAAGCTCTGCCGCAGCCTTTCGCGTGAAGGTGACCGCGATGACCCCGTCCGGGCGGACGGCGCCGGCTTCGCCCGGATCAGCGCTGAGCGCGGCGGAGAGGCTCTCCGTCAACGCATAGGTTTTGCCGCTGCCGGCGCTCGCCGAGATCAATTCCGCGCGCTTCATGATGCCCCGTCCAACCCGAATCCACAGATGCTTCCGAAGTCGCAGAACGTGCACGGGGCTTCCAGCGTCATCGGGAATGCCTCCCGGGCCTCCGCGAGGTCCTCGACCAGCAAAGGCGGTGCAACCAGCTCGCCGTAATTCAGTTCCTCGCGCGTCGCCTCCGCCGCTGCGAGGGTCTCGTCCATCGACGGCCCCTCCACCACCACCGCCGGATCAAATAGACCGTGATCAAGTGTGAGAAACCTGGCCTCAGAGAGAATAAAAAATGCGGTCGGCGGCATTCCCTGCCCACTCTTCCGAATGGCATTCCCGTACAGCGCGAGCTGCAGAGCCCGGCCTTCCTCAAGCGACTTCTTTCGGTACGTCCACCCACCCCACTTGAGGTCCACAACCACCTCGCCACGCTGCGGGTGACTTAGCAGAAGATCGATGAAACCGGCAAAGCCCGCATTCGCAAACCGCCCGTCGGAGATCTCCACCTCGCGCCCTTCCACATGGAAGCCACCGTCACGGATGGCGCCGACCAGAACCTCCCCGGCCCGCGCGATCTGATGGCGCACCCTCTCCAAGGTCTCGACTTGGCCCGGCTGGAGTAGTGACGCAGCTTGGCCCTCCACTATGTCGTCGAACCGTTTCTCGAGCATCGCCCTCGCATCCACCGGTTCGGGTAACGAGTCGCGGTACTCGAAGAGGAAATCTTCGATCAGCTGATGTCCGAGATTCCCGAACAGCAAATTGCCCTCCGGCAGCTCGACGACCCTCGAGCGGAGCCTCGCTCGGTAGTTCAACCCCCACCTCAACGGGCACCCAATCAGCGACTCCAACGACGACGCCGACTCCTTCTCCCGCGGCGGCAACAGCGACCCGTCGACCGCCCACACAGCCCGGTCGGCCGCGGCGGACACCATTTCGCGTGGGCGTCCCGGCAGCGTGATGTGCGCCCAGTCTCCGCTCGATGGCAGCGCGTCGCGCCAGTCGGCCGAAAGCGCGGCAAGGTCCGGGTCCGACATCCTGAGACGGCCGCGGATCTCGTCCCACACCGGGTGTGGTGACTCCACCTCACCATCCAGGGTTTCGAACGACACCAGCAGCAGCCGCTGCCGTGCTGCGAGCAACGGTCGCAACCAAGCTGCGGTCCGCGCCCGTTGTTGAGTCGCGGGGTCGTCCACCTCGATCCCGGCAGCGGCCAGCGCTCGACGCTCAGCCGCGCGCCACACAGGCCCCCGAGCCGTACCCGCCGAACTCGCCACGAATCCCCACCACACCACCGTATCGGCCTCGCCGAGGATCGCCCCGGGGTGCGAAACACACGGCACCGAACCGCTGAGTCCATCGGAGACCCGCCGCGACGAACCCGCGCGGGTGACGTCCGTCAATAACTGGTCGAGCTGTGTCCTCTCGAGCCTCTCATCGCCTCGCCGCTCGAGAATCCGCGAGAGCTGCCGCGCCTGCGCCGCCGCAGTTGCCAGGGTGTTTGCCTCGGCTTCGTTACCGCCGTTGTCCGCGACCGAGGCGCGGGTGCGCGCCCAGTCCGCAACCCGATCCGCAACCTCTCGCACAACAGAAACCGGGACTCCCTCTGAGGGATCGAAGACGGGCCATTCCAGCCACTCACGCGCCTGCCGCTCAACCGCCTCGGGCTCGTCCGAGGCCGCCGCGAAACCCGCCCATGCTTCGACCCACTCCGGCCCACCAATCCCCGGCGCCTGACCCAACGCCCTCAGAAGGGCCGTCCGCAAGCGGCGCGGTAGCGGCGACACCGGCAGGCTCAGCAGCTCGAGCATCCGCTGGGGATCCCGTGGCGACCACAGCTGCGCCAGGATCAAGGGCAGCACCTGCAGCGCGGGCCGCCAAGGCGATGACGACGACGCGCCCATCGTTGGAACGCCATACCTCGCCAGAGCCTCGTCCAGAACCACCGGGGCCGCTCCACGGACCAGCGCAGGCTGGCGCGGCCAGGAGCCGAGTTCGAGCTGCCGCAGCCACGCCGCAAGCCCCTCCCCGGCGTCCCACGGCGACCGGCCGGTCATCAGCAGCAGACTCCCGTCGCCCTTGACACCGCCGGCCGGTAGAGTTGTTCCCTCCACCAATGCCCGCTGTAGCAAGCCAAGATCGGTTTCCGGGTCAGCCACAGGCTCGCAAGGAACGGGCTCTACGATCGTGGTCCCGACCCCTTCCAATAATTCGACAACGTGCTGCCAAGCACACGGCAGAAGACCGCGAGGTTCGACCAGAAGAAGCTCCTCGACCCCGGCACCACGCCCGCTCTCGAGTTCAGCTTCGACGATGCGCACCCGATCTGCGAACCCGGCCGCCAGAAATTCCTCACTCTCAGCCTCGACCGCCGTCAGTGCCGCCAGCCTGGGTCCACCATCCTCAACCGCCGAGCCATCCCACCCAGCCAATATCAGTTCATCCCGCCAGCCCAAAAGCTCACGGGCGACCCCCCATGGGTCAACATCCCAGGATCGAGAGAAGAACGCGTCGCTGCCGACACTCTGCTCGATCCGCCGTGCGTAGGCATCAACCCTCTCGGGTTCGGCCCCGGCCTGACCGTCGATCCCAAACGCGATCTCGAGCTGTTGGAGAAGCCCCAGTGGCCCGACCCAGACTTCATCCCTCACGGCTTCCCCGATGGCAAGTCGCGGGGTGTTCCCATCGATCCATTGGCCAAAATGTACTTTCATAATTTCATCGCGCCTTTTCGAAACCATAACCCGGACTGGCGCCATTGTCTTGGAGTCGTAGGCGCCGACCTTGCCCTCCGCCCAAAGATCTTTCAGGTTGACGTTTGTACCGATCGCTGAGACGCAAGAAGGATGGGTGGCACCCATCATCTTCCTGGTCTGTTTGCTGACTATCGGTCACCGGTGTGATTCCGCTTTCTCGGTATTCCGCTACTGAGTGAAGCGCAGAGTGAAGGTGGCGCCGGCGCCCGGCTCCGAGACCAGGGTGATGTCGCCTCCATGCCGGCGCATGATCTGGCGTGACAGGCTGAGACCGATACCGGTACCGGTCCTCTTGGTGCTGTAGAACGGGATGAACACCTTCTCTACCGACTCGGCAGCGATGCCGTGGCCGTTGTCGCTGATCCGGATGAGACGTCGTCCCTGCTGATCGATCACAGCGGCCAGCAGCACCTCGGCATCATCACGCTCGGCAGTGGCATCGATGGCGTTGAGGGTGAGATTGAGCAGTACCTGGCCGATCATCCTTGGATCGGCGGTGAGGTGCATGCTCTCGGGAATCACCGATGTCCGTAGCGTCACCACCTGATCAGCAATCTGTGGAGTGACCAGCCGTTGCAGCTCGTCGAACTGCTCCTGCACTCGGCACAGCTGCAGCTCCGGGCGGGGTAGGTGGGCAAGATCGCGGTAGGTGTCGACGAACTGCAGCAACCCCTGGCTGCGCCGTTGGATAACTCTGAGCGCCTCCCGGATCTTCTTCCGCCGCCCCAGAGTCAGCGCTGCCGGACCGTCATCAGTACCCGCGGTGAAATGCTGCTCGACACTGGCAGCTAGAGAGGAGATCGGTGTCAGGGAGTTCCTGATCTCGTGGGTCAGGACCCGGATCAGATCCTGCCATGCCTCGTTCTCTCTCTCGTTGAGTTCCGGACCGATGTTTTGGATGGTGACCAGGTTCAGGTGCTTGCTGTGCTGGCGCAGCTCGGAGGCAAACAGTGCCAGCTGCCGCTGCTCCCCGTCGACAGTGACGATCACCAAGTCCCGCTGCCCCGGGCTCAATCCCCTGAGCCGACTGTGCAGTTCCTGATGTACCCCGGCCAGATCGTCAATGTTGCGCAAGATGGAGATGCCGAGCAGTGTGTTGGCCGCCGGGTTGATCAGCTCGACTGCACCATCCTCGTGAAACGAGATGACCCCGATACCGATGTGCCGGACTACGGCAAGCAGGGAGTGCAAGTGCTCCTCCCGGCTCATCCGGAGCTCACGAAAGTTGCTCAGTACCCGATCGAACCGGCATTGCAGCCGGACAAAGTCCGGACCGCCCGGCAGCCCGGCCGGACGGAGCGACAGATCGTCACTTTCGATACAGCCGAGCATCTGGTCGACCTGACGGGTGCTGGTTTCCACGTAGCGCACCAGGGACCAGGCCTGGCCGGCGAGCAGAAGACAGCACAGCAGGCTGGTGGCATGGCGGGGTCCGCTCAGCAGGGCGGCAAGGAGCAAGGCCGTGGCAACAATCAGTGTGATCCGTACCGCCACTACGAAGCGGAAGCTGCGGAGAAGGTCAGAGCTCATAGTGCTGGAGCTTTCGATAGAGGGCCGGGCGGCTGATCCCGAGCTCACGGGCGACTCTGCTGATGTTGCCGCCGAAGTGGGCCAGGGCGTTGCGAATGACCACCGCCTCGATTTCCTCCATGTTGAAGGTGTCGAGCGGCACGCTCGGACCTCCGTCGCTGCTGTCCGCGAACGAGAAGTCACCGGGTTGCAGTGAGGTCGAGCTACTCATGATCACTGCCCGCTCGATCGCGTGCTGCAGCTCGCGGACGTTGCCGGGCCAGTGGTAGGCACGCAGCTTGTTGAGGGTAGCCGAGCCGATGCCGGTAATCTGCCGTTGATACTTGCGGGAGTATCGGGTCAGAAAGTGATGAGCCAGCGCCGGGATATCCTCGCGGCGCCGGCGCAGCGGTGGCAGGGGGATCTCGATCGTGTTGATGCGGTACAGAAGATCCTCACGGAACTCACCTTGAGCCACCTTGTCCGGGAGGGAGGCGTTGGTGGCACAGATCAGTCTGATGTCGACCTCGCGTGCGCTGGCCGAGCCGAGCCGCGTGACCTTGCGACTCTGCAGGACGGTCAGCAGCTTGGCCTGCAAGGCCGGCGACAGGTTGCCGATCTCGTCCAGCATCAGGGTCCCGCCCGAGGCCAGCTCGAAACGGCCGGGCCGACTCTCCCGGGCATCGGTATAGGCGCCCTTGACATGGCCGAACAGCTCGCTCTCGAACAGAGTGTCGCTGAGTGCTGCCACGTCGACGCTGACAAAGACCTCGCCGGCACGTTGCGAGTGCCGGTGTACCGCCCGCGCCACCAGCTCCTTGCCGGTACCGTGCTCGCCGGTGATCAGCAAATTGGCCTCGGTGGTCGCGACCTTGTCGATGACCTCCCGGACCTGCCGGATCAGCGGCGCGTCGCCGACAAAGTCCTGGTACGGCTGATCAAGGTCGGCACTGAGCTGCTGCTGGCGTGAACGCAGCGTCTTGGCCTCGCGGCGCGAGCGGCACAGTGACAGAGCGGCAAATGCTGTGGCCAGCAGCTTCTCGTTCTGCCACGGCTTGACGATGAAGTCGCAAGCTCCTTTCTTGATCGCCTGTACCGCCAGCTCGATGTCTCCATAGGCAGTGATCATCACGACGCTCATGGTTCCATCGAGGTCCAGAATGCGGTCGAGCCAGAGCAAGCCCTCCTGGCCGCTGGTGAGGTCCTGGGTGAAGTTCATGTCGAGCAGGACGAGGTCGAAGCGCTCGCTGGCCAAAAGCTCCGGCAGGCGCTGCGGCCTGGTCTCGGTTTGGACCTGGCTGACATGCTCGCCGAGCAGCATCTCAGCCGCAAACAGGACATCCTCGTCGTCGTCAACGATCAGTACGTGGCCTGGTTGCTGCATCACCGTCTCCACTCACCACTACTAAACGACCACCCTAGCATATGTCCGCCAGCGGACAGGTGGTGTAACGATGACTGACAGCAGGGCTCCTGTCTGCTGCCGTAAGACACTGAAAAGGAAGGACCTGAAATCATGGCACACCTCTTGCGATAAGAGTTGGCATGCAAACGACGGATCAGATGCTCGCAGATATGGATCGACGGATCGCAAAACGGAGATGGACACTGCCCAGGTTGCTGCTGGTTGCCGTCGCCTTCGTGGTCGTGGCCGCCGCAATCCGGGGCGTCGTGCTGGCGCGGACCAGCACCCTAGGGGTCGATCGCGAACGGCTCAGGATCTCGACCGTGACCCAGGGCCTTTTCCATGAGTATATTCCGGTGGTCGGCAGCACCGTACCACTGATCACCCACTACCTCGACGCCAGTGAAGGCGGTCGGGTCGAGGAGATCTATTGCGAGGCCGGTAGTCTGGTCGAGCAGGGCGACAGGATTCTGATGCTCGCCAACACCTCCCTGCTGCTCGACGTCATGTATCGCGAGGCCGAGCTGTTCCAGCAGAGCAACAACCTGCGCAGCACCAAGCTGGCAATGGAGCAGCACCGGCTGCAGATGCAGCGCCAGGTGCTCGAGATCCGGCGTGAGATCGCCCGCCAGAAGCGGCTCAGCAGCAATGCCACAAACCTGCTCGAGGAGGGCCTGGTCTCCCGCCAGGAGCACGAGCAGGCACTCGAGGAGTTGGGCTACCTGGTCGAACAGCGTGAGCTGTTGTTGGCGACCCAGGATCAGGAGCAGCGCCTCCGGCAGGAGCAGATCAAGCAGCTCGAGGAGTCGTTGCAGCGCATGCAGGAGAACATGCAGGTGGTCGAGCGGCATCTGGACAGCCTGGTCATCCGGGCGCCGATTGCCGGACGGTTGACAGCATTGAACGCCGAGGTGGGAGAGGCCAAGGCCCGCGGCCAGCGCCTCGGTCAGGTCGACGTTCTGAGCGGTTTCAAGCTTCGAACCGCGATCGACGAGCACTACATCAGCCGGGTAAGCTCCGGTCTGACCGGCACCTTCAGCTACACCGGCGAAACTTTTCACTTGCGGGTCGACAAGGTCTACCCGCAGGTCATCGAGGGACGCTTCGAGGTCGAACTGGTTTTCGACGGCAAGCAGCCGGAGGACCTGCGGCGGGGTCAGACCTTTCACCTGCGGCTCATGCTCAGCGATCCTGTACAGGCGCTGCTGTTACCCGTAGGCGAATTCTTTCAGTCGACCGGGGGGCGCTGGGTCTATGTCCTCGATTCCGACGGCAAAGAGGCACGACAGCGTCAGCTCACCGTTGGTCGCCGGAGCAGCGACTACTTTGAGGTCCTGGCCGGGCTTGTTTCGGGTGAGCAGGTCATCACCTCGGGCTACGAGCCGTTTGCTGATACCGAGCGTCTGGTGCTACGAGGTAAACCTCGCCCAACAGAATCCTAAGATGAGCGATTCTGGCGGATGAGATGTGCCAAGGCCTTGATGCACTGGTGCTTGCAAAAAACGCAGGCATACCCAGTGGTCTGTCGAGGCTTTTTGCAAGTGCCAAGGGCGCAAGGGATTGGTGCAGATCGCCGGTGAGAATCGCTCATCTTAGGATCGTGAAGTGAGAGGAGCAGAAGATGTTGCGCAACTGGATCAAGGTCGTCTGGCAGCATACCAAGAAGCATCCGGGTTATGCCGTTATCAACATTGCCGGCCTCGCCATAGGCCTGGCCTTTGCCCTGCTGATATTCCTGTGGGTGCGACTCGAGTTCAGTGTCGATCGTTTTCATGAGCATCTCGATCGACTCTATCTTGTGGCATTCTCCTGCGAAGGTGACCGGTACTATGGTGACGTCACGGTCGGTGCCACGGCCGAGCACCTGCGGCAGACCTACCCGGAGATTTCCCACGCCACCAGGTGGTCGGTGAGCCCGCTCCGGCAGCGGCTGCTGAACACGGATGATGCTCCGTTCAGCTGCTCCGGCAGGTACGCCGATCCGGATGTTTTCGAGATTTTCAGCTTCCCCTTTGTTGCCGGCAGCCCGGACACGGCTCTGGTCGACCCCTCGTCGATCGTCATCACCGAAAGCCTCGCCCACAAGCTGTTCGGGAAGACCGATGTGGTGGGCGAAACCGTGCGCGAGGAGGGTGGCTCGGTCTATACGGTCACCGGGGTCATGGCCGATCCACCGCTCAATACCCAGCTGACGTTCCAGTATCTGCGGCCGGCTGAGGCCGGTGATGAGATCTTCAATCAGTGGGACATCAAGTGTCTGCAGACCTATGTCAGGCTCGAAGCCGGCGCCGATCCGCAGCAGGTCAGTGGCAAGATTCGTGATGTCTACAACGACCACAATCCAGGCTCCTATGCCAACGACTACTACCTGACACCGATCAAGGACCAGCATCTGTACGCCCTCGGCGGTGGCGGTCGTATCGTCTATATTCTGGTCTTCTCGGCACTTGCAGTTGCAGTGCTCCTGATCGCTTGTATCAACTTCATGAACCTGGCGACCGCTCGGGCTGAGCTGCGGTTCAAGGAGATCGGTGTCAAGAAAACCATCGGCGCCACCCGGGGTGAGCTGATGCTGCAGTTTCTGGGAGAGTCGCTGCTGCTCTCGGTGGTGGCATTCTTCCTTGCTGTGGTGTTGGTGGAGTGGACGCTGCCGTTGCTCGCCGACCTGGTCAGGATGCCGTTGCAGCTCACCATGGTATGGAGCAACTTGCCCGGCCTGCTGGCCATCGCCCTGGCCACAGGCGTCATCGCCGGCAGCTACCCGGCCTTCTACCTCTCCTCGCTCCGACCCCTCGCCGTGCTCGGCGCACGCCGGCCGGGGGGGACCATCACCACCCACTTCCGCGCTGCCATGATCAGGAAGGTGCTGGTAGTCGGCCAGTTCTCGGTTTCTATCATCTTCCTGGTCGCGATCGTGGTGATCATCCGGCAGCTCGGCTACCTGCGCTCCATGGATCTCGGGTATGACCGCGATCACGTGGTAGTCGTCAACCTGCCGCAACCGCTGGTGTCAAAGACACCGATCGTCAAGACCGAGCTGCTGAAGCACTCGAGCATCTCGGCGGCCTCGGTATCCAGCTGGACCGTCGTTGGTTGGAGCAGCTCCTTTGGCATCGATTGGCCGGGCAAGCTGTCCAAACAGGTCTTTGACGTGGGGACCAACAAGGTCGACTACGACTTCCTCGAGGCCTTTGGGCTCGAGATGAGGGCGGGACGGTTCTTTTCGCGCGAGTTTTCCACCGACCAGGGTGGTGCCTGTGTGGTCAACCAGGCGTTGGTGCGATCCATGGGGGTCACCGATCCGGTGGGCATGGAGATCACGATCGCAGCTGGAAGCTCGTTCGAAAGCAAAGCTACCATCATCGGCGTCATTCAGGACTTCAACACCGAGTCAGCGCACAGTCAGGTCAGGCCGTTCTTGATGCGGCTGACCACAACCGGCAGCTACCTGTGGCTGCGAGTGTCCGAGCACAACCTCAGCCAGACCCTGGGCGTCATCCGTACCACCGTCAAGGGCTTGGCTCCGGACAGCCCTGTCGGTTGCAGGCTGCTCAACGATGATCTCGAAAGCATGTACACGATGGAACGGCTCACCGGGCTGGTGATCGCTCTGATCTCCTCCCTGGCGGTTTTCATCTCATGCCTGGGTCTGCTTGGCCTGACCGCATTTACCGCCGAGCAGCGGACCAAGGAGATCGGTATTCGCAAGGTTCTCGGCGCAGAGGTACGGGATATCCTGCAGCTGCTCATGCGGGAGGTGGTGATCCTGGTTGCGATCGCCGGCGCCATCGCCTGTCCCATTTCCTACCTGGTAATGAACCGCTGGCTCGAGACCTTTGCCTTTCGTACAACGGTCAGTCTGCAAGTGCTCGCTACCGCTGTGATTACGGTCCTGGTGCTGGCCCTGCTGACCGTGCTCCGGCAGGCGCGGCGGGCAGCCCTTGTCAATCCGATCGATGCCATTCGCCACGAGTAAGGAGGACAGTCATGATTAAGACCAAAGGTCTGACCAAGGTTTTTCGCACCGAAGATGTAGAGACAACACCCCTGCGCGAGATCGATCTCGAAATCGAAAAGGGAGACTTCGTGGCAGTGATGGGGCCGTCAGGTTGTGGCAAATCGACCTTGCTGCACATATTGGGCCTGCTCGATAGCCCGACTGCCGGCGAGTACCAGCTGCTCGGCGAGGAGGTCTCGGATTGCTCGGAGCGGCAGCGGAGGCAATATCGGCTTCGTCTTCCAGAGCTTCAACCTGATCGACGAGCTGACCGTGTTCGACAACGTCGAGCTGCCGCTTGTCTACCAGCGGATAGCGGCGGACCAGCGCCGGCGAAGGGTAGAGGAGCTGCTCGAGCAGCTCGGGCTCGGTCCACGGCGCAGCCACTACCCACAGCAGCTCTCCGGCGGCCAGCAGCAGCGAGTAGCAGTGGCGAGAGCGATGGTCGGCGGCCCACAGTTGATCCTGGCCGATGAGCCGACCGGTAACCTCGACTCGGTGCACGGGCAGGAGGTCATGGACTCCCTGGTCGAGCTCAACGACAGCGGTACCACCATCGTCATGGTGACCGCCTTCGCAGCCTTCGGACGACGAACCGTCAACCTCTTCGATGGGCAGATCGTCACCGACCAGTCCGGCGTCGCAGGTCTGGTTTGAGATTGACATTAGATAATATTTTGAGGAGATATATATGAAAAGAATAACAGCACTGCTTATGTTCATATGTTTATCAAGTTGCATTTACGCAAATGCAAGTTCAAAAGTATTTTATGTTGGAACTGCAAAAACCGATATCACACCCACTGAACCAGTTTCTCTAGCTGGATATGGTTGGATTGATTCCAGTAGAATTTCAGATCAAGTTCATGATCAATTATACTGCCGTGTAACAGCAATCAAATCACAAGAAAAATATTTAATACTTTTATCTTCTGATTTAATTGGATTTCATGGCCAATCAAAAATCATCCAAGATGCTTTAGTAGAAGAATTCCCATTTATTAAGATTGAGGATATTTTCATTACTAGTATCCATACTCATAGTGGACCCATTACCACTCTCAACAAAGAATATATAGACACTGGTAATTATCGATATACAGAAAAGTTAATGCAACTGGTCATTGATACCGCATCAGAAGCATTAAAAGAAATGAAACCATCTGAAATTTTCGTGAATCAAGGATACTCACCCATTGGGATTAACCGAAGGATTATGAAACTTGATCCCACTGAATGGCCAGAGGATGGTGGGTTAATGAAAATGGGTAGAAATCCACATGGAATCGTTGATAACGATGTTTTGGTTCTAAAAATAACAGGAATCCAAAACAATTTTAGCTGTTGTTTGTATGATTATGCCTGCCATAACAGGTCACAAAATAGTCACAGTAAAATAATATCTGGAGATTTTATGGGAATTTCTGAACAGCTTATTGAAAAAATTATTGGAAAAGAAATGATTGCCTCCGCTTTTGCTGGGGCTTCAGGGGAGATTGATCC
>RCNF010000610.1_pt1 | contig 18452 bp, 17 predicted proteins | sample 2041311 | NCBI WGS metagenome assembly RCNF01 (sample SAMN09708228, study PRJNA481090) | Marine sediment metagenome, whole genome shotgun sequencing project. | biome: marine sediment; feature: ocean; material: sediment; isolation source: Sewage treatment plant 2 marine sediment (STP2) ... | reverse complement strand
GTCCGCCAGTCCCGCGCCAGTTCCACAGCCGCCCGTTCCAGATTGTGACCGTATTCCTCGAGCTTGGCCTCGAACCGCGTGAACAGGGCCAACGCATCGGCCACTGAACCGGCAAAGCCTGCCAGCACCTTACCGCCGGCGAGCCTGCGGACCTTCGCCGCACCGTGTTTGAGCACCGCGGTGCCGAGCGTCACCTGGCCGTCGGAGCCCACGGCCACCACGCTATCGCGTCGCACCGCCAGCACTGTCGTGTGATGCCATTCATTTTTCACAGCCGCCTCCGATCACTTTTCCACTCTCTGCACTACGAAGGATACTCCTCGTGCATTCCGGGTCACGCCTTTTCCAGCTTGGCAATGGTCGGAACCAACGTCTTGCGGCCGGCGCGGTCGAAATAGACCACAAGCTTGAGCTGGGCGCCGGTGCCCTGGCACGCCAACACGACGCCGCTTCCGAACCGCCGGTGTCGAACCCGGTCTCCTGGACGCCACCCGCTGCCATCGCTGTCGAGCGCAGTCGCGGCGATCTTCGGCCCGCCACCGACCGTTGCCCCACCCGCTCTGGCCTGCCGCCCCCGGGGTGGGGCCATATGGCGAGCCGACTGGGGCCGGGCGAGAGGCGACGTCCGTACCGGGCTCGGCCCGGAAACATCTTCGACCGTCCCATCGGGGAGATCCTCGAGAAAGCGTGACGGGCGTGTCGCCTGGCGCTGGCCGAAGAGAAAACGGGTCCGCGCTCCGGTCATCGCCAGCCGACGGCGGGCCCTGGTCATACCGACGTAGGTCAGGCGACGCTCCTCTTCGAGGCTCTCGAGATCGTCCCTCGAGTTGGCGTGCGGCAGCAGCCCGTCTTCGAGCCCCGCGAGGAAGACCACGTCGAATTCGAGACCCTTCGCCGAATGGAGGGTCATCAGAGACACCGCTTCCGTGGTGGTCTCCTCGTCGTTCTCTTCGAGGAGGGCCACCGAATCGAGAAAGTCTTCGAGTCCCTGGCCCCGGGCCGCGGCCTCGGCCACCGCCGAAGCCAGCTGTTGCAGGTTCTCGCGCCGTGCCACGCGGTCTTCGGCATCGCCGTCGTACATCGCGAACAAGCCTGAAGCTTCCAACAGCCAACCGACGAAGTCGCCGGCGGTGAGTTCGTCGCGCCGTTTGCCCGCCTCCTCGAAGAGTCCGAAAAACTTCTCCAGGGCCAGCCGCGCGCGTGGGCTCAAACCCTCCGGCAACCGGCGGGCGGCCTCGGGAAGCGGCAGACCGAGATCTTCGGAAGATTTGCGGAGGATGTCGCGGGTGGCGACGCCGATGCCTCTTGTCGGCACGTTGACCACGCGCTCGAACGACAGCAGATCGTCGCGACGGAAGGTGAGACGCAGATAGGCGAGCGCATCCTTGATCTCCGCCCTCTGCCAGAACCGGAGACCACCGACCACGCGGTAGGGCACCCGGCGACGGGTCAGTTCTTCTTCGAATGGCCGAGTCTGGGCGTTGGTTCGCATCAACACCGCGATTTGGCCCAGCGTGTGCGAGCCGGTGGCCGCCTCGATGTGATCCGCGACCCACCGGGCTTCCGCGCGCTCGTCGTCGGCGATGAAGAGGCGCACCGGATCGCCGCCCTGACGGCTGGTAAAGAGCGTTTTCCCACGCCGGCCAACATTGGCCGCAATCAGGCCGCCGGCGGCCGCGAGGATCGGCGCAGTGGAGCGGTAGTTCTCTTCCAGTGCGACCACCCTCGCACCGGGAAAAAATCGCTCGAATGAGAGGATGTTCTCGAGCTCCGCGCCGCGCCATCGATAGATCGACTGATCCTCGTCGCCGACCGCGGTCAGGTTGCCCGTGCCATCGAGAACCTCGCTCACCAGATCCATCTGCAGCGAGTTGGTGTCCTGGAACTCGTCGACCAACAGGAAGCGGGCGCGCCGGCGCATCTCGTTTCGAACGTTTTCGCTCGCCCTGACCGCCCCGAGCGCGCGGACCAACATGTCGTCGAAATCGACCACCGCCGCGACCTTCTTGTGGTGCTCGTAGCGGCGCCAGACATCGACCAGCTTTTCATCACCGTGCCCACTGGCTTTGGCTTCGAAGTCTTCGAGCCCGGTGCCCTTGTTGACGAGACCGGAGATCCTCGCCATCAGAGCGCGCGGCGGGTACTCACGTGGGTCGAGGCCGAGCTCTTTGAGGGCCCGCCCGACCAGGACGCGCTGGTCGTCGCTGTCGGCAATGCCGAAACGTAGCGGCAGTCCGGCGGCGTTGGGGTGCCGGCGCAGCAGATCGAGGGCCCAACGGTGAAAGGTGCCGACAAATCCGCCGCCGAGAGGGCGCCCGAGCAGGATCTCCACTCTCTCCCGCATCTCGCGGGCGGCTTTGTTGGTGAACGTCACGGCCGTGATGCCGCTCGGTTCAACCGCATTCTCGGCGAGCAGGTGGGCGATGCGGCAAGTGAGAACCCGGGTCTTTCCCGAGCCCGCCCCCGCGAGCACCAGCAACGGCCCCTCACCGTGAGTGACCGCCTCGCGCTGCTGGGGGTTCAGATCATCAAGGATGGAGCTCAAGGAAACACTACCTCCGGAGGAAGGGAGAACCTACCAAGGTCGGGCGGGAGACACAACTTCTCGAATTAGGAATGAGGAATGAGGAATGAGGAATTTCGCAAACATCTCAACCCACCTTGAGTCCTCTGGGCTGGGTGGATGGATGGCATTCCTAATTCCTAATTCGTCGAGTGAGGCGCTCGCCTCACTCGACGGTAACGCTTTTCGCCAGGTTGCGCGGTTGGTCGACGTCAAGCCCGAGATCCACTGCCACGTTGTAGGCGAGCAGTTGCAACGGTACAACCGAAACCACTGGTTGCAGCAATGGATGAACGCGGGGGATCGGCAGCACGAGGTCCGCAACATGCGACAGATCGTCTTCGACATCGGCCGAGACGGCGAGAACGCTGGCGCCACGGGCCCGCACCTCCATGAGGTTGCTGATGATCTTGTCCCTTGACCGCCCTTCCGGGATCACCGCCACGACCGGGAATCCATCCTGGAGGAGCGCGATGGGACCGTGCTTCATTTCACCCGCCGGGTAGCCCTCGGCGTGAAGGTAGGAGATCTCCTTGAGCTTGAGGGCGCCCTCCAGGGCGATGGGATAGAGGATCCCCCGCCCCAGGTAGAGCGAGTCGGTGGCGTCGCTCAAGACCTCGGTCCCGAGGCGAAACAGCTCGTCATCGATGGCCAGCGCCTTTTCGACCGCCATCGGCAAGCGTTGCAACTCGGCCACAAGCTCCCGGTCGGTCTCATCGGCCAGTCCCCGCTTGGCGCGCAGACCCAGGGCCATCAGGACCAGAGCCACGAGCTGGGTCGAAAAGGCCTTGGTCGACGCGACACCGATCTCAGGCCCCGCCTGGGTGAGCATCCGCGAGTTCGCGAGCCGCCACGCCGACGATCCCCGGCTGTTGCAGACCGTTGCCAGCAGCGCACCGCCGTCGCGGGCGAGCTCCATCGCAGCCAGGGTGTCGGCGGTCTCTCCGGACTGCGTAATTCCCACCACCAGAAGGTCGTCGCCGAGCAGTGGCGATCGATAGCGGTATTCCGAGGCGTAATCGACCTCGGTCGGCAGACCGGTGAGCTCCTCGATCAGGAACTTGCCCACCAGGGCCGCGTGCCACGAGGTCCCACAGGCGACGATGTGGACCCGCCGCAGCCGCTCCAATTCCTCGTCGGAAAAACCGAGGCCCTCGAGGTTGACGCCCTGACGGTCCTGGTCCAGATAGGCCCGCACCGTGTTCCGGATGGCGTCCGGTTGCTCAAAGATCTCCTTCAACATGAAGTGCCGGAAACCGCCCTTTTCCGCGCGCGCAGCGTCCCAATCAAGCTTCTCTATCGTGCGCTCAACCGGGTTCCCGGAGGCATCGACGATGGACACGCTGTCGCGTCGAACCACCGCCACGTCGCCGTTTTCGAGAAAGATCACGCGACGGGTCCGGTGGAGCAGCGCGGTGACATCGGAGGCGACGATGTTTTCCCCCTCGCCGAGCCCCACCACCAGCGGCGGTCCGTTGCGGAAGGCCACCACCACATCGGGTTCGGTGCGGTGGACCGCCACCACCGCATACTGGCCCACCAGCTGCGGCAGCACGGCAAACACGCGCTGTGACAGAGTGCCAGAGGCGCGACCGAGAAGTTGCGCAATGAGCTCAGTATCGGTGTCGGACTGGAGCTCGACGCCTTCCTCTATCAATGAAGCTCGCAACGTGCCGTAGTTTTCCAGGATCCCGTTGTGAACCACCGCCACCGAACCGTCGGCGTCAGTCTGTGGGTGGGCGTTGGCTTCGGTCGGCGCACCGTGGGTCGCCCACCGCGTGTGACCGAGTCCGACAGTACCGTGGAGAGGTTGGTTGTAGGCCCGCTGCTCGAGGTTGCCGAGCTTGCCCGCGGCACGCAGGATCCCGATCTTTCCGTCTCCCAGCACGGCCATGCCGGCCGAGTCATAACCCCGGTACTCGAGACGCCGCAGCCCATCGAGAACGACCGGGACGACTTCATCCGCACCCACGTATCCGATAATGCCGCACATCTTAGACCTCCGCTCAGCGCTCGATCCACAGGTTCCACAACCACCCACTGGAGGCGTTCGCGCCGCAGTGAGATCTCTAGATTAACCTCGTTTTGTGGCAAGCCGATGTCCGGGCGGTGGTCGCCCTATGGTTCAGGCTGGCCAACGACCCTCAGTCTCGAGCTGACCGCGCCCCGTCCAACGCCGCCAACAACTGGTCAAACGAGGCGGCAAATGCCGCCACGCCCTCAATCTGAAGCTCTTTGGTCACGGCGTCCATATCGATCCCGAGACCGGCGAGTTCGGCCATCGTCGCCGCCGCTTCGTCAACGCCCTCGGTGATCGAGGTGCGGGGCTCGCCGTGATCGCGGAACGCCTCCAGGGTCGCCACCGGGAGGGTGTTGACCGTGTCCGGCCCGATCAGCTCCTCAACATAGAACACATCGCGGTAGGCCGGGTTCTTGCTGCTCGTGCTCGCCCACAGGGGTCGTTGGACGCGAGCGCCACGCGCCGCGTGGTCGGTAAACGGACCATCGCCGAAAACCTCTTCAAAGCGGCGATAGGCAAGCTTGGCGTTGGCCACCGCCGCCTTGCCGCGTAAGGCAAGCGCCTGATCGGTTCCGATAGCCTCGAGGGCCGCATCGACCTTGGTGTCGACCCGGCTGACGAAGAAGGAGGCCACCGACGCGACCCGACCGGGGTCGGCACATGCCGCCACACCGCGAACGTAGGCCTGTGCCACCGCTTCGTAGTCGGCGAGGGAGAACATGAGGGTGGCGTTGACGTTGATGCCACCGGCGATCAGGCTCTCGATGGCGGGGGTCCCCGCCGCGGTCGCAGGCACCTTGATCATCAAGTTTGGCCGGTCGACCGCCGCCCACAGGCGCCGCGCCTCGGCAACCGTGCCTTCAGTGTCGTGGGCAAGGTGGGGCGATACCTCGAGGCTGACGTAGCCGTCCTCGCCGCCGCTTTCTGACCACACAGAGCTCAGGACGCCGGCAGCACCGCGGATATCCTCGATCGCCAGGGCCTCGTAAAGGTCCTTTGTGGCCATCGCCGGGTCGGCGTCCAACAGGGCCGACACCGCCGCGTCGTATGCGCCGCCGCCCTCGATGGCCTTTTGAAATATGGATGGGTTCGAGGTGACGCCGCGCACGCCGTCATCGTTCACAAACCTCTCGAGCCCACCGTCGGTGAGCAACCGCCGCTCGATGAAGTCAAGCCACACCGCCTGGCGGTGATCGGTCCAGAGCTTTTTCAATGGGTTCATCGGGCCTCCGTAGCCAATCGAGCTGCTCGCCGCGCGCGACCGCCGCGGCTGATCGCAGCCTACCACGACGAAACGGTCGCGGCGCCGGGATCGGTCTTCGGGCTGGTGAGGGTGGGCTGCGATCCGGCGAACAGATCAGCGGCTGCGCAACTCGTACAGGACCTGTTTCGCCACCGCCTTGAGAGTCTCGAAGACACCCATGCCCTTGACGGCCACGGCCTCGAAGGTGGGCTCGCCCTTGAAGTTGAGGAGCCTGTACATGTCGTCCACCAGCACGGCGCTCGGGAGGTCGCGTTTGTTGAACTGCAAGACGTAGGGGATGGTCTTGAGCTCGAAGCCGTTCTCGCGGAGGTTGTCCTCGAGATTGCGGAGCGATTCCGCGTTGGCATCCATCCTCGCCTCCTGCGAGTCGGCAACAAACACCACCCCATCCACGCCCTTGAGGATGAGCTTGCGGCTGGCGTCGTAAAAGACCTGACCTGGAACCGTATAGAGGTGGAAGCGGGTTTTGAATCCTCGAACCGCCCCGAGGTCGAGCGGCAAAAAGTCGAAGAAGAGGGTGCGGTCCGTCTCGGTCGCCAGGGAAATCAGCTTGCCCTTTTGTTCTGGCGAGGATTTTTCGAAGATGTACTGCAGGTTGGTGGTCTTTCCGCACAGACCGGGTCCGTAGTACACGATCTTGACGTTGATCTCACGAGCGGCGTAATTGATGAAGCTCATTCTGAAAACAATGCGTCGATGTCGTCGTCGGTAATTTCAGCAAACGGCGAAAGTGTTTCCACGGTGCCAACCATCTGGGATTTCGTCTCCATTTCGTTCAGCACACGCTCGACCTCCGCCGACGCCTTGCGGACCCGCAGGCGAACCAGACCGAGGGACGAGCGCTCATCAAAAATCACAACCAGGATCAGCCGGTGACCGACGATGGAGATGTGAATGTTGTCCTTGCGGCCCTCGTGAAAAAGAATCGAGAATTCTTTCTCCCCGATGAGCTTGGCGAGACCGTCGGTGGCTGCGACATTGCCAGCGGTCAAGGAGGCGAGTGATGTCGCATCGACAAGATTCACCTCTCCGGCCCCCGCGATCTGCTGCCCGTTCTTATCGACCAGGAAGACAATCTTGGCGCTGGCGTCCATGCGCAAGGTATCGAGGAGCAGCTTGATGCGGTCGAACTCCTCCTCATACATGACCAAGTTGGTTACCAAGTCTTCACACTCCCAATAGTCTCAATTTTTAGCATAGACGCCCCCGTCAGGCAAGCAAAACGGGCCGATCGAGCCTTGCCCGGACAGGCCAAAAGTCGCTGTGATCAGGAAGATGGAGCTCAGATCCGGCGGCGTAACTGGAGGGCCTGCGCGAGGGTCACCCGATCCACCGATGCCACCTCTCCACCGACTGGAATGCCCGAAGCCGGTCGGCTCACCTTGACTCCAAGAGGCTGGAGCCGGCGGCTGATGTAGAGCGCCGTTGTCTCTCCCTCGACCGTTGGGTCGGTAGCGAGGATCACCTCCTCGACGCCTGCGGCGCGGCACCGCGTCTCGAGGCGGTCGATGGTGAGATCCTCGGGTCCCACCCCGTGGAGAGGCGACAAATGACCGAGGAGGGCGTGGTAGAGGCCCCGAAACTCTCCCGTCGCCTCGACCGCCCATGCGGTGGTGGGCTCCTCCACGACGAGAATCACGGTGTGGTCGCGACCAGGGTCGGTACACACAACACAGGGGTCTGATTCGGTGAGCAGACAGCACGACGAGCACAGCTCCACCGATTGGCGCAGATTACCCAAAACCTCCGCGAAGGCCTGAAGATCTTCGGGGTCGACCGTAAGGAGGTGTTCCGCCAAGCGCTGGGCAGTCCGCGGGCCGACACCCGGGAGGTGCTCGAGGTGTTGCAGGAGAATCCGGACGGTGGGCGGTCGCAGGTCCACCTATGAGCCCTTACCGTCCGGACGCACCGCCACCACGTCACCGCCGAGAATCCTCGTGGCAAGGACCACCCCCGGGTCGGCCTTGGCGACGGTCAGGAGGTCATCCGTACCGACCGGCGCCGGTTCGTTCTGCCGTTGACTCTCCTGCTCGAGTTCGTTCTCGTTCTCGAGCGCGTTCTCGGGCTCGTCGGGCTCCTCCGTCTCGGCCGGCGCGGGCTTCGAGGTTCGAGGGGCGGCTGCCGTCGCCTTCCGCGAAGTTTGCGTCTTGGCCACCGATGGTCCTGCACCCCCTCCGGAAATCGGCGTCGAACCTGTTTCCGGTCCGGGCCCGCCATCGGGCGGCACCTGACCGGAACCGGCGAGCCACGCCTCCAGTTGCTGCACGGAGGGCCACCGGGCAAGCCGCATGGCCGCCACCTCGAGAGCCAGTTCGCGGTTGCTTGCGTCCTTGACCAGAAGGTCGTGTTCCAGCCACAGACCGAGCATCCGGGTCAAGGCGTCGGCGCCACACGCTTCAGAGATCGGTTGCAGCCGCTCGCGTTGCGCTTCGGAGAGCGTCGGGACGAGCGCCGGATCAAGAGCCAGATACACAAGGGTCCGCAGAGTCCGTCCCATCTCCTGGTACAGAATCGACGGGTCCTGGCCGGAAGCGAGCTGCTCCCGCAACCCGGCGAGACCGGCCGCCGTTTCGCCCGCGGCCAGAATCTCGATGAGCCGCGCCGTAACCTCCAACGGCGGCACACCGAGCACCTTCGCCACGGCCTCGTCGTCCACCTCGTCGGCCGTGAACGCGCGCAGCTGGTCGAGCAATGACAGTGCGTCGCGAACCGAGCCCTCTGCAGCCCCGGCGATCGCCGCAGCCGCGGATGGCGTCAGCGAGAAGCTCTCGGCCGATGCGATCTCTTCGAGACGATCCCGAATAAGGTCGGTTCCGACCGGACGGAAATCGAGCTGTTGACAGCGCGAGAGAATGGTGTCGGGGACCTTGATGCGTTCGGTGGTTGCAAAGATCCACACGATATAGGGCGGGGGCTCTTCCAGGCTTTTGAGCAGGGCATTGAACGCCTCGCGCGTGAGCATGTGGACCTCGTCGATGATGATGACCCGGTATCGATCGCGCGTCGGATGAAATTTCAACAGCTCCCGAAGTTCCCGGACATCGTCGATGCCGCGATTGGAAGCTCCATCGATCTCGATGACATCGATACTCGACCCGTCCGCGATCTCGCGGCACGACTCACAGACACCGCAGGGCTCCGCGGTTGGTCCGTCGGTGCAGTTCACCGCCTTGGCGAGCAGCCGCGCGACGGTGGTCTTGCCGACGCCGCGCAGCCCGGAAAACATGTAGGCCTGGCCAAACGTGCCTGACGTGAGCGCATTGGAGAGCGTCTGCACTGCGGCTTCCTGGCCGAGGAGGTCGGCAAAGCGCTGCGGGCGCCACGAGCGCGCGAGAACCTGATAGGTCATCAGGGCATCTTAGCCGATCCCGGGAACAAATCTCCCGCCGCACCCGGGTCCGAGCCTGCGCGGGAGATCGCCGGGCACCGGGCGGGTCGATTGGCTCAACTCTGAAAACCAAACCCAACCACCGCCCCGCCGTATGTCCGATAGGTGTGATCGGCGACACAAGAGGATCAGAGGGCAGGAATCTGCTATCGTAACCAACTGTTAAGCTCATTGACTGGTACCTGGGAGGTTTCTCATGAACGCACGCAAAACCATCATCTTCTGCCTCGGGCTCTTGATCGCAGCCTCGACGGCGCTGGCCATCGCTCCGAGCGACGATCTTTTGATCGCCGGCGCGGCGCGGACCAATAAGTGGCACGCCGATCTCTACATCAACAACGCCGGTTTGACCACGGTGTCGGTGGACGTACTGTGGCTCGAACGCGATCAGGCCAACCCCAACCCGACATCGCAGAGCTTCAGCATCGGCCCCGACGACACGCTGATCCTCGAGGATGTTCTGAAGAACAACTTCGGGTTCAACAGCGCCGCGGGCGCCTTCAGGATCACCACCACCGGTGGCGAGGTCACGGCCAACCTCATCGTCTTCACCGGCTTCAACGACCCGGTGGGCGGCACGTACGGCTCCGGTTTTGAGGCCATTCCAGCCTCGGCTGCCACCGGCGCCGGCGAGTCCACCACCGTCATGGGTCTGGCCTCGGACAGCTCCTTCTACACCAACATCTTTGCGACGGCAGGGGCGAACGGCGTGACCATGGATCTGGATCTTCTCGATCCGAACGGCAATGTGCTCGATACCACGCAGGTCATCCTGGAAGCCTATGAACCGTGGCTGTCCTTCCGGACCGACCTCTGGAATGTCTCGAACTACGAAAACGGAACCCTGCTGGTGCGCGTGTCCGCGGGTTCGGCGGCGATCCTCGGTTCGAAGACCGACGAGGCGAGCGGCGACCCGACAACTCTCGAGTCGTCCTTTGGCGCCGGCGCCGGCTCGGCGGACGGGACCTACCAATTCGCGGTCTACGACAGCCTCGCCTTTGCCTCGGGCGGCAACCTCACGATTGCGGACGATGTTGTTGAAGCCATCAACGGCACCTACTTCAACTTTGACAAGGGACTCATCGATCCGGAGACCGGCGACGACTTAACCGGCGGTGACTCCGAGTGCACTTTGATCTTCATCTGGGGCGTCGACCTCAACCCGACCGATGTCGACGATTTTGCCTCCGGCGTCACCTTCACCGACACCTATCCGGATGGCGGCGAAATAACCTGGACCTTTACCTTCAGCATCGCTGACAATCTCAGCTTTTCAGGGACCCTGGCCGCCGTGGGCGCCAACTTCCCCGGCGAAGACATCGGTTGCAACGGGAACTTCCCGACGCTCACCGTCGAAGGCGGAAAGCAATAGCGCAGCGACAACTTGACGCATGATCGAGGGCCGTCCGCAGGGGCGGCCCTCGCTATTTGCGCACCTGCCCCTGTTCTCCGGCAGCGAGAATGGCGCGCTCCCACAAGATCGGACCGACGAGCTGGTTGACCACGACCGCAGCGACGACCAGGGTCGCAACAGTCGACCCGATACCGGGAATTTCCCTCTGAATTCGGGCGGCCAAGCCCAGCGACAGGCCGGCCTGGGCCACGAAGCCCATCCACCCGAATCGCACCATGTGCCGACCGGAACCCGCGGCGGATGCCGGAAACCCGGTCATCAGCCACACACCGACCCCCCGCACCAACACGTAGATCAGCGCGGGCAACCACAATGCGGCAAAGATACGGATGTTCAGGCCGGCGCCGATCAGGGCGAAGAACACAACGTAGACCGGAGTCGAGGACTGCTCCAGGGCGTCCAGAAAATGACCGGCCGCGCGCGGGTAGAGGTTTCGCGCCGTAAAACCGGCCGCCATGCACACCAGCAGATGCTCCATCCACGACTGGTGCGCGAGTTCAGCTGACGCCAGGGCGAGCGCAAGCACGGTGAGTGGGACCAGTCTCCCGACCTTGGCGATATACAGACCCAGCATGGTCCCCAGAACAGCCCCGGCGAGCAGCGAACCGAGGATCTCGAGACCCACATGCACCAGATCGCCGAGATCCGGGGCGCCACCGAAGAGCAGCGACAGGGCCATGGTGTTGACCAGCGTGAAGAGCAAGAGGATGACCAGATCCTTGATGATGGTGACCGAGAGAACCGTCTCCACCATCTCTCCGCGGGCGCGCAATTCGGCGATGACCGCGATCGTGGTGGAGGGCGACACGGCGACGGCGATGACGCCGAGGAGGGCCACCGCCGCGAAGGTCTCAGCAGGCGTTACAGGCCCGAGAAAGGGCACCACTTTGAGCACCAGCCACAGGCCCCCTGCTACGAGAACCAGAATGCCGACGGTGTGAGCGGCAGTGAGGGCCAGCAACGGGCGAAGGCGGCGGCGAACAGTCTTGAGTCGGAACTCTCCGCCGGCGGTGAGGGCGATCAGGCCCAGGGCGAGCTCCTCGAAAATCCTCAGGAGTTGGGCATCCCGAGCGGTTTCGAGACCCAGAGCGTGGGGTCCGGCCACCATTCCCAACACCAGATACCCGGTGATGCGCGGCGCCCGAAAGCGCACCGCGAGCTCTCCAGCGAGCACGCCACCGATGATCAAAATCCCGAGGCTGAGGAGGGCTGAGCCTACCGGATCGCTGACCGTGGCGTCTCCCAACATCCGTGCCGCCCAGCTGAATGCCGCCAGCACGAGAAACAGAAACCACCTCACGGTGACGCCCCTTCGGGCGGCGCGAAGAGCCGGCGCCGCATCCACCATCCACTGGCGAAGTTGCTTACGAGTACCGCCGCCACGACGGCCTCCAGCACACCCTCCGTCGCCGGGAAGAAGCTGACGATGGCTACGGTCAGCCCCAGGGAAAGCTCACCCTGGGGCAAGAGCCCGCACCCTACCCAGCGCGTGCGCAGGACCTCACCGTGGGCTCGAGCCACGCGGGCGAGACCCGCGCCGGCGGCAACCGCCGCCACTGCCCGGACCAGGGTCATCAGGCAGAAGACCCTCACCGAGAAGGCAGCAGAGCTCCACGACGCCCCGACCAGAACCAGAAGCGCTACCAGGATCGGCCGTTCCAGCGAGTGTGCGACCCGCAGCATGCGGTGCGGAAACACGCACCGATTGACGAGGACCGCCCCCGCAATTGCCGCGGCCGGCATGGGGTTGAGACCGAGCACTGCCGTAGCCCCGGACGCCAGGCACATGCTGCCGATAGCGAGGGTGAGGAGCTGCATGTGGTCTGTCACGCCGCGAATGAGCACCACCACCGCATAGCCCACGAGGGTTCCGATGGCTGCCGTGAACAGCAAGAGTTCGAAGGCCGCCAGCTCACCGCCTCGTGCGGTGGCTAGAGGGCTCGCAAGGGCCGTGGCAACCGCGAAGACCAATACCGCCGGAATGCCGGCAAAGGCCATCACCAGCTTGAGCATACGGATCGTGCTGCGGTCGATCGCTCGCCGGCCGCGGGCCAGCCCTTCGAGGGCGCTCGGCGAGCTCGCCATCGCCACCGCCCCCAAGCCCAGAGCCAGTGCCGGCGCAATGCCCAGAACCACGCCCGCCAGAATCACGGGAGCCGCCACGGCCACCGGTGTCAAAAGCCCGACCCACCGGTGCCACGGAGCCAGCCGCCGGATGATGCGGAACTCAGCCTGAAGACCAAAAACCAGACCGATCCAAGCCAGACCAAAGAGAACCACCACCCTGAGCGCGGCCACGAGATCGTCCGGAAAGAACCCGAGTGCGCGCCCTCCGAGGAGAAACCCGACGGCAAGAAAGGACAGACCCTCCATTCCGGGCGCGCGAACGCCGCGTCGCGCCAGGGCAGAGCGCAGCTCGGCTCCAATCACCGCACATGCCACGAGAACCAGGAATGCCACCGTACCGCGAAGCATGCTTCAGTCTACTGTGCGCCGGCCGCCGTCCCGCGGCTTACGGGACTCAAAAATGGCGGATTGTGGAAACCGGTATCAACATCACCATGTTGACACCCTCGCCCTCATTGCGGGGGCTTTCCTCGAGCCGGCTGACCGCGGCAAGGGCCTCTTCAGCAAGCCGATCATCTTCGATGACACACACGATAAGGCTCGAAAAATCGATCCCCGAGGGAATCAGGGACCGCAATCCGGCGAAGATCGGCAGGTCACGTTCGAGGAGCTCGAGACCGCTTCGGCTCTCAACCACCACCGCGTCCGGGGCTTCAAGCTCCACCAGCGTCGACAGGACCTCGTCGAGTAACTCCTCGCGGTGGAGGATGGCGAGAAGAAGCTGCACTCACGCCCCCTCGAGATCTTCAAGGGCGGCAACGAAGGCCTGACCGTCCGTCGCGGTTATCAGTGGTTCGAGCGCCGCCCGACGTCGCGCGAGGCGCGCGAGGCGCGCAAGACCCGCAAGATGATCGGCTGTGGTGTTGGCGTCACCCAGAAGACAGAAGACGAGCTGCACCGGCTGGTCATCGAGCGCCGGGTAGTCGAGACCATCCGGGTGGTTCGAGGCCGCCATCACCAACCGGCCGAGACCCGGAAGCTGGGCGTGAGGAACAGCAACGCCGCCGCCGATTCCGGTGGAGAGTATCGCCTCCCGCTCCATCAGACGTTGCACCACCTCATCCGCAGATGTGACGAGGCCGGCGTTGGCGAACAATTCGCCAAAGCGCTGGAACAGACCGTCGCGGTCCGCAACGTCAGGGGACACGAGTACCATTTCAGGATCGAGTTTCTGGGAAAGACGCACACCTCACCTCATTCATTGAGATCGCTCGCAACCCGCACAAGCGAACTCTACCACCGGCGCACCGGTCTGTGTTGGAGTTGGAGTCGGACCGACTTTTTAGAAACGGTCGGCGAACTCGCTGATTCCCGGAATCATGAAGCGTTGCCCGTTCAGACCCTTGACGATGCAGAGAATATGCACGATCAGCACCGCGATGAAGAAGATCGGTATCAAGAGGCCGAAGATGCAACCGAGCCCGCCGCTGACCGCCCCCAGGAGCATGATCAGGACTTGCAGGCAGACGAAGACAATGACCTCGAAGACAACCAGCACCAGACCGTGCTTGGCGTGCCACTGCACCTCGGGGTCGTCCTTGTCGACCAACAGCGGGATGAGCGCCAGCAGACCGAGATATGAGAGGACGATCATGATTTTGCGGTTATCGGAAACGCTCCCCGCCGGAGGGCCCGCCGGTTCAGTCGGTGGTGTCGGGGCGGCAGGTGGCGGCGGTGGAGGCGAAGCGTTGCTCGGGTCTTGCGGAGTCTCGTCCATGATTCGGTCTCCCTTCCTCGTGTCAAGCTCGTGAATTCGTTCTCGATCTGTCGAGACATTCTACCTGACACCGCAATCGAAAGACATGGCCCAGAAGCCACGGCTTCCTACTCGCCGCGTTTCCCGATTTCCGCGCACCAGGATGGGCCGGGGTCGTGACGCCCGCCTCGCGCGAAAAAGCGCAAGCATACTCAGAGTCTGTTGATCATTTGGTCCGCCGTCAGGGCGCGCGAGATCGGTTCAGATTGACGCGGAATTGCCTGATTTCGTGGGGGGAGAAGCGTGGTAGCCCGTACGGGATTCGAACCCGTGTTACCGGCGTGAGAGGCCAGCGTCCTAGACCCCTAGACGAACGGGCCACGCAGCGACGAAATTTAGCATACGGAATGTCAAGGTGCAAGCTTGTCTCATCTGCTATACTTCCGGGCCATTCCGATCACTTGGAGGAACACATGACGACCAAGGTCGCGATCAACGGTTTCGGACGCATCGGTCGACTCATCGCCCGCCATCTCAAGGCCCGTGATGGCTTTGATCTCGTGGCTATTAATGACCTCACATCGCCGGACATGCTCGGCTATCTGTTCGCGCACGATTCGGTTCACGGTCGCTACAAAGGCACCGTGGAGGTCGAGGGATCGGACATCATCATCGACGGCGACCGCATGCAGGTCCTCGCCCAGCGCAACCCGGCCGATCTGCCGTGGGGCAAGCTCGGTGTGGACGTGGTCTTCGAGGCCACCGGCCTGTTCCGCAGCCGCGAAAAGGCCGGGGCCCATCTCACCGCCGGTGCCAAAAAGGTGGTGATCACCGCTCCGGGGCAGGACGTCGATGAGACCTTTGTCATGGGCGTCAACAATGACCTCTACGACCCAGCCACCCACGACGTGGTGTCCAACGCATCGTGCACCACCAACTGCCTGGCACCGGTGGCCAAGGTCCTGCACGAGACCGTGGGTATCGAACACGGTTGGCTCACCACGACCCACGCCTACACCAATGACCAGAGCCTGCTCGACGTCCAACACCCCAAGGATATGCGCCGGGCACGCGCCGCCGCCATCAACATCATCCCGTCATCGACCGGCGCGGCCAAGGCCATCGGCCTGGTCTATCCGGCCCTCGCGGGCAAGCTGCACGGCGCCGCCATGCGAGTGCCGGTGCCGGACGGGTCGGTGTGCGATCTGACCTTTGTGGCGAGCCGTGAGTCCTCCGTGGAAGAACTGCAGCAGGCCTTCAAGACCGCGGCCGAAGGCCCACTGAAAGGCATCCTGAGGGCCACCGATGTGCCGATCGTCTCCTCGGACATCATCGGCGAGTCCAACTCCTCGGTCGTCGATCTCCCCCTGATCACGCAGGTGGCGCCCACCTTCTTCCGGGTCGTCGCCTGGTACGACAACGAAAACGCCTACGCCCTGCGGTGCGTGGACCTCATCGAATACATGATCGGTCGGGGCTGAGGGGTGAGCCTCCCCGCTCTGGTAGATCTTCGGGACCTTGACGGCGCCCGGGTCCTCGCGCGGCTCGATCTCAACGTTCCGATCGCGGATGGCGAAGTCCTCGACGACACCCGGATCACGGCCGCGTTACCAACGCTGCGTTGGCTCATGGATCGGGTCGACGTGGTGGCGGCATGCTCCCACCTGGGCAAGGCCAAGGGCTCTCCCGACCCCGCCTTCTCCCTCGAACCGGTGGCGGGCGCTCTCGCATCTGCGCTCGGTCGACCGGTGAGATTTGTTCCGGACTGCCTCGACCCGTTGCGTGCCGACGCATCACCGGGCGAGTTGCTGCTCTTGGAGAACCTCCGCTTTTACGCCGGGGAGAAGGCCGATGACCCCGAGTTTGCCGCCCGGTTGACGGAACCTTTTGGCCACTATGTCAACGACGCCTTCGGCACCGCCCACCGCGCTCACGCCTCGGTGGTGGCGGCGCCGGCGCTCTACGGCGCGGGCCGCAAGGCGGCGGGGTTCTTGATGGCTGCCGAGGTCGCGGCCCTTTCGCGGGTCGTCGACGATCCCGAACAACCGTTCGTTGCCGTCGTTGGCGGCGCCAAAGTCTCGACCAAGACGGCTCCGCTCGAGGCGCTGTTGGGGAGAGTCCGCACGCTGCTCGTCGGTGGCGGTATGGCCAACACCTTCTTTCTTGCCAAGGGGTTCGAGGTCGGGTGGTCCCTGACGGAACCCGAGATGGTGTCAACCGCCATCAGGGTCATGGACGCCGCTGCCCAACACGGCGTCAGCATCGAGCTCCCCGTGGATGTGGTGGTTGCCGACGCCATCGAAGGGGCGCAGAGAATCGAGATCGTCGCGAGCGACGAGATCCCGTCAGATCTCATGGTCGTCGACATCGGTCCGGACACACGTAAAAAATATGCTCAGGAACTCGCAGCGGCGAAGACCATCTTCTGGAACGGGCCCATGGGCGTGTTCGAGGTTGACGATTTTGCAGCCGGAACCCTCGCGGTCGCCGAGGCGGTCGCCGACAGCTCAGCCTTTTCGGTGGTCGGCGGCGGCGAATCGGTGATGGCGATCCGCCGCGCGGGAGTCTTCGATTCCATCGATCACGTTTCCACCGGCGGCGGCGCCTCGTTGGAGTTTCTCTCCGGCGATACACTGCCCGCCATCACCGCCCTTGAAATCTGAGGCGGCCGGTCGGGGAGGACCATGCGCACACTGTTGATTGCCGGGAACTGGAAGATGCACAAGGGGGTCGCCGAGACCACCGCCTATCTCGAAGGACTCCTCGCCGAAGACCTGCCGACCGGTGTTGACGTCCTCTGCTGTCCGCCATTTGTGGCCCTGCCGGCGGCGGTGATGATCGCCACCGGATCAAGCGTCCTCATCGGCGCGCAGAACGTCCACTGGGAAACATCAGGCGCATTCACCGGCGAGATCGCCGCACCCATGCTGACCGAGATCGGCATCAACTGGGTCATCGTCGGCCACTCCGAGCGGAGAACGCTGTTCGGGGAGACCGACGCCACCACCCTGGCGAGGGCAAAGACGGCTCAGGCCGCCGGCCTCGACGTCATCTATTGCATCGGCGAGACGCTCTCCGAGCGAGACGAAGGGCGCACCTTTGCGGTGCTCGAACGACAAACCGATGCCCTCGGAACGCTTGACCCGGCCCACCTCGTCCTCGCCTATGAACCGGTGTGGGCGATTGGAACCGGACGCACCGCAACAGCGGCACAGGCTCAGGAGGCCCACGCATTCCTCCGTGTCCGAATGGCTGCGTTGTTCGGCGGCGAGGCCGCGGAGGCCACCCGCATCCTGTATGGCGGCAGTCTCAAACCCGAGAACGCGCACGAATTGCTGAGCCTCGCCGACGTCGATGGCGGCCTCATCGGAGGAGCAAGCCTTGACGTACGTTCATTTTCCGCTATCATCCGCGCTGCGGCGGACTGCGCCGCGGGAGAGTAGTCGTGACTGTTGTACTGATCATCCTTTATGTTCTGGTCTGTCTTTTCCTGGTCATGGTCGTGCTCTTGCAGCAGGGAAAAGGGGCTGACCTGGCCGGCGCCTTCGGCGGCGGCGGCAGCCAGACCTCGTTTGGTCCCCGGACCACCACCAACATCATGCACCGCATGACGACCGGAGCCTTTATTCTCTTCGTCCTCCTGTGCCTCGCGCTGGCCATCCTGTCGGGCAAGCAACGCACCTCCGTCATGGAGAGTGTGGTCGTGCCCGCTGACGCTTCAGCCCCGGTGGCGCCCGCACTCGAGCCGGCGGACACCGCCCCGGCGCCGACCGAGAACGCCCTTGAAAAGGCGATCGCCGAAGAGGACGAGGGCGGCCCGATGACACCGATCGAACCGCCGGTCGTGCCCGAAGGCAACGGGAGTTGACGCTGCGATGACTGCATCGAGTGCCGAAGTGGCGGAATTGGTAGACGCGCACGGTTGAGGGCCGTGTGGAGCGATCCGTGCCGGTTCGAGTCCGGCCTTCGGCACCATTTTT
>RCNF010000608.1_pt1 | contig 18513 bp, 12 predicted proteins | sample 2041311 | NCBI WGS metagenome assembly RCNF01 (sample SAMN09708228, study PRJNA481090) | Marine sediment metagenome, whole genome shotgun sequencing project. | biome: marine sediment; feature: ocean; material: sediment; isolation source: Sewage treatment plant 2 marine sediment (STP2) ... | reverse complement strand
AAACGATTTGGTGTTTTTCGAATTGCCCGCTGGTTTTGTTTCCTTGTCGCCATCCTGGTCTTCACGATTTTCTGGCCAAAGAGTCCGTCCCTCGCCCTGGCTCAGGAAGTACTCGTGGATCCATCCTTCAGTCAGCCTGTGGAGTTTGTCTTTACTGTTGATATCGCCATCGACTGCGCCGGACTTCCGGTCAAGGGGGTGGAGGTTGTGCTGACTTTCGACCCTCTGTTGCTAAACCTTGAGGCCATATCACCGGGTCCCTGGTACACGGAATACGGCCAGGATTTTTATTTCTTCGATTACACCTCCGTCGTTCCACAGGGCACGATCCATTTCGCGAGTTCGGTGCTCGAGGGCACCAACGACCAGTCATCGACCATAGCGGTCTGTCATTTCACCGCTTCAGGCTATGGCATGACGCCTTTGATATTCCAGGAGGTGGACGTGCGTGATATTAACAACGTGGATCTGGGATTCGGCCACAGTGAGGGGGACATGATCTTCCTCGGCCCCACGGTTCCGGTGACCGCCTCTTCGTTCGGCGCGCTCAAGGTCCTGTTCCGGTAGTTTCCCCAATATGCCGAGGCGGGCCCACCGGCCCGCCTTTTTTTCTGGGCTTCGAACATTCCATGCCTTATCCTCGCTGAATAGTCATTCATTCAGGCTTCCGGGCGCGTAAATCCGCCCGGCCCATCGGCGAAGGAAGGGGTCAGCGTGAGTCCGGTTTTCATGTCCATCCTCCTGTTCCTGTCCCTGTCCATGTTCATCAACACCATGGCCGATCGTTACTGGCTCATGCGGGCCGGTGAATTCGCCAACTATTTCGATAGGCCCTGGGATCGCTTCAAATCCCTCATGGTCCTTGGTTTCGGCCAGAAACGGCTGCTGTACAAGCGGTGGGCCGGCCTGATGCACGTGACGATCTTTTTCGGATTTCTGGTGGTGTTTACCCGCACGGTGACCCTGATGGGCCGGGGCTTTGATCCCGAATTCAACTTGCCGTTGCTGGGTGGGGGCCTGGGCCTGGCCTATGCCTTTATCAAGGACACCTTCGCCATCCTGGTGTTGCTGGCGGTCCTGTACGCCATCTGGCGCCGGTTGGTGGTCAAGCCGAGCCGCCTGCACCTGAGTTTTGAGGCGGTGCTGGTCTTGTTGTGGATCGCCGCCCTGATGGTGACCGACTTCCTGGCCGACGCGGCCCTGTTCATCCAGCATCCCGATCACGCGGAACGGGGCTGGGCCTGGATGTCGACTATTATGGCCGGAGTTTTTACCGGCCGGCCTGAATCCGTGGTCGCGGCCTGGGGCCAGGCCATGTTCTGGGTGCATGTCGTTTTGCTGCTGGCTTTCCTGAATTTCCTGCCCTTCGGCAAACACTTCCATGTCATCACCGCCCTGCCGGCGGTTTACCTCAGGCGTCTGACCCCCACTGCAGCCCTGGAGAAGATGGATTTCGAGGGCCGCGAGGTGTTCGGCGTCGGCCGTCTGGAAGACTTTACCTGGCGGCGTTTTCTGGACATGTACACCTGTACCGAGTGTGGACGTTGTGACGAGATGTGTCCGGCCAACCTGACGGACAAACCGCTCAAACCTCGGTCCATCATCATCAACGAGAGGGACCAGGCCTACGAGATGGCCGACCACCTGGTCGCCGTGGGCAAGCTCAAGGCGCGGGGAAAAACCGCCGAGGCCGCCGCCGCGGTCGAGGCCATGACCCGGCCGGCCTTGATCGGCGCGGTCAATGACGAAGAGGCCATCTGGGCCTGCACGACCTGTGGTTGGTGCGTGGACAGTTGTCCGGTCCTGATCGATCACATCCCCAACATCATCGACCAGCGGCGCTACCTGACCATGATGGAAGCCAAGGTTCCCTCGGTTCTGCAGGGAGCGCTCAAGGGCCTGGAAAACAACAGCAACCCCTGGAACGCCAGTGCGGCGGGACGGGAAGACTGGATAGGGGATCTGGATGTGCCCCGCCTGCGGGACAAGGGGCAGGCGGACTACCTGCTGTTCGTCGGCTGCGCGGGCAGCTTCGACAGCCGCAATTCCGATGTGTTGCGGGCCCTGTGCACCTTGTTGAACAAGGCCGAGGTCGATTTCGCCGTGCTGGGAACCGAAGAGCTCTGCTGCGGCGACCCGGCCCGCCGGGTGGGCCATGAATACCTGTTCCAGATGCAGGCGCCGGCCAACATCGCCACCTTCCAGAAATACAAGGTGGGTAAGGTTCTGACCGCGTGCCCGCACTGCTTCAACATGATCGCCAACGAGTATCCCGACTTCGGCCTCGAAGGGGTCGAGGTCATGCATCACGGCCAGTTGCTGACCGAGCTCGTCCAGCAGGGGCGCTTGAAACTGAAGGGCGGCGAAAAGGTGGCCGTCACTTATCATGACTCCTGCTACCTCGGCCGTCACAACGGCATCTACGAGGCGCCGCGGGAAGTCCTGGCCGCTATCGACGGCATCGAACAACGTGAGATGTCCCGCAACCGGCGCGAAGGTTTCTGCTGCGGAGCCGGGGGCGGCCGCATGTTCATGGAAGAAGATCTGGGCACGCGCATCAACCACAACCGGATAGAAGAAGTCGCCGCCACCGGGGCGGCCGAGGTCTGCACTGCCTGCCCCTTCTGCCTGACCATGCTCGGCGACGCCATCAAGGAGACCGACCGCAGTGATAACCTGATCGCGCGTGACATCGCCGAGGTGATGCTCGAACATCTGGCGTGATCACGCCTAATACACTGGGGAACCGGGTAGGCGCCATTGGTTGCAAATACCCGGTTCTTCTGTTATAGACAGCATGATGGAGCTACCCCGGCCCCCGTCGAAAAATGGGCCTTTCCTCTCCGGCGTTGCCGGTGTTTCCGCCTCAGGAGGATGAACATGAGCGCCCCGAACCCCGTTCGGTCCACCGAGCGTCTCGACCGGATTTGGAGCCGAGGAAAGGAATTCCTCGGGACGGAACTTCCCATCATGTGCGGCGCCATGACCTGGATCAGTGATCCCAATCTTGTTTCGCTGATGAGCAATCTGGGCGCCTTCGGGGTCCTGGCGGCGGGGAACATGCCGCCGGAGCTGTTTGCCGAGTACATCGATCAAACCCGCGAACTAACCGACCGGCCTTTTGCCGGCAACGTCATCACCATCGCTCCCAACTACCAGGCGCATCTCGACATCCTCTGTGAGAAAAAGGTTGGACACATCGTTTTCGCCGGGTCGCTGCCGCGCGGGTCCGAAGTGAAGCAGGCCAAGGAAAGCGGCGCCAAGGTGCTGTGTTTCGCCTCGACCGATAGCATCGCCAAGCGGATGATCAGCTACGGGGCGGACGGACTGATCCTGGAGGGCAGCGAGGCCGGTGGCCATATCGGCCACGTATCGACCATCGTGCTGCTCCAGGAAATCCTTTTCAAATTCCCCGAGGTTCCCATTTTCGTTGCCGGCGGCATCGCCACCGGGAAGATGATCACCCACCTGACGCTGATGGGGGCCGCGGGGGCCCAGATGGGCACCCGGTTCGTCCTGGCCGAGGAATGCAACGCGCACCCGAAGTTCAAGGACGTGTTCATCAAGGCACGCTCCCGGGAGGCCATTTCGACTCCCCAGTACAGTGTCAAGCTGCCGGTGGTGTCAGTGCGGGCGTTGAACAACCACGCCATGACCCACTTTGGGGAATTGCAATTTGAACTGTTGGGCAAGCTCAATGAGGGCGAATTAACTCGCCAGGACGCCCAGTTCAAGGTCGAGGAATACTGGGTGGGATCGTTGCGGAACGCCGCGGTGGACGGCGATGTGGAGCACGGTTCGCTGATGGCCGGCCAGTCAGTCGGAATCGTCAAGAAGGTCCAACCCTTGCGGGATATCCTACAGGAACTGGTGGACGAGGCCGACCAGGGCCTGGCCGAAGTCCAGAAGCGGCTGGGCGTCTGAAAGAGGGTTTCCGGCTTTCCCCAAGGGGAACCCCTTCGATTTCGGGAATAGTCCCGTGGTGGCATCAAAATTGTTAGGACGGTGGGGCCCCTCCATGCCGGACTGGGTCCGGATGGGGTTGGAAATTCGTTGTATCCAACCCGGACACCACTTTCTTCGGAGAATCCGTCATGCCACGAACCAAAATTTTTCAGATTCCGGCTCTGAGCCTGATTTTTTCGCTGGGTCTGATCCCAGTGCTTCTGACCGGGATCTCCCTGGCGGAAATCAACTCCAAGGTTGACGGCCAGACCCTGATCGCCTCTGAGCCCCTGGATCCCGCCTCCTACATCAACTACAGCCGGTTCCTGGTGCGGATAGGGGAACTGAAGGAGGCCCAGGAGGTCCTGGAAACCGGTCGTAACAAGGCCAACACTTCCTCCAATCTCCTGGTTGAGCTGGCGACCGTATACGAAGCGCGGGGCCGCATGTCCAAAGCCCAGTCCGCTGCTCGCGATGCGGTGAGCCTGGACCCCGAGAACATGGACGCCCATATCCGCCTGGGGGAAGTCCATTTCAGGATGGGCTCCCAAAAGGCCGGTGTGGAGTGTTATCGCCGTGCCCTTGATCTGGAACCGATGGATGCCCTGGCTCGGGTTCGTCTGGTCAACGGTCTGATGGATATGGGAGAAACGACCGAAGCCGAGGATCTGTGTCTGCAGTTCATCTCCTCGGACCCGGACAATCCGGACCTGTGGCTGGCCGTGGGCCGGTCCTTCGAAAAGCAGGGCAAGAACAAGGAAGCCTTCACCACCTATGGCCAGGTGTTGAGCCTCGACCCCACCGAAGCCGAGGCCTACGCGCGTCAGGGGCGCCTGTTCTGCCGGTTCGGTCAGTTCGAAGCCGCCGAGGATGCCTGCCGCAAGGCCCTTTCTTTGGACCCGGATAACCTGGTGGGCCACGCCTACCTGGGAATTGCCTGCAGTTACCTTGACAATGGCAAGGATGCCCGCAAGCACGCCCGGATCGCTGAAGCCGGCGGAATGAACATGGGCTCGGTCTGGGATAAACTGGGGAAATAGGCCCTCAGACCCCCTGAATCACCCCCTGGAGCCGTTTTTATCTAAGTGCCCGTGGACTTGCGAAATCCACGGGCACTTTTTTGTGATATCCGGGTTTCACCCTTTTGCTTGTCCGTCCCTGGGGATCGGGTGTAGTCTCCGGGCGCTGGATGCCGTCGTTCCGTCATTTTTTCACTGGCCGGGGAGAAAACCGTCATGAACAAATACGTACGCACTGCCTGTCTCTTAACCCTGCTCAGCCTTCTTGTCCTGATGTTGCCGCTGACCGCCGGTGCCATTGTCGAGCCTGGCACCGAAATGGAATACGAAGACACGGTGACCCTCGAAGCCGATGGTGCCAGCCACACCCTGACCGTCACCGGGGTCGGCCTGCGGGAAAAGACCTTCATGAAGGTGAACGTCTATGTCATCGTTTCCTATCTGATCGAAGGCACCAAGCTCGAAGGGGAAGACCAGGGCGTGGCCCTGTTGAGCCTGGATGCGCCCAAGATGATCAAGATGGATCTGGTGCGGGGCTTCAGCCGCGAAAAACTCTGTAATGCTTTCAAGGATGTCATCGAGGAGAATTACGATGACATGTCGGCCTTTGCGACCGATATGGATTCCTTCCTCGAATATTTCACCGCGGACGCGCAGGATGGGGACGAACTGGTCTTCACCTATCTGCCCGGATTGGGGCTGAAGACGGTCCTGAACGGCGAGAAAAAAGGTGTCATCCAGAACTTCGAGTTCGCCAAGGCTCTGTGGACGGTGTGGTTCGGCCAGGAACCCGCCAGCGACAGTCTGAAGGAAGATCTGCTGTCCCGGGTCACCTCCTGACCTGTTGGCCGTATAGCAAACCAGCCGCCGCGGCCCGTGCTGCGGCGGCTGGTTTTTTCAGTGCCCACCCTGGCTTGGAAAAACGAGTGCGGGTCAGCTTCTGATCTTGCCGATTTCGTCCGTCAATACCGGCACGATATCGAACAGATCGGCCACGACGCCATAGTCAGCCACCTTGAAGATGGGGGCGTTGGCGTCCTTGTTGATGGCCACGATGCACTTGCTGCTGCTCATCCCGGCCAGGTGCTGGATGGCCCCGCTGATGCCGCAGGCGATGTACAGATTGGGTCCGACGGTCTTACCCGTCTGGCCGACCTGGTGGGAATAATCGACCCAGCCGGCATCGACGATGGCCCGGCTGGCGCCGGCGGCCGCGCCCAGGGAGTCGGCCAGCTTCTCGATCAACGCGTAATTTTCCGGACCCTTGATGCCCCGGCCGCCGGAGACGATGGCTTCGGCCTCGGTCAGTTCCACCTTGCCGCCCGCGCCGGCTTCGATGCTTTTCACGACAGCCTTGGCATCGATCCCGGCAACGCCCGCGTCAAAGGTTTCGCCGGCCGCGGGAGCGGATTTTTCCTCGAGGATGAAGGCGTTGGGCCGGATGCCCACCACGGCCATGGCCGTCTTGGGCGCCACGTCCGCGAAACACTTGCCGGCAAAAATAGGCCGGCGTACTTCCCAGCCGCCTTCGTACTTGAGCCCGATCGCGTCGCTGATGCAGGCGCAATCCAGCTTGGCCGCGACCTTGGGACCGAGATCCTTGCCCATGGCCGTCGAGCCGATCAGCAGGATGTCGCAGCCGGCGCCCTTGCAGAAGGACGCCAGGGCGGTCCCGTAAAATTCACTGTTGTAGATCTTGAACTCGTCGCCGGTGGCGGAATAGAGCTTGTCGGCCCCGTATTTTCCGGCTTCGGCGGTCGCGGCGGCCGGGTCGTCTCCCAGGAAAACGCCCCACACTTCGCCGCCGGCGGCGTCGGCTATCCGGCGGGCTTCACTCATCATCTGCCAGGCGACCTTCTTGATGGAGCCGTCCCGCTGTTCGATGAATACGGCAATGTTCGGCATGTCAAAACTCCCCTCGGCCTTGAGGCCGGGTTAAAAAGCAGGTCGTCAGATCACCTTGGCTTCCTCGTGAAGCAGGCGGGCCAGTTCCTTGGCGGCGGCGGCCGGTTCATCGGCCTCGACCAGTTTGCATTCGGCCCGCGCCGGCGGCGGGGAGTAGAGCTTGACCTCGACCAGGCTGGCCGGGACCTCGATGCCCAGGTCCGCGCAGGTCAACGTCTCGCTGGGTTTCGATCCGGCTTTCATGATGTTGGGCAGGCTCGGCAGGCGGGGCTCGTTCAAGCCCTTCTGGCAGGTCAGCACCGCGGGCAAGTCGGCGGTGACGATTTCCTTGCCGCCTTCGATTTCACGATGGGCGGTCAGGGAGCCGTCGCCCATCTCCAGGGCGGTGATGGTCGAGACATGGGGCAGGCCCAACTTGTCGGCGACCATGATGCCGATCTGTCCACTGTCGTCGTCAATGGCCTTGATGCCGAACAGGATCAGATCGAAGGAATCACGTTTCAAGGCGGCGACCAGCACGTTGGCCAGGGCGGATTCGTCGGCCCCGTCCAGGGCAGGATCGGTGATGATCACGGCCTTGTCGCAGCCTACGGCCAGGCAGTCCTTCTTGATGGTTTCCATGACGGTGGCCGGGCCGATGGTGATGGCCGTGATCTCCACCTCGCCGCCGGCTTCCTTGATCTTGACGGCCTCCTCGACGGCGTAGGCGTCATAGGGATTCAGAACCCGGGTGAAACCGGATTCATCCAGCTGGGCGGCGGGCGCTGCCAGATTGATCCTGGTTTCCGAATCGGGAACCTGTTTCACACATACGGCTATCTTCATGATTCCTCCCGGGGGCCGTTTCGAAGCCCCTCTCGGTTGAGAAAAGAAGGATGGGGAATTCGTTGCCCCCATAATAAAAGGTGGAATTGCGGCCGTCAAACCGTCAAAAAACGTGTTTGCCCTTGCCATAAAAGGGAATTGCGGGAATCTTTGGTGATTGATGTGCGTAGGAAACCCTGCCGCCGGCCGAGCCGGTCATTATTTTTCCGCAGCCAGGAAAACCGAAGGGATTTGTGCGAGATGACCAGGTATCGAACTACCGACCGTTGGGGAATATTCACGGTTCTGGGGCCTCTTTTTTGCCTCCTGGTCCTGGGCTGTGGTGGTTGTGGGGATTCCGGTGGTGATCAGGCCACCTCAGGCGGCAACGCTCAGGGGCACAGCGGCGGTCAACACGGCCCCGGCAACCCGGCCGGAAAACGGCCCAGCCAGCCGGCCATTCCCGTGGCGGTGACCAGCTCGTTCAGCGGGTCCATCTCCAGTTATTACCGGGCCACCGCAACGCTCGAAGCCGAAAAGGAGGCCCAGATCCTGGCCCGAGTGACCGGGGTGGTGGAATCCATTCTCGCCGAGGAGGGGGACCTTGTGGCGGTGGGCGCTCCGCTGCTGAAGGTGGATAACGACGAATACCGCTTCCGCCTGGAGCAGGCCGCCGCGACCACCGTCAATCTGCGTTCCCGTTTTGATCGCATGGAACAGATGAAGCAGGAAGAACTGGTCACCGAAGAGGAATTCCAGGCCGTCCGCAGCGAACTGGCCAGCGCCGAAGCCGCTGAGGGATTGGCACGTCTGTCTCTTTCCTACACGACCGTGACCGCTCCGTTTGGAGGCCGGGTCACGGGCCGGCTGGTCGACTTGGGCCAGAACCTTACCTCGGGCGATCCGGTGATGGTCATGGCCGATTTTGATCCCCTGTTGGCGCGGGTCCACGTGCCCAGCCGCGAATTCAACAAACTCCAGCAGAACCAGGCGGTCAATCTGGTCCTGGACAGCAGCGGTGCGAAGCTGGAAGGACGGATCAAACTGATCAGCCCCATCATCGACCCTACCAGTGGGACCATCAAGATCACCATCGAGGTTCCCGGTTACCCTGCCGGAACCCGGCCGGGGGATTTTGCCCAGGTGCAGATCGTGACCGAAAAACGGGACGACGTGGTTCTGGTGCCCCGCATTGCCGTGCTGACGGACAAAGGTGAGACCGTGGTCTACACTCTGGCCGAGGGTGAAGAACCCACCGCCGAACGCCGGGTGGTCGAAGTGGGCTTCACCGACGACGACCACGCCCAGATATTGACCGGTCTGGCCAGTGGTGACCAGGTTGTCGTCAAGGGCCAGCGGTCCCTCAAGAACGGTTCCCCGTTGAAAATTCTCGCCGATGAACCGGGGGCGGGCCGCTGATGCAGGCCATCGTCAGTCTGGCCGTACGCCGGCGTGTCAGTGTGATCATGGCCGCTCTGGCCGTCATGGCCTTCGGTCTGGTCGGGTACAACCGTCTTTCCCTTGAGCTGTTCCCGGACATCACCTATCCCTCCATCACGGTTCAGACCGAGTTTCCGGACACCGCACCCCAGGAAGTGGAAAATCTGATCACCCGTCCGGTCGAGGAGGCCGTCGGTGTGCTGCGCGGCCTGCAGACCATCCACTCGGTGTCGCGGGCGGGCCTGTCCGAGGTCACCCTGGAGTTCGAGTGGGGCTCGGACATGGACCTGCTGTCCATGGAAGTTCGGGAGATGCTCGACCGGCTCATCATGCCCGACGAAGCCACCGACCCGGTGGTCCTGCGCTTCGATCCCAGCCTGGATCCCATCATCAGAATGGCGCTGGCCGGTGCCGACGACCTGACCACCCTGCGTAGCCTGGCCGACCGGCAGATCAAGCAGGATTTCGAAACGGTCAAGGGCGTGGCCGCCGCTGGTATCAAGGGCGGTCTCGAAGAGGAGATCCAGATTGAAGTCGATCAGGAACGGCTGGCGGCTCTGGGCATCCCCATCGACCGCATTCGTCAGGTGGTGGGCGTCAGCAACGTGAACCTGCCCGGCGGCGCGCTGCGCGGCCAGGACAGCCAGTATCTCATCCGGACCATCAACGAGTTCCAGGACATCGATGAGATCGCCGACCTGATCATCGCCCACGCCGCCGGCGCCTCGGTCAGGTTGCGGGATGTGGCCGAAGTGAGCTGGGGTAGCAAGGAGCGGGAAGAGATCACGCGGGTGAACGGGCGTGAGTCGGTGGAGATCTCCCTGTTCAAGGAAGGTGACGCCAACACGGTGACCGTGGCCCGGCGCCTGCGGGACAGGATCGCCGAATGGCAGGACGGCAAGTTGCCCGCAGAGGCTTCATTGACCGTGTTGTTTGATCAGTCCCAGTTCATCCAGCAGGCCGTGGACGAAGTGCGCAACGCCGCCTTGATCGGCGGGGTGCTGGCGATCATCGTCCTGTTCCTTTTTCTACGGGATCTTCGCAGCACCCTGATCATCGCCACTTCGATTCCCATTTCGGTCATCGCCACGTTCATCGCCATGTACAAGATGGATATCTCCCTGAACATCATGTCCCTGGGCGGGCTTACCCTGGGCATCGGCATGCTGGTGGACAATTCGATCGTGGTGCTGGAGTCCATCTTCCGCAAGCGGAAGGACGGCCAGTCGTTGTTCGCCGCGGCGGTGAACGGGACCACTGAAGTCGGTGGAGCGGTCGTGGCTTCGACCCTGACCACCGTGGCCGTGTTTTTGCCCATCGTTTTTGTCGAGGGCGTGGCCGGCCAGCTTTTCCGGGACCAGGCCCTGACCGTGACCTTCAGCATCCTGGCCTCCCTGCTGGTGGCCGTGACCATGATTCCCATGCTGAGCGCCGCGGGGTGCAAGCTGCCCCGGGCCGACCGGGTGGCCGCGGCTCTGGCCTCATCAACCGACAATTCCCCCGAGGATGAACGGGCCCCGGTCCTGACGCTGGGCTGGTTCTCGAATCTTTATGACCGGCTGCTCAAGGGCGCCTTGCGGTTCCGGTTCATGACCCTGGCCATCGGCTTCGCCCTTTTCTTCGCGGCCCTGTGGGCGACCGGACGGCTGGGCACCGAGCTCATTCCCCAGCTCAGCGAAGGGGAGTTCTTTTTCGAGGTCAAGCTCCCCGAGGGTTCGTCCCTGGCGGCCACGGATCGATCGGTCAAGTTGATGGAGACGGCCGCCGGTGCCGAAACGGCCGTGGACCGTTACTACGCGACCATCGGCAGCCGCCTGGTGTCCGGCGGCATGTCCCTTAACACCAAGGCCGAAAATTTGGGTCAGCTGAATCTGGTGATGAAAGACCGGGCCGACAGCGATAGCGAACTGGCGGTCGCCGAACGATTACGCCAAGAATTCGTGTCCATGCCCGATCTGGAAATCAAGTTCGGCCGTCCGTCCTACTTCAGCTTGAAGACCCCGGTCGAGGTTCTGATCTTCGGGGACGATCTGGACCTTTTGCGCTCCACCTCCCTGGACCTGGTCGGCCGTCTGAACTCCGTTGCGGGCCTGGTGGACGTCCGGTCATCCCTGGAAGCGGGCAACCCCGAACTCCAGGTCGTTTTTAATCGGGAGCGCCTGGCGGCGCTGGGTCTGGACATGGGCGTGCTTTCGGAAACCCTCAAAAACCGCGTTCTGGGGGTGGTCCCCACACGGTTCAAAGAGCAGGACCGCCAGATCGATATCCGCATCCGCAATCTGGAAAAACATCGGCAGTCGGTCAGTGATGTGCGCAACCTCGTGTTGCCCGGCCCGGACGGGGAGCCCATTCGGCTGCTGTCCGTGGCCAGCGTCACCGAAGACCGCGGGCCCGCGGAGATTCACCGGTTGCAGCAGCAAAGGGCCGCGGTGGTGTCGGCCAATCTGGCCGGGCGCAGCCTCGGAGCCGCCATCGCCGACGTGCAGCAAGTCGTCGACTCGATGCCCCGCACGGCCGGCCTGACCACCGATCTGGGTGGGCAAAACAAGGAGATGCAAGTCAGTTTCCGCTCCCTGCGGTTCGCCATCGGCCTGGCCATCTTCCTGGTCTACCTGGTCATGGCCGCCACCTTCGAATCGTTCCTGCACCCGTTTCTGGTTCTGGGCACTATCCCCTTGGCGCTGGTCGGCGTGGTGGCCGGACTGTTGGCGACTTCGACCCCGATCACCGTCATTGTGCTGATCGGCACCGTGATGCTCGTGGGCATCGTGGTCAACAACGCCATCGTACTGATCGACACCATCAATCGCCTGCGCCGGAACGGGATGGCCAAACGCGAGGCTGTGATCCGGGCCGGACACGTCAGACTGCGGCCGATCCTGATGACCACCCTGACGACCATCCTCGGCCTGATGCCCATGGCTTTGGCCTGGGGCGAGGGCGCCGAGTTGCGGTCGCCGTTGGCCATCACCGTGGCCAGCGGCCTGGCGCTGAGCACCCTGTTGACCCTGGTGGTCATTCCCGCCGCCTACAGCGTGGTGCCGTCTCGAGTGGGCGAAGAAAGTTGAGAGGAACAGAGGCATGACGCTTCCCGAACTGGCCATCAAACGACCGGTCACCACCCTGATGGTGCTGGTGAGCATCGTGGTGCTCGGCGTGGTGGCCCTGAGCCGTCTGCCCTTGGCCTTCATGCCGGATATCGTCGAACCCGAACTCTTCATCAACCTGCCCTACGACAACGCTTCTCCCGAACAGGTCGAGCGCATGATCGTGCGTCCGGTGGAGGACGTGGTGGGCAGCGTCCGCGGCTTGCAGAGCATGTGGTCGCGCTGCGGCAGCGACGGCGGTCGTATCCGCCTGGAATTCAGCTGGGATACCGACATGCACCTGGCGCGGGTGGAGGTATGGGAGCGCATCGACCGCATCCGGGGTGAATTGCCCGAGGACATCGGGGACATCCAGGTTTCCACCAACTGGGACTCCCGCGACGCGGACAGTCCCATTATCGAGGGCCGCCTCAGTTCCCCGCGCGATCTCAGCGAAAGTTACGATCTGCTGGAACGGAAGATCATCCGGCCTCTGGAAAGGGTGCCGGGGGTGGCCCAGGTGCGCCTGGATGGAGTGAATCCTCGCGAGGTTCGGGTCAACCTGCGGGTAGCGGATCTCGAACTGCACGGCATCGACGTCCGGGATGTGGCGCAGGCCTTGCGCGCGGGAAATTTCGACCAGTCCCTGGGCAAGATCACCCACGAAGATTCCCGCTGGACTCTGCGAACCCTGGCCACCTTCGGATCGGTGGAGGAAATCGGCCGTTTGCCCCTGCGCGCCGACGGCCTGCGTCTGACCGATGTGGCGGACGTCGTCTACCAGGAGCCGCCCCTGGAATACGGCCGGCACCTGGACGGGGATTTTGCCATCGGGGTGACCGTGAGTCAGGAATCCAAGGCCAACACGGTGGAAGTCTGCGATGAACTCGAAGCGGCCATCGCGCAGATGAACCAAGATCCCGAATTGGAGGGCGTCAACTTCCTGATCTGGTTCAGCCAGGGTCAAGAAATCCGCAAAACCCTGCGCGATCTGGCCTTCACGGGGATCTTCGGTTCCCTGCTGGCTTCGGTGGTGCTGTTCGGATTTCTCCGTCGCGTTTCGACCACGCTGGTAGCCGTGAGCTGCATTCCGTTTTCGCTGATCGTGACCTGCGGCATCGTCTGGGCCCAGGGCCGGTCGCTCAACACCCTGACGTTGCTCGGGCTTATCGTGGGCATCGGCATGTTGGTGGACAACGCCGTGGTGGTGATGGAGAACATTTTCCGCCACCGCGAAATGGGGGTCGACCGCAAGACGGCCGCCCGTCGGGGCGCCCGCGAAGTCACCACCGCGGTGGTGGCGGCGACCCTGACTTCGGTCATCGTCTTCATCCCCCTTATTTTCAACAAGCCCAGCGAGATGAATCTCTACCTCAAGGAACTGGGCATCACCGTCTGTTTTACTTTGCTGGCGTCCCTGTTCATCAGCCAGACTCTCATACCGCTGGCCACCTCGTGGTATATCAAGTCGAAGCCTCGGCCCAAGGGCAAGATCATGACCTGGATGGAGGATGGCTACGGGCGCCTGTTGTCATTCAGTCTCCGCCGCCGCTGGCTCAGCCCGGTGGTTGGGCTGGTGGTTATCGGTTCGGCAGTGTTCCCCTTCCAGAACGTCGATATGAATTTCGACACCAGCCAGGCCGAGCTTTTTGTCCAGGTGCGTTACGAGTTCAGTGAGGAAATGAGCCTGGACCGCAAGGAGGAATTCGTCACCCGTGTCGAAAAGGTCCTCGAGCCTCATCGCCAGGAGATGATGGCCCGCTCGATCTACAGCTTCTGGAGCGACCGGTTTACCCTGACCAGGGTCTACCTGGAGGAAGGGCAGGCCAACGATGAAAACATCAACAAGGTGCGCAACACCCTGCGCGAACTTCTGCCCGAAATTGCCGGCGTCCAGCTGAGTGTCCAGGAAAGCAACCAGGGCTGGCGACGCCACCGGGGGCGTGACCGGGTGGCTTTCCAGGTCGTCGGCGAGGATACCGAGGTCCTGATGCAACTGGCCGAAGCGGCCATCTTGAAAGTCGAGACAATCCCGGGTCTGATCGACGTGGAAACGCGCCACGCCGAAGCTCAGCAGGAACTGCACATCGAGCCGGACCGGGACCTGGCCAATCGGTATGACATCACCCCGGAACAGGTTTCGCAGGTGGTGGGATTGACCTATCGTGGCCGGCGGTTGCAGCGCTTCCGGACTCCGGATGGGGAACGGGAAATGCGCCTGACTTTGGACGAGCAAGATGTCGAAAGCCTGGATCAGTTGCAGAATCTGGTCATGCACACCCCCGAAGGACAGAAGGTGCCTTTGGCCGCGGTGGCGGACATGAACCAGCGCCCGGGTCGCGAGCACATCCAGCGGGATAACCGTTTGACCAGCGTCTGGGTCACCGCCCGCTACAATGACGGAACCCGGGAGCAGTACATCCCCCTGGTGAAACAGGCCCTGGCCGAAATGGAATTTCCCTACGGTTACCGCTGGACCTTCGGGCAGTGGGAGTCTCGCCAGAAGGAACAGTCGAAGGAATTTCTCACCAACCTGCTGTTGGCGTTGATGCTGGTATTTGTGGTGATGGCCGGGTTGTTCGAATCGGTGCGGCAGGCCCTGGCGCTCATGGTGTCATTGCCTTTCGCCCTGGCCGGCGCCATCTGGGTTCTATATGCCACCGGCACGTCCTTTGACCAACCGGCCGCCATTGGTGTGCTGCTGTTGATCGGCATCGTGGTCAACAACGGCATTGTCATGCTCGAGCACATCAATCAGTATCGGCGCGAGGGCATGGACCGCACCGAAGCCATGCTGCGCGGCGGCCGCGAGCGGTTGCGGCCCATCCTGATGACGGCGGTGACCACCTTGATCGGCCTGGTTCCCATCGTGGTGCAAAAGCCTTCCCTGGGAGGCGTCTACTACTACTCCATGGCCCTGGTGATCATGGGCGGGCTGTTCGTGAGCGCGTTCATGACATCGGTTCTCCTGCCCACCACCGCCACTCTGGCCGAGGATGTGTTCGGGGCCTTCGGCCGCCTCCCCGGGAAGCTGGCCGGCAGGCGCAAGAGGAAATCGGGTTTTTCAGTCAACGGTTAAGATTTCCGGAGCAGAAGCCATGCCTGACAACTTCGATCTCATCGTGATCGGCGCGGGACCGGGAGGGTATGTGGCCGCCCGGAGGGGCGCCCAGCTGGGCTTGAAAACCGCCCTGGTGGAAAAGGAAACCCGCCTGGGTGGGACTTGCCTGTTGCGCGGGTGCATCCCCACCAAAGCATTGATTCACGCCGCCGAGGTCTGGAACCTCTGCCGAGCCGGCGCGCGTACTTTCGGCGTCAGTGTCGAGGGCGCGACCTTCGACTGGGCCCGGGTGCGCAAGCGCGTGCAGATGGCCACGACCAAGGGCTCCAAGGGCGTCGACCTCTTGATGAAATCTGCGGGCGTAACCGTCATCCAGGGTACCGGGCGGTTGGACGGCCCCGGCCGTGTTCAGGTCACCGGGCCAGAGGGCCGGCAGAGTCTGACGGCGGCGAAAATCATCCTGGCCACCGGATCCTACGCCGCCGGATTACCAGGGATTTCTCCCGATGGAAATCAAATCCTGACCAGCGATCACCTGCTGGAGATTGATCATGTCCCGGCCTCCCTGACCGTCCTAGGTGCGGGCGCCGTCGGTGTCGAGCTGGCGTGCATCATGCAGAGTTTCGGGTGCAAGGTCACCCTGGTGGAACTGCTGGATCGAGTGCTTCCGCTGGAAGATCCCGATTGCAGCGAAGTTGTTGAGAAGGCCCTGAAGCGTCAGGGGATGGTCGTGCGTACCGGGTGTCAGGCTGGGGAGTTGGAAACCACGGCCAGCGGAGTTAAGTGTACCCTGAAAAAAGTGACCTCCGGGACAAGCGAAGAAGTTGAATCCGAAGGCCTTCTGGTCGCCGTGGGGCGGCGCCCGGCTACGAAGGACCTGGGCCTGGCTACGGTGGGCGTGAAGCGGGACAAGCGCGGTTTCATCCAGACCGACGGTTTCATGGAAACCACAACAGCTGGTCTGTATGCGATCGGCGATATCGTGCCCACGCAGCAACTGGCCCATGTGGCCAGCCACGAAGCCCTGATAGCCGCCGGTCACGCCGCCGGACAGACCGTGCACCCGCTAAGGTATAACCGGGTTCCCTCGTGCACCTACAGCAGCCCCGAGGTGGCATCGATCGGTTTGACGGAGACCGCGGCCGCGGAGGCGGGCTATCTGGTGCGGACCGGCCGGTTTCCCTTTTCAGCCCTGGGCAAGGCGTCCATACTCAACGAGCCCCACGGGTTCGTCAAGGTGGTCAGCGAGGTGGATTCCGGGGAGGTTCTGGGTGTGCACATGGTGGGTCCCCGGGTCACCGAATTGATCGGCTCGGCCGCAACGGCCATGGGCCTTGGCGCCGATGTCTCCGCCTGGAGCGAGATCATCTTCCCACACCCCACCCTCAGCGAAGCGATTTCCGAAGCAATTACCGAAGCGGTCGCCCCCATCGCCGGCAACCCGCTGCACGGGGGCTGAGACCATGAAGGATCAGGCCAGCGGCAACCCTTTGATTTCCGAGTTGACGGAAATCCTGGGTCAAGGTGGCCTTCTCACCGATCCCGCCGCCCGCCTGGTCTACTCGCGAGATGCCTCTAATCTGTCATTGGGCCGTCCACTTGCGGTGGCTCTTCCTGGAAATGAAGTCCAGCTTCGTCAGCTGGTCCGGATTTGCCAGGACCATCAGGTGCCCGTGGTCTGCCGTGGTACGGGCACCGGTTTGAGCGGGGGCGCCGTTCCCGGTCAGGGGGTTCTGGTCGTGGGGACCTCGCGTTTGAGGGGTATGGACCCGGTGGATTCACGCAGGCGCCGGGTCCGGGTCCAGCCGGGTGTTTTGAACGACGAAGTATCCCGGCACGCATCAGACCGGGATCTTCATTTCGCTCCCGATCCTTCCAGCCAGGCGGCCTCCAGCATCGGAGGCAACATCGCTGAAAACGCGGGTGGCCCGCACTGCCTGCGGCATGGGGTGACCTTGCAGCACCTCAGGGGCTTGGCCTGGTCCGACGCGGGCGGTCGCTCTCTGGAGACCGGCCGAGACCTGTCGGCCGAACGGGGACTTGATCTGGTGTCTCTGCTGTGCGGCAGTGAAGGAACCTTGGGCCTGGTGACGGCCGCCGACCTGAAACTCGTCGCCAACCCCCAAGCCGTGTCTACCCTGTTGGCGTTTTTCGGCGACCTGGCTGATGCAGCCCGGGCGGTGGTCAGCCTGCTGGGGGCCGGACTGGCTCCGGTAGCCATGGAGATGGTGGATCAAGCCATGCTTCTGGCGGTGGAAGAAGCCTTCGGTTTCGGCTTTCCCACCGATGTGGAAGCCGCGATGATCGTGGAGTTCGCCGGCCAGGACCACGAAACCGACGAGGATAGCGAGCGGGCTTCTTCCCTGCTGGCCGAACACGGGGCGCGCGAAGTGCGTCGGGCCGCCGACGAAGCCGAACGCACCGAACTGTGGAAATGCCGCAAGAAGGCCTTCGGGGCGGTGGGTCGGTTGGCGCCCAGTTACGTGACCATGGACGTGGTTGTTCCGCTGGGAGAACTTCCAGGCCTGGTTCGGGAAATCCAGGTCATCAAGGATCGCCATCAAGTCGAGATCGCCACGACTTTTCACGCCGGTGACGGGAACCTGCATCCGGGTGTGCACTATGATGACCGGGATCCCGATCAGACCCGACGTGCCCACGCCGCCGCGGACGAGATCATCCGCGCGGCTCTGGTCCGGAACGGAAGCGTCACCGGAGAGCACGGCGTCGGCATCGAAAAACTGCATGCCGTGGTCTGGCAGCTCGACGCCCAGACCGCCCGGCTTCAGCGTGGCATCAAGGCAATTTTCGACCCTGGTCAGATTCTCAATCCCGGCAAACTGCATCCGCCGTCCAACGTGGAATACGCGGACCTCAAGCCTGCACCATGCGACATCGATTTTCAGTGGGAGAACCTGACGGTCTGCGCGCCGGCGGACGCCTCCCTGGTGGACATCCAGCAGGCTGCCCTTGAGCGCGGCTTCTGGATCCCGATGGGCGCACCGTAGCTCGCAGCTGGAACAGCGAAAAACCTCCCTGGGTGTCAGGGACCCTGAATAGCATCTTGGCCGTTCCCAGCCCTCGGACCATGATCACCAGGGACGATGATCATCAATGGGTTCTGGAAACCATCTTGCCCATGCATACCGGAGACCGGTCCTGGGGTGTTCTGGTCCTGGCCACTGAAGCCAACTCCATCCGCAAGCAAATCAGGCGGGCCTTCTATCAACTAGCCCTTTTCTCCTCCTCGGTG
>RCNF010000607.1_pt1 | contig 18519 bp, 12 predicted proteins | sample 2041311 | NCBI WGS metagenome assembly RCNF01 (sample SAMN09708228, study PRJNA481090) | Marine sediment metagenome, whole genome shotgun sequencing project. | biome: marine sediment; feature: ocean; material: sediment; isolation source: Sewage treatment plant 2 marine sediment (STP2) ... | reverse complement strand
GACATGTAGTTCTTCTGAGAGGCGAGGCCGGCGAAGGGCACGGGTTGCTCGGGGGCGCAGTGGTAGCCGTCCGGGTACACGCTATGGGGGACAAACCAGCCGATCATCCCATACTGGATGCCCTCCTTGTAGCCTTTCGGGAGACCTTTGTTGACCGCCGCGCGAACCTTTCGGATGGCCTTGCGGCGGTCCTCGGGCAGGCTTTCGAGATATTCTTTCGGCGTCTGCGGCTGGTCGCTCATGTTGTCTACCCCTCGTGGTCGCACCCATTTTACATCACCCAGAGGTGCCTATCTCATCGTTGCGTCGGCCGACGGGCGGCGGTAGGTCCGGGGCGCCTCGTCGGCGGAAATATAAAACCAGCATGCCGAGGACGAGCGTAGCTCCACCGAGTGCGAGAGTGATGAACAGCATCGAAAGGGCCATGGCGAGGCCGGCGATCGAACCTCCGGCAAAACCGCTCAGGCTGGTTCGGAGGGCGGGCCACCCACGAAAGACTCCCGAAGATCTGGCCGCCAGGAAAATCAAGAGGTTGGTGAGGGCGATACCAAGGATCGTCAACCCGCCCTCCGCGGCGAGATCGAGCATGAAGCCGCCCGCCTCCCAGTCGCCGACGAACATCTTCACGCCACCCATGAGCGCGATCGTGGCGGCAAGAAAGGCGATGAAATATCCGACGATCTGGAGAATCGAGACGATGACCTTTTTCACAGATACCTCCGTCGCCGACCGGCTTTCCGACAGCGGTATCCGCCGCTCACAACTTTTGGTCCGAAGTCCGGACGTCCACGATGCAGGTTCTGTAGCCGGTGTGGGCCGGCCAATTCCGGGAACATCGAGCGGGTCCTTTGCTTGGCTCGAATCGGATCGGCGGATTCCATACCTGGAACCGCGAAATCGGACGAACAAGAGTGCAAAGGAGGATTCGCCTCCAACGCCATAAGGCGTTGGAGGCGATCAAACCACTTCCCTCAACGCTACAGCGCTTAGGGAATCGTACTCGACCAGGCCGAGGTTGAACCTCTTTCGAACCCATCTGCGAAGATCAACACTGGGAGGATATTGATCGCCTCCGCAAAGATGTTGTTGGTCTCGACGAACTCGGTAACGGTCCCCCCCGTGTCGATCATCAGACAGAGGTAATTGGTCCCCAGCATTTGGCCGGGAGGAATCGTGATTGTCGGCGAGGCGCCGCTGAAAGAGCTCGGAGGGAGGCTCGCCACGGTGCGTGAGGCCAACAACGTATCAGCGCCCGTACAGATACTGTTCGTGGAGATCCGCAGCTGGACGGTAAACGACCCGGCGGTCACCGTGCCGGCGTTGCGCGCCGAGTGGTACTGCGCGAACGACTGTCCCTGAACCGCAGAAGCCGGGGGAGTGAAGCTCGATTTCGTGAGATCGGGTAGGCCAACCACGGTGAAATTGTTGTCGCTGTAGTCGAGGTTGGTCCATGTTGAGCCGCTCCAGGTCGCGACGAAGAACTTCCCCAGGGCTGTGGGGGTATTGGGCACCGGCCACGCGTATGAAGCCGTCGAGGTCGGCAACGGACCGAATGTCTGTACGATGCCACCGTCATCGAGGAACCGGAGATACAGATCTTCACCCGAGGGGAGGTTGAGCCTGTCCCAGGTGATCGTCTTGGTGGTGCCGGCAGTGTACGATCCGCCGCCGTTGGGATCGTTGACCCGCAGGTACGTGCACGGCGCCTCGTCATCGATCGTGCGAGCAAAGATACTGGTTCCCCATGTGCTGGTGCCGGAGGCATACTCCGCGGCACCCCACACGTTTTTGCAGGTCCAGTCGTAGGCGGCCGCGCTGTAGTCGCCCCACCGGTTGCGCCCGTTGCTGTCCAACCTCACGTATGGATCAGTCCCAAGTCTTTCCCAGGTCCAGTTATCAGGGTCGCCGCCAACGTCCTTGGTAAAGCTCATCGCCCCGGCGTAGCCGGTATCTCCGCTTGCGCCCGGCTGCGTCATGCTTGCGGCGACGAACCAGTTGGGCGAGCTTTCCGATCCTCCTTCAACCGTGATTGACGGATAGAACATATTGAGACTTGAGCTCCAAAGGGCATAGTCCCAGGCCATTGTGGAGTTGCCGCTATAGAGGGCGAATACATAGATCTCACTGTAAGCTCTGGCGTTGTCCCAGTTGAGCGTGAGGGTCCCGTAGACCTTCCCCTGCGAGTACACGGCATTCATCACCCTGCAGTCGCCGGCGTCGATGTCGAATGAGCTGTCCGCCTGGTCGACATTGTTACCCATGGAGTAGTATGTCTTCGAGGCAATCGTCGCCCTGGTGAGCGTCGGGGCTATGCCCTGGGGGTCTCCGCTGTATCGGTCTCCGTGGAGTTGCCACAGGCAGACCTGGTTCCCCGAACTGGAGTAGGTGTTCACTAAGAATGTGTTGTCGCCGGAATTCTGGGAATGCGGGTGGGCCACCTGGAGGGAAGCTGCACGGTCGCCGTTCGGCCAGCGCAGGTCGTTCCATCTATAGGTCCCCGCCCCAGCACCAGTCAACATGGCGGGACTGAACGACCACAGCCGGCTTTGAAATGCTGAAACTCCAGGAAAACCGAAGGAGTTGCCCACGAAGTAGACGCCCCAATGGTCGACTCCGAGGCTCGCGTAATCGAGCCACTCCTCGTTGCCGGCCGTGCCGTACGAGGTGTCGATGCGGTACATCCACCACGAGCCGTTGGGGTTATCGGTTTGGGAGATCAGGACCCACACGTATGATTTCAGGGCGGTATCGTCTTTGCCCATAACGGTCATCACGAACTGGTTTGTCTCGCGGTTGAACACCACCCTGGGGTCGTAACAGAAGCCGCCCCAGCCCAAGGGAAGGTGAACGAAGCTCTCGAAGTTCGTGTAGCTGCGAGTCAGGACACCGGTCTTGGAGTAGACCATGAACCCGGAGTTCAGCGCCTCGACGAGGTACACCGGTCCGGCGGCCATCTGGGTGTCCGGCGGAAACCATCCGGAATAGCCCCGCGCGTCAAAGCGTGTCACATAATCGCCCGGCGCTGCCGGCGCGTAGGGATCGGCCGTCTGTGGCTCCGAGTAGTTCATCTCGGCCTCCGGCGTGTCGTGCTCCGTGTTGCCGAGCGGAGTCCGCGACCCGCTGCCGTCCGCCAGCGCATCATACTGTTCCAACTGGCCTTGAATGTGAACGCGATCGCGTTCGTCGGACTGGAGGAGTTCAGGCGTCGCAGGAATCCGACTCATGTCGATCTCAACTGCGGGATCCAGGGTGCCTTCCTCGGGACTCCCATCAAACGGGACGAAGGCCAAAGGATCCTGGGGCCCTACCGGAGCTTGTTCGACCACAGACGCAGGGGCCGAGGCCTGGGTGGTCGCCTCGGCTGGCGGTGGATAGATGGGTTCCTGTCCCGCGACGGGCCACGCGAGCAGCGATATCAGGGCGGCGGCTACTGAGCTGCTCGTCAACAATCGGCGTGCTACAGATTTTCGGTTCATTGGTGGGGTCCTTCCTTCTCGAGGTCCTCGAATTTCACATCACGACATTCAACGCTGGCCTTGAAAATTCTAACGGGAACCAGCGGCCTGAACTGGACCGCCTTTGCCGGCGACATCCGACCGGTGGAGATGCGATCGGCGATGTCCAGACCCTCGGCCACACGACCGATGACCATCCGCCGTCCGTCCTGACTCGAGATGCTCTTTAACGCGATCGTCAACCGCGGTGTCGACCACTGGGGCGAGGCCGGTTCGAGTGAGACCGCACCGCGCGTCACCGGGCGCGAATCGAGGCCGCTGCGGTAGCTGTAACCGAGTGCCTCGTTGATTTCCTTGCGGGACACCCCCATCAAGAACTCGGGGTCGAACGTTTCGCTCCAGGTCTGCAACCAACCCGTGAGCATCGGCGGAACGAGACTGTCGTCCGGTAGATTGGTCTGGTACGGCAGGAGCTCGTGCTGCCACACGAACATCGCGTCCTCGCGCTTCGTGATTTTCCGCTGATCCAGGCCCACGGCATCGGCGTCGATCTCAGTCTCGATGAGGATCGCGCGGAGCGGGGGCCTCAGTGCGGTGGTGATGAAACCACCTCGCGTCGCCTTGTCGAAGACCAGGCCGTCGTAGTAGCCGACCTCGTCGCCCACACGGCTGTTGACCGTCAGATCCGGCAGAAAGATCGGGCCCTCGACCAAACGAATCAAGCTTGCGACCGCAGACGGTGCGGCTTGAGGGAACAGCTCGATGACGATTGTTCCCTCTTGCGTGACCAAAACAATATGAGGATGTTGACCGTCGATCGTACACGGACCGATGGAAAGGTCGGCGCCGGCCGCACCCGCAGCGGCGACCATGGGCGTCAATACGACGCAAATCGTCGGAGTGGCACACCATCGACGAAATCCACGCCAAATCTTTCGCGCCACGACTTCTAGCGAAAATCGAATTCTCCACCTCCAAGCGTCTGCGGAGCAAGTTAGAATGTGTCTCTTTTATAGACGATTTTTTTAGGAAACGCAACCGACACCTGTTGTCGACATGATTTTGTTATCGAGCGCGGCATTGCCCGGTCCGCTGACGATTCGGGGGCGCGTCAGCGAATACAGTCGGGAGCAGCTCCCCTGCGCCATCGTGCAGCATCCTCGAGAAACCTAGAGGGCTGACGCGAAGACACCCAGTCGCCGGTCAGAGCCCCGCTGCCGGTCGGACCGGGGAAATTCCGAATGACCAGTCGGTAGGCGTCGAGCCACATCCGCTGCGAAAGGTTATCTGGATCGTAGGAACGCACTGTGCCGTACAGGGGATCGCCGAGTATCGGCAGGCCGGCGTGGGCAAGCTGGACCCGGATCTGGTGCTTGCGGCCGGTCGAGGGCCGAATCTGAACCAGGGCGAGTGGTTCTTCGATAGCAATCACCTCGACGTCACAGTGGGCGTTCGCCGGCAGCCCCGGCATCACCGCCTGGCGCCAGTATTCGTCTTGGTTCCGGGTTATGTGGTGGGCGAGGGAGAACTTCGGAGACGGCGGATCGCCCTGCAGTTCGCAGACCGCGGTGTAGGTCTTTTCAACCAGCATCCGGGGTTGAAACAGCTGTGCGAAATGCGAGCGCGATGTGGGTTCGATGGAGAACAGCACGAGTCCCGAGGTCAACCGGTCGATGCGGTGCAACGGCGTGATGTTCTCGGAGCCTGTAGCGTCGGCCAACAGCTGAAGGAGGCAGTTTCGCACCCAGAGCCCGCCCGGTGTCACCGGGAGGTTGGGGGGTTTGTCGACCACCATCACGTGCCGATCCGACCACACGACCCGGAAATCGGTGCGCACGGAAGGTTCCCGATCGACCTCGCGACGGTAGTGCACCTCGAGAAGCGGTTCGAAAGGCGAATCGGCGTCGATGGGCCTTCCTTCCGCCCAAACTTTGTCGGCCGCAAAACGCTCGCTCCAGGTTCCGGGCTCGATCCTCGGGAATCGGTGCAGAAAAAAGTCGAAGATCGTCCGAACGCCGTCGGGCGCACGCCCGGGCAGCTTGACCGTGGATGGGCGGACACCCCGTTCCTCCCAACCCGGATCGTGAGGGGCTATTTCCGGAAGGAGACTATCGTCAACTGCCACGAGTTCAACATAGCACTCGATTAGTCAACGTTGCTCTTCGAGTGATTGAGATTTGAAGTGAGTTCTCTGCAGAGCGTCATCCGGAAGTGAATCACGAATCACATTGGCGGCACCGATTTTGCCTTCGCCCGCTACTGCGAGAATGAACCGAGTGCGCGGATGGTGCGGCTGCCATCGCCGAAAGAGCTCCAGGCCTCGGGTTTCAATGTACCCGACTATGAGCGGGTTGAGGTCGTGCACTCCGACGGGGTAATATCCTCCGACGAGATCAAGGCACGTATGACGCAGTGACGATCGTCCTCGCGTGTGGCACAACGCGTCCAGAGCTTGCGGTGTGGCGTTTCTTTGAGGGATTCACGGCGCACGCTCTCAAACGGGTTCCGTTGTGACGGGGAGCCCGGAGGCGGTTTCGCCGCTCCGTATATACTCGCGCTTGACACCATGAAAGACGGAATCAGATACACATCCAATCGCGACGGCCAGTCCGTGGCCTTTCAAGTGATCGGCACCGGGCCGTTGGACCTTGTCTTCATCCCGGACTGGGTCGGCAATCTCGATGTGATGTGGGAAGACCCGACGCTGGCGGCCTTTCTCGAACGGCTGGCGAGGTTTTCGCGGGTGATCTGCTTCGACAAGCGGGGAACCGGACTTTCGGACCCGGTTCCTTTGGGTGCGGTGCCGACCTGGGAAGAGTGGATGTACGACGTTGGCACCGTCATGGACGCGGCGGCAAGCCGGCGTGCGGCGATCTTCGGCCACGGCGACGGCGGGGCAATGGCCCTCTTGTTCGCGGCCACGTCTCCCGATCGCACGACGGCGCTGATTCTCGCCGATGCGTACGCCAGGCGGACGCGGGCGGAGGACTACCCGTGGGGTCTCCCCGAAGAGGCGGTACCCAAACTGGTCGATGCCATTTTGAGAACGTGGGGCACCGGCGAAGCGGCACGGGTCGGCGCGCCCAGTCTGGCCGGAGACGATGCGTTCATCAGGTGGCGGGGGAGATTCGAGCGGTTGGCGATGAGCCCGGGGCAGTTCAACCCGGTCTATCCGCGGACCTACGACGTCGACCTTCGTTGGCTCCTGCCCACGGTTCGGGTGCCGACCCTGGTGCTCCACCGCGCCGGCAACCGCTACGTCGTGGCCGGCAACGGTCGTTTCCTGGCCGACCACATCGACGGCGCTCGTTACATCGAGTTGCCGGGCGACGATCACTTCTTCCACGCGGGCGATGTGGAGGCGATGCTGGGCCCGGTCCAGGAGTTTTTGACCGGCCGCCGGGTGGTTCCCGAACCTGAACGGGTGCTCGCGACGGTGCTCTTTACCGACATCGTCGGTGCGACGGCCATGGCGGAGAGGCTGGGTGATGGCGCCTGGCGAGAGCTGATCGACCGCCACCACGCGGTTGTCCGGCGCGAACTGGCACGTTTCAGAGGCCGCGAAATCGACACCGCGGGCGACGGATTTTTCGCCTCGTTCGAAGGGCCTGCACGAGGCGTGCGCTGTGCGATGGCCATCCGCGACGCGCTCCGACCTCTTGGCATCGAAATCCGCGCGGGGCTGCACACCGGCGAGTGCGAGCGGTCCGGCGAAAAGCTCGCCGGGATCGCGGTGCACATCGGTGCGCGGGTGTCCGGACTGGCGGAGGCCGGCGAGGTGCTGGTGTCGCGCACGGTCAAGGACCTCGTCGCCGGTTCGGGACTCAGCTTTCTCGACCGCGGTGTGCATCAGCTCAAGGGCGTCAGCGACAGTTGGCAGCTCTATAAAACCGATACGGGCGAAGGCTGACACGGCGTGTTTTGAGCACCGACGGCGCCCTCGAGGGATCATGGACGCCAAATCGAAACTGCGAACATGCACGAGGGCGTCAGCTCGCATACAATGGCGCCTCCAGAATCGACATTCTTGAAAGGGGCTCCACCATGAAAGGTCTTGCGCTCGTCAACTCCCGGAAGGTCCTCGCCGTTTTTTTCGGGGTGCTCATCGCCGCGGCGGCATCGGTGTACGCCGAAGATCCTCAACCGACCACCAGCGACAGCGGAACGGTCGAGAAGGACACAGTCGAAAAGCTGTTTCCAAACCGGGCTCCGTATTCGCCCTACGCGGATCTCCACTACCCGACAAGGCCTTTTTTCGGCGACACACACCTCCATACCGGTTACTCGATGGATGCCGGTGCATTCGGCGCCCGGCTCGATCCGAACGACGCCTATCGCTTCGCCAGGGGCGAGCAGATCCTCTCCTCGACCGGACAACCGGTCAAGCTGTCGCGGCCGCTCGACTTTCTGGTCGTCGCCGACCACTCGGATGGGATGGGTTTCTTCCCACTGCTGATCGGGGGCGACGCCACGATCCTCGCCGACCCGCAGGGTCGCAAGTGGTACGACATGGTGCAGTCGGGGCAAGGGGCCGAAGCGGCCATCGACATCATCATCAACTTCGGCCAGGGCACGATCTCGAAAGCCATCCTGCCTGTTCCCGGCACGTCGGCCTATCGGTCGGCATGGGACGAGACGATCAAGGCGGCCGAGAACGCGAACGACCCCGGTCGCTTTACGGCGTTCATCGGCTTCGAGTGGACGTCGAACACCGGCGGCAACAATCTGCACCGCAACATCGTCTTTCGCGACAACGCGACCCGTGCAAGCCTGGTCGAGCCGTACACCACCATGGCACCGCTGGGAAGCGATGACCCGCGGGACCTCTGGAAGTGGATGGATGGGTATGAGGCGAAGACCGGTGGCCAGGTGCTGGCGATCGCTCACAACGGGAATCTCTCGAACGGAATCATGTTCCCGTTGATCGAGCCTGGGACCGGCAAGCCTATCGATCGCGAGTATGCCGAGATCCGCGCCGACCGCGAGCGCATCTACGAGACAACCCAGATCAAGGGCGATGGTGAAGCACATCCCTTCCTGTCGCCGAATGACGAGTTCGCGGACTTCGGCACCTGGGACAAGGGCAACCTCGACGGATCGGTGGCCAAGACGCCGGAGATGCTGCAGTACGAATACGCCCGCTCGGCTTTGAAGTTCGGTCTCCAGGTCGAGACCGAACTCGGTGTGAACCCCTACAAGTTTGGTCTTATCGGATCGACCGACGCGCACACGGGACTTGCAACTGCCGACGATGACAATTTTTGGGGCAAGACCTCGAGCTCTGAACCGGAGGCGGGCCGCCCGAATCACCTGTTCATCAAAAACCCCACGACCGGCATCACGATCATGAACTGGGAAACCCTCGCTTCCGGTTACGCAGCGGTGTGGGCGGTCGACAACACGCGTGAATCCATTTTCGATGCCATGCAGCGCAAAGAGGTGTACGCCACCACCGGACCGCGCATGATGGTTCGATTTTTCGGCGGTTTCGACTTCGAGCCCGGTGATGCAGAAAACCGGATGCCGGCCAAGGTCGGCTACACGAAGGGCGTTCCGATGGGAGCGGACCTCAGCAAAGCGCCGGTCGGCAAGGTGCCGACCTTCCTCGTTGCCGCTCTGAAGGACCCGATCGGGGCGAATCTCGACCGTTACCAGATCGTCAAGGGTTGGTTGGATTCCAACGGGGACCTTCATGAGAAAGTTTATGACGTTGCTTGGGCTGACGGCAGGATCGTTGGGCCGGACGGGAAAGTGCCGCCTGTAGGCAGCACCGTCGATGTCGCCGACGCGACCTACACCAACACCATCGGTTCGCCGGAGTTGATAGCGGTCTGGTCAGACCCCGATTTCAACCCGAGAGAGCGGGCCTTCTACTACGGTCGCGTGCTCGAGATCCCGACCCCCAGCTGGACCGCCTACGATGCGAAGTACTACGGGACCGAGATGGCGGCCGACATTCCGATGACGCTGCAGAACCGCGCCTACACCTCCCCGATCTGGTACAACCCGAACTGAGCGAGCAGGTCTCCGACATCGGAGGCGTTCCTTATCAAAAAGATCCCGGAGCCCGACAGTGTCAGGCTCCGGGTTTTTCTGTCCGCTATTGATACGGCTCGCCTATGGTTCCTGAGGCCACCGGCATTCCGGCAGGGCGTGGCGGTGGTACCAGCGGTCGTTATCCTGGCAGAAAACGAGATCGTGGCCGACCACTCGCTCGCGGTATTTTTCGAAACAGATGACTACCGGGTTCCAGTACTTGTCGATCTCCACATCGGCGTTTGCGGCTTCGCGGCGGGTCCGCCAGTCGGGGCTGTCGCGGTATTTCTCGACTTGGACCCGCGCGCGCTCCAATTCCCCCTTGGCGATCCGGCAGACGTCGAAACGCTCGGTGTTGGCAAGCACCGTTTCGTCGCTGAGGTTTTCATAGCGTTCGGGGGGCAGTTTTCTGAGGAGTGGGTTGCCCATCTGCGCGACCTTGTACTGGTCGATGACCACTCCCTTGCCGTCCTCGCTGATCTTCTTCTTCTTGGCGTAGTCGGAAAGCGAGCTTTTGCCCCCCTTGGTCGGCGCTCCGGTGTCGCGCTTCATGTGACGCTCATTGGCAAAGTCCCGACGGTCGGCCATCACCCGCGCCGGGTCACGTTGGTTTCTGATCGAGACGTCGGTGGCAGCGACATTCTGCAACTTGAAGCGACGACGCATCACCGTCCGCCCGTCAGGGTGTGCAAAAACCACTTCGGCGACGTAGTGGTCGGGTGGCGCCAGGCCGTCGATGGGTGAGGGCGCCTCGAGGGTGCCGGTCCAGGCACCGCCCTCGAGGGTGAGTCGAGTCGTGATGGGACGGATGTCGTCGCCTTCGAGGGTGACGGAGCCCGACATCGAGGGCCCGAGTTCGGACAGGATCGGTTCGACGCTGACCCGAACCGGTGTCGGCGGAAAGAGGATGACTCCGGGGTCAAAGGCAACGGACGCCGCGCGGGAGGCAACGAACTCACCGAGAAGGGTCGGTGAGATGGCGAATCCTAGTCCTTCGGTGCGCATGATCTTGGCGTTGACCACGCCCACCACCTGGCCTGCATCGTTGATCAGCGGTCCGCCGGAGTTGCCCGGGTTGACCGCGGCATCTGTCTGCACCATTGCGAGCTTGCCGCTGTCGTCGCGGCGCAACGACGTGACCATTCCGGAATTGACGGAAACCTCTGGGTTTCGTTCGAAGCCCGGGGAACGACTCTGGTTTCCGAGAGCGAGCATCTCGCCGAGCGGAAAACCTACAACCCAGACTCGATCGGTGACCCTGGCAGAACGGTTTTCAGTGACATCGAGGTGCGCGGGTGCCTGAGTAGCGACCTTCAAAAGGGCCAGGTCGCGCTTGCGATCGAGGGCCACGATCCTGGCCGGCAGCACCCGTTCCTTCTCGGTGCCGCTGTGGATCACAGCTTCGAGGTCGAGGACCTTGGCATTGACGTCCCGCGGGACGCCATCCATGTTGATTTCGATTGTGTCGGCAACGACGTGCCAGTTCGTGATGATGTAGCCCTGGGGATGGACGAAGAAACCGGTGCCTGACGACGTGAAGTAGGCGTTGCCAAACGTTCGGTTCATCCTGAGAAAGACCACCGAATCGATTGCGTTGGTCAGGGCCGCGTAGTCCATGCTCTGGGGAACGGCGGTGGAACAGATCGCAAGCGCGAGAACACTTGCGGCGAGGACAACAACCTGTCGTTTCATCGTCGATTCTCCCTTCGAACACAGTTCTACGCAATTCCAGTGCCAGTATTTCCTGCGGTATTGAGAAGGAAGATATTTCAATTCGTCATTTTTTGAACCCTCTCTGCGGCGGTCGTTGTCTCGCCCTGGTACGTCGGTGGATTGCCCGTGCGCCGAATGTCGACGCGGCCGTCCGAAGTTTGGGATGACCATGAGTCTCCCTCGATTTGAAACCTGAAGCCGGATTCTGCGAATACTCAAGGGTGAAAACGAGGAACGAGCGTCGCAGTCGACGCCGATCGAACCGCGCTCCGGCCGCGTACAGTGGCCGGTCGTGGGACCGGAATAAAACCAACGAGATAAGAAGGAGGATCGTCATGAAGAGGGTATTTGCCTGTTCTCTGTGTCTCGCACTGGCTGCGTGCGGTCAGCAGGCGAGTGAAGAAGAGGTGGTGCTGACCAGCGGGGTCGAGCTCGCGAACATGGATACGTCGGTCAGGCCGCAGGATGATTTCTTCCGCTATGTGAACGGCAGCTGGCTCGCGACGACCGAGATCCCGGCCGACCGTAACACTACCGGTGTCTTTATGGACCTCCGTGACAATGCACGCGAGGATGTGAAATCGATTATCGAGGAGGTGGCCTCAGAAACGGATCTCGAATCGGGCTCCGATGAGCAAAAGGTGGCCGATCTCTACTCCTCGTTTATGGACACTGAGCGGCTCGAGGAGCTCGGTCTGTCGCCGCTCGAAAACCAACTCACTGAGATCGACGGCATCGCCGACAAAAACGAGCTGTCCGCGTATTTCGCCCAGCAAACTTTGATCGGCGGTGGTGGGCCGTTCGAACCGTACATCACGGTCGATGCCAAGAATTCGACGCGTTATGCCGCTCATTTGTGGCAGTCCGGACTCGGCCTGCCGGATCGCGATTACTACTTCAGGGACGACGAACGTTCAGCGGAGCTGCGGGACGAGTATGTCGCTCACATCGAGAAGATGTTCGCCCTGGCAGGGTTTGACGATCCTACCGGTTCGGCAGCAATGTTGATGGCGCTTGAGACTGAACTTGCCGGGTACCAGTGGACCAGAGTCGAAAACAGGGACAGCGAAGCGCGTTACAACCTGTTTGCCGTTGACGAGCTGGGCACCCTGGGCGACGGCCTGAACTGGACGGTCTTCCTTGAGGCTGCAGGCCTCGGCGGAGAAAAGGATCTCGTCATCAACCAGCCCAGCTACATCGAGGGCTTCAACCAGGTATTCCAGAAAACGTCGGTCGAGGACTGGAAGACTTTTCTGAGGTGGAACCTGCTCAACAACTACGCCTCCTACCTCAACGCAGGAATCGATGAACAGAACTTCGACTTCTATCTGCGGATCCTCGAGGGGCAGGAAGAGCAGCGCCCGCGCTGGCAGCGCGGGGTCGACGTGGTCAACGGCAGCCTCGGCGAGGTCGTCGGCAAGGTCTATGTGAGTCGATACTTCCCACCCGAAGCCAAGGCGAGGATGGTCGAACTGGTCTCCAATCTCACGGCCGCCTACGGCGAGGCCATCGAAGGCCTTGATTGGATGAGCCCGGAGACCAAGGCTGCGGCGCTGGTCAAGCTCGAGAAGTTCACCTCCAAAGTCGGCTACCCGGATCGTTGGGAAGATTACTCCGGGCTCGAGATCGTCCAGGGAGAACTCGTCGACAACATCGAGCGCGCAAACGAGTTTGTTTGGAACCTTGACAGGAGCAAGCTCGGCGGCCCGATCCGCGACTGGGAGTGGGGCATGACGCCGCAGACGGTCAACGCCTATTACATGCCGACAATGAACGAAATCGTGTTTCCAGCTGCAATCCTCCAGCCGCCGTTTTTCAACATGGCAGCAGATGACGCCGTCAACTACGGCGCCATCGGTGTGGTCATCGGCCACGAGATGGGCCACGGCTTTGACGATCAGGGATCCAGGTACGACGCCGACGGTAACCTGCGCAACTGGTGGACAGAGCAGGATCTCGAGGAGTTCAAAGAGCGGACGGGCACCCTGGTTGACCAGTTCGCCGAATTTGAGGTTCTGGACGGTCTCTATGTCAACGGCGAACTGACGCTGGGCGAGAACATCGGCGATCTCTCCGGTCTGACGATCGCGTATCGCGCCTATCAGATATCGCTCGACGGACATGAGGCACAGGTCATCGATGGTTTCACCGGCGACCAGCGCTTCTTCCTCGGAATCGGCCAGGCGTGGCGGTTCATGGCGACCGACGAGGCGATCCGGAATCGCGTACAGACCGATCCGCACTCACCGCCGGAGTTCCGGGTCAACGGCCCGCTCCCCAACATGCCCGAGTTCCTGGTTGCCTTCGATGTGCAGGAAGGTGATGGCATGTATCTTCCGCCCGAACAGAGAGTGAAAATCTGGTAGCGAGGCGACATCGACTGAAGGGGCGGGGCTCGGCCCCGCCCTTTTTGTGACCGCGTGTCGCGCAGCATCTGTGGCACACCTGCCACAACGTGACCGCCTCTTGCCACGATTCAGCCCCTTTTGCGGCCCGATTGTCCGCCACGCTGGAAGCACTGGAGGTGCATCGTGGCAACCAGCATCACGGAGATAGGTCAAAGGTTGATCTCGAGATGGGGCCGGCCGGCGCGGATGATCGCGGTTGCGGTGCTGGCGCTCGTTCTGCAGATTCCGCTGGAGATGGTCGAGTCCGTGGTCCGGGAACGCTACTCCACCTACCGGACGGTCGCCGCCGACATCGCCGGCGCCTGGAGCAGCGACCAGCTTCTGGCCGGGCCGATCCTGATGGTGCCCTACACGGAAATGGTGGAGGTTCGCGACGAGTTCATCACGCCGCAGGGCGAGAAGAAAATCACCAAACGTTGGGAGAGCTGCCAACGGCGCGCCGTCGTGTTGCCGGACACCCTGACCTACGAGGGGAGTCTGACACCGGAGCAACGCCAGCGCGGCATCTACCGGGTCCAGGTCTATACCGCCGATCTCGTGGTTTCGGGTGAATTTCGGAATCTCCACGCGGCTGTGGAGAAGCTGAGTTCCGCGGAACGATTGGAGTCGGTTGATTGGTCCAATGCAGTCGTTGGATTTGGCCTTTCCGACCCCCGCGGTATCGTCGAGGTGGACGGTTTCCGTCTCAACGGAGAAGGAGCGCAGCCGAAACCGGGGACCACCCTCGTCGATCTTGTGCCGCGTGGATTTCACGTGTCGGTGGGTGAAGTCATTTCCGAGAGTCTTGAATTCGATCTGCCGATCGTTCTCCGAGGCAGTGGCAGCCTGCAGTTCCTGCCGTTGGGCGAGACGACCCGGGCCACCTTCCGATCCGACTGGCCCCACCCCAGCTTTATCGGCGACGTGCTGCCTGCAGCCCGCGAGATCACCGACGACGGTTTCTCTGCCGAGTGGACCATCCCGCTGCTCAACCGATCCTACCCCCAGGCGTGGACGGCCGGCGAGACCGTGGCGATCGACGAAATCGAGGCCGGCGTGCGTCTCTTCGAGCCGGTGGCGCTCTATGACCGGGTGACCCGCGCGGTCAAATACGGCCTGCTCTTTATCGCCCTCACTTTTCTCACGCTCGGGCTGATCGAACTCGTCAACGGTATTCGGCTCAGCCTCGTCCAGTACTTGATGATCGGTGTCGCCCTGGCCCTGTTCTTTCTTATTCTGGTCGCGCTGGCCGAACACATGGGTTTCACCCTCGCCTATGTTCTGGCCTCGTCAACTGTCGTCGTGATCAACACGTTGTACTGCGCGGCGATTCTACGACGGCGTTCGACTGCAGCCCTCGTCGGCGGGGTGCTGACGGCCATCTATGGAATCCTCTTCATGATCTTGAAAGCCGAGGACTTCGCCCTGCTCGGAGGCACCTTGCTCCTGGTGGCGGCCCTGTCGTTCACCATGTATCTGACGCGTCGGATCCACGAGTCCGGAACAGACTGAAGATCGCATCGCACACGAATCGCTCCTGCCCTCACTCGCGTGCAGTGCGGCAGGCTCGGTCCAGCGCACCCTCGCACGTACCCGGTAGAACTGCACCGCCTGATCACGTAGAATGACGCCACCGTGAAATACTTTTCTCAACTCGACCGCGGGATTGAGTATGTTGTAGCCTCCGTCGCCCTTATGGCGTGTTTCGCGTGTGGCGAATCCACTCCGGCGCCGGAGCTTTCGGCCGACCTCCGCGTCCACCACGGCCGGTTGGCCCAGCGCCACCTTCTGACCGGGACTCTCGAAGCCGTCGGCGGCGCCCGCATCCAGGTGCCGGCAACTCGAGAGTACAGGCTCCAGATCCAATGGTTGGTCGAGGACGGTTCGACGGTGACGACCGGCGATCGGGTTCTCGAGTTCGACGCGTCGTCATTCACCTCGGATCTCGATCGGCAGCGCACGGCGGTTCAGAGTAGTCTCCGCAGCCGTCTCCAGGTCAGAGCCCAGGGCGAGGCGCGGTTGAAAGATGGCGAGGCCGCGGTCGAACGCGCCCGCATTGCGCTTGAAAAGGCGCGGCTCGATGCCTCGGTGCCAAAGGACTTGCACAGCCGTTACGACCACCGAAATGCTCAGCTCGCGCTCGCGAGAACTGAGGCCGGATATGCCAAGGCCGTGGCCGACCTCCAGGCCACCACGGTTTCGGTGGAATCGGACATTCAGGTGAACGAAGAGGAACACCAGAAGCTCGTCCGCGAGCTGAAGGTGGCCGAAGATGCGGTCGTCGAGCTCAGCTTGAAAGCACCGCTCGATGGCATAGCGGTGGTCGAAAAACACCCCTGGGAGGACAGAAAGTTTCAGGTCGGCGATTCCGTCTTCACGGGTTGGCCGGTGGTGGGCATACCCGATCTCGAGAGCCTGCGGGTCCGCGCGTCCCTGAGCGATGTGGACGACGGCCACCTGGAGGTCGGCATGCCGGCCCTGTGCACCCCCGATATCGAGCCGGAGCTCCACCTGCCGGGGCGGGTGGCTGAGATCGCGTCGATTGCGCGGGAACAGAGATATGCGTCCGAACGACGGGTCTTTGACGTGATGATCGACCTCGAAAGTTCATGGGGCGACACCCTGTTGGTACCCGGAATGTCGGTGCGGGTCGAGGTCGGAGTATCCGGTGAAGAGGCGCTGCTGGCCCCGAGGGCTGCGGTCGATTTCTCTACCGATCCCCCCCGCATCCTGCGGTCCGACGGCAACTGGGCAGAGGTCCTCCTCGGGCAGTGCTCGGCAACTGAATGCGTTGTGATTGACGGGATCGCCGACGGCGATCGGCTTGCGGGCATCGCTGGACAGGGAACATGAGGGCTCGGCGAAGGGTCGTGGTCGGCGTCCTGGCGGCGCTGCTTGCGGCCGTGGTGCTGTGCTTCCTGGTCGTGAGACTCGGCCGGCCCGGGGGAAGCATCGTGGCCGTGCGCGGCGACCTCGTGATCGCGGTCGAAGTCACCGGCACACTCCACGCGGTGGAAAGCTCGGCCCTCGGTCCACCGCAGATACGGGATATGTGGCAGTTCAAGATCGCCATGGTGGCCGAAGAGGGCAAAGAAGTCGTGGCAGGGCAACCGGTGCTGGCCTTTGACACCTCTGAGCTCCAGCAGCGGCTCCAGACCAAATCGGTGGATCTCGACACTGCTACAACCGAGGTCGAGATGAAAAAGGTGGGGATGACGGTCTCCGAGGCCGATGACCAACTGGCTCTTGCCGACGCCGAGGCGAGGCTTCGCAAGGCCCGACTGATGGCTTCGCAGCCGGCCGATCTGAGGTCGAGCATCGAGGTCGAGAAAGCCAGGCTCGAGCTGGAGCTAGCCGAGCTCGAGGTCGATCTGGTGCGGCGCCGGATTGATGCAACCCGGCGGGCGGGCACCGAAGAACTCGCGATGCTCGAGGCCCGCATGGGTCAGGCAACGTCCGAGGTTCGGCAGATCCAGGAGGGGATCGGGCGGATGACCCGGGTGGCGCCGAGGGACGGCATCGTCATCCACGTGACAAATTGGCGCAACGAGAAGAAAAAAATTGGGGATTCGTGCTCGGTCCGGGACATGGTGATCGAGATCCCGGATCTCGCCAGGATGGAAGGCGAAGGGGAGGTCGAGGAGGCGCGCGCCGGGCAGGTTCGCGACGGCCAGACGGTCGTGTTGCAGCTGGACGCCTTCCCGGATCGCGATTACCGGGGCACCGTGCAATCGATGACTCGGGCGGTCCAGGAAAAGAGTTGGCGCAACCCCCTCAAGGTCGTCCGCCTGACGCTCTCCCTTGACGAGACCGACCCCGAGCGGATGCGGCCGGGGATGCGTTTCCGCGGCGAGATCGAAATCGAGCGCCACGCGGGCGTGACCCTGCTTCCGATCGAGGCTGTGACGCGGACCGAAGATGGGCTGGTTGCCTCGAGGTATTCGTTCGGCCGCTGGCGCCCTGTCGAGATCGTGCTCGGACACCGCAACGCGGAACAGGTCGAGGTGCTCGAGGGTCTCGAGCCCGGCGATGTGGTCGCCGCCGGGAGAGGCCGATGACAAGACGGCGAATACTCATCGCCGTCGCTCTGCCGACTCTCGTGACGGCAATTGCCATTGCGGCGGCCGCGCTGCACGGTCTTTCGGGGCCGATGGTTCCGACCATGAAGGTTGAGAGCTCGCCGTTCAAAGTCAGAGTCGTTGCCGAGGGCAACTTCTCCGCAGTGAAAAGCACGCCGTTGGCGGCACCGATCAGACCCCAGATGGCCTTTACCGTCGCCTGGCTGGTCGATGACGGGACCGTGGTGAATGAGGGCGACATCGTGGCCCGCTTCGATCCGACTCAGCTCGAGCGGAACCGGGAAGACGGGCTGACCGAGCGGCGGATCAGCGACCACAGGATCAGCACCGCAACGACCAACCGCCGGGTTGCGGTCGGCAAGCTCGACCGCGACGCCGACGTCGCTCAACAGGAGCTCGAGGTGGCGCAGGAATTTCAGTCCACCGACGATCAGAGCTACTCGAAAATGGAAATCATCGAGTCAAAGATCGATACCGAACTCGCGGAAACCCGGGCGAGTCATGCCCGAAAGTCAAGGGTCATCCAGGATCAGCTGTCCGAGACCGCGATCGAGCTCCTCGCCATCGATCGCCGCAAGGCCGACCTCAAGGTCCAGGAGGCGGCTGAAGGCCTCGCTTCTCTCGAGCTGAGGGCTCCGCACGGTGGGATCGTGATGCTCGAGCGCGACTGGCGCGGCAATACCGTCAGGGTCGGAGATTCTGTGTGGCCCGGCCGACCGCTCGGTCGGATTCCGGATCTTGCTGAGATGCAGGCCGAGGTCTTTGTTCTCGAAGCCGACGCCGGTGATCTCGAGGCCGGTCAGAGCGCGACGGTCTGGATCGAGGCCAGCCCCGATGTCGAGCACCGTG
>RCNF010000605.1_pt1 | contig 18521 bp, 12 predicted proteins | sample 2041311 | NCBI WGS metagenome assembly RCNF01 (sample SAMN09708228, study PRJNA481090) | Marine sediment metagenome, whole genome shotgun sequencing project. | biome: marine sediment; feature: ocean; material: sediment; isolation source: Sewage treatment plant 2 marine sediment (STP2) ... | reverse complement strand
TAACGATTACCGAGGGTACCGAGAACTCCGACAAGTCGAACGATGCCCAGCTGCTCGTAGACTGGATGAACGTTTCCGAGCACAAGGTCTCACTCCTTGTAATGGGCGACCAGGTCGCCTACGACCTTTCAGGTTCGGCTGCTGCCGTCTCTCTCGAGCTCGTCAGCACGATATGCGGTGTTACACTCGTCGACGAGAGTTACTACGACATAACTGGCGGACGGAACGCTGGAGGTGTCATCTCCCCCCTCATCACAGGCGTATCAGGAGGCCCGTTTAATGGTCTCGTCTACAACGCATTCGGCGGATGCCCGATCATCAATGATTTTGACGTTCTCGAAAAGACCGGTCCAGGTCAGTACGCGCTGCAGTACCCCGAGTACAACAGTGAGCAGTTCTATGCGGGGATCTTCACGGATCAGATGAATGACGCGGGCCAGCCGCTCAGGACAGTATGGGTCGGACACAGTTTTATGGCTATTCGAAACGCGACAGGAGGAATCCTCGCCAGAAACCAGTTTCTGGCCGAGATCCGCCCCTTCTTCGAGATCGGATCTTCCCCCAATATCACAGACACGGAGCTCCCTAAGGCTTACGGCCTCGCGCAGAACTTCCCCAACCCATTCAACCCGTCGACACGGATCCAGTTCGCGCTGCCGAAAAAAGGGCACGTGAGCCTGAAGATCTATAACGTTGCCGGACAGCTGGTGAAGACGATGCAGGACGACGTAATAGACGCCGGCCATCATGAGCTTACCTGGGATGGTTCGAACAACCTTGGAAAGAGTGTAGCTTCCGGCGTTTACTTCTACAGAATCAACGCCGGCAGTGACTATGAGAATGTAAGGAAGATGGTTCTGCTGAGGTGATACCTGTCAGGATCAGCTCGTGATTATCTTTATTCAAGGGCGGCGAGTTCACCGCTGGGAATATCATATTTCTTCATGAGGGCCTGGAACCTCGGGTCCGGGCGCAGGATGTCGAACTGCGGATCGGCGTTGATCTGAGTCAGATCTCTAGGCACTGCCCTCCCTGCTTCTACCAGCCACTGCATCGCCAGTTCCGTGAACTCCAGGCTGGCGTAAGCCCTGGAGATCTCGTATGCCCTTAAGTTGTACCCTACATTAATACAAATAAGCGAATCCGCTTCGATCCCCTTGATCGTGAATGCTCGCCAGGATTTTTCATCACTGAAACCAGGATCATCCCCCCTCTCACGTATAATTTTCGCGGCCTCTTCAAAATTCTTTTGCTCGATGTATATCCATATGACCAGGGACTCACCAGTACCGGGGAACATCTCTATGTTCTGAAGTTCCTTCTCAAGAGCCTCATCAAACTGCCGGGCAATAAAAAGTACCCACGAGAGATTGAGATTTGTGTATTCGGCGACAGGTTCAAGACGGACTGCCTCACGGGCGAGAGCGACAGCTTCCGTAAATTCCCCGATCCACGTGAGAAAATTACCGGAATAAGCGGTCATCGTCTCAGGAGATCTGTCAAGTTCAAGCGCTTTGTTATACTCTCTTCTTACTCCATCGAAGTCGAGATCATGGATCAACAATTGACCCTGCGCTAGATATGCGTCAGGAAGGTCCGGATCGAGCTTTAGGGCCAGTTCGGCATCGGCCCTGGCAACTGTCATAAGACTATCCATCTTGGGAGTTATCACCCAGCGGAAAAAGTAAGCTATGGCATTCGCGCGCAGGGCGTACGCGGGAGCAAACGTAGAATCTATCTCTATAGCCCGGCCGGAGTAAAGCAGCACCTTGTCCAGAAGTGTGGACTTGGTCTTACCAAGCAGCTGACCGGAGTAGACCTGTCCGTACATATACGCTTCGTATGCTTCATCGGCGATCTTTCTCGAGGTTGTAAGTCTTGTTTCTTCTCTCTCAGTGATCTGCGCCCCTATCGTCCCGGCGATATTACGTGTGATCGTCCGATACAGATCAGGCAGTTCTCCGCGACTGCAGTCAAACTCCTCACTCCACAGTATCTGTTCCGGCACTGCCTGAATGAGCTGCACGGAAAGGTTCAGCCTGTCCCCGACCTCTTTCACCAGGCCGTATACAACAGCTCTGACATCCAGTTCACCGGCGATCTCCGAGGTCAATTTATCCGATTCCCCGTAGAGTCGGGCAGTGCGGTTCGAGATCACTCCTATCGAGCCGATATAACTCAACTCGCTGGTCAGTTCTCCAGTTATGCTTTCAGAAAGAATCTCCTCATCAGAACCTTCCGTTACAGTCTCGAAAGGCAGCACGGCTATGGGATACATAGCCTCGGCGCGTCCAAACCACAAGTACCAGGCCGTAATAACCACCAGGGCGGCGGCAGCGATTGAAAATAATGCCCGGATGACAATTTTCCTGCGTTGACGGATCATGCGCTTTCCGAGTTCGGTCCGTTTCGGGAGCAGGTCGAGCTGTTCGCGCAGTTCTTCGAGCGAATCCGCCATTTCCCGGGCTGTCTGGAAGCGCTTTCCGGCATCCTTCTCCATCGCTTTTGATACCAGCTGCTCCACCTCGAAAGGTATTGCGGTATCAACAGTGGATAGAGGCGCCGGATCCTCGTTCATAATCGAGTACATGATCGCAAGATGGTGGTCCGCCACGAACGGAGCTTTTCCCGTCAACATCTCATAGAGGACGGCGCCCAGAGCCCATACGTCTGTGCGGTTATCTATCCCGCCACCCTGAGCCTGCTCGGGAGACATGTATGCGGCGGTACCGAGCATCGTTCCGTCCTGAGTCAGGCGTGAGGCGCCGGAGATCATCGCCAGCCCGAAATCCATGATCTTCGCCGGTCCATCCGATACCAGCATGATATTGCCCGGTTTAATATCGCGGTGGATCACTCCGCTGTCATGAGCGCGGGCAAGACCTCTGGCGACCTCAGCGGCGATACGGAGGGCCTCGTTGACTTCAAGAGGGCCCCTTGCGAGACGTTCACTGAGGCTCTCGCCCTCATAGCACGGCATCACGATAAAGAGGCCGCCCTCTTCCGTCTCGTTTATCTCGTACACTGTGCTGATATTAGGGTGGTCAAGAGCCGAGGAGGCGCGAGCTTCCTGGATGAATCGCTTCTGGACATCAGGATCTGAGCTCATCTCCCGAGGAAGGAACTTCAGCGCTACGTGGCGGTGAAGCTTCTCATCATGGGCCTTATAGACAACGCCCATACCTCCTTCGCCTAGCTTGGAGAGGATCTCGTACTGGTTTATCTTTCGACCTATCATGGATTTGTCCCTTGAAGGTCAATGGTAAGTTATCAGGATTTGTCTGTCAAGAAGGGGAAAAGCGGCTATTTCAGCGCTTCGGCTCTCTTCGCGTGGTAGTCGCGGTAGAATCCTATTGTGGAGAATACTTCGGGGTCGATCTCTGGCTTGCCGCTGACTATAAGTTTCGCCATGTTCAGCCCCACTCCTGGGCCGAGCATAAAGCCCTGCCCGCACATGCCTACAGCGAGATACATCCCGTTCACCTCGTTCAACCTGTCGAGGATGATGATCCCGTCCGGGGTCATAGGGTACAGCCCCCTCCAGACCCGCCTGACCAGCATATTGCGAAGCCTTGGTATCAGCTCGATCAGCCTGCGTGAGATCACGGGCATGAACTCGGAGGTCACCGACTTGTTTGTTCCGACCATCGGTGATATCGGCGTGTAGCAGTAGATCACCTGGCCGCGGTCATTCTGTCCGAAGTAGAAGTTTGACGTCCTGCCTTCGGGGCCGGGCCTGATGTCGACGATCAGAGGATCGAAGAACCTCTCCATCGGAGCGGAGATGCCTGCCTCATGACTGTCCGGGACCACGGGGATATCGACGCCGGCCATCCTGCCAATATCAGCGGCCTGTCCACCCGCGGCGTTCACCACGACATCAGCGTAGTACTTCCCCCGGCTTGTCTCGACACCCTCTATGCGGCTACCGCTTCTCAGCAGGCCGGTCACCGGTTCGCCGAACCTGAATTCCGCCCCCCTGTCCCGGCTCTCTTTCCAGAATGCCGCCGCAGATTTCAGCGGAGAGACCTGGCCGTCATGCGGAGAGAATGTGCCGCCTCGAAGGCCGACGGGATTGATGCCCGGCACGAGCTGTATTATCTTCTCCGGTCCGACCCAGTCGATGCTGAGTCCGAAACTCTTCTGCACGGGCAGGAGCTCCTTGAGCTTCTCCTCGTCTATCTCACGGTAAACGGGGAAACAGTACCCGCCGTTTATCCATCCGATATCGGTGCCGTGTTTTTCTTTCCAGGTGGAGAATATATCGAGGCTCTCGAGGCATATGGTTATCTTCGCCGGATCGGAGTGGGTCGCCCTTACTCCGCCGATCGCGGCCTTGTTCTGTCCCTGTCCGGCTGAATGCTCACTGTCGAGGACGAGGACCTTCAGTCCCTCCAATGTCAGGAAGTAGGCGATCGGACAGCCGACACTGCCGGCGCCGATTACTATCGCGTCATACTTTGCCAGGCTCACTTCCCGTCACCCCCCTTGATTCCTGCGAACGCTGAGAGCGGCACCTCGGCTACGAACGGCCTCTCGGTCGGAAGGGTCACATCATCAAGATCGATCCCCTCTTCGCGGTAAAGGCGCAGGATCAGTTCCGTGCATGTCTTGCCGCCGCAGGCTCCCATCCCCGTCCTTATCGTAGCCTTGAGGATATTCATATCGAGAACACCTGCTCTTATCTCACCGCGCACTTCTCCCGCAGTGATCCTTTCGCACCTGCAGATGATCGTATCGTCAGACATCGTGTCGGCGATCCCTCCGCCCATCGCGCCTTCCTCGGCATCCAGCTCAAGAAGAGCGGCGATATCTATCGCCTGGCCAGAAGGGACCTCTATCGATACGAGCATTCTCTTTTCGTCCCCGGGGGACTTGTTAATTCTTACGATCTTTCCAGTGCCTACGTTATTACCATCGAAGTCGACTGTACGGACCTCCATCCCTTTCTCAAGGGAGGATGAGTCGAGTTCATAAGGAACTACCACGACAGATGTCCCGTCGCTTTCGCCGGCATCCGGCCGTACAAGTGTGATCGCGAGGGCAGGACATGCAGCCACGCATTTGAGGCATCCCGTACATTCGCCTTTGAATTCCGGCAGGCCCATGATCGGATCGCCCGGTATGACTATCGAGCAATGCGAGCATGAGTCGACGCATGGATTACAGGGGATCTCCTCGACGCATCTGATCACCGGATAGGCCTTCCCCTCTCCGGGGGCAGGTTTCCAGTCGACCACAGCGCCGGGCTTGCTGCGCAGGATTGCCTGCTTCGATTCCCAGTCATCGGGGATCTCTACATCGCGGCCGAGGGCACGCGCTATCTTCCGACCTGTGATCTTGCCACTGAATATCGCTGCTGACGCTTCTGCGATCTCGGCCGAGTCACCACACGTATAGCATTCGAGGCCGAACTCGTTGATCTTGTAGTACAGTTCATCTATCGGGGAGAGACCGACCGCCACGAGCAGGGTATCTACATCGAATGTCCTGGCCGTGCCCGCGATCGGTTTGAATGATTCGTCTATCGCCGCGGTCGTGATCCTTTCGAGCTTTCCGTCCCCTTCTGCCGAGACAACTGTATGCGAGGTATATATGGGTACTCCGAGGCGGGCAAGCTTGTCCGCGTGTACCTTGTATCCGCCGCACTTCGGCAGGGCCTCGACGAGGCCGACGACCTTGATCCCCGCCTGGATCGCGTGATATCCGGCGATCAGGCCTACGTTGCCGCCGCCGACGATAAAGAGGCGCTCGGTCGGCATTATCAGGTCGCGGTTGAGAAGCGTCTGGAACGCTCCCGCTCCGTAGACACCGGGCAGGTCACACCCCGGGAAAGCGAGACCCCTCTCCCTCGCTCCGCAAGACACGAGAACGATCCGCGGTTCGACGAGGAAGTAGCCGTCAGGACCGTTCATCCCGACCTTGCCGTCAACGAATGCTCCCACAGCCGTCGTGGAGGTTATCACTTTGACCGAATCGAGTTTCGAGAGCTCGGTCATCATTATGTGAGCTATGTCTATGCCGCGTATCCCGGCGTAGCAGTCATCTCTCGAACCGAAGAAAGGATGCGTCTGAAGTGTCAGCTTCCCTCCGAGTTCGCTCTTGTCGTCGATGAGCAGGGTCTCGATACCGAGTGATCCCAGCTCGATCGCCGCGTTTATTCCTGCCGGCCCGCCGCCGATGATGAGGACCTCCGCCGTGACCGTGTCGATCCCGGAGAATGCCGGGAGTCCGTCGCGATATGGCAGCTCGGGGACGCCTTCGCAACTCCCGACCTTCATCCCTTCCCTGACCTCGACCATGCATCCCTTGACCGTAACGCCGTCGACAACGACCATGCACTGGCTGCACTGGCCGTTCACACAGAATATTCCCTGGGGAGCTTCGTCACGCGGGTGATGGCCGAAGACCTTGATACCGTTTGCATAGAGGGCCGAGGTTATGACCTCACCCTCGAGTGCATTCATCTCTTCCCCGTTGAACGAAAAGGAGATTTCCTTTCGCTCCCTGATGGGCAGTATGGGGTGAGATTTAAGCCGATGCGTTGATCCTGAAGCTGCTATGGCTCGGGCTCCTTTTCGACTTTCCCGTCAGTTGGATATCGTCAGAAGAACCTGGTTCTTCTCGACCGACGTTCCGGGCGAGACCTTTATCGACTTGATAGTTCCTGTGACGCCAGCAGTGAGGCTGTTCTGCATCTTCATCGCCTCGAGGATGACAAGTACATCACCCTTATTTACGCTGTCGCCTTCCTTCGCTTCGTAACTTATTACCATACCGGGCATCGGGGCCGTGAGAGTAAATTCCGACCCGTCTCCCGTGTCAACGCAGGCTGCCGGCTGATCGGCCTTTTCCTTTTTCTTCTTTGCCTTCCTGCGTCCGCCGTCTTTCATGACTATCGGAGCAGTGTTGCCCGCGGCACGTGCCCGCGTCTTCCCTCCGACCTCATCCACCTTGACATTATAGTATTCGTCTCCTACGTAGACATTGAACGCTCTCAGCGAAGCGCTCTTCTCAGGCCTGTTCCCGGTACCGGCGGATACTGAAACGCTTCCGCTTCGAAGTTTCTCGACGAGCGCCTCTTCCTTCTCCACGTCTTCCAGTGTCACTGGCTTCACCTCGTCAGGCGGATCCTCCAGCCCGTACTTCCACCTCAGGAAGCGGGTGCCTGTAGTCGGGTAGAGCGCATATATCAGGACATCCCTCTCGTCTTTCGCGAGCCCCTTCGCGCCTTCGCGCGCCTTATCCATCTCGGGTTCGAGTATGTCGGCCGCGCGGCATGTAATCGGTTTCTCGCCGCGGGGGTATCCCTTGAGAGCAAGCTTCTGTATCTTCGCGTCCATCGGCCTCGGCGGTGTGCCGTACAGTCCGTACGCGTAATCCTTGACCTGTGCGCTGATCATCTTGTAGCGGCCGAAGAGCACATTCTGTACCGCCTGTATCCCGACGATCTGGCTCGTCGGCGTCACCAGCGGAGGGAATCCCAGTTCTTTGCGGGTCCTCGGGAGCTCCTTGTAGACCTCGTCTATCTTGTCCAGTGCCTCAGCTTCCCTGAGCTGGCTCACGAGATTTGTAAGCATTCCTCCGGGGATCTGGTGCTTGAGCACCCCTGTATCGATGACCGCCATCCTCGTCTGATTGAGGAAGCGCCTGTACTTCGGAGCGACTGTTTCAACAAATCCGCCGAGCTCGAAGAGCAGCTCGAGATCGAGGCCGGTGCCACGACCCGTCCCCTCCAGCGCGGCGACGATCGGTTCGACCGCCGGCTCCGAAGACCTGAGACCGAAAGGCGCCAGTGCGCAGTCAAGCACATCGACACCCGCCTCGACAGCCTTGAGATAGGTCATCGATGCCATACCGCTTGTATAATGACAATGCAGATGAACGGGCAGCCCGACCTCGGCTTTCAATGAACCGACAAGGTCGTATGCGTCATAAGGATTCATCAGGCCGGCCATGTCCTTGATGCATATCGAGGAGGCGCCCATATCTTTGAAGATCTTTGCCTTGTCTATGTAATATTTCAGGTCGAAGACCTCTCCCCCGAGCCTGTTTTCGGTGAGTGAGTAAGAGAGGGTCGCCTGGATCTCCTTGCCTGATTTCTTTATCGCCTCAAAGGACGCTTCGAAGTTGCGTCCATCGTTCAGCGCGTCGAAGACCCTGAATATATCGATGCCGGCCTCCGCCGCCTCGAGGACGAACGCCTCGACTACATCATCGGCGTAGTTCCTGTATCCGACGAGGTTCTGGCCGCGCAGCAACATCTGCAGCGGAGTCTTCTTTATCCGTTTCTTCAGTTCGACGAGCCGTTCCCATGGATCCTCGTTGAGGAAACGTGTAGCGACATCGAATGTCGCTCCTCCCCAGACTTCCATGGAGTGGAATCCGACCGCGTCCATCTTCTCGGCAATGGGAAGCATGTCCTCGGTGCGGAACCGCGTGGCGAGCGTCGACTGGTGTCCGTCACGGAATGTCGTATCCGTGATCTTCACAGGACTTTTCCCCTTCAGTATCTTTTCACTGGCTGGCATATCGTTTATGTGAGCCTTTCTTTCAGGCGGCCCCCGCTATCACAGGGAGAACCGGTTTAACCGAGTCCGCAGGGGATTTACCCTGGCCGCTAGCGAGCGCCTTCCGAGCTGCTCCTTGCGGGCGCCCATCTTCCACGGGCTCAGGACATGCCCCTTGTGCATTTCGGGCACTGTATCTTCCTGCTCTATATAGGCTTGAACAGCTGCGACAATCGCGGCCATGATCTTCGCGTCCACATTCACCCTTCCGTCCCAAGTGACTATCAAAGATAAACCTGCAGTCATTTTACTGTCAACAGTATTTAATCCCATTACAGGAGCATATATCGCTTCTGTACTTTGATTAAGAACCGTTCTGGAATTCAGTTGAAGATAACGCCGTAATATGCTATAATCGCGGCGCTTGAAATATCATCCACAACTTTGAAGGAGGGGACTATGCGAACGTTGCTACTGACAGTCGTCCTTGCCGCTATGCTGACGACATCCGCAGCCGCATATGATTACGGGTATATCGGGCTTTTCACCGATGAAGCCCGCACATCCTGGTGCACTGAGGCCATTCCATACACAGCATTCGATATCTATGTCTTCTGCCTGCCCAGTGACAACGGCGTAAGAGCGGTGGAATTCAGCCTGGAATTTCCCAGTACATATGTCATCGTGACTAACACTCCCGGGCCTACCGTGAGTGTTACCCTGGGCAACCTGTATGACGGGATAGCCTACAGCCTCTATCTCTGCTCGACCGACTGGGTGCTTCTCGACACAGTCAGCTTCCTTCCTACCGCCGGTGGACAGGCACCGATCTGGCTGGAGGGCCACGGAGACACTGGCAATATGGCCATCGCGAATTGCCTCCCCGGTTATCCGATGGAACCGGCCTATGCCTACACAAGCGTTTTCGTGAACTACCCTCCGGGCAGCGCTGAATGCTCCGGTGTAGCCACGAAGGAGACGAGCTGGGGCGCGATAAAGGAAATGTATAACGACTAGATTTTCTTCCCGAGCCCGCTGATATCTTCCAGCGGCAATCAGGGAAAGAGGCCGGGCGTCCTGCTCGGCCTCTTTCTATATCCGGTCCTCTATTTCAGACATGAAAAAGCCGGATCGATGACCCGGCTGAATATCGGTGGTGGGAAGGGAGGGAATTGAACCCCCGACACACGGATTTTCAATCCGTTGCTCTACCGACTGAGCTACCTTCCCACGGACGGTAATCTTATTAATTTATGGGCTTTTGTCAACGATTTATTCGTCGTCCGCGTCCTCGACGCAGGAATGCTCCATGTCAAGCATCCTGCTCCCCCCCACATAATCCTTGAGAACGGGCTTGTTGATATGCCCGAGTCTGTCTGTGATCTCCTGTATTCTGACTATTTGTTTCTCTATGCCTTCGAGCTTCCTGACCACGTCTGGTTCCAGTGAATCGCGGTCCATCAGGATAAGCTGGGTATACCCGAGAATCGAGCAGAGCGGATTGTTGATCTCATGATTCACACTTATCGCCGTCTCGGTTATAGCAGCCACCCTCTCCGCTTCGAGGAGTTTTGACTGAAGTTCGCGCAGTTCGCTCAGATCGGTCGCCAGAAGGATAGCTCCTGCCAGCTCACCGTTTCTGCCGGTCACCGGATTCACTTTCATGCTCACCGGCACATCTCCGCCTCCACACGTCCTGAACTTCGTCATATGATTACCGGACGGGTCGCCTCCACTCCTCAGGTCCCTGATGATACGGCGGGTATCTTCGAATCCGACGAGCGTGCTTATTCTGCATCCCATCACATCAGGCGTCCCGAATCCCGTAAGATCACGGGCCGCCCTGTTGAACATGATGATACGCAGGCTCGTATCAAGAGCAATCAGCGGCACGGGCGAGCTGTCAATGATACTCGCCATGTACTCGCACCCGCTGTTGATGTTTATTGCCGTATCACTTACCATTCGATCTTAAGGCAGTCCGGCCCCGGCGGCACATGCCGCCACTCCGTCTGCCTCACCTCCGGGGTTCTTTTACTTTACTTCTGCCGTATCAGCGGCCAGATGCATATTGATCCTGTTGATCAGATCGTCGAGCTCGAACGGCTTGTACATGTACTCATCGGCGTTCGACCAGGTGGCGAGAAAATCCTCACGCTCCGGTGTATCGACTTTCCTTGCCGTCAGAACGAGGATCTTGAACGGAGTGATCTTTCCCTCTTCCATATCATGCTTGAGCATCCTGGATACTTCGTATCCGTTCTTGCCCGGAAGCATGATATCGAGAAGCATAAGATCGTACTCGTTCTTCCTCGCTTTGCGAAGGGCATGCAGCCCGTCGTAAGCCACGTCGACCTCGAAACCTCTCAGTTCGAGGGCGTACTTGACTGTTTCGACGATATCCTCATCATCCTCTACGATAAGGATCCTGTAGCGGTCCATTCCTTCTCTCCTTTCCGGAGCGGTTCTCCCACTCCAACTTCCATTCTTTCCAGTGCGATTTTAAGCAGGGACGCGTAATCCCTCCCATCGTCCGGGCATAGCGCCCAGCCGGTGTCCGGGTTCTCCCCGGCATTTCCTTCCATCATCCGCAGTCCGCCCCTGCCGTTTTCAAAGAGCGACATCGGACTTTCCCTGTATTTTCTCTCAGCGGTCATAACGAACGCCAGTCTCTCGCCCATCGGCCAGAAACAGATCCCCGATCTTCCCGTCTCGGTGGGTGACGGATTGATCACCGGCCTGTCGCGCATCGAACCGGCGACGTTGAACCAGCACGGCCCGCTGTCCCTGGTAAGCACGTACAGGATCGGGGAAGCTCCGATAGATACGAGCGATTCGACCGAGGACTGGATCGATATGATCCCCCTCATCGTCTCACTCGTCTGGATGTCAGAGGGCAGGTAGATGTCGATAGTCGAGCCATTCTCACCCGTCTCGATTATCAGCCGTCCTCCATGCAGCTTTACGAGTCTGGCCGCGATATACAGACCTATTCCCTTTGCCGGCTTTATCGAAGCGGGCGCCGCAGTGAACGGAACGTTTATCGAGCGGGCCACCTCGTCAGGTATGCCAGGTCCAGAATCGGATATCGTTACGATCATGTAGCCCGGTTTCTCTGTGTATTCGAGCGGCAGGACTCCGGATATCCATTCCGGGGCCTTGTCCATCTCCCTCGCCCTGATCGAGACCTCTCCCCCGACAGGCACATGTTTGAGGCTGTTGGACAGCAGGTTCTGGATGACCTGTTCCATCATCCCCCGGTCTATGAAAGCGTCACGCGCCTTATCATCTACATCTATGCCGAATGAGATTTCCTTCTTTGTCATCGAGTTCGAGAACAGAAGCGATGAATCCTCGAGGAATGACCGTACGTCAATCCTCTCGATCTTCGGATCGCTTCCGCTGCGCCGGACCATAGATGCGTCGAGAAGTCCGTCTACGAGGACCGAGAGCCTGTCGACCGTCCGCAGAGCCGTCTCAAAGAAACGCCTTCCCGGGCCGTCGTCGACATCTTCCACACCTGCCTGTCCTGAAGCATCTACATCACTGAGGATGCTCAGTGAATTTCTCAGTGCGGTCATCGGCGTCCTGATCTCGTGAGCGACGACCGCCATAGCCTCTTCCGTTCTCTGCTCCATCCCCGTGAATTCCGTTGTATCTCTTACGACGATGACCGACCTGGCCTCGCCCGGTATGCTTTCCATCCTGATCATCGACAGTGAGATGCTCCTTCCGTCTCCCGCGGAAGAATCTATCTGCCTGTCTGTTATGTTCCGCCCGAATCTGCTGAACTCATCCCACGCGGTCCTGATATCAAAAGCTGACCTTTCACCGATCTCCTCGATACGGTTGAACCGGCCGCCTCCGAGAATCGCGTTTAATGATTCATTGGCCCTTGTAACCGCACCGTCCGAATCGACTATCGCCGCTCCGTAAGGTATCGAGAGAAGCAGCTGCTCAAGCATCCCGCCCGCCGAATCATCACCGCACTCGTTCCTTCCAGCGGGAACAGAGTCTCCGGCGAGCACACGGAAACGGGAGATCGTCTCCCTTACGAATGCGTCTCTGCGGACGCTTCCGAAGAAGAGCACCCCTTCAACGCTCGATCCGGAAGTGACCGGAACGAGGAAATAACTCTCGATCCCGGATCCTCCGGCCGGGAGCGAGACACCAGATCCGTTTTCGGTGTAGTAAATCTTTTCCCTCTCGATCCATTTGCCCGCCTCACCATTGGTGAACATGTGAAGCGAGGTCCTAAGTTTTTCTTTTATCTCGGAGAACAGTCCGGAATATTCTCTCCCGCGGCTGATCAGGTGCAGCGTGTCCCCGCCCCTGCCTGTCAGGTAGGCGCAGAATTCAGCGCCTGAATGTTCCATCATACCGCCAAGTAATCCGCTCATCAGCCCGTCGTCACCGGTCGCTTCGAGCAGTTCCGCTCTCAACGATTCACCTGTCGAGTCCCCTTCCGCACTTCTCTGCGCGAGGCAGGGGCTGATCATCGTGGAGATCGCTTCAGAGAGAAGCGACGCGGCGCGTTCGTCGAGATGATCGTGTTCTCCCGGCCCATTGAGTATGTAGAGCCTTCCTGCTTCGGCTCCGTCGTAATAGAACGGCAGGCTCGCGACACTGATGCCGGAAGCGGGACCTATAAGTCGCTCACCCTCCGGATCGATTACTGTCCAGTCCTCTATCTTTCCAGGCCGTATCCCAAACAGGGCGGCCATTCCGTTATCGTCTATTCCGGAGATCCTTCTCGAGAGGTAGAGTGCGCCCGGCTTGTAGACCTCGATAGCGCAGGCAGCTGTTCCCAGCATCCTGCCCAACGGTCCATCGATCGCCTGAACAAGCGAACGGACAGTAGACGGACTCCGGTCCCTCACCGTCCTGAACAGATCTGTAAGCTGTTCCGTTCTCATATCTTCCTCTCAGAAACGCACTGTCTCACTTCTTGAGAGGGCAATTGATATGCCACGGGCATCAGACGGGGGGTTCATAGCAGGCAGGTTTGAACAGACACAGGGTGAATCGTTCAAGCCGTTGATATTTATGGAGTTGGTGGGGCGGGCATTTGCCGCTGAAGAAAGGTGAATTGGGACATATTTGCCGGAAGGATCTCTCCCGGCAACAGTGCTGGTAAAAATCCGGCCATAAGCCGTAATTTTTTCAACTGGTTATGGAGAGTCCGTATATCCCTCCGGAAAAGACTTTCTCCACTCGTACGCATCGGCGATGATGGTTTCTACTTCAGGGAACTCCCTCTTCCAACCGAGGAGATCCTCGGCCCTCGCCGACGAGGCTACGAGCGAGGCAGGGTCCCCCGGCCTGCGGTCGCCGATCCTGTGCGGAACCTCAAGGCCCGTGACCTTTGTGGCGGCCTCTATAACTTCGAGCACGGAAAAACCGGTCCCGTTACCGAAGTTGAGGACCCCGGACAGACCCTCGACGAGTTTTTCCAGTCCAAGCACGTGAGCCGAAGCCAGATCTTTGACATGGATGTAATCCCTGATGCATGTCCCGTCCCTTGTGGGATAGTCATCACCGTAGACGACGAGCTCTCCCCGCTTGCCCATTGCAGCGTCGAGAAGCAGGGGGATCAGGTGTGTCTCGGGATCATGATCCTCACCATGGTCCTTCGATGCTCCGGCGGCGTTAAAATACCGCAGTGACAGTGCTTTCAGGCCCCACGCCTTGGCGCAGTCTCCGAGCATCCTCTCTATGGCGAGCTTGGTATTGCCGTATGCGTTTACAGGCATGAGAACAGAGTCTTCGGTAATCGGAACCTCTTCAGGCTCACCGTAGACAGCGGCGGTAGAGGAGAAGAGAAAGTGTTTCGTTCCAGTCCTCTGCATCGCGCCGAGCAGCGAGATAGCGCCCGTCACATTATTCGTATAATATTTCAGGGGGTCCACGACCGATTCGCCGACCTGGGAAAACGCGGCAAAATGGCAGATCGCCTCGACACCGCAGGAAAGGACCTTCTCCACGAATCCCGTGTCGAGCAGATCGCCTTCGTGGAATTCCGCCCGTGGGTCGAGAGCGCCACGGTGACCGGTAGACAGGTTGTCGATGATGACGACCTCGTGTCCGGAGCCGATCAGGAACTCGGTCACTACGCTTCCTATATATCCCGCTCCACCTGTTACAAGGATCTTCATCTAGGCCTCCTGCCCGTACGTAGAAAGGTATTTTCCCAGATATCTGCCCGTTACGGACTTTTTCGATTTTACGATTGCGCGCGGATCGCCACAAGCGATAACTCGTCCGCCTTCATCGCCGCCGCCCGGACCCAGGTCGATGACATAGTCGGCCCTGGCGATCACATCCATATTATGCTCGATCGTAATGACTGAATGTCCGGCGTCCACCAGGTCATCAAGGATCGAGAGCAGCCTGTCGACATCACTGACATGCAGGCCCGTCGTGGGCTCATCCATGATGTACAGGTTGTTCTGCCCTCCTGATTCGGCCAGTTCCCTGGCTATCTTTATCCTCTGTGCTTCACCACCGGAGAGTGTGTTCGAAGGCTGCCCGAGTCGCAGATAGCCGAGACCCGTCTTTGCCAGGACCCAGAGTTTTTCGCCGAGCATCGGCACCTCGTCAAAGAACAGTATCGCCTCATCGACGGTCATCTCGAGGACCTCGGATATCGATTTCCCCTTGTACTCGACTTCGAGAGTGTCGCGATTATAACGCTTGCCCTCACACTCGTCACAGGGCACGAAGACGTCAGCCATAAAATGCATCTCGACCCGCCTGTATCCCATACCGTCGCAACGGGAACATCTCCCTCCAGCCTTGTTGAAACTGAATCTGCCCGGCTTGTATCCCCTGACAAGGGACTTGCGCTGCATGGCGAAAAGTTCCCTGATGAATGAGAATCCCTTTATGTATGTGACCGGATTCGATCTGGGGGTAGCTCCGATCGGCGACTGGTCGATCAGCAGGACCCTGTCAAGATTCCCGGCGAGCCTCCATCCGGTGACTTCGACATGGCCGGTCGCCAGCCGTCTCTTTCCCATCAGGGTGTGAAGCACATCGACGACAAGCGTACTCTTGCCCGATCCGGAGACACCGGTAACCACTACTAGATTGCCCAGCGGGAAGGATACATTTTCGCCTTTCATGTTGTGCTCGGATACCCCTTCGAGGACTATCGAACCGGTACTCTCTCTCGCCTTCTTCTTCAGTGTGACATGGCCCGTTTTCCCGAACACTCTCTTCAATGTTTCCGATTCACCCGCCGCTGTCTGGACATCGGCCGATGATGCCTCGGATACCGGTCCGTTATAGAGGACGAGGCCCCCCTTGCTCCCTGGCCCGGGACCGAGATCGAGCAGGTGATCGGCAGAACGGATTATTTCCGGGTCGTGCTCGACGACTATGACAGTGTTCCCCAAGTCCCTGAGTCTGCGCATGACCTCGATCAAACGGTTGTTGTCCGCCGCGTGCAGTCCCACCGACGGTTCGTCGAGGACATAAAGGGTGTCTACCAGGTTGGCACCCAGTGAATTGGCCAGGTTGATCCGCTGGGCCTCCCCTCCTGACAGGGTACGGGTCAACCTGTCGAGAGTGAGGTAGGCGAGACCGACATCGATGAGAAACCCGAGCCTCGATTCGAGCTCGGTGAGGATGTCCCTCGCGATGGCCTTCTCTCTTGTTGAGAATGCGGCCTTTCGAAGGATCGTGATTATCTCGCGAGGAGCCATTCCAGCCAGGTCGCTTATCGAACGCCCGCCCACGAGAACGAAGCGGGCTTCTTCCCTGAGACGCGAGCCCTGGCAGGCGCGACATCTCGTATATCCCATGTATCGCCTCGTGAAGAACCTGTGCCCTTTTTTATAACTCTTCTCCTTCATCTTCTCGAGGAAGGGGATCACGCCGATATATACGCCATCCCCCTCGAGGATGAAGTGTCGCGTCTCCTCGGGAAGTTCCTTCCAGGGTACGGTAACGGGTATCTTCTTTCGCCTGCAGAACTCGATCAGTTTTTGGTGATAATACTCGAACCTCTCCCTCGCCCAGGGATCGATGGCCCTTTCTTTCAGCGACAACCTGCTGTCCGGCACTATCATCTCCTCGGCGAATTCCATCCTGTCTCCGAAGCCCTTGCATTCGGGGCAGGCGCCGTACGGACTATTGAAAGAAAAGAGATGAGGTGTCGGCTGCGCGAAGATCCGCCCGCAACTCCCGCATGAAGGAGCGAGGCTGTACCGGATCCTCTCGCCGCTCTCCGGTTCAAGGATATCCACGATCCCCTCATGCTCGCTGTAAGCAGTCTCTACCGCTTCGGCGATCCTGGTCCGGGAGGATTCGGTCACCTTGACCCTGTCTATCAGGATATCGATTTTCGCTATATCAACGCCTTTTGGGTCGAACTCTTCCACTCTCGCGGTATCGCCACCGGAGAAGACGCGTGTATATCCCCGGGCAAGCAGATAACTTTTTCGCGTTTCCCAGTCATCGCTGCCGTTCTCTTCTCCCGGAATGAGCAGATAGATCCGCTTTCCTTCCAGGATACTGAGGGTCTCGTTCGCCACATCCGTAGGAGTCCAGGACTTCACTTTGACTCCGCAGTCGGGACAGTGGATCCTGCCCGCCCTGGCATAGAGAAGGCGCAGGTAGTCATAGATCTCTGTAGCTGTGCCGACAGTGGACCTTGCGCTTGTAACGGTATTCTTCTGTCTGATAGCGATCGTAGGACTGATTCCCTCGATAATGTCGAGGTCCGGCCTGCTGAGTTTCTCTATGAACTGCCTGGCGTAGGTGGAAAGAGATTCGATATACCTTCTCTGACCCTCGGCGAATATCGTATCAAACGCGAGTGAAGATTTGCCCGAGCCTGATACCCCGGAAACGGCGATTATCTTCCTGTGAGGAAGTTCGACATCGATATCCCTGAGGTTGTGTTCTCGCGCGCCTTTTATGACGAGTTTCCGCATCGGGTCCGCCTCCATGAACGGGCCGTTAAAAGTAATCTCTTACTTTATCAGGAATTGCGCCGCTGTTCAATATCGGATATGATTTCTTTCATGAAAGATGAGATCAGCAAGGATGAAGGCCTGTCGACCGAGATAGCGTCTCTGAGAGAGACCCTGAGGACCCTCAGGTCCCCCGGCGGATGTCCCTGGGACAGGGAGCGGACCCTCGATGAGATGATATCGTTCCTTATCGATGAGGCGTATGAGCTTCTTCACGCCGAGAAATCAGGCGACGCGGAGCACCTCGAGGAGGAACTGGGCGACGTCATATTCCTGATCGTGTTTGTTCACGAACTGATGCTGGAGAGGCGCAAGACGAAGCTTTCTGAGATAACGGCCCGTGCTCACGAAAAGATAATCAGGCGGCATCCTCATGTTTTCGGAGATACTAACGCCGGAGATGAGAAAGAGAGCCTCGCCGAGTGGGAAAGGATCAAGAGAGCAGAAAAAGGATCTCCGGGCGAAGAAGGGCTCCTGTCGTCCGTGCCGACGAACCTCCCTCCCCTTCGCAGAGCCTTCGCGCTCCAGAAGAAAGCGGCGGGAGCGGGATTCGACTGGACAGGATACGAAGGCGTCGTGGACAAGATGAATGAAGAGATCGAAGAATTGAAAGCAGCCGCAGAAAGCGGTGACCGCAACCATGTCAGGGAAGAAGTGGGCGACCTTCTTTTTACCGTTGTTAATCTCGCAAGGGCCCTCAACGTCGATTGCGAGAGTTCACTTGAACGAACGTCCGACAAGTTCAGGACACGTTACGGAAAGATGGAAAAGCTCGCTGCCTCCAGGGATGAAGATCTCGAGTCGATGAGCATCGATGAGATGGAAGCGCTCTGGCAGGAAAGCAAGGAATCTGAATAGAACCGCTATTTTCTTTGAAAATGAAAAGGTCCGCGGGGCATAAGCTCCGCGGACCTTTGTTCTCCTATTGGTAACAATAATGGAACTAGCCTTTTTTAAGATGTTCTTTTCATAGTGATATTTAAGATTATTAAATTTATGCCAATAGGAATAGTTAATTTGATTTCTTAAAAGA
>RCNF010000604.1_pt1 | contig 18527 bp, 13 predicted proteins | sample 2041311 | NCBI WGS metagenome assembly RCNF01 (sample SAMN09708228, study PRJNA481090) | Marine sediment metagenome, whole genome shotgun sequencing project. | biome: marine sediment; feature: ocean; material: sediment; isolation source: Sewage treatment plant 2 marine sediment (STP2) ... | reverse complement strand
ATCCAGGCAGCAATCCGGGCAGCCCCAGCCCTTCCAGAAATCTCAACATCCTCTTCAGGTAGGAATATGAGTACTCCAAAATCCAGTGAATTGATCCGTGAGTCTACTAATTGAAAAAGTGAGCGGCCATCAGGCATCTGAAGCCCATCACACAAAAGCTTATGCTCCTTTTTATTTTCCGGAGAAACAACCAGCAGATCTGTAAATAATTCAGAACTTTCATAAGTTAGGATAAAATGACCGCCTGTTCGAAGGATCTTTTTCGGTATCTCACCAATCATCTCAGTTTCAATGCCTAACTCGACAAGAGAGGACCTGCATATTTCCCCAGCTGATCCGCTTCCTACAATAAGAACCTTTTTGGATTCATAAGTGGTTGGTTGACTTCCAGTTTTTGTAGATCGCAGGCCTGACAGTGCAGTTTTAATCAGGATTTTTGCTTTTTCAGTAGCCTTATCCGGGAGATCCTGATGTACCCAGGCGCATTGTTCACGGATATTTACAAACTCGATGGGAACGCTGCTCTTTAAGAATGAAAAAATTCCCAGGTTGTCTTTGCAGCGTAACCGCTGATATGTACAGCTGAAACAGATCTGATCCAGGGAACAGCAAGCGCAGGCTGCTAGAATTACTTTATCGAGCTCCTGTACCTGGATGATTTCCATAATTTCACCTGCAGCATCTTCAGTACAGGAGAATTGCAGTTCCTGAGCATGGACTATGCCGGACCAATTCATTGCTTCTGCGCTGAGGGCATTTGTATCGACAATATCGGAAATCTCACCTCCGCACTGGCAGAGGAACAATCCGATTCTATCCTCGGTTCCCTCTCCTAAAGTTATGGGAGGGATATTCTGAATAGGATTATTCAGGTTCAATTTCAAATCTTTCATCACCTGGTAAGCGACAGCCGATCCTGCTTTCAAGTCCTCCCCTGCAACTTGGTATCCCTCAAAACCATCCAATTCAATCGGGATATCGTCTGCAAATATCACTGCACCAGCGTCTATAAACAATTTTGATGAAGTTTGATTATGGATTATCGCACCCGGTTCGCAAACCTCCACACAAGCCATACATTCGCTGCAGGGACCACATATTAAACAGCGCCCGGCTTCCTGTAAGGCAGCTTCTTCACTGAGAGTCAAATCAACTTCATAAAAATTATTCTCCCGATCTTTCACCGGTAAGTGAGGAATCGCAGCTCTATTAAATCTAGCCTTTTCTCTTTGATCAAGCCTGTTTCGCATTTCTTCCTGGCTAAGAATTACTTCCGATAGTTTATTCTCCGAGATCTTAAGTAATTTCCCCTTCAGATAATAATCTATAAACCGGGCAGCATGATGCCCTTCCCCAACTGCATCAACAACAAAAAAGGTGGTTCCACGGCGAACATCCCCTGCGGTAAATACACCTTCCATCGATGTCATCATCCGGGAATCAGCCTGGATTCCTTCCGGAGATAGTACACTAATCCGGTCATCTTTCTGTAAAAATCCGAAATCCGGTCTTTGTCCAACAGCCCAAATCACCAAATCCCCAGGAATAACATGTTCAGTTCCGGGAAGTTCACTGAATTGGCGTTTTCCATTAATCACCTCTCCAATTTCCGCATCCAAACATTCCACCCCGGAAATATCGCCCTGGTCGAGGATTATTTTCTTAAATACCTTCCCCCGGATGATTTCGATTCCCTCTTCTTCAGCCTCCATGATTTCATTAAACGATGCCCTCATCCCCCTGCATACCAGTCGGACTTCTGGAGTACCCAATCGAACTGCTGCCCGGGCAGCATCCATGGCAACATCACCACCACCCAGAACAATGACTTTTCTGCCGCCGAGATCGATTTTTTCCCCCAGACAAACCTTTTTCAGGAACTCCAGACTGAGCCAGTTCTGGGGATGATCAGCATTTTCAATAGGAATTTTCACTGCCTCATGGGCACCTGTAGCTATAAGTACCGCATCATATCCACTGTTTAAAAGGCCGGGAATATCATCCACCCAGGTATTCAATTTAAGGTCAACACCTTCCGAAAGGATTTGTTGAATTTCCCAATCCAATTGATCATATGGTAAGCGATGAGGGGGAATGCCAACCCGCATCATGCCGCCAGCTATAGAATTGGCATCAAAAACTGTAACCCCGTGTCCACTGTGAATTAAATCCCGGGCGGCAGTTAACCCTGCCGGGCCCGCCCCGATAATAGCTACTCTTTTCCCCGAAGAGGGAACCTTATCATCTGAAGTGCTATCCAGAGAAAGCTTCGGATTCTCTGTTTGGTCATCTTTTCGCTTGTACGCCCAATCCGCCACATATCGTTTCAAAGCCATCAGGTTTACCGCTTCATCCAATTGCGCACGCGAGCAGGCTTCTTCACAATAATGATTGCAGACCCGACCGCAGACAGATGGAAACGGCAGTGCGGAGTGGATCAGATCATATGCTTCCTGATACCGTTCCTGGGCGATCAATGCCACATAACCCTGAACGTGAATTCCGGCAGGACAGGCATTTGTGCAGGGAGAAACTCCTGCTTTTTCAATCACTGCACAACCAGGCTGTCCTTCTATAAAAATGGCTTTCCGATCAGATCCGGGAACAATTACCGGGCAGATCTCGATACAATCACCACAAGCAGTGCATTTCGAGAGATCTACATATCGGGGATACTGCTGCAGAACAGCCTGAAAGACCCCGTTCACTTTAGTTAATTCCTGAAGTGATGTATTTGTCCAGGGAGTAATATTCGGATGTTTTAGAATTTCCAGCATTCGTTGGTTTAATAAATAATCCGGGAATAGATATTCTCCGTTTTTCCCCATAAACGGACTGGATTCGATGACGTGCACCTTGATCCCTGAAAAGGCAAGGTCCATTGCAGCTTGTAAACCTGCCTGGCTGCTGCCAATGACAAGCACTTCTTTAACCATCGTTTTTCCCTATCGAATTATTCAATCAGCTCCAATCCTCTTTTGAAGCCGGCTTCAAAAACTTCCAAATTTAAACTAACTGTTTTAGCAGGTACAGATTCTGCAATTGCTTCTTGCATGGCTTCTTTATCTACTATTCCTTCCACTGCAGTCCAAAAACCCAGCATAGCTGTATTTGCAGCCCTGTTGTTGCCAGCCTCCCTGGCAATTTTGGTAGCAGAAACTCCAAAGGTTTTAATATCATCCCGGTGATCATCCGGTAGGGTCACTAATTCATCATCTATCAACAGGACTCCATCCTGCTTAAGGTCTGAAATATATTTATCGTAAGCCCCCTGGGACATCATGATCATACTGGTTGGCTGAGTCAGATGAGGATGGTGAATAGGTTTACTGGATATCACTACTTGTGATCCTGCCGCTCCCCCTCTTGCTTCCGGTCCATAACTTTGAGTAAAACAAGCCTCCAGATTGTTATAAATAGATGCTGCCATACCAATAATCTTGCCTGCACTCATAATGCCCTGACCCCCAAAACCACCCAGCTGAATTTCAGTCCGGGATACTTTCTCTTTTTTGAGTGGTAATTTCTTCCGTTTATCAAGAGCGTCTTTTTCACCCTGCCAGTACTTTTCAGCCAGATCTTTTCGCTGATTAATGGCTTCTTGAAAATCTGGCCTGGATTCCTGTAGGAATTCACCTTCTACAATTTCTATCACTTCGCCAGACTCATTTACCTTAATGTGGGCATCTTTGGGATGAACTCCATGTTCTGTCCGTCCTACTTTCTGATAATGTTTCATAACCTCCAGACCGCGCCGTCGGAGGTTTTCCGGATCCAATCCTTTCCCTTCTGGATTCCAGCGGGCGTAAGCAGTTGAACAAGGAGCAATAATTTCCACAAAACTGAAGCCGGAGTGGGTTAACGCTTTCCTTAATGTCCAATCCAATTGACGGGCATGGAGCGTTGTCCAGCGGGCAACAAAGGATGCCCCACTGGCTGCGGCCAGATAAGGCAAGTTAAAAGGGAATTCATAATTCCCATATTGAGCAGTTACCGCCCGGGCTTCATGGGGTGTAGTAGGACCTACCTGACCTCCAGTCATACCGTAATTAAAATTGTTCACACAAACTACCGCGATACTCAGGTTTCTCCTGGCAGCATGGATCAGGTGATTTCCTCCAATACCTGCCATATCTCCATCTCCGGATATAACGATTACCTTCAACTCCGGATTGGCGATTTTCAGACCGGTAGCAAATGGAATTGCCCTGCCGTGAGTTGTGTGGAAGGAATCCAACCTGACGTAACCAGCAATCCTGCCTGTGCAGCCAATACCGGATACAACAGCGACTTTATCCAGATCCCATCCCTGATTTTTCTCCAACCATTGTAAGGAGCTGATAAAGGAAGTTAAAGCAGTTCCCAAACCACAGCCCTGGCACCAGATATGAGGAAGTCTTTCTCCCCGCAGTAAATCATCCATCGGGTGCAATCCGGTTTCCCAATCGCTGACCGCCGGTGTATCATAATTCATAATCCGCAACCGTTCACTGCGTTCCATCTCATCAGTTGTCATAAAATCTTCTCCACATTTCCACCATAAAATCCCATCGATTGAATTCAGGTCTTCTGGGGGATTGCTGCAGCTTTCCTGATTGTATTTAAGACATCCCCGGGATCCAGAATATCACCCCCGGGTTTATGAACTCCGAATACCTGTGCCTGCCCGGCAGCACATCGTTCCACCTCACGGACAATCTGCCCCATATTAATTTCCGGCACTACAAATGCCCTGACCTTTTTGGCTAGTTTTGAAATGGTATCTTCCGGGAAAGGCCAAACAGTGATTAATCGGAGATAACCAACCTTGATACCTTCTTTTCTAGCCTGCTCAATCGGCCAGAGGGAGGTCCTGGCTGAGATACCATAGGAAACTACAACTACTTCTGCATTCCTGAGTTTGTCGGTTTCTACTTCAATTATTTCCTTCCTATTGGCATTGATTTTTTCCATCAAACGGGTGACATTCCACTGATTTGCTTCCGCGCTCATAGCGGGATAACCTCGCTCGTCGTGTGTCAAACCAGTAACATGAATGCGGTAACCATCCCCGGCTTTCACCATGGGAGATACATGTTTTGGATCACTTGTGGGACTATCCCTGTATATTCTGAAATGGTCCGGCTCTAAATCTCCTTTATGGACTAGCGGTCGGTTGATGATTTCTATCTCTTCAACGGGCGGGATGACAACTTTTTCCGTCATGTGACCAACTTCTGCATCAGTCATGACCAGGACGGGTGTCCTGTATTTCTCAGATAGATTAAAAGCCCGAATAGTCAAGTCAAAAAGTTCCTGAGGGGAGCCAGGGCAGAGAGCGATAATTTCATAATCACCGTGAGAACCCCATCTAGCCTGCATCATATCCTGCTGGCCGACTAGTGTTGGTAAACCGGTAGAGGGTCCTCCCCGTTGGACATTCACAATCACACAGGGGGTTTCCAGCATTATTCCAAGACCAAGATTCTCCATCATCAATGAAAACCCGGGGCCGCTGGTTGCGGTCATTGATTTTTCGCCCGCCCAGGAAGCGCCCAGGATAGCATTCATGGATGCCAACTCATCTTCCATCTGGATATAATTTCCATTCACCTGAGGAAGCCGAACAGACATTCTTTCTGCAATTTCTGTTGCTGGCGTAATCGGGTATCCAGCAAAAAATCGACAGCCCGCCAGGATCGCTCCTTCCGCACAGGCATGATCTCCCAGCATAAAATGTTCTCCTGAAAGTCTGCCTTTTTCTTTATTCATTCTTACTCCCCAGTCGGTGAATTGGTATGACTCTTTCAGGCGAATGTTTTCCACCATCTTCAATATATATTGCAAAATCAGGACACAAGAGTGTACATAAACCACAATTAATACATTGAGTACCAGGAATAATCTCTGGAGGATGATACCCTTTAGCATTTGTACGTTTAGAAATCATCAGAATATCCTGGGGACAGAATTCAATGCAAAAACCGCACCCTTTACACCGGTCATCGACGATATGAACGATACCGTGTGTAATAAGAATGCGGTCTCTGTCAAGTGGTTGTCTCCAAAGAGTCATAGCTCCTCCCTGGTAAGTTCAATATCCAACAACTAATAACGTTTAATCAGTCAATCAGAGGCTAATCTTTTTATTTGTTTTCGAAAATTCTCAATAAAATGCGCTGCATTATCAACTAAATCTGGGTTTAGTTAGAACATCAGATTATTTATCTCCTCCAGTGATTTTGGATCCGGGCGTAATTTTTCATTCGGCAAACGATTAAGGGGTGTATCAGGTAAATTATACAGATCAAAAAGCGATTTCTGTTTCGGATTGATGTATATTAATCCGGTAATTAACTCGTTTTTACGGTTGGCTTCTTCCAGCATCTGGAGAGCCTTTGCTCGATGAGTCGGTTCATAATCATGAGCAAGTTTCTTAAGGATAATATGGGTACCATCGTAGAGCGGTACTTCCAATGATTCGCCTTTTTCATAGTGAACCTTAATCGCACGAACTGGCGGGACAAAAGATAACTCATGCAGTGCAACCTCATGAGACTTGCCCCAGGCATAGGAGTGGAAGGAATCATCGTGGTTGTTAAAGGTCACACAAGGACTGATCACGTCGATGACTGCAATTCCGCGATGATGAATTCCGGCTTTTATTAATGCCTTCAACTGCTGGGGGTCCCCGGAAAAAGTTCGAGCCACAAATGATGCCCGCCCGGCGATGGCTTCCCAAACAATATCTACAGGTACATATCGGTTCTGTCCCTGCTTTTTGAGTGCTAACCCCTGTTCCGCGGTAGCTGAAAACTGGCCCTTCGTTAAACCATAAACCCCATTATTGGCTACGATATAGAGTAAGGGTAAATTACGGCGTGTTACATGTTTAAACTGACCCATTCCAATACTCGCAGTATCTCCATCACCACTCACTCCGATTCCAATCAGGGAGGTATCTCCAAACAAGGCGCCTGTAGCGAGGGATGGCATACGCCCATGTAAACCATTAAATCCAAACGCACGATCAATAAAATAGGTCGGTGCTTTGCTTGAACAACCAATCCCGCTAACTTTAAGCACCCTTTCCGGTGGGATATTTAATTCATAACAGGCAGAGATAATCTGACCAACAATAGCGTTATGGCCGCAACCCAGGCATAAGGTGGTTGGTTTTCCCTTGTAATCTTCTTTGGATAATCCAATTTCATTCAGCTTGACTGTTTTCTCAACCATTATAATTTCTCCTCTTCCAACAATGCCTCTTTGATCCAATCTGCGCTCAGGGGCAACCCGTCGATATGCGATACGGATACCAGGTTAGATGCATGATCAGGCAGCTCTAACGAAAGAATCCTGTGCATTTGTCCGTCCCGGTTATTTTCAACAACGTAAATTCGCTCATACGCCTGGATGAAATCCAATACTTCTGATGCAACAGGTAACGCGCGTAATCGCAGATAATCCAGTATCAATCCCTCGTCCTGTAATAAATCACAGGCTTCCCTGACCGCAGAATCTGTAGATCCAAATGCAATAACCCCAGATTTAGCACCGGACCGGGTAGTAATTTCCGGTTTTGGCAGGATATCCCTTGAGGATTCTATCTTTCTATTAATTCGGTCCAGATTTTCTTCCCATTCTTCGGGTTTTTCGCTGTAATTGGCAAAATCGTCATGCCCTGTTCCACGGGCATAATAGGCACTCTTTGGATGTTGATTTCCCGGTACGGTTCGATAAGGGATATTATCTCCATCAAGATCAAGATACCTGCCCCACTTATCCTTAATTTTTTCCAGATCCTCTTCCCAAAGGATCTTGCCCCGGTCAATGGGTTCATCCGGATATTCAAATGGCGGTGTCATCCATTGATTTTGACCCAAATCCAAATCAGAAAGCACAAATACCGGCGTTTGCAGCTTTTCAGCCAGATCGAGGGCTTTCCAGCCAAACTCAAAACACTCTTTAACTGATCCGGGAAAAAGCACAACGTGTCGAGTATCTCCCTGCCCAAGGTAATACGTCTGGGTAACGTCACCCTGCGCTGTCCGGGTTGGAAGTCCTGTACTAGGTCCCACCCGCTGAATTACCCAAACCACAATGGGTATTTCCACAAAATATGCCAGGCTTGCATATTCACTCATCAAGCTCAATCCGGGACCGGAGGTGGCAGTCATTGCCCGTAATCCTGCCCAACCTGCCCCAATCACCATCCCGATCGCTGCCAATTCATCCTCAGCTTGAATGATTGCGTAAGTATCCTTCCCGGTTTCGGGATCTTTTCTTAAGCCTGGAGCGTAATTCAAAATTGCCTCAGGTAAACTTGTTGCCGGAGTAATTGGATACCAGGAAACGAAATGCATACCCCCATAGATAGTGCCCAATCCTCCAGCGGTATTGCCGTTTGCCAGATTACACCCTTCAGTGAGATTCAGAGGTTGAACCTGAAAGGGTGAAACAATCTCCAGGTTGTTTTCAGCCCAATGGAATGAATCCTGGATCACAGACAAATTAAAATCAATTGGACCCTGTTTCCCTTTAAAGTGAAAATCAAGGGCACTTTCGATAGTTTCCAGCTGGATATTTATCAGGTATGCCAATACTCCCACATAAACCATGTTCGCAACATAATCCCTCAGCTCTCTGGGAGGTTTGGCTTCTTTTACGATGGATTTTACCGGCATGGGACAGAGAATCAGGTCATCCCGATGAAGAGGCTCCTTAATATGATCTGCATAAAGAAAAATACCCCCTGAAGCCAGGTCGGTCAGATCATCCCTAAAAGTCTTTGGATTCATTGCAATTGCAATTTCTGTTTTTTGACTGCGTCCCAAATAACCGGCTTGGCTGACTCTTATTTTATACCAGGTAGGTAAGCCTTGAATATTTGATGGAAAAATATTCTTTCCAGAGACAGGTATCCCCATTTTAAAGATTGATCTTATCACTGTTAAATTTGCTGTCTGACTTCCAGACCCATTTATGGTAGCGATATTGATTGAAAATTCATTTACTACCTTCTGTGTTTGCATTTTTGACTGAGTTTTTGCCATTCATACTCCTGTAAAAAACATCCCCAAACTTCTCTAATAGATTAATTCTGAAATATCAAACCAACATGCGATCCATCAAGTCAAAGTGTTCATGGAGGACTTTCAATCCCCGGGACTTATCCTTGGTAATCGCGGCTTCGGCCAATTGTTCGTGGTAAGTCCAAACCTGTTCCAGGTATTCCAGGTCTGCGTAAACATTTAATCCAACCGCTTCATACGCATCCCAGTAGGCTTCCAGCAAGCCTGACACAAAAATATTATTCAGGCGGTTAAAAATTGTGAGATGTAATTGGCGGTGTTCATCATGAGGAATTCTGACAGGACTTCCCCTTAATTTTTTCCATGCGTCCTGAACCAGCTGCCTCAGTACCTGGTGATCTGATTCCTGCAAAAGATCCACAGCCTGGGGAAAGTAAGCATATTCCAAATGCCTTCGAAGATCTACAAACTTTTCAAAATATTTATTATCAAACTGGATCGCATAACATAAACTGGCATCTACAGCTGGTGTAAATGAATACGGAAGTGGTCGAATCCCCAACCGGGGTCGAACATCCACCAAACCCAGGACTTTGGCAACTTCCAGTTGTTCCCTCAACCTGGAGATGCTTAATCCCAGTTCTGTGCTGAGATCCTTCAGCGAAGGCAGCTTTTCATTTCCTGTTTCTGAATTTTGAAGGAGAAAGAGAAAGAACTCTGAATGATCCATATAATCGTCCCTGATATGATTAATCTGATCAATAAGATTAATCCAATTATAACATTCTCGGATTTTAGCGTCAATAATCAATTGAGGAACCGGGTGCTTTTGCTATCACCGGGTCCCCACTAATCAAAAAACGATCCGGAATCCACCAGGGAATACGGATCATAGATCTGTGCAGTTATTCTGATTGCATTAATCTTTTAGCAGTTCATAAATCGCCGAAACCAACAGCGCCGTCCCGCGGACTAAAACTTCCTCATCAAAGTTAAATTCTGACTGATGGTGCTTGGCATCCAGTCCCTTCTCAGAATTTGCCGAACCTATCAGGCAATAACATCCCGGAATATCCTGCATCATATAAGCCATGTCTTCCGATGCCATCGTTCGGTAACCAGAATCTATCACTGCTTCAGGAAATAATTCACTCGCAACCCGTCGCATGACTGCTGCAATCTCAGGATTATTGTTCACGGCTGGGGAGATATCTTCAATTTTTACCTCAGCCTGGCATAAATAAGCAGCTGCCGTTTTATCCACCACCTCATGGAAACGATTGAGTAATAATTCCCTGGAATCCACAGTAAAGGACCGGATTGTACCAGTGAGGTTTACTTCTTCCGGGATCACATTGTGAGCCTCTCCCCCATGAATTGAGCTGACTGTGATTACCCCGCTATCCAGGGGTGGTATTTCCCGGGAGACTATAGATTGAAGTGTATTGATGATTCCAGCCGCTGCGACAATGGGATCCACTGCTTCATGAGGTTTTCCACCATGGCCGCCTTTCCCGTCGATGCGAACCATAAACGTCTCAGAGGCAGACATCATCGGTCCATCAGTTATGCCAATCCAGCCCAGGGGTTTTTCATTCCAGAGGTGCAGGGCAAGGGTGATATCCGGCACGGGGTCATTCAATACCCCATCTGATATCATTGCACTGGCACCCCCTAATCCCTCTTCAGCCGGTTGAAAAACAAATTTAATCGTTCCAGCTAGATTTTCGCGGCTCTCATAAAGCAATCTGGCAGTCGACAACCCGATTGCCATATGACCGTCATGACCGCAGGCATGCATTATTCCATCATTTTGAGAGCTGTACTCGACACCGGTATTTTCCACTACCGGCAGAGCATCCATATCAAATCGAAGCAAAATTACCTTTCCCGGTTTTCCACCGGCCAGGGTTCCTACAATACCAGTTCTGCCAATGCCATTTTGAATCTTAAGACCTTCCAGAGTGGAGAGTTCTTTTATAATTCTTTCTGCAGTTCTATGTTCTTGGAATCCCAGTTCAGGGTGGCGGTGAAAATCCCGTCTCAAATCCCGTGTATATGGAAATATATCTTTGGCCCGGGAAAGAATAGAAGTCATTTGTGAATCCGTTCTATCTCATCAGGATTAAAATCTTGGATACCAGCCTCTCCCAGGTCAACTGAAACTAATTGGCTGAGTGGATTCAACCGGATAACCTTTCCCTCTCCTCGCGGTGTTGATACCATTTTTCCTTGTTTAGGTAAGGTCTTTTTGGCTTCTACATATTGCTCATATTCATACATTAAGCAGCAGCGCAGCCGGCCGCACATACCAGTAATCTCTGTTGGTGCCAGGGAGATCCCTTGTACCTTGGCCATTTTGATTGAAATCGGAATAAATTCCGTCATAAACTCGGTGCAGCAGCGGATTTCTTTACCACAAGCTCCCATACCACCAATAATCTTTGCCGCATCCCTGGGTCCGATTCTTCTCAGCTCCAGATTAGTTTTGGGATATTTTTTCTTTAATTTAGAGAGCAGTCCTGAATAATCGGGGTCGCCTTTCTCTTCATAACAATACAGGAAAACCAGATTATCGCCTTCAAGGCTATATTCTGCGGATATAAACTTAGTATTTTCCAAATCTTCCCCGGATGCAATCTCCCGGCAAGTTAATAGAACGTCCTGTTCTTTTTTCTCCCAGGCTTGCCGCAAAACTAGATCACGCGATGAAGCCGCCCGCAAGATCGGTTTCCAATTTCTTTTATCTTTACTACCCTTGGCATCTAAAAAGGAAACTACCTGTCCTAATTGTTGACCCCGGCTGGTTTCAACAATCACGTAATCCTCTTTCTGAGTATCAGGACAGGATGACGCATCAAAATGATAAGTTTTTCCACCACTGTGAAATCGGATCCCAACTATAAGTGCCATCATGTGCCTATTTTACCTTATTATTCCCGGGAAACGATATCCGCAGAGGATATCGTTTCCCGGAGCTTCCATACAATAAGAGCGGAGGGAAAATAACCTCCGCTCTCTTGGTATTTTTCACTACCGGGGGATTTATTTTCCCTTGACTGCCAGAACACTCACCCGGGCTGCAACCTTTTCAGCAATATCATTTAACACGACAGAAACCGGCGAATCCGGATGAGAGAGGACAACGGGGATACCCGCATCACCGCCGATTCTGACCTCGGGATCGATCGGAATGGATCCGAGATATGGCACTCCTGTCATAGCTGCTAATTTTTCTCCTCCACCGGAGCCGAAGATATCCATTTTTTCTCCGGAAGGAGTTTCCAGATAACTCATATTTTCAATAACACCTAAAATGGGTACTTTCAATTCCTGGAACATATTAATACCTCGCAGGGCATCATCGAGAGATACCTGCTGGGGTAAAGTAACGATTATTCCACCCTGGAGTTCCAGTGTCTGGTTTATGCTGAGCTGAACGTCTCCAGTTCCAGGAGGTAGATCAACCACCAGGTAATCCAGTTCACCCCAATCTACATCCTGAACAAATTGCTTGATCGCAGAATGAAGCATCGGTCCACGCCAGATCAATGCCTGTTCAGGTTTAACCAAAAAGCCGATAGACATCACCTTCACTGAATGCCCTTCAGCCGGCATCATTTTTTCATCCTTTAATCCACCAAGCCGCTCGACACCCATCATAATCGGAACATTGGGACCATAAATATCCGCATCCAACAATCCAACCTTTGCCCCTTTCTGAGCCAAAATCACAGCAAGATTAACAGCAACAGTGCTTTTTCCTACACCGCCTTTTCCTGAGGCAACCGCAATCACGTTTTTAATATTTGAATGTTCCGATTTTGTATGGCCAACGGGTACTTTTGCACCCATTTCAACATTTACTTCAGTAACACCCTCAATGGCCTGGACTGCTGATAGCGCGCTATCGCGAATTTCATCCCGCAGGGGACAAGCCGGCGTGGTGAGGTTCACAGTAAAGTTTACTGTTGTACCATCAATCTTTAAATTATCGATCATGCCCAGGCTGACCAGGTCCTTGCCAATTTCGGGATCAAGAACTTCACCCAAAGCAGTTAACACGATTTCATTTGTGATTTCATTAGGAGACATTAACATCCATCCTGTGTATTTCAGTAAAATAGCCAATCCTTATTTTAACATGAATGACCCGGCAGATTCTCAAATTTGTATTAGAAAACACTTCAAGAATCCCTTGAATATCACTTCATCAATTCAATCAAAGTATAGTTATACTGTTGGGCGTGATATGATCAAAGAAGATAAAATTGACTGACAGGATAAATAACTTACAATATAATGATAAAGAATATAGAAACACATGGTTTGAATGGGAAGGATCGCCCCGTGTTTCAAAAGGATGAAACTGCCGAGAGAAATTTAATATTATGACAGATGGCGAACAAAACAATCCAGAACAGCGTGATGTTGAACTGGTTCCTCATAACCCAGAATGGACTCAATTAGCTGACGAAGAAGCCCAGCTTATCTTGGAGCATATCTCTGTACCGATCATCGGGGTCTACCATATCGGTAGTACCTCCATACCTGGAATTAAAGCGAAACCAATCCTGGATTTTGTGATCGAAGTGGAAAATCTAGAAGAGATCATTGAGTCTATTGATTCTTTTGAAGAATTGGGATATTGTTCCAGGGGGGAATATGGCATTCCCGGCAGACAATTTTTCACCAAAGATACCCTTGGTGAACGCAGCCACCACCTGCATATCTTTCAAAAAGGGCACCCCGATATTGAAAGACACCTGGTATTCCGGGATTTCCTCCGGGCTAATCCTGAAGCTGCCCATGAGTATGAATTGATTAAGGAAAAATTAGCCAAACGATTCCCTAAACAAAGCAGTGATTATACTGAAGCAAAATCAGATTTTATTCTATCGATGGATGAGGTAGCCCGCTACTGGTTAGAGCAAAATAAATTCAGAAATAAATCCGAAGAACCTGATTCCTGAAAGTTTCCCATCTTACATTCACTCAATTTTAATAAAACCAGCCTCAACTTCCGAAGATCCTAGTCGTTTACCTGATGCTAGTCTAGCCCCTTGACTTCCAAAAGAAATTTCCCCCACCTGCCAGTAGAATTTATCAAACGAATTAAACACGTGTATGATAAATCCGGCGAATCCTGGTTAAACCAGCTACCAGACCTACGGACTCAGATATTGGCCCGATGGAAATTGAGAGGGGGAGTTACGATCCTACCCCTATCGTACAATTACCTGGAGCTCGTTCAGGATATGGACGGCAACCCGGCTGTCTTAAAGATAGGATTTCCAAATCCAGAACTGATAACTGAAATATTAACCCTGCAGACCTATCAAGGTAGAGGAGCTGTCCGCCTGATCAAAGGGGATCCAGAGGTTGGTGCACTGCTCCTGGAGCAAATTCTTCCGGGAACGAATTTATTGGCCATAGATAACGATCTAGAAGCTACCAGGATCGCCAGTCAGGTGATGAAGCGTATCTGGGTGAAGGCCAAAGATAGTGAAAATTTTCCAACCATGGCAAATTGGTGTGGTGGTTTTAATAGATACCGGAAACTATTCCCGGCTTCATCTGGCCCGCTGCCCGAAAGAATGGTTTTTCATGCTGAAAATATGGTCCGGGAATTGTTGCAGAACCAGGCATTCCCATTGCTGCTGCATGGGGATTTACACCATATGAATATCCTGCAAGGTGAGAATGGATCCTGGATCGTGATTGATCCAAAAGGAGTGATTGGAGAACCTTCTTTTGAAGTTGGTCCTCTGATGATCAATCCTGTCCCTGATCTGATCAAGGACCCCCATCTGACCCAGACTCTCAGTCGGCGATTAGATATCCTGGAACAAGAATTAGAGCTTGATCGTTGGCGGTTGGCAGCCTGGAGTTATGTTCGGGCTGTTCTGTCTGCAGTCTGGGAGGTTGAAGATGGTGGTGATAATTGGCAGTACGGGATCACCTGCGCAGAGTGTCTTCTAAAATTAATCCCTTAAACAAAAAGACCTCCGAGGTTTCGCCGACCTCGGAGGTTCATTATTTATTCAACAGTTACTGATTTTGCCAGGTTGCGAGGCTGGTCCACATCCAGACCGCGCAGAGCGGCAATATGATACGCCAAGAGCTGAAGCGGAATCACTGTGGTAACAGGAGACAACATCCAGGGAGTTTCTGGCACATAAAGCACATGATCTGCGTGTAAAGGAATTTGCTCATCACCGTCAGTGGCAACTGCGATGACCTGCCCTCCCCGGGCTTTAGCCTGTTCAATCTGGTTAAACATCTTTTCATACCAGGGGTCCCTGGGGGCAATCACCACAACTGGAAGACCCGAATCAATCAAGGCAATCGGTCCATGTTTCATCTCCCCTGCGGGGTAACCTTCAGCATGAATGTAAGAAATTTCCTTCAACTTTAACGCCCCCTCGTAAGCTGTGGGCATATTCACCCCCCGCCCCAGGTAAAGAGCATTCTGGGCATCCTGGAGGTGTTCTGCCACGCGCTTTACTTCTGATTCTTGATCCAAACAGCGTCCCGCGAGGTCTGGTACCAGTCTCAGATCTTCCACTAATTGTCGGCGCTGTTTTTCATCAATCGTTCCCCGGTATTCTCCCAGCAATATGGCCAGCATATACAAGTCCACCAGGGGAGCAGTATAGGCTTTTGTTGATGCAACCCCGATTTCCGGGCCAACCTGCATGGAAATGTAACCATCTGCAACCCGCATCGCCTGGGATCCAATCGCATTTACAATCGACCACAAAGTGGCTCCCTTGTTTCGTCCCTCCTCCATCGCAGCGAGAGTATCTGCAGTTTCCCCGGATTGGCTGATCGCCAAGACAACAGTATTCTCATCCACAATCGGATCCTGATATCTGAACTCTGAACCGATCACCATTTCTACCGGGATGCGGGCGATCCGTTCAATCAATACTTTACCCACCATGCCTGCGTAGGATGCTGTTCCACAAGCAATGATGAATATTTTATTGATTTTTTTAACCAGCTCAGGAGTGAGATTCAAACTCGGCAGCTGAATGGAGCCCAATTCAAAATCTACCCGACCAGCTATGGTATCAGTAAGTGATCTTACCTGTTCGTGAATTTCTTTGTGCATGAAATGGCGGTATTCACCTTTCTCCGCCGAGACCGGATCCCAGGGAATATTATGATATTCCGGCTCAATCTTTTGCCCATCCAGGGTCATTATTTCCACTCCCTCCCGACTTACCACTGCCATCTGCCGGGATTCAAGGAATATCACATCCCGGGTATGTTCCAGAATGGCTGGTAAATCCGAAGCAATGAACATTTCATCCTCTCCGCTTCCAATTACTACTCCACCGGCATTGCCTACCCGGGCAGCAATAATTTTATCCGGTTCATTTCTACTGAGAACGACAACTCCATGAGCCCCTCTTAAATTTAGCAGTGCTTTCTGAACTGCAACGGTAAGACTACTTCCACCGGCGAGATAACCTTCAATCAGGTGAACAATCACTTCCGTATCTGTTTCTGATTGAAATACTACTCCCTCACTTTCCAGTTCATCCCGTAAGACGGAAAAATTTTCCACGATTCCGTTATGAACCAGAACCACATCCCCGGTCATTCCCACATGAGGGTGCGCATTGCGGGTATTTGGTTCTCCGTGGGTAGCCCAGCGGGTATGGCCAATCCCCAGGTTTCCTTTTACGGGTGATTCCTGAACAAGCTGATTCAATCTTTCTAACTTGCCGGCATCCCTTCGGACCTCAATATTTCCATTTTCAAGGACTGCAATACCAGCCGAGTCATATCCTCTGTACTCAAGCCTCTTCAGCCCATTCATGATGATGGGCGTGGCATTTTTTGGTCCTATATAACCTACAATTCCACACATAGGGCTTTACCCTCCCTGAATCATATCAACCAGATTAGGTTCATCGATGATAGTAGAGAATCTGGAGTACCATTACCAGAATATCCAGATCAGACCAACCAGCTGAGTTTATCATTAAGTCACCAGGGATGATTTTGTCCCACCGGTCACCCGGGTTTTTATCATCCGCTTTAATGTGGAGGGAAAAATCGGAGAGTGACAATTTCCGGAGGGCTTCCGCTGATGGTTCGATTTTCCTGACCCAAATTGCCCCCGGTCAGTTAGCCTCCTTAAAGGAGGAACCCTCATCCTCGTCAACTCAAGGGTAAACAAATTACCAAAATTCAGTATATTCCTTGAGCCCGTGCGCTATTTTCCCAACTTATTTATTCCTGTGCACCTCCTTTTTGAAAAATATCCGCGAAGAAATAGGAGATTAGTGTTATTCCCTCGCGGTTGTTATCTTACACGAAGAACCAATTTTCTGCAACCCTGCCCTATACTATTACACTTGCTTTAGTGATTACATCACCCTGCTGAATATTGTCAACTACATCCTCTCCCTGAAGAACTTTACCAAACACCGTATGTTTACCATCCAGGTGCGGCTGGGGAAGATGAGTGATGAAAAACTGGCTGCCGTTGGTATTGGGTCCGGAATTGGCCATCGAGATCACTTTACTGTCATGTTTAAGGGGATTAGAGTTCAATTCATCCTCAAATTTATAACCAGGACCACTCGTACCAGTACCGGTTGGATCTCCACCCTGAACCATAAAATTCGCGATTACACGGTGAAAAGTGATTCCATCATAAAAAGCCTCATTCACCAGAAAAACGAAGTTATTGACTGTTTTAGGGGCATGTTCTGGATAAAGTTCCAGCTGAATATCCCCTTTAGTGGTTTCCAGTTTAACAACATAAACTTGCTCCACATCAATTGTTAATTCCGGTGGAGTTGCCCATTGTTTTGCCATAAATCCTCACTTTGTAAATTATCTATTAAAGAATTACCTGTCTATTATATCATCCTGGCCTGGGAGCATATTTTCCCGATATCTGTAATGAGAAAGGCACCAGATTTCAGAATGAAATCTGGTGCCAGGAGCAGATCAAAAGGTCACCAGGGGTGACCACGATCTCAAAGGGAGTCCCTGGAGGAATCTTGCCCCATCATGCCTGTTTTCTTCCAGGGATGGAATAAATAGTATCTACCAGGTTAACTGTTATTTATTGGAAAGGACAAAGTGTCAAACGACCAGGGTTCCAGGGGAATATCGGATTCCGGAAGCGGTCGTTCTTCCCGTTGATCATCCACCTCGGGTAGTTCCGGGCTGGGATTACCAGCGATAACTATCCTGGCGATAATTTTTCCATCCTCATCAATGAATCCTCCAAAACCAGCCCGCAACCCTTTTTCCAGGTCATCAACACCATTTACCTGGCCTCGGTATTTAGTGTTTCCATCAACATAGATAGTCAGGACATTGCCATCGGGTTTTTCAAGCCGGAATTTGCCAGCATTGGCGTCTACTCCTACTACAATTCCCTGGGCGCGGATCTGTTCAGGACGAATGCCAGCAATCACCAGTACAGCCGTGAGTTTGCCATCTTCTCCTTCTTTGGCAGCTACAGCAGCCTTCCATCCCACC
>RCNF010000602.1_pt1 | contig 18558 bp, 19 predicted proteins | sample 2041311 | NCBI WGS metagenome assembly RCNF01 (sample SAMN09708228, study PRJNA481090) | Marine sediment metagenome, whole genome shotgun sequencing project. | biome: marine sediment; feature: ocean; material: sediment; isolation source: Sewage treatment plant 2 marine sediment (STP2) ... | reverse complement strand
GGTCTTCCTTGTGAAGCAAAAGTTACCGGGCTTGGTAGACTACAAGCAGGAGCCTTCAAATATGCTGGCCTGATTTCTCCATCAGAATTAGAACCAATCTGGAAAGTCACCTCTCCGTTACCGCCATCCGTTATAACATCAGACTCAATTGATACTGAAACCACAAATTCAGCACCAGACGGTATAGTTACTGCAATAGTCGTACTATGCATTTGAAGATGTTGATTCGTGATCATTTCTGTTACTTCAGACAATAATGTCAAATTTCCTGTTGGGAAAGTGCTATCGGTAGCGTAGATACTAACTTTCACGGGATAACCTTCTGTCGGAGCTCCTGACATAATTTCAATACCATAATCAACTGAAGTGATGTCATAATCACCGGTAATTCCAAAATCCGATAAAATAAAGGATCTGTAAAAAGTATTATCACTTACCACATCAAATTGTTGCTCACACGCTACAGAATTTAAATCTACAATATTTTCCGTCGTAGAGTATTTAAGCGTCTGTGATATAGATGTTTGAATACATAATAATACAATAATAAGGGGAGTAATTTTTTTCATAAGCAATTTAATTTAAAATTAATTATTCAATTTGTTATTAAAACACAGTATAATAAAACAACTTGAATAGATTTATTTCTCTTTTTCTTTTTCAATTTCATTACAAATTTAAACATAAAAATTTAATGTTGGCAAAAGTATTTACTAACACCTTTGTTAAATTTTGTTTAGAAATCCATTCAACTTTGGTAATACCTTCCTCAAATTGTGGTGACAATTCTCCTTGAAAATCAGAATGCATTAAGAACCAATAACTAATTTTAAATATATATTGATTGTTGATTTTATAGATATGGTATGTTTTACCAATCAATTTATCCAATTTTAATTGTTTAATACTACACTCCTCTTCAACTTCTCTTAATGCGGCTTCTTTTATACTTTCATTCTTTTCAATTTTACCTTTGGGTAAATCCCATAAACCATTTCGAAAAATGAACAATAGTTCATCTTTTGAATTTTTAACTACACCACCAGCAGCCTCGATAATTCTAAACCTTTTGGTAAATTTTTTAAAAAGTAGCTGAATATTATCATCGTATAAAAATAGATCATTGATTTCATTTGATTCCAATCTGTAAATAGACGCCTGTAAATCGACATCATCAAACTTAAAAAAATTGTTTTCATCGGTGTGCGCTAAACTATCTGTTAAATAAATAGGATTATTATTTATAAAAACTGTAATCATTTCTTCTTAAAAATTAATTTATGTAGTTTTGCTTCCATGATTTTCGACAAAAATATTGCCAAAAAAACAGCAGAATTATTATTGCAAATTAAAGCAATAAAATTAAACCCTGATAATCCCTTTACATGGGCATCCGGATGGAATTCTCCTATTTACTGTGATAACCGAATAACACTTTCATACGTGGCAATCAGAAATTATTTACGCCAAAATTTAGCAAAAATAGTTGAAGAAAAATATGGCAAACCTGATGTTATTGCAGGTGTTGCAACTGGCGCCATTGCTATAGGGGTCTTGATTGCTGAAGAACTTGGCGTTCCCTTTGTTTATGTTAGGCCTGAACCAAAAAAGCATGGACGTCAAAATCAAATTGAAGGATATATTGAAAAAGGACAAAACGTTGTAATTATTGAAGATCTAATAAGTACCGGAAAAAGTAGCTTAAATGCTGTTAAAGCCCTTAACGAGCAGGATGTGAAAGTAAAAGGAATGGTGGCAATATTTTCTTATGGTTTTGAATTTGCTGCCAAAAATTTTAAAGATGCCAATGTCGAATTAACAACGTTGAGTGATTACAATCATTTATTAGAACAAGCCATAGAAACTAATTACATAGCTCAAAAGGATTTAAAGACTTTAGAAAACTGGAGGATTAACCCGGCTAAATGGTCTTAAATAACGGGTAAAAAAGTAAGGAATGAATTTAGAAAGCACAAAAATAACCAGCCAAAAATCTGATGTTGAATTATTTGATTTTTTATCAGATCTTAAGAATTTTGAGAAATTAATGCCCGAGAATACAGATAAATTCGAAGTGCAAGATGATTCTTTTTTATTCGCCTTAAAAGGTATGCCTGAAATTAGATTAAAGTTACAAGAAAAAATACCTAGCAATAAATTAGTATTAGGTTCAACCAGTGATAAATTTCCTTTTACTTTAACGGGAAATATTACAAAAGTTGATGATAAGTCTAGTGAGGTACAGTTGTTCTTTGATGGTAGCTTCAATCCTATGGTTGCCATGATGATCAAAAATCCGCTACAAAAATTTATCAATACTCTAATTGAGAATATTGAAAAGCTTTAAGTAAACTTTATTTCTTTAAAGGCAAATTCTCGTACAGATTCGTTTTCTAGTTCAACCTGTAATTTACCTTCATTACCAACACCAATAATTTTTCCTAAAAAAGTATTATTGTCACTGTCAATAAACATGGATGGGATAGCCTTTTTATACAATACATCTTCATACATCTGTTTAATTTCAAGAAACTTCTTTTGCTTGATCAAAACAAATTGATATTGAATCTCCAATAATATCTTGTCTAACAATTCATCTTTATCAATGGTCTTCTTTAAAACATTTTTCAGAGATGTTGCTTTTGTAAGATCTTTAGGAAAATGTACTTGATTAACGTTCAAACCTATTCCTATAATCGCATATTTAACAGTATCATTTTTAATTAAATTTTCAATCAAAATTCCACTAACTTTATGGTTAGCTGACAAAATGTCGTTTGGCCATTTGACCGATAATTTTTTAGGAATATAATATTTTAAAACACTATATAATGCTATTGAAATACTGTAATTTAAATAATATTGATGATTAACTTTTAGATGATCCAATTTAACTAAAATGCTGAATGTTAAATTTTTACCTCTGTCAGAAAACCAGCTATTATCTAATTGACCTTTACCATTTTTCTGGTATTCAGCTACTACAACTGTCCAGTTTTTTACATCATTTTCTTTTATCAAATCCTTTAAATAAGAATTTGTAGAATCTATGGCATCAAGTTTGAGTATCTTCATATATTAATGCAAATATAGCACTTCAATAATGATAAAAAGTAATACATTTGCACCAAAACTTAAAGGTATTTAATGACTAAACAAAAGGGGAATGCTGATCAGTTAATTACTGAGATTATTAAAGGAATAGAAGGAGTTAAAGGACAAAAAATTAGTATTTTAGATTTAAGAGAACTTGAAAATACGGTATGTGAATATTTTATTGTTTGTGAAGGAACTTCTAACACACAAATTAATGCAATTTCCGGTTCAGTTCAAAAGACAGTTAGCAAAGCAATACAAGATAAACCTTGGCATATTGAAGGAGAAGGTAATGCTGAATGGATTTTATTAGACTACGTAAATGTAGTAGTTCATATTTTCCAAAAACATATTAGAGAGTATTATGATATAGAAAGCTTATGGGGTGATGCGAAAATTACCAACATACAAGCAAGTGAAGCAGTATAACGATTATAGAAAAGATAGATGAGTACAGATAAAAAAAATAATAAACCACTAAGTGAATTCAAGTTTAAGTTCAATTTTTATTGGATTTACGGAATTTTGTTTGCATTAATAATTGGCTATCAGTTTTTTAGTAGTTCAGATTTAGGTACCAGTAAATTATCTAATAATGAATTTAAAGAAATTCTTAAAGATAATGATATAGATAAAATTCTAATCGTTAATGACGATTATGCGCACGTTTTTATAAAAGATGAAGCGTTAACAAAAGAAAAGCATAGCGCTAAAACCAAAAGTCCTCTTTATAATAAAAACAATCCACTGTACATATATGATTTTGGAGATTTACAAAACTTCGAGAACGAATTAAAAACAGAAAAAACTGCCTTTGATCTTGATTTCGATAAAGATAATGCAAAGCAAACCAGTATATGGGATGGTATTTTTATGTGGCTTCCTTTTATATTTATAATTGCTATTTGGATCTTTATCATGAGACGTATGTCTGGTGGTGGTGCCGGAGGTGGGGCTGGAGGACAAATTTTTAATATCGGAAAATCTAAAGCAAAATTATTTGATCAAGATCAAAAAGTACAAACATCATTTAAAGATGTTGCCGGTTTAGAAGGTGCAAAAGAAGAAATACAGGAAATAGTTGATTTTCTAAAAAACCCAGGAAAATACACAAAGTTGGGTGGTAAAATTCCTAAAGGAGCTCTATTAGTGGGCCCTCCGGGAACGGGTAAAACTTTACTTGCAAAAGCGGTAGCTGGAGAGGCTAAAGTACCTTTCTTTTCATTATCTGGTTCTGACTTTGTTGAGATGTTTGTAGGTGTAGGTGCTTCACGTGTGCGGGATCTGTTTAAACAAGCAGCGTCAAAATCTCCATCAATCATATTTATTGATGAGATTGATGCCATAGGTAGATCACGGGGAAGAAACAATATTACTGGAGGCAATGACGAACGTGAAAATACGTTGAATCAATTACTTACTGAAATGGATGGCTTTGCTACAGATGCTAATGTTATTGTTATAGCAGCCACCAACCGCGCAGATGTGTTGGATAAAGCTTTGATGCGTGCAGGAAGATTTGATAGACAAATTTATGTTGACTTACCTGATAAAAATGAGAGAAAAGAGATCTTTGAAGTTCATATCAGACCACTAAAACTTTCAAAAGACGTTGATATTGAATTTTTATCTAAACAAACACCAGGATTTTCAGGTGCCGATATTGCTAACGTATGTAATGAAGCTGCCCTAATAGCCGCTAGAAAAAATAAAAAAGCAGTATTCCATCAAGACTTTTTAGATGCTGTTGATAGAATTGTAGGAGGATTAGAAAAGAAAAATAAGATCATTACCCAAAAAGAAAAGAAAACAATTGCTTATCATGAAGCTGGGCATGCTACTGTAAGCTGGATGTTAGAACATGCTGCCCCGTTGGTAAAAGTAACTATTGTACCACGTGGAATGTCACTTGGTGCGGCCTGGTATTTACCAGAAGAAAGAATGATAGTTCAAACAGATCAAATGCTTGATGAGATGTGCGCAGCTTTAGGAGGAAGAGCAGCCGAAAAAATTATATTTAATAAAATTTCTACAGGAGCTTTAAGTGATTTAGAAAAAATTACTAAGCAAGCGCGTGCAATGATCACGGTTTATGGTCTAAATGATAAATTAGGAAATATAACCTATTACGATTCTTCAGCCCAATCTGATTATAATTTCTCAAAACCTTATAGTGAAGAGACTGCACAACTTATTGATAAAGAAATTTCTGTTCTTATAGAAACACAGTATGAACGGGCCCTCAAAATCCTTAAAAAGCATAAAAAGGAATTAACTGTCTTAGCTGAATTGCTGCTTGATAAAGAAGTGATCTTTAGTGATGACCTTGTTAAAATTTTTGGTGAAAGGCCATTTGTTAAAGAACCTTTGGCTGTTAAAAAAAAGGTAAAAACTGAAACAAAAACTGCGTCTAAGCCGAAAAAAACAAATCCTAAGGCCCAAAAAGATGTGAACAATGAGGGCGAGATTTCAACAGAATTCGCTTAATTTTTTTTAATTATTTACTTTTGAGAAACCTCATAGTAAAATGAATTTCTTAAAAAAACTATTTAAGCAAAAGGAAGCTCCTCATGATTCTACAGATACGGTAGAGCAAGTAATACCCAACCTCCCTTTAGACGATAATTTTGTACAAAATTTTATTCAAAAAGGGGGTAAGTTTTTATATTGTGCACATCAAGAAGAAGTAAATCAAAATCTCTTAAATATTATTGATGAAAACCAATGGGAAAAAGTTGTTTGCGTTAATGATGATTTAAAAAAGATATTGACCATTATTGATACTGAAAGCACCTCAGATATTAATAACGATTACCCTTTTCTTACGTTTTGTGAGCATTTAATTTCTGATGAAGGCAGCATTATGTTTTCATCTGACCAGGTACATGAAAAAAAGATTCTTGATCTACCAGAACATTTTATTGTCTTTGCTAAAACAAGCCAGTTAGTCAGAAATAAAAGCGAAGCTTTAATGGGGCTAAGAAAAACTTACAAAAAAAGCTTTCCGACCAATATAAGTTCTATTAAAAGTTACGTGCCCGAAAGAGTGGATGAAGATTTTTTAAACTACGGCAATAATAATGCAAAAAGCCTATATTTGCTATTATTAGAAGATTTATAAAATGCGAGAACTTCTTGTAAGAGCACTTTCTGGTCTTGTTTATACAAGTGCCATTATTGGTTCTACTTTGTATTCGAAAGAATCCTTTTACTTAATTTTTTATCTATTAATGATATTATGCTTATTTGAGTTTAAAAACCTCATCAAGTTGAGCTATAAATGGACCTTTTTAGTGGCAACACTTATCTATTTTAGGTTTTCAAATTTACCTATGTTAGATTTTAAATATTTTCACTTCTTTTTAATAGTGAGCGTATTTGTACCTTTTATTTATCAGGTGCTCAAACCTAAGGTCAATTTGACATCCAGCAAACTGGGTCATTATTTATTGGCACTAGTATATATCTCGATACCATTTACACTCTTAGTGCAAATTCCGTTTATCAACAATAGTTATCATCCTAATGTAATTATTGGTTTTTTTATTTTAATCTGGATTAACGACTCTTTTGCTTATTTAGTGGGCAGCACATTGGGTAAAACAAAATTATATGAAAAAATTTCACCTAATAAAACCATAGAAGGCGCTTTTGGCGGGCTCCTAGCAGCAATAATCGCCGCTTATTTTATTTCTATATATTTCACTTCACTTTCTTATCTCAATTGGACTATAATTGCTTTAATAACCGTGATCTTTGGCGTTTTGGGAGATTTAATGGAATCAAAATTTAAAAGAGAGGCCGGTGTAAAAGACAGCGGTAATTTAATTCCTGGACATGGTGGATTTTTAGACAGATTAGATAGTGTTATTTTTGCTGCACCTTTTGTTTACGTATATTTACATATAATTTAACATGCCATTTTCCTCATTTTAATATTTATAAAATTCATTTAGTGTTTATTAATAAATCATAGTAAGAATTATAATTTAAATTAATGTTTCATAAAGAAGGATATAAAATCATAATTGGTTCAATGCTTATTTTAGTTGTGCTGATTTTCTTGACCGATGCTATTATAGCTATCGAATGGTTAAGAAAATTGGTCATGATCATTTTACTGATTTTTTACGTATTGATTTTGCAGTTTTTTAGAAATCCCAATCGTTTTACAGTCGAAAATCTCAATCAAATTATAGCTCCAGCTGATGGTAAAGTTGTAGTAATTGAGGAAGTTTTTGAAAAAGAATTTTTTAAAGACAAACGCAGGCAAATATCAATTTTTATGTCTCCACTGAACGTACATGTAACCCGATATCCTATAAGTGGAAAAGTAATTTTCAGTAAATATCATCCCGGAAAGTATTTGGTTGCGTGGCATCCTAAATCATCTGAAGAAAATGAAAGAACAAGCATTGTTATAGAAAACAAAACTGTTGGTAAAATTTTATATAGACAAATAGCAGGTGCAGTAGCCAGACGAATTGTTAATTATGCCTCAGAGAACGAAACCGTAAATCAAGGTGAAGATGCCGGTTTTATAAAGTTTGGTTCTAGACTTGATATTTTTTTACCTTTGGATATGAAAGTAAATGTTTCTCTTAATGATAAAGCAACAGGTGGCGAAACTGTAATTGCGGAATATGATGACAAAGCTTGATAAGAGATTTGATAAAGCCTTTGAAATAGCTTCAGCTATGACTCAAAAACTTCCTCCTGATATTATGCTTCAATTTTATGCTTATTATAAGCAAGCAACCAAAGGTGGAGGATATACAACCCCTTCTGGCGAAAATTCATTACGAAATGCCTTTAAATTGAACGCCTGGTTTCAATTGAAGGATCTAAATGAAGATGATGCCAAAAAAGAATATATAAAATTAGTAGAAAAATTAACACATAAAAAAATCACATAAGATGAATATTTCAAAAAAGATCTCTTTTATTACCTTCGCGCTGCTATGCTGTATAGCACTTGTTTCTTGTAAAAAAGAAGTCAAAAAAGAATCGGCACAGTTTTCAATAGAATCGAAAACAATCACTGTTAATTGGATTGGATATAAAACAACTGATAAAGTTGCTGTCAAAGGGCAATTTAAGGAAATAAACATAAGGAACATTAAGAGTGAGATGACTGCATTAGAAGCTTTAAATGGAGCTGAATTCAGCATTCCTATAAGTAGTTTATTTACTGATGAACCTGTAAGAGATTCAAAACTCAAACAATTATTCTTTGGCGTAATGGATAATACGTTGTCATTATCAGGGACATTGAATTTGGATAATGATGGTACTGGCAGTATTGATCTATTAATGAATGGGATTCAGCAAAAAATTCCTATTTCTTACATAATAAGCGGGCAGTTGGTAGAATTAGAGGGAACTATGAATTTAAACGATTGGAATGGTCAAACAGCATTAGCTTCGATAAATGAGGCTTGTTTTGATCTGCACAAAGGCCCGGACGGTATCAGTAAAACCTGGAGCGAAGTAGCAGTCAGTGCAGCGATTTATTTAAAGAAAAAGTAATTGTCCAACAGTATAAAGCGTTTAAATACAAGACATTTATACGATTGTAATGAGTAATTCAAATAAATATAGAAATTAAATAAAAAGATCACGAAACATGAAAGTAAACGCATATGCGGCCATAGAGCAAAAAGGAAAATTAACACCTTTCACATACGAATTAGGAAAGTTAGGATCTGAACAAGTAGATATTAAAGTGTCGTATTGTGGTATTTGTCATTCTGATTTGAGTATGATAAATAATGACTGGGGAATGACACAATATCCAATTGTTCCTGGCCACGAAATTGTTGGTGAAGTTATAGCTGCTGGTGAAGCCGTAAAAAATGTAAAAATTGGAGATAAAGTTGGACTAGGTTGGTTTTCAGCATCATGCATGAGTTGTCAAGAGTGTATGGATGGGTCACATCACCTTTGTTCTCATAATGAAGCGACAATTGTAGGAAGACATGGTGGTTTTGCCGACTTTGTTCGTGGACATTGGTCGTGGGCAATTCCACTCCCAGAAGCGATTGATATGAGCAAAGCAGGCCCATTACTTTGTGGTGGAATTACTGTTTTTAATCCAATCATATTGGCTGGTGTGAAACCTACAGATACTGTTGGTGTCATAGGAATTGGCGGATTAGGACATATGGCTCTTAAATTCTTAAAACATTGGGGTTGTGAAGTGATAGCTTTTAGCTCTAATCCGAATAAAAAAGAGCAAATTTTGGAGATGGGAGCAAATCAAGTAATCAATTCAAAATCTCCTGAAGAATTAGAAAGTATTACTGGAAAACTAAATTTTATCCTAAATACAACTAATGTTTCCTTAGATTGGAATTCTTATTTGACCACGTTGGCTCCAAAAGGAAAACTTCATACGGTAGGAGCGGTTTTGGAACCGATGGCTATACCTGCTTTCAGTTTAATTGGTGGCGAAAAATCTGTTGGCGGAAGCCCTTTAGGCAGTCCTGCATTAACTAAAACTATGCTCGATTTTTGTGTAAGACACAATATTTATCCTACAGTAGAAGAATTTCCTTTAGAAAAAGTTAATGAAGCTATTGAACATCTCGAAGAAGGTAATGCTCGATTTAGGATAGTACTAAAAAATTAATAACTATTTACAATAACAAGTTTAAATAATAGCGACTTTAGTTTTAATTCAAGTCGCTATTATTTGTAATTTACATTCCTAAGGGTAGTTGTTAAAATTCACTCCAACTCATACACGAATGGATACTATCCTTCTGGTTCAAGTATATTTCGCGAGCAATTAGAGCGATCAAAGGAGAAATAAATCAAATAATAATTGTTAATACAGTTCACAAGAAAGAGTAAAACTGATGTCGAATACTCACGAGTTAAACTATTGTATTTACAACAGCCCTTAAAGCTCATTCGACCATTCTACCTCAAACTACTTAAACTTGTTTTTAGAGTTTCAATTTTTGCCAAGGCATCTGCCTCTTTTTTCTTTTCGCTGGCAACAACTTGTTCTGGTGCACCACTTACAAAACGTTCATTAGATAATTTCTTTTGAACTGACTTTAAAAAGCCTTCAGTATAATTTAACTCTTCTGTCAATTTTTTAATCTCTTCTTCAACATTAATCGCCCCAGCAATAGGAATAAAATATTCGTTCGATTTTACTCTAAAGGTCAAGGCGCCTTCTAAGGCGTCATCAATATAATTCAGCGAATCTAAATTTCCCAATTTTTTAATGATATCGTCAAAAGTGTCGCTTACATTATCATTATTTAAAACGGAAAAAGAAATTGTTTCTTTAAATGAAATATTCTTTTCTTTTCTAATTGAACGGATACCTGATATAACTTCTGATGCAAAGACAAAATCTTTTATTAAGTCTTGATCAAAAGTTTCTTTGTCAGGCCATTTCGCCACAATTAACGCCTGTTCTGGTGTTCTATCTTCTATATATTGCCAAATTTCTTCCGTTAAAAATGGCATAAACGGATGTAATATTTTTAAATTATTTTCAAAAATAGAAATCATACTTTGGTAGGTTTTAGCATCCATTGGTTGTCCAAAACCCGGTTTTACCATTTCCAATAGCCACGAACAAAAATCGTCCCAAACCAATTTATAAGTAGTCATCAAGGCATCAGACAACCTGTATTTGCCAAAATGATCTTCAATTTCGGTCAATGCATTTTGAAAATTAGCTTCATACCATTTAATAGCCACCACAGATGAATTTGGTTGTTCTATTGATTCATCCATTTGCCAACCAGTTACCAATCTAAATGCATTCCAAATTTTATTTGAAAACGCCTTTCCTTGTTGACAATATTTTTCGTCAAACATCAAATCATTACCCGCCGGTGAGCTCAGTAACATCCCTACCCTTACACCATCTGCACCGTATTTTTCAATCAATTCTAAAGGCTCGGGTGAATTACCTAAAGATTTTGACATTTTACGACGCAACTTATCTCTTACAATACCAGTTAAATATACATTGTTGAAGGGTTTTTCATTTCTATATTCGTAACCAGCAATGATCATGCGTGCAACCCAGAAAAACAATATTTCAGGTGCTGTAACCAAATCATTAGTTGGGTAGTAATACTGAATTTCTGAATTATCAGGTTCCAGAATTCCATTGAAAACACTCATTGGCCATAACCATGATGAAAACCAGGTATCCAAGACATCCTCATCCTGTTTTAAATCTTCAATTGTAAGTTTTGAATTTTGAGATTTTACTTTTGTAAGTTCAAAAGCATCTTCCCTACTCTCTGCTACGACAAAATCGTTTTCTCCATCCCCATAATAATAGGCAGGTATTTGTTGACCCCACCGCAATTGACGTGAAATATTCCAATCGCGTATATTTTCCATCCAATGCCTATAGGTATTGATAAACTTTGCAGGAACCAGATTAACTTCTTTATTATTAACGGCGTCCAACGCTGGCTGAGCCAAGTCTTTCATTTTTAAAAACCATTGGTCTGACAAGCGAGGTTCAATTATGGCTTTAGTACGCTCACTAGTTCCTACTTTATTGATATATTTTTCTGTCTTTACTATATATCCCTTTTCTTTAAGCTCTTTATAAATTTCTTCGCGAACAATAAATCTATCTTTTCCTTCATAATGCAATCCAAAACTATTCAATGTAGCATCATCATTAAAAATATCGATAACCTCAAGATCATGTTTCTCTCCTAATGTCTTATCATTTTCGTCATGTGCAGGAGTAACCTTTAAACAACCTGTACCGAACTCTACATCAACATACTCATCTTCAATGATAGGAATTACTCGATTGCACAATGGTACAATCGCCTTCTTGCCTTTTAGATGCGTAAAACGCTCGTCATTTGGATTAATGCAGATGGCAGTATCGCCTAAAATTGTTTCAGGACGTGTTGTAGCAATGGTTACCTTTTCTTTACTTCCCTCAATATTGTATTGTAAATAATACAATAATCCTTGTTGTTCTTCATAGATCACCTCTTCATCAGAAAGGGTAGTTTGCGCTTCAGGATCCCAATTAACCATTCTGTAACCTCTATAGATCAATCCTTTATTATACAGGTCAACAAACACTTTAATTACAGAAGAAGACATATCATCATCCATGGTGAATTTGGTCCGTTTCCAATCACATGAACAACCCAATTTTTTAAGTTGCTCCAATATTATTCCACCATGTTTATGCGTCCAATCCCAGGCATGCTCTAAAAATTCTTTACGTGTAAGATCGTTTTTGTCTATTCCTTGTTCTTTTAATTTGGCAACAACCTTTGCTTCAGTGGCAATGGAAGCATGGTCAGTCCCAGGAACCCAGCATGCGTTTTTTCCCTGCAAACGAGCATGACGTATTAATACGTCTTGGATAGTATTATTGAGCATGTGCCCCATGTGTAATACTCCCGTTACATTCGGCGGAGGAATTACAATAGTATAAGGCTCTCTTTCATCTGGTTCTGAATGAAAATAATTGTGTTTCATCCAGTAGTCGTACCACTTACTTTCAATCTGGCTTGCATCATATTTTGATGGAATCTTCATACTTTGGAATAGTTTTTGAAAACAGTTTGCAAAGTTACAATTATATGCAATATGGTAAAATTTTGCTCGTTATAATTTTGTAACTCAAAATTATTATCTTTACAACATTAAAATTTATTATAAAAATGAAAAAATTTGCACTTATTTTATTTATGGGATTATTAGCTTTTTCAGGGAATTCGCAAGAAAAAGTTGATGATAAAAAGGTTGATGATAACACTCCAATCTTCAAATTTGAATCTGAGGTTGTTAATTATGGTGATATTGCCAGAAATTCTGACGGGGTTAAAGTTTTAAAATTCACTAACGTTGGTAAATCTCCAATAATCATTGCAAACGTTAAGGGAAGTTGCGGATGTACAGTCCCAACAAGTCCAAAAGGGCCAATAATGCCTGGTGACGAAGGAGAAATTCAAATTAAATATGCAACAAACCGAATAGGTCCTTTTTCTAAAACAGTAACAATAACTTCAAATGCTGTAAGATCTAACATAGTGATTCCTGTAAAAGGCAAAGTTCTAAACGATGAAGATAGCCAACTCTTATTAAAAAAATTGAAGACGGTAGTTTCAGATCAATAAAAACAAAAGAGCCTTTTAAAAGGCTCTTTTGTTTTATATAACATTTTCTAATCTAAATGAATATGTTAAAACTTTGCCACCTCTATCTATTAGTAAATTAATACGTTTACCTGGTTTTGTTGAAAAAATATTAATGATCTCTCCCAAATTGTAATTATAAGCAGGCCTTCCATTTAATTGTAAAATAATATCATTTTTAAGTAGTCCTGCCTTATAAGCGGGAGAACCTTTTCTAATTTGAATAACTTGAAAGGATTGTTTAAATGCATAAACGTACCTGTATACTAATTCAATTGTCGTTGCTTCAGATGGAATTGGTATCGCTACTGATTTAGGTTTGACCTTTTCTCTGATGAGCATATTTCCACTATAAACGATCTCAATTCCGCTCATATTATATAAAAATGGATCTTTATAAAATTTTGATCTTTTTACAAAGGTTATTTTTTTATGAGGATAATCAATAACAATTCTAAACCTCTTTAATATTTCAGAGGCCAAACTACCATTTCGCTCCTTAAAATTATATGCTTTTTCAACTGAACTGAAATCAGGATAAGCCACGTTGGCATCATAAAAGAAATATTCACCTATTTTTATTTTATCAATTTTACCCCGTTTACCATAAATACTCCCACTCAATCCTTTGCCTAAATAATCATCAAAGTTTTTTTCCGGAATGGTAATTTTATCATTTGATTTATCAAATAACCATAGAGCATCACCTCCACCTGAATCGATCAATAACTTAACTTCAAATTGTTCATCATTTTTAGATTGAATAGCAATATTTATATATGGTTTCTCCCTATAAAACTCTAAGTCAAAAGCTTGACACTTTTTACATCTTTTATAAATATAACTTTCGGGTTTATAAAATTTTATTCTTTTAGTGGAATAATTTATATCAACTACAAAATCTCGAAAGAGATCGCCACCAATTATTCCATTAATATTTATTCCCATATGAGACGACAACTCAAATTCTTTCCCTGGAATAAGGTATATCATATGGTTACCATTGACAACTTTTCCAATTTTAAAGTAGTTATTAGAAGATCTTATAGCATCAATATAACCACCTTCTCCTAAGCCTCTCAGGCGTACTTTTTCTGTATTCCTAAGTTTTAAAGAGTCTTCAACACTTAGATTAAACATAATTGAATTTGCAACTCCTGTATCTACTAAGAAATTTAATTCATTGCCATTTACTTCAATGGGGAGTATTATTAAATTATTAATTAATTTAAATGACAAAGTATGGCTTTTTTCATCTTGATACAATCTGAATTTATCTTGAGCAAAAATGCTAGTAATCACAAATAAAAAACTAAGAAGAATTAATACTTTATTTTTATATGGCATACATTAAAATTACTTTCCTTTAAATTTATGAAAACTTTAAAGGCGATTAAAATATTTGGCAAAATTTTAACTATTTAAATTCTACCCAAAGCTTGATATTTTTCGAATTAATTTTTGCAATTTTGTCTTAAAATATAAACAGATGCCAACCATATCAAATAAGGGAATGAAAATGCCTGAATCTCCAATTCGTAAATTGGTCCCTTATGCCGAAGATGCAAAAAAAAGAGGAGTAAAAGTATTTCATCTAAATATCGGTCAGCCGGATATTAAAACACCTCAAGTTGCACTCAATGCAGTTAAGAACAACAATTTAGAAGTCCTTGAATATGCACGTTCTGAAGGTTCAGAAACTTATAGAGAAAAACTTACTAGGTATTATAAAAAGAATATTATTCATGTTACTGCACAAGACATCATTGTTACGACTGGCGGAAGTGAAGCATTGTTTTTTACCTTTGGCAGCATCATGGATCCAGATGATGAAGTAATAATACCCGAACCTTTTTATGCAAATTACAATGGTTTTTCTACGGCATCCGGGGTTAAAGTTGTCCCAGTCATTTCTAAAATAGAAAATAATTTTGCCTTACCTCCCATTGAAGAATTTGAAAAGTTAATAACACCGAAAACAAAAGCAATTCTTATTTGCAATCCGAGCAACCCAACAGGGTATTTATATTCAAAAGAAGAAATTAAAAAATTAGCAGCCATTGTAAAAAAACACGATCTATTTTTAATTGCTGACGAGGTATATAGGGAGTTCGTTTATGATGGTCTTACACATTATTCTGTAATGCAAGAGTCAGGAATAGAACAAAATGCTATTTTAATCGATTCAGTTTCCAAGCGTTATAGTATGTGTGGAGCAAGAATAGGCTGCATAGTCTCTAAAAATAAAGAAGTCATTGCTACAGCTTTAAAGTTTGCTCAGGCAAGGTTAAGTTCACCGACTTATGCGCTTATAGCCAGTGAAGCTGCTCTTGATACACCACAAAATTATTTTGATGACGTTATTGTTGAGTATGTTGATAGGCGAAATACAATTATTGCGGAGCTTCAAAAAATTGATGGTGTAAAAGTGGCGAAACCTAAAGGTGCTTTTTATTGTATCGCTGAACTGCCTGTTAAAGACGCTGATCATTTTGCACAATGGTTATTAGAAGACTTCAATTTAAATAATGAAACTGTTATGGTTGCACCGGCTGCCGGATTCTATTCTACCAAAGGTTTAGGTTTGAATCAGGTAAGGATAGCTTATGTACTAAAAAAAGAAGATTTAATAAGATCTGTCAACATCTTAAAATTAGCTCTTAAAGTTTATAACACTTAATGGATATACAACAGAACATATCCTTAAAATCATATAATACTTTTGGTATTGATGTAAAGGCCCGGCGATTTGTTGATATTACTTCATTAAATGAACTAAAGAAAGTCATTCGTTCCGAAAAATATTTTTTTATCATTAGTGGGGGTAGTAATTTATTACTCACCAAAGACATTGATAAATTAGTAATACATCTTAACACAAAAGGTATAGAAGTATTTCAAGAAAACAGCAATGATATTTTCATAAAAGTACAAGCTGGAGAAAATTGGCATGAATTTGTATTATGGTGTATTGATCATAACTATGGAGGTGTTGAAAATTTATCTTTAATTCCAGGTAATGTAGGTACAGCCCCTATTCAGAATATTGGAGCCTATGGCGTTGAACTAAAAGATAGTATGCACAATTTAGAAGCCTTAGAAATTGACACTCTCAATACTAAGACATTTACTAATAAAAATTGTGAATTCGGATATAGAAATTCCGTTTTTAAAAATGAATTAAAAGGGAAATATATAATCACAAGCGTTACTTTTAAACTTACTAAGAATATTCATAAACTTAATAGTTCGTATGGGGCAATTCGATCAGAATTAGATAAAGGCAATATAATAAATCCAACTATAAAAGACATCTCTAAGGCTGTAATTGCCATCCGTCAAAGTAAATTACCAGATCCTAAAGAGATTGGAAATAGTGGTAGTTTTTTTAAAAATCCTATTATATCAACTACTGATTTTAAAAACTTACAAAAAACATACCCAGACGCCCCTCATTATGTTGTTTCTAAAAATGATATTAAAGTTCCGGCAGGTTGGCTCGTCGAACAATGTGGATTTAAAGGTAAAAGATTTGGTGATGCAGGTGTTCATAAAAAACAAGCCCTGGTTTTAGTAAATTATAACAATGCTACTGGCAGGGAAATATTTGAACTGTCAAAAAAAATTCAAAAAACAGTTTTAGAGAAATTTGAAATACAGCTTGAAGCAGAAGTGAATATTATATAATACAAAATCGCCTAAAATTACTTCAAGGCGATTTTTAATTTGATACTGTTTTTCTTAATTTTTGTCAAATAATACTTTATGAATAAGTCCCGCTACAATAGCACCAGCTATCGGCGCAATCCAAAACAACCAAGATTGTGTTAAATATTCACCTCCCGCAAATAGGGCTTGACTCATTGAACGTGCCGGGTTAACCGAAGTATTCGTAATTGGAATACTAATTAAATGTATTAAAGTTAATCCCAAACCTATTGCTATAGGTGCAAAACCTTTGGGAGCTCTTTCATTTGTGCTTCCTAAAATGATCAGCAAAAAGAACATGGTCAATAAAAATTCTGCCAGAAATGCAGATGTCAAAGAGTAACCTCCGGGTGATAAATCTCCATAACCGTTAGCTGCAAAACCACCAATACCAGTAAAATCACTTTTACCAGAAATAATAAGATAAAGTGAAATCGCGGCTAAAATAGCACCTATTAATTGAGAAACAATGTATGGTAGCAGTTCTTTTGTAGAAAACTTACCTCCTGCCCATAGACCTAATGAAACCGCTGGGTTAAAATGCCCTCCGGAAATATGACCTACGGCAAACGCCATTGTCAATACTGTTAAACCAAATGCCAGGGCAACACCCACAAAACCAATACCCAAGTCAGGATATCCAGCTGCGAAAATTGCACTTCCACAACCGCCAAATACTAACCAAAAAGTGCCGAATAATTCAGCAAAATATTTTTTCATAATATAAAAGATTAAATTAATTGATTATTAGTTTGACACTCATAAATAAATAAAGTCACATCTAATCCAACGATATGATAAACCATATGTTTATTTAGAATACAACTTTTGTGTATCTTTGCACAAATAAAAATTTTATGAAACTTTTTTTACTTACTATAGGTTTATTGGCATTAGCTTTTGCCGGGATTGCTATAAAAATTTGGGCAAAAAAAGATGGAAAATTCGCTGGTACCTGTGCAAGTCAAAATCCTGCGCTTAATAAAGAAGGTGCATCATGTGGGTACTGTGGTAAACCGGCTGATCAGTTTGATACCTGCGAAAAACCTCAGCATAAATAAATCTTTTCATAGCGAATGCTATTTACTTTACTATTCTTTATTTTCATAGTTTCAGTAACAATTCAATCCATATATTATCTTTTTCTATTTGGAAAATTTTCCTTTTCTAAACAAAAAACAATAGCGGTAAAGAATATGCCGGTTTCCGTCATTATATGTGCCAGAAATGAAGCCGATAATCTGCAGAACAATCTTGAATCGATCCTTTCTCAAAATCATTCAAATTTTGAAGTTATTGTGGTTAATGATGCTTCCACTGATGAATCGTTAGCAATACTAAGATCATTTGAAAAACAATATCGAAATTTAAAAATTGTTGATATCAAAGTCACTTCAAAATATGCCGGTAATAAAAAAAATGGCGTTACAAAAGGTGTTGAAACTGCCTCTTATAATAACCTTCTTTTTACCGATGCTGATTGTGTGCCTATATCATCTAACTGGATAAATGAAATAGCTTCACATTTTTCTAACGATAAAATTATTGTGTTAGGTTATGGAGCTTATGAAAAAATTAAAGGCTCATTTTTAAATAAAAT
>RCNF010000600.1_pt1 | contig 18562 bp, 16 predicted proteins | sample 2041311 | NCBI WGS metagenome assembly RCNF01 (sample SAMN09708228, study PRJNA481090) | Marine sediment metagenome, whole genome shotgun sequencing project. | biome: marine sediment; feature: ocean; material: sediment; isolation source: Sewage treatment plant 2 marine sediment (STP2) ... | reverse complement strand
GGTGACAGGCGATAGGGAACCATGAAAACTGATAACTTCTACGGCAGTGATAAGGGTTACCGGGAATTCATCCGTCCGGTCAGCGAAAGCTACCTGCAGGGACGTCCAATTTTCTACCGCGCTTGGAAACGCCTTTTTGATCTGGTCGCCTCCATTTTTGGTCTTCTACTGATACTCCCGCTGTTGCCTTTCATCGTGCTGCTCATCAAACTGGAAACTCCTGGACCCATTTTCTTCAAGCAATTGCGAGTGGGGTATCGGGGCCGCATGTTTCCCTGTTACAAATTCCGATCCATGACCGTTGATGCCGAGGATCAGAAGCAGCAGATGCAGCACCTGAACGAGGCCACCGGGGCCGCCTTCAAAATCAAGGACGATCCGCGGATCACCGGCGTGGGTCGATTTCTCCGACGCAGTAGTCTGGACGAATTTCCTCAACTGTTCAATGTTCTATTGGGGGAGATGAGCATTGTGGGACCTCGGCCACAGATACCCTCGGAAGTCGAGGATTACACCCCGGAACATGCCCGCCGACTGCTGGTGCCCCCCGGCCTGACCTGTCTTTGGCAGGTTTCCGGGCGGAGCCACCTTGATTTTCTGGAGTGGATGGAACTGGATCAGGAATACGTGCGGCAGGCGGGGTTCCGCATGGATTTTCATGTACTGACCCGCACCTTGCCCGCTGTCATTGAAAGAAAGGGCGCCTATTGAGTGTCGTGGGTATCGGTATGGATCTGGTGTCGGTGGGGCGCATCGCGGAGATCATCGACCGCCACGGGGAACGCTTCCTGGAACGGTGCTTCCGGCAGTTTCCAAACCCGGAGGCATCCGATCCCGATCAGACAGTCTGCGTGGCTTCCCGCTGGGCGGCCAAGGAAGCCTTCCTGAAAGCTTTGGGCATCGACGTAAGGTCAATTCCCTATCGCGATATCGAAGTGGAGGATTCCGGCCCGGGCCCGGAAAAACTGGTTCTTCATGGGAGGGCCCTGGCCGCTCTGGAGACTGTCGGTGGCCATCGACCTCACCTGTCCATTAGCCATGCAGGGGCATTTGTTCTGGCGGCGGTGCTCATCGAGACTTGATTTCCCCTTGAATCGTTGGTTTCATATAAAAATCCCCATCTGAAGCCAGTAGCCACTTGGCCAAAGGCCTTGGCCGCTGGAGTGGTGTGTGTTAAATTTTGGCTAGGAATGCGGGCCACCCAGGCCTTGCGAAATTTTGTATTGCCTAGTGTCCCCAGGCCCGAGGTGTCCCACCTGATCATGGAACTGAATTTCCTTTTGATCGATGTTTTCACGGACCGTCCTTTCGGCGGCAGCCGCCTTTATCTGTTCCCGGAGGGGAGCGGGGTTCCGCCCAAGATGATGCAGAACTTGGCCATGGAACTGGGTGCTGGGGAGACCGCCTTCATCCTGCCCTCGTCCGATGACGATTCCGGCCGCTCCTGCCTGAGGGTTTTTACGCCGGCCGCGGAAATTCCCTTTGGCGGACATTCCGTTCTGGGGGCCACCTTCGCGCTGGATCACCTGGGGCGCCGGTCGGTCGGCGAGCATCCGGACCCATTCACCTGGGAACTCGAAGCCGGTCAATACGAAGTGGTGACCAGCCAAGAGAACGGCAACCTGATCTACAGTCTCAAGCAGGATCCTCCCGTTTTCATGGGCCAGTATTTCCACCGGGGGAAAGTGGCCCGGACCCTGGGTCTGCCCGAGGACGACATCGCCATCACGGGTCTGCCCTGTGAAGTCATCTCGACCGGGCTTCCCATTCATATTGTTCCCCTGGCCTCACTGGAGGCCATGGGCCGGATCATCCTGCGTCACCGTGACGCCGACGCTATCGCCCGGGACCTGGGGTTCGGCGATTTGTTCGTTTTCACTTGTGAAACGGTCGCTGACTTCGCGTCGGTCCACTGTCGTATGTTCGCTCCCCATTTCGGCATCCCCGAGGATGCCGCCAGCGGAGCGGCCACCGGGGCCCTGGTGGCCTACCTTGTCAAGCACCGCCTGGTCAAATACAGTTCCCGGGTGCGAATCATCTGCGAGCAGGGGCTTGAGATGGGACGCCCCAGCCGTCTCATCGCCGAAGCCGGGATTTCCGCCGGACAGGCTACCGACATCCAGGTCGGCGGCCAATGTGTCCTGGTCGGATCCGGTAGCATCAACATTTCCTGAGCCCGCATCCATTACCTGGGGGCCGAGCCGAAAGTGAGGATGGGTCCATGAACGTCCCAGCCGGACTGTCAACCGATATGTGCGATATGGTAATTCAGACATTGCGGCAGGTTGTCGGACGCGAATTGCCCGATGCCAAGGTCATGGACCTCGATGAGAAGGACCAGTTTCCCGAAGACGTCATCAAAAAGCTCCTGTCCCCGGATGTAGGGCTACACCTGATCTTCCTGCCCGAGGAAAACGGTGGCCTGGGTGGCGGGGCGCGGGATATCTGCCGTGTCAGCGAAGAGATGGCTTCCAGGGATCTAGGCGTGGCCACCGCTTTTTTGGCCATCTGCCTGGGCACCGATCCCATCCTCGTGGGCGGGACACCCGAACAGAAGAGTAAGTGGCTCACCCGGATCGCGACCGAGGGACTGATCGTGGCCTACGGCGTGACCGAACCCGAAGCCGGTAGCAATGTGGCTGCCCTGAAAACCACCGCGGACCGCATTCTGGATACCGGCGGTAAGACCACCGGCTACCGGTTGAACGGCACCAAACAGTTCATTACCAACGGCGGTGTGGCGCAGATCTATACCATCCTGGCCAAGACTCCGGACGGCCCCAGCTTTTTCGTGGTGGAACGAGGCACTCCGGGATTGGCCGTGGGCAAACACGAGGACAAGCACGGGATCCGGGCCTCCAACACCACCGGCGTCCTGCTGGAGGACGTGGATGTTCCCGCTGACAACCTCATCGGTCTGACCGAGGGGCAGGGCCTCAAGCAGGCCAACGCCGTGTTCGGGTATACCCGCCTGATGGTGGGCGCTTTCGGGCTGGGTGGCGGACAGGGGCCGCTGGACCGGGCCCTGGCCTACGCCAAAACCCGGGAACAGTTCGGGGCGCCCCTGGTGGAAAAACAAGGTTACCTGCTGAAACTCATCGTGGAACACTGGATCGATCTGGCCGCCGGCCGGGCCCACATGGAGCAGGTGGCCCTGCAGATTGACTCCGGCGGCAAGGACATGGGCACCGAGGGTTCCATCGCCAAGTACTGGGGGACCGAAGCCGGCAACCGGGCGGCCGACGCCTCCATCCAGGCTCTGGGTGGATATGGGTACGCCCGGGAATATGTGGTCGAGAAGATGCGTCGCGACGTCCGGATCACGTCCATCTACGAAGGCACCAGCGAAATCCAGCAGAGCATTATCGCCATGTACCGCTGGAAGGAAACCGTGCGCTCGAAGGGTGAGTTCTACCGGGACCTCGCCTCGGATATGGACTCATTGCAGGAATCGGATTCTGAAGTGGGGGCGGCCATGGTGGCCGCGGCGGTCCGGGGCCTCAACGAGACCATTCTGCACATGCACCAGGCCAAGTTGACCAGAAACCAGATCGTCATGTTCACCTTCGCCGACATGATGACCGTGTGCGAAGTAGCCGCCGCTTTTTCTCGTAAGGCCGCCCGGCTGAAGGACGAGGGCCACGCCCAGGCCGAGGTCTTTGCAGCCATGAGCCGGGTGTTCGCCCGTAAGGCCGTGCGGATGGTTTCGGTCGGCGCCGATCTCTGCTCCGGAGGCTGGACCAGTGCCGCCAATACTGAAGAAATGGCCACCGCCAGCGTTTTCCTCGATGGGGTCAAGGCCCGATTTACCCTGGAATTGACCGCGGGCTTGTGGCCGGACATGGAAACCGTTGGCGAATACCTGAAGACCTTGGATTGATAAACGGGATTGCTGCATGAATCTGGACGAGAAAATTGATACTTTTTCCCAGCGGTTGGCCAATGCTCCGCACTCGCGGGTGTTTGCCCCCCTGGCTGACCTGTTGCGCCAGGCCGGCCGTTTGGAGGATGCCCTGGAACTTCTGGATGACGGATTGGTTCGGCACCCCGAATATTTGTCCGCCCTGGTAATCAAGGGGCAAACGCTGCTCGATGCCGGCCGGCCGGACCAGGCGCGGGACGTCCTGGTTCGCGTCATGGCACTGGACAGCGAAAATATCCTCGTCCTGGGCCTGTTGACCGATGACGCCCAAAATCGCCGGGCCTGGAACGAATTGATTCCACTGCTTGAAAAACTGACGATCCTGGATCCTGACCACGACCGGTGGCCGGGCGCCCTGGCCGAAGCCAGGGAGTTCGCCCAAAGGGAAGTCCCCACCGCCCTGGAGCCGTCCGAGCCGGTGGACACGGACTTTTCCACCTTGACCCTGGTGGACATTTACCTTGCCCAAGGATATCGGGCCAAGGCCCTGGAGGCTCTCAGCCAGATGGCGGCTAGGGAGCCTGGTCGCGAGGATATCCTCAGACGGATTGCCGAGATCGAGAGCCAGGGACCGTCCATTCCTCCCGGATCGGCCCCGCCGACGATACCTCCTGGGGTCCCGCCTGCTTCGCCGGAAGATCCCGGGAACAGGTACACTTCCTGGCGGAAAAACGAAAAAAAGCAGTTCGAAGATTGGATCACTCGCCTCCGCCAGGAAGGCGGACCTTCTTCATGACACCGCGCGTGGTTGTGATCGGGGGCCCCAACCTCGGTCGCCTCGGTCGGCGTGAGCCGGAGATCTACGGCCAGACGACCTGGCCGGAGTTGGAATCCCTGTGCCTGGGCTGGGCCCGGGACTGTGGGCTCGATCTGGATTTTCTCCAATCCGATATCGAAGGGGAGCTGGTCGGCATGATCGGCGAAGCCGGCGATTCGGCCGACGGGATCATCCTCAACGCGGCGGCCTACACCCACACTTCGGTGGCCATTCGGGACGCGGTGGCCGCGGTTGACATCCCGATAGTGGAAATCCACCTGACCAATCCCGACGCCAGGGAGTCTTTTCGGCGCAACAACCTGCTGGCCGACGTGGTGACGGCCGGTATTCGCGGATTCGGGGTCGAGGGTTATCGCCTGGCCCTGCTGGGCATCCGGTCCCTGGTCACCGGCGGGCCGAAGGGCTAACATTCATTGCCATAATAGCAATGTCGTGTTATCAATTACCGGATTTTTACAGACTGCCTGAATCGCCCCTGGGAAAGAGAGATTGGATTTGGCCGATACAAGTGATTTCCGTACGGGATTCGCCATGAAACACAGGAACGGCTTGTGGACCATCGTGGAATTCCAGCATGTCAAGCCGGGCAAGGGCCCTGCCTTTGTTCGCACCAAGTTGAAAAACGTGGAAAACGGCAAGGTGGTCGAGCACACTTTCCGTGCCGGGGAAAAAGTGGAGGAGGTCCGGCTGGAGCGCCGGGAGTTCCAATATTTGTATCCGGATGGTGAATTTTATGTTTTCATGAACACGGAAAACTATGAGCAGATCCAGCTGCACCAGGATACCTTGGGGGACGTGCCCCAGTATATCAAGGAAAGCGATATGTGCAGCGTGCTGCTGCTTGAGGGCCAACCCCTGACGGTCGAGGCCCCGCTGACGGTCGAATTGAAAGTAACCCAGACGGATCCCGGTCTGCGCGGAGACACCGCCCAGGGCGGATCCAAGCCGGCGACCATGGAAACTGGTCTCGTGGTACAGGTTCCCCTCTTCATCGACGAAGAGGAAGTCCTGAAAATTGATTCCCGCACCGGGAAGTATCTGGGAAGGGTTTAACATGGATACAGCCCCACGCACCGGAGGACCTGAAATGGATATCGAAAAGGTTCGCGAACTCGTCAAGCTGGTCGAAGACAGCGGCATCGAGGAGTTGGAGGTCAGTCATGAGGACACGACCATCCGCATTCAGAAATCCGCACCGATGACTTTTGCCAGCGCGTCGGTAGCTCCAGCGATGCAGATGCCTTCTCCCCAGGGCCCTGCGCCCAGTGGCGTGGCTCAGGCACCTGGAGAGGCTCCCACCGCGTCTGCGGATCCGACCCGCGCCAAGTGGAAAGATGTGCGTTCTCCCATCGTGGGTACCTTTTATCGGGCACCCTCGCCTAGTGACCCCTCGTTTGTCGATGTGGGGGACCGGGTGGCCGTCGGTCAGACCATGTGCATCATCGAGGCCATGAAGGTGATGAACGAGATAGAAGCTGAGTTCGCCGGCACCATCAAGGAAGTGTTCGTGGAGAATGGCAGCCCGGTCGAGGCCGAAGGTGTCCTGTTCTTGGTGGATCCCGACTGACATCCTGGGTTCCGCACCCAGTGTACCCTCGAGCCTGCCTTGGTTCTTCCAGCCCGGAATCGGCGTAAATCGCTGACTCCGGGCTTTTTGGGTCCCTGCGGGCCGAAAACCCACCCTTTCGGACCATATCAATGTGAATATCCCGTTTAAGAAAGGCTGCATTTGGCCGATGACCAGGGAAGGAGTAGCGGCTTCGCCGAGAAGTTTCAGTCAGTCTCTGGGGCGACCCCCCAAACGGGAGAATTCTCTACATGGATATCAAGAAGATCCTCAAGGAAATGATCGCTCGGGGCGCGAGTGACCTTCACCTTAAAGTGGCGGTCCCGCCGGCGTTCAGGATCAACGGCATGCTGGTTTTTGCCGATTACGATGCCCCGACGGTTCAGGACATGGCGGCCGTGGCCCAGCAGATCCTGTCTCCGAGCCAGCGCGAGGTCTTCGAATCCACTCGAGAAATCGATTTCGCCTTTGGCATACCGGGGATAGCCCGCTTCCGGGCCAACTTCTATGTGCAGCGTGGCAGCGTGGCCATGGTGTTCCGCCATGTGCCCGTGGAGATCAAGACCATCGACGAGCTTGGTTTGCCCCAGGTGGTAAAGGAACTGGCGGTCAAGCCCCGTGGTTTGGTGCTGGTCACCGGCACAGTCGGCAGTGGCAAGTCGACCACCCTGGCATCCATCGTGGACATCATCAACTGCGAATGTTCCCGGCACGTGATCACCATCGAGGATCCCATCGAATTTTTGCACCGGGACCAGAGGAGCATCGTCAGCCAGCGAGAAATCGGCAGTGATACGGGAAGTTACGCTGAAGCCTTGAAGCATGTTCTCAGGCAGGATCCCGACGTCATTCTCATCGGTGAGATTCGTGACGCCGAGTCGATGAAGATCGCCCTGACCGCCGCGGACACGGGCCACCTGGTGCTGAGCACCATGCATACCATCGATGCGACGCAAACCATCAGCCGTATCATCTCTTTCTTCCCGCCCCATCAGCACCAGGAGATCCGCTACCTGCTGGCCTCGACCATGCAGGCGGTCATCTCCCAGCGCCTGGTGGCCGATGCGGATGGGTTGACCCGGTATCCCGCCTGCGAGATCATGATCGCCACCGGCACCATCCGCGATTACATCCGTGAGCCGGAAAAAACGGTGATGATCCGCCAGGCCATCCAGGAAGGGTTTATCCAGTACCAGATGCAGACCTTCGATCAGTCGCTGATGCAGCTGTACAAGGAAAAGAAGATCACCCTGGATGCCGCCACCAAGACCAGCAGCAATCCCCACGAATTCATGCTTCGGGTCAAGGGGATCCAGGCCAGCAGCGACAACACCTGGGACCGTTTCGAGGAGTCGGAGAAGGAACCCGAGAAGGAAGTCCAGACCATTTGAGGGTTTTTCAAGCTCCAGATCGGGAAAATGGCCTCTGAGGGGGCCATTTTCTCTTGCCATCAAGTGCCCTGAACCCCAAAATACAGAATTCGACCAAGGAAAATTGCCCCGGGGCGGTATTCAGCCGACCCAGGGTGAGGTTTTGTGTGCCTTTCTGACAGGAAGTCCTCCATGTTCAAGAAAATCCTGGTCGCCAATCGTGGCGAAATAGCCCTGCGCATCATGAGGGCCTGCCGCGAGCTGGGTATCCAGAGCGTGGCCATTCATTCGGCCGCCGACACCGAATCCCTTCACGTCAAGTACGCGGACGAATCGGTCTGCGTGGGGAAGACTTCCAGCGCTGAGAGTTATCTGCGGATCCCGAACATCATTGCCGCGGCCGAGATCACCGGTGCGGAAGCCATCCATCCCGGCTACGGCTTCCTGGCTGAAAACGCTGAGTTCGCCGAGATCTGTCAAGACAACAACTTTGTTTGGATCGGCCCTCAAGCCGAGGTCATCCGGCAGATGGGCGACAAAGCTACTGCCCGGACCATGGCCGATAAAGCCAAGGTTCCCACCGTGCCCGGAACCGGTTTGGTGGATGATGTGGAGGATGCGGTCATAGCCGCGGTCAAGTTCGGGTATCCCGTCATCATCAAGGCCACCGCCGGCGGTGGCGGCAAGGGTATGCGAGTGGCCTGGGATGAGGAAGAACTGCGCAAAAACTACGTTGCCGCCCGGACCGAAGCCGGCGCGGCTTTCGCCAACGACGCGGTCTACCTGGAGAAGTACCTGGTCAATCCCCGACACGTGGAAGTCCAGTTGATGGGGGATGAACACGGCACCGTCATTCATTTCGGCGAACGGGATTGTTCGGTTCAACGCCGGCATCAGAAATTAATCGAAGAAGCGCCTTCGCCCGCCGTGACCCCGAAACTGCGAGCCAAAATGGGTGAGGCCGCCGTCCGCCTGGCCAAGCGGGTAGGTTACCGCAGCGCCGGGACGGTGGAATTCCTTCTCGACGAGGACGAATCCTTCTACTTCATGGAGATGAATACCAGGATCCAGGTGGAACATCCGGTTACCGAAATGGTCACCGGTTTTGATCTCATGAAGTGGATGATCAAGGTGGCCGCCGGTGAAAAATTCGATTTCACCCAGGACGACGTGAAGGTCACCGGACATTCCATCGAGTGCCGGATCAACGCCGAAAATCCGGAGCGGGATTTCATGCCCTGCCCCGGACGCGTATTTTACTACCACGCTCCCGGAGGACCCGGGATACGGGTCGATACCCATATCTATTCCGACTATCTGGTGCCTCCCTACTACGACTCTCTCTTGGCCAAGATTATCGTTCACGGCAAGGATCGTGATGAAGCTGTCGCACGGATGCGGCGGGCCCTGGCGGAATGCGTTTTCGAAGGATTGCCCACCAGCACGCCGTTTCACCTCGAGGTGTTGAACAACCAGGTATTCCTGGATGGAAAGGCCACGACAAGCTTCCTCGAGACGGAATTGACCCATCTGCAGGAGGGTTTGCGTGTCAGGGCGAAATCAGAAGAAGGCTAAAAAGGAAACTGGGCGTCCCTGGTACGAAGCGGCCTGGCTGACCGGCCTGCTGCTGGTGGCGGTAGCCGCGTATGCCGGTCTGGCCCTTTCCGGGGATCCGGGCGCCTGGTGGGGAATACTCAAGGGAGAGAGCGCCGGGGATTATCTGGCCTTTCCCAATCCGGGCGGGCCCGTCGGGTCGGTCCTCAATGTGATCCTGCATCTGGTTTTCGGCAGCCTGTGGTGCTGGACGATTCCCTTCATTGTGGCGGCCGCCGGGATCGGTTTCCTGGTCGGCGGTCAACACAAACTCCGCCCGTGGGTTTTACGAGCTATTCCCTTCTGGCTAATTACCTCGGCCTGGCTGGCGCAACCCGGCGGTCCCTTCGACCCGGAAACCGGTGCCCGTTTGGGTGGGGTGGCCGGTGTCTTCCTGGCCCGTGCTTTCCATGCCCCGTTCGGCCTCTGGGGGGGGCGCATCTTTCTCACCTTTTTCCTGCTGGTAGCCGGGATCCTGATCTTCAAACCATGGCTGGGTGGCCTGGGTGGCCTTTTTTCAGGAGTGGGACGCTGGCTGGGAGCCTTTTTCCAAGGCCTGGGGGACGTGGTGAGCTGGCCTGTGGCCGCCGTCGCCGGTCTGGGCCGCTGGTTGGCCGGAGTCTTCACCGCGCCGTTCAAGCGCGACCAGGATGAGGACGAGGCCTCCTTCGAAGTTGCCGATGCCGACGAGGAGTATTGGGATGAGGCGCCCCCGGAATCCGGGTCTCGGGACCGGAGGGTGCACCAGGAGCCCGAGCCCGAATCGGAGCCCGAGAGTTTCGAACCGGAAGAAATTCCTGAAGAAAGAATCTTGCCCGGCGCAGCCGGAGATTTTGTCGGGGATGGTTCCGTGCCCCCTGGGGGAAAACCCAAACGCAAGCGTCTGAAAAAGGTCAAGAAAAATTCGGGTCCGGTGACGTTGCCGGGATTGGAACTTCTGACTCCCGCCGGTCCTGAAACCCAGCAGATATCCGACACGGAACTGGACCAGGCCGCCGATCTTCTGGAGGAGACTCTCCGTTCCTTTGGCGTCGAGGGCGAGGTCAAGGATGTCCGGCCGGGCCCCGTGGTGACCACTTTCGAATACCAACCCGGCCCCGGTATCAGGGTGAACCAGATCGTGCAGCGGAGTGATGACCTGGCCCTGGCCATGCGCGCTCGGTCCATCCGCATGGAAGCGCCCATTCCGGGCAAGGCCGCCGTCGGCATCGAAATCCCCAACCCCACCGCCCGCATGGTCCGCCTGCGTGAAGTCCTGGAATTGACCCGTCATCAGAAACGCGAACCTCTTTCGGTGGTGCTGGGCAAGGACGTGGTGGGGCGTCCGGTGAGCATCGATATCGCCTCGTTGCCGCACTTGCTGGTGGCCGGGTCCACCGGCAGCGGCAAGTCCGTCTGCCTGAACTCGATCATTTCCAACCTTATCCTGCGCAATGATCCATCACGCCTGCGCATGGTGCTGATCGATCCCAAGATGCTGGAGATGAATGTCTACAACGGCATTCCCCATCTGCTGCTGCCGGTGGTCACGGATCCACGGGAGTCGCTCAAGGCCCTTCAGTGGATGGTGGCTCAGATGGAGTTTCGTTACCGGCAGCTGGCCAAGTGTACGGTGCGAAATATCCAGCAATACAATGACAAAGTGGTCAAGGGTGAGGTCGTCGATTCGGACGGGGAAACCGTGACCGAACTGATGCCCTATTTCCTGACCATTGTCGACGAGCTTGCCGACCTCATGCTCCAGCTCGGCCACGACATCGAGGGTCCCATCACCCGGTTGGCTCAAAAAGCCCGGGCGGTGGGCATCCACCTCATACTTGCCACTCAGCGGCCCAGCGTCGACGTCTTGACCGGGGTCATCAAGGCCAACATTCCCTGCCGGATCGCCTTCCGGGTCATCCAGAAAAACGATTCGCGCACCGTGCTGGACATGAATGGAGCCGAACAGCTGCTCGGCCACGGGGACATGCTGTATCTGCAGCCGGGGCGGGCCCTGCCGGTCCGTGTCCACGGATCATTTATCGACGTGGACGAGTGCGAAGCCATCGCCGCGCACTGGCGACAGTTCGAAGGCTCCACGGATGAAATCAGTCTGCAGGAAAACCCCGCCGGCGGGGGCATGGTCACCGGGGAGGACGACCTGTACGAGGCCGCCCGCGAAGTGGTGGTCCTGCACCAGAGCGGCTCCACTTCCCTCCTGCAAAGAAGGTTGCGCATCGGTTACACCCGCGCCGGACGCCTGATGGACATGCTCGAGGAAGCCGGGATCGTCGGCCCCTTTACCGGCAGCAAGGCCCGTGACGTCCTGATCAAACCCGAAGACCTGCAACGCATGGAAGAGGGGCAGGCCTGATGAAACGGGTGTTCTGCGCCACCCTGGGGTGCGACAAGAATCTGGTGGATTCAGAGGCCCTGCTGGGGCGATTCCTGTCCCGGGGTATCCAACCGGTGGCCGATCCCGAAGAAGCCGACATCTGGGTCCTCAACAGTTGCGGCTTCATCGACGCCGCCCGCAGCGACAGCGAGGAAACGCTGCAGTCCCTGGTTGCAGGCAAGGCCGATCGCACTCTGGTGGTCTGCGGCTGCTGGTCCCAGGAACATGGTGACGACATTCAGAAACGTTTTCCGGAGGTGGATGTTGTCGCCGGTGTCGGCCAATTCGACCGGGTGGTGGCCGCTTGTCTGGGTGATGAGTCGGCGGCCACCGTGGCGGGAACAGACCAACCATCAGCCTTTCCGTTGGCCGGGCCTCCGATCGTCGATGATCCCATGGCCGTCAACTACACCGGCCTGGTGGGTCGTCCGCTTCTGACCCCGTCTCACGTGGCCTTCGTTAAGATTGGCGAGGGCTGCAACTGCAGCTGCACCTTCTGTCGGATTCCCCTGATCAGGGGCAAACAGCGCAGCCGCTCGGTGGAAGAGATCGTCATCGAGGTGCGGCAGATGGTGGCCCAGGGAGTGACGGAGATCCAGCTGGTTTCCCAGAACACCAGCGATTTTGGTCGTGATACCGGTCAGACCCTCGTGGAACTGGTCCATAACCTGAACCGTGTAGACGGTCTGCGCCGCATGCGGCTGCTTTATCTGTATGCCGGCATGGTTTCGGTCGATGACCTGCGACGTTTGCTGGAAATGGAAAAAGTTGCCCCCTATTTCGATATTCCCATCCAGCACGCCTCCCCACGGATCCTGAAAGCCATGCGTCGGCCCGGTGGATTCAAGGCTTCGGCCGATTTTTTCGGTGCCCTGCGCCGGGACAGGCCCGATCTGGTGCTGCGCTCCACGGCCTTGCTCGGTTTTCCGGGGGAAGAGGAGGAGGATGTCTCGCTGCTGGCCGATTTCCTGGCTGAAGTGGAATTCGACCATCTGGGCACCTATCGGTTTTCACCGGAAAAGGGGACGCCGTCGGCCAGCCTGCCGGACCGGGTTCCGGACGAGTTAATTCATGACCGCGAAGCTTTGATCATGGATCTGCAGTCGGAGATATCCCTGCGGCGGCAGAGCGCCAGATTGGGCCAGTCATTCAGCGCCGTGGTTGACGAGGTGATCGTTCCCGGATCCGAGAGTGCTGAACAGACCCAGGGGATCCTCGATTCCTTCCAGGACGGTGTCTGGGCCGATGTTTCGGAACGCGAAACCGCCGCCGGTGTATTGAGATCGGGTGTTTCGCTGGCGGTGTGCCGGAGTTATCATTTCGGCTACGATCTGGACGGGGTGATATTGATGCCCGCGGACCAGCTCCACCCAGGGCAATGGGTGCAAGCCGAGTTCCGGGCGGTCACGGGTTTTGATGTGTGGGCAACTCTTCGTTAACGGCGATTCCCGGACCGGGGATCGGGAAATGTTGGCGCCAAGAAAGGGATACCGAACCAATGGACAGGAAATCCGGTTCGACGACGATGATTCTAGTGTTGGCCACGGTTATGCTGGTCAGCGGTTTTGCTGTGGCCCACGCCGAAGAGGATGTGGCCGCCAAATCCGTGGCCCAATTGCCTGGTTTGGCGGAACCCGATACGGTCCGAACCAACCTCTGGCTTACTGAGGCTCTGATGGGAGAAATCGTTGCTCACGCCGCCAGTTTCATACCTGCGGCTCCTGGTGCCATTCTTCTGGTGGGGAAGACGGGGGACGGCAAGAATGAACTTTTCGGAACCGTTGCCACGGGACTTTTGCGCAAAAATGGTTACGAACTTTTTGTGGCCGCCGATGATTCCACCGAAATCGGCCCTTATGACTTTGTCTTCAACTACTCGGTCGTGGGTGTTGACCTGACCTATCCGGAAGTCGGCCGGACCCTGGGTATCTGGCAACGCTGGGTTGGACGGGAAGTTGCCGTGACGGCCTCGGTCGAAATTTCCGCCTCCCCTGGAGGACAACTCCTGTTCAAGGAAATCGTGGAGCGGAAGTTCAGCGACCGCGTAGACAGCGACGATTTCGACAGTGTTGAATCCGGTCTATATCCTTTCACCACCGCGGAGAAGGCGGGCAGTGGGTGGCAGAGCCGGATGGAAGAGATTTTGGTATTGGGCACTCTCGTCGGACTGATCGCCGTCTACTTTGCCAATACCGGTAACTGACCAGGTGCCCGGCAGCCGGCCGCCAGGGAGGAATTCGTGTTCAATATTTCAAAAGGACCGCGGGTGCTGTTGGTTGCCTGGTTAGGCGCCGGGGTTCTGACAGGTCTGGGAATGATGCTGGCCGGTTGTGGCGCCACCAATCCCCATCCGGTGGGCAGTTTTGAACGGGGTGTGTTTTTTGCTGAACAGGGCAAGGACCCCGAAGCCGTGGCCGCCCTGGAGTCCTACATTCGCAACAATCCTACCGACAGCCTGTCGGCCGAGGCCCAGTATCTCAAAGGTATGACTTACATGTCCATGGGGGAGTACCCTCTGGCCGGGGTGGAATTCCAGATCCTGCGCAAGGATTATCCGACCAGCCCTCTGGTCGAGGATGCCCTTTTCCAGGAGGGAGTTTCCTATCTGGAGCAGGTCGGCCGTATTCAACGCGATATTACCGGGGCCTACGAAGCCAGGCTGCACTTCTTGAAATTCAGCCAGGAGTATCCGGGCTCAGCGCGCATGCCCGAGGTAACGGCCTACATGGAGCAGATTTCGGATTTGATGGTCCAGAAAAGGCTTGAGCAGATCAAGATCTACAAGCAATTGCGACGTTATGAGGCCGTGGCCATCACCATGGATGATGTCCTGGTTGAAGAAGCGGGAAGTTCTCTCATCCCGGAAGTTCTCTGGGAACGGGCCCAGGCGGCAGAAAAACTGGACGATCCCGATTCAGCCGGACGCAGCTACGAACGGCTCATTTCCGAATTTCCGGACAGCCGGTACACCGGCCGGGCCGAAAAGGCCCTGCGAAAACTGGATGACAAGGAGGACGAAGGGGACAGCGAGTGATGATTCGGGCCGTTTTGGGGGGATCCTTTGATCCGGTACATCTTGGTCATCTGGCCATCGTGGATCACATGCTGGACAGCGAACTGGCCGACCTTCTGGTGATCGTTCCCGCCTGGCTTTCGCCTCACAAGTTCGAGAATTCCGCGGCCCCTGCCGATCGTCTGGCCATGGTGCGACTGGCTTTTGCCGGACATGATGCGACCTGGGTTGATGACCGTGAAATTGTCCGGGGCGGAGTGTCATTCACCGTGGAAACCCTGGAGGAAATGGCCTGCGAATTTCCCGAAGACCGGTTGAGACTGGTCATCGGAGTCGACAACCTGGCCGGGTTTTCGGGATGGCGCAGTCCGGAGCGGATCCAGGAGCTGGCGGACATCGTCGTCTATTCCCGAGATGATTTCGGTCCCACCCCCGAAGCGATCCGGTACGCGGGGCTCGATCCGGCCCGTGTCATTCCCGTGGCGGATTTCGACCATCCCGTGTCATCCACCACGGTACGTGCTATGCTGCGCCAGGGTATATTGCCTGAAGAACAGTTGCCCCGCGGGGTTGTGGAATATATCGACGCCCACCGACTCTACTCGTCGTGAAAGGCGTGGCCCATGTCCCTGATTCTGATTGATGGTTCCGCCCTCTTCTACCGAGCCCATTACGGATTCATCAAGCGTCCCTTGACCGCGCCCAACGGTGAAACCACCTCGGTGGCCTTCGGCTTCTTCAACTCCATTCTGCGGCTCATCGAGACTCATGCGCCCGAGCGGTTGGCCGTGGTGTTCGACGTCAAAGGAAAGAATTTCCGGCATGAGATGTACCCCAAATACAAGGCCAACCGCAAACCCATGCCCACCGAACTGGCCGAGCAGTTGCCCCGCCTCAAGGAATTGCTGTCGGCCTGGGGAATTGCGGTGCTGGAGAAGGCAGGGGTGGAGGCGGACGACGTCATGGGTACCGTGGCCCGGCAATCGGCGGACGTTTGTGATCAGGTCTGGCTGTATACCGGCGACAAGGATTTCATGCAGCTGCTGGATGGGCGCACGGGCATGCTCAAGCCTGGTAAAAAGAGTAGCGATCCAATCGAGTTCACCGACCAGGACATTCGCAAGGAATACAAGCTGGAACCCGCCTCCTTGATTGACGTTTTCGCCCTGGCCGGCGACGCGGCGGACAACATTCCCGGCGCCCCAGGGGTGGGGGACAAGACGGCGCGCAAGCTCATCCTGGAATTCGGCACCTTGGACAAACTCTACCAGGGCCTGGAAAAGAGCAAACTGACCCCCCGCCTGAAAAGGGTGCTGACCGAAAACCGGGACCAGGTGTTCCTTTCCCGGGATTTGTTCATCATCCGGCAGGACGTGGAACTGGACCTGGACTGGGATTCCATGACAACCGTACTGCCGACCGGTGCGGAGGTCCGCCAACTGCTTCAGACCTTGGGACTGAGGCGGGTTCTGGCCCAGATCGACAAGATGGCCGGAGCGGAGGTTGCCCCGGTCATCGCCGAGGAAGAGCCGGAAGCGCCCTCCCTTCCGACCACGAAAACCCAAGCCAAATCCGATGCTCCGGCCGAACCGGCCTGGAGGAAACTCCGCGCCGAACGCGGCTACCGGTTGCTGGACAGCGATGACAAGCTCGACGCCTGGCTGGAACGGAGGGATCCGGTGGCGCCGCTGGCGGTCGACACCGAGACCGATGGTCTGCGGTCGGACACCTGCCGGCTGGTCGGTATCAGTCTGGCGGGCTGGGATCGGTCCGGTGGTCTTCTGGAGCCGGCATATATCCCGGTCCTTTGGCGCGAAACCGATTCGAACGAAGGCCCCGGCGACACCCTTTTTCCGGTGGGAAAGGAAGTCAGCCGTCTGGCCTCGGTTCAGGACAAATTGAAGCCCGTCCTGGAGTCGGAATGTCTGAAAGTCGGCCAGAATCTGAAGTTCGATGAATGGGTTCTCGGCCGGCACGGACTGGATCTAAAGGGCGAACGCTTCGACACCATGCTGGCGTCCTACATCCTGGACCCCGGAAGGCGCAGCCATGGCCTGGACGACCTGGTAGCCGAATTCCTGGATCACCGGATGATGCCCTTCAGCGAACTATTTGCGGCCGGTGACCGGCTCAAGGATATCCTGTCGGTTGATAGGGATCGGCTCGGGCTGTACGCCGCAGAAGACGCCGATTTCACGCTGCGTCTGTACCAGGTCCTCGAGCCTCGGCTGGCTGACTCCGGTCTGGTCGATCTGTTCCGCAATCTTGAAATGCCGGTCTCCGGGGTGTTGCTGACCATGGAGCGTAACGGCATCATGATCGACCGTCCTTTCCTGGCGGAACTACGCGCCCGCTTTGAAAAGGAGATGGAGGGTCTCCAGAAAAAGATCATCGATCTGGCGGGTGAGGATTTTAATATCCAGAGTCCCAAACAGCTCGCGGTCATCCTTTTTGAAAAGCTGGGTCTCAAACCCATCAAGAAGACCGCCACCGGCTGGAGCACGGACGTCTCGGTCTTGACCGCCCTGGCGGCCGAACACGATTTGCCCGCCCTGATTCTGGAATACCGGCAGGTGGCCAAGCTTCAGAACACCTACGTGGAAACCTTGCCCCAGCTGGCCAACCCTCAGACGGGCCTCATCCACACCTCCTACAACCAGGCGGTCGCGGCCACGGGTCGCTTGTCGAGTTCCGATCCCAACCTGCAGAACATTCCCGTGCGCACGGAATTGGGTCGGCAGATCAGGCGGGCCTTTGTTCCCCGGGTGGACGGAAACGTCTTCCTTTCCGCCGACTATTCCCAGATCGAACTGCGGCTCCTGGCTCATCTGGCCGACGATCCGGGTCTGCTGTCGGTGTTTCAGGAGGGGGGCGACGTGCACCGTCGCACCGCCGCCCTGATCGCCGGGGTCGATGAAGCCCAGGTGACTTCCGAGATGCGCAGCCGGGCCAAGGCCATCAACTTCGGGGTCATCTACGGGATGGGGTCCCGAGCCCTGGCGCGGCAGATCAAGGTGAAGGTGAACGAAGCTACCGCGTTCATCGATACCTATTTCGCAACCTATCCCGGGGTGCGGGACTTTATCAATTCCACCAAGGAACAGGCCCATCGTGACGGTTGGGTGGAAACGCTCCTGGGCAGGAAAAGACTTTTACCGGACATCGATTCGTCCAACAACCGGATCCGCTCATTCCAGGAAAGGGTGGCGGTCAATACCCCCATCCAGGGAACGGCGGCCGATCTGATCAAGCTGGCCATGATTCGCATCCAAAAAGATCTGGAAAAGTCCCGGACCGGTGCTCTGCTTTTGCTCCAGGTGCATGACGAACTGGTCTTTGAAGTTCCTTCCGGTGGTTTGAAGAACCTCGAGCCGCTGGTGCGCGAGGGCATGGAAAGCGCTCTGGATCTCAAGGTTCCTCTGGTAGTGGACATGCATACGGGTGCCAACTGGGCGGAGGCCCACGGATGAGACGTTGGGTGGTTACCGGACCGGCCGGGGGAGGGAAATCCACTCTGTGCCGGCTTTTCGCCGAACGCGGCGCCGCCATTTTGGATGGCGACCGCCTGGGGCACGAAGTGCTCGGTCAGAAGGAAATCATTGCGAATATCGCCGCGGAATTTGGGCCCGGCGTGGTTTGCGAGGGAGCCATCGACCGGTCGGCACTCGGATCGGTAGTCTTTGCCGAGGCGTCCGCATTGAAACGGTTGAACCGTATCACTCATGGGCCCCTGGCGGTCCTGATGGGCCGCCGGTTGGCTGAACTGGAAAACGAAAGACAGCATCGCCTTGCGGTGCTGGAAGCGGCGGTGTATTTTCTTTTGCCTCCCGTGCCCGGAATCGAAAAGGTCATCACCGTCACGGCACCCGAGACGGTTCGCTTGGCCAGGTTGACCGGACCCGGGGGCCTGGTGGAAACCGAAGCCTGGAGCCGGATCGAAGCGCA
>RCNF010000598.1_pt1 | contig 18570 bp, 16 predicted proteins | sample 2041311 | NCBI WGS metagenome assembly RCNF01 (sample SAMN09708228, study PRJNA481090) | Marine sediment metagenome, whole genome shotgun sequencing project. | biome: marine sediment; feature: ocean; material: sediment; isolation source: Sewage treatment plant 2 marine sediment (STP2) ... | reverse complement strand
GAGAAGGGAGCAGAATTCAGCGGCAACCTCGTTCTTGAGCTTGCTGACAGAACCGAACTCTCCCGATGCGGAAAGATCTACGACAAACATCACCGTAAGTTCCCGCTCCTCGACGAACCTCTTGACGTAAGGCGTGCCGGTGCGCGCGGTGACGTTCCAGTCGATCGTACGGATCTCGTCGCCGGGCATATACTCGCGCACCTCGTCGAACTCCATCCCCCGGCCGCGGAACACGCTTCCGTACTCGCCGGCGAGGACGTCGTTGACGACCTTGCGGGTAGTGATCTGCAGGATCCTTATTTTTTTAGCCAGTTCTTCGGATATCATGATCTCACCATCCAGAGAGCCCTAGGGGACCGGGACGTTGTCGAATATCGCGGCGACGATATCTTCAGGCGTCTTCTCCTCCGCCTCTGCCTCATAGGTGATGATGACCCTGTGCCGCAGGACATCCATTCCGATCGACTTGACGTCCTGGGGAGTGACGTATCCCCTGCCCTGAAGCAGGGCGTGGGCGCGAGAGGCCATTGCGAGGAAGATCGTCGCTCTCGGAGAGGCGCCGTACTGGATCATCGAAGCGACATCGAGGCCGTACTCCTTCGGTTCCCTGGTAGCCAGGACTATGCTGACGATATAATCCTCGACCTTCTCATCCATGTAGATCTCGTCTGTAAGTGCGCGCAGGCGGAGGATATCGGATGTCTCGATCACGTGCTCCACCTTGGTCCTCGTACCCGATCCGGCCATCTTCGCGAGGATCTTTTTCTCTTCGTCCCTGCTCGGATAGGTGACCTTGATCTTGAGCATGAACCTGTCGACCTGCGCCTCGGGAAGGGGATATGTCCCTTCCTGTTCGATAGGGTTCTGCGTCGCCAGCACCATGAAAGGATCGTCGAGCAAGTGGCTCTCATCCCCGATCGTGACCTGGCGTTCCTGCATCGCCTCGAGCAGGGCGCTCTGGACCTTGGCAGGGGCCCTGTTTATCTCGTCCGCGAGGATGATGTTTGCGAATACGGGGCCCTTCTTCGTAGTGAAGTCCCCGCTGCGGGGATTATAGATCAACGTACCGATAAGGTCGGCCGGCAACAGGTCGGGCGTAAACTGTATCCTTTTAAATGATGCGTTCACCGAATTGGCGAGCGTCGTCACCGCGAGTGTCTTTGCCAGTCCGGGCACACCCTCGATGAGTACGTGGTTGTTGCAGAGAAGTCCGATCAGTAAGCGCTCTATCATGTACGCCTGCCCGATGATGACCTTCTCTATCTCGCTTCTCACCCCGGCAAGTACCCGGGATTCCTTTTCGACCTTTTCCCCGATCTTCTTGACATCGATACTCATGAGTCCTGACCTCGCGTTTTGAAACAGACTGTCCGGGCCCGGCGGCCCGGATACATTTTAAACGGATAATTTTGAGGGGATGACCCCGAAGGGCAGACTAACGGATAATCCGACTCCGTACAAGGGCAATCCACCGTAACCGGGCGGAACAGCAGCACTTTACGTGATACTCGCAGAACCGGCCGGTAACAGTCCTTTTATATGCCTTCGGGAAAGCAAAGTTCCACCCGAAATGGCCAATTCATCTATTATCTAACTGTGACCGCTGTCTGCTCTTGGCTGATACCCCCTGATATGGTATAATTGACGCAACGACAACCGAAAGGTGGGACATTGAAATACTTCAGACGCGTCCGGGCCGCGGCGTTATTCGTTGCGGTTCTTACGACAGGGCTCTATCTCCTTTCCACACCGGCGGGAACAGAGACCGAGCAGACCAGGATCGACCGGATTAACAGAGAAATAAGGGAAAAGGGGCTGCACTGGACAGCAGGGACGACTGCGGTCTCCAACCTTACACTGGAGGAGAAGAGAGCTCTCTGCGGCCATAAGCCGCCTGAAGCATTCGAGACGGCTACACTCGATGTACGCAGGGCACCTGTGGGCGCATCGTACGACCCCGTCCTCGACTGGAGGACGATGGGCGGCACTACCCCCGGAAAAAATCAGGGCGGATGCGGCTCATGCTGGGATTTCGCCGCGGTCGGACAGCTCGAAGGGCACGTCAAGATATACGAGGGCCGTGAGGAGGACCTCTCCGAGCAGCAGATCATGGACTGCAATCCCTGGGACAGGGGCTGCAACGGCGGCTGGGCGGGAACCGCCTACTATGTAATGGAAAACTACGGAATCGTCAGGGAGGTCTGCTACCCCTATCTTGCCGGGGATGGATACCCCTGCCTGGAGACAAGCTGCGAACCGATCGCACGGATCTCGACCTATATCGGCATCGGCAACCAGGTCGATGACATCAAGGAAGCGCTTCTCGACGGACCCGTATATGCCAGCATGGATATCGTTGACAGGTTCTACGACTATTTTTCCGGATGTTTCAGCTGGGAGGACGAGGTCACCGGAGCCCATGCCGTCGTCATCGTCGGATGGGACGACAATCAGTGCGGCGGAGATGGCGCCTGGATCATCAAGAACAGCTGGGGACTGAGCTGGGGACAGGATGGCTTCGGCTATATCGAATACGGCAACAACGGCATCAACAACGGTGTCTACCAGATATCATACCAGACTACCGACATCTATGTGAACGTGATCACGCCGAACGGCGGAGAGGTCATCGCGGTAGGAGAGGATTACGAGATCGAATGGTCGACATCAAGGGCCATCCCCGATTCGATCAGCATCCTCCTGAGTGTCAACAGCGGCAACTCCTACGATTACACGATCGCTACCGGACTCGCAGGCTCGGCGACGACCTACATGTGGAACGTCAGCGATCTTCCCGTCCCGACGGCGAGGGTCAAGGTTCTAGCCTGGTACAGCGGCGGAACGGGTGGCTACGACTTTTCCGAGGCCGATTTCCAGATACTTGGAAGCCCGTACAAATATGTATCGACGACCGGCGGGAACATATTCCCCTATTCCACACCTGCCTGGGCGGCGCTCTCGATCCAGGACGCTGTCGATGCCGCCACACCAGGTGACTCGATCATGATCGAAACGGGAACATATCTTGAAAAAGTGACCGTTCAGAAACCGGCACTTCTTATGGGGGGATGGAACACCGGCTTCACGCTGCGTGATCCTGACCTCTATCCTTCGACGATAAACTCCAACGGCAGCACGGTATCGTTCATCCTCGTCGTCGGCGATGGAAGCGGCATCGAGGGATGCACGATCACCGGTGGTTCGGGAACGATTTCCATCCTTCCCGAAAACGGAATCTACGGCGGAGGTATCTACAGCTACGATGCTTCACCGATGATCAAGGACAACACGATCACTGCCTGCGGTTATGTCACAGCCAGCAACTACAGCGTCGGCGGTGGCATCTCCTGCTACCTCGGAAACGTCGAGATCACGGGCAATACGATCAACAACTGCGTCGCTCAGACCGGCGGCGGGATCTATCTCTACGAGGTGACGGCTGTTGTCTCGGGCAATACGATCACAGGAAATGCGCCGCACGCGGAATACACAGGCACGAAGAACGGCGGCGGGATCTGCGCGCGCAACTCGGCTGTAACGATGTCAGATAACGTGATCTCCGGGAACACAGGTTACGCATACGGCGGCGGGATCTACTCGTATTTCGGTTCACTATCGCTCTACGGCGATACGATCTCCTCGAACTCGTGCTCGACGAACGGTGGCGGGATACTGGTCGAACGGACAGCCCTTGACGCCGGACGCACCGTGATCACAGGCAACTCAGCGGGCACCGGTGGAGGAATCTGGCACAAGGCCGCGTCGTTCGACATGGCCAATTCTATCATCGCAATGAACACTTCGTCTGTCATCGGCGGAGGCGTATATGCCGACAGCCTCTGGGGAACCTTCGAGAACAACATTCTCGACGGCAACAGCGGCCTTTATGCCGGCGGCAACGCGATGTTCAGCAACATGGAAGGATTCACTGTCAGAAACTGCCATTTCACCAATGGAACTCCGACAGGATTCCAAACGACAACGCCTGATAACATCACCTACGTCTACAACAACGCATGGAATAACAACGTCATCGGGATAACGCCGGACGGAACAAACATGAGCGTCGATCCGTTGTTCGTGGACCTGCCGGGAGCCGATTATCATCTCGCGCTCTACTCCCCCGCTATCGACGCGGGCGACCCGGTAGGAGGAGACGACCCCGATGGTTCGAGGGCCGATATCGGCGCATTCGGCGGACCGGACGCTGTCTGGCTCCAGCCCGACTATGTGCAGAACTGCCTGGCGACTGCCGTAAGCGATACCGCTATCTCGGTAACATGGGATGGAATGCCGCCCTCTGGCGGCGACGCGTTTGTCATCTTCGGCGACACCGCGTCAGGATTTGATACAAACGCTCTTCATGTACTCGGAACAGTGGCTATAATGGAGACCGTTTTCGAACACCACCCGGTCGAGGGCTGCTGGTACTACAAGGTTGTCGCGGTAAACTCAACAGGGTACTCAGGTGGTTACTCGAACGAGTCCGGCGCCTGCGCGAGCGGTGCGGACGCGGAGAACCCGGTGGTCACCGTCGTTCACCCTGTCGGTGGAGAGACATTTACCGCGGGGGATTCCTTCGACATCGAGTGGATAGCGACCGATAATGTCGGTGTCGACTCCGTGACGATACTGTGCTCGATGAACGGCGGGAGCGACTGGACCGTACTCACTTCAGGAGAACCGAACGACTCCCTGTACACCTGGGATGTGCCAATCGGAGATCCGGGATCGGACTCGTGTCTCGTGCGTATCGACGCGTACGACCCATCGCTTAACGTCGGCTCGGGTCAGTGCGGGGACCTCTTTACGATCGATCCTTACACGACCGATGCCGAGGAAACACCTCTCGCGACGGCACTGCACCAGAACTATCCCAACCCGTTCAACGGCCACACGACGATCTCCTACTCGCTCGAGAAACCGGAACATGTGAGTGTCCGGATCTACGACACGGCAGGACGCCTCGTGCGGACGATAGAGAACAGGGACCGCCCGGCGGGCAGCTACCAGGTCGTATGGAACGGCAAGGATGACGCATCCAGGCCGGTCGCATCAGGGATCTATTTCATGAGGATGAACGCGGGCGCCTACGGGCAGTCGCGCAAGATCGTCTACCTGAGATAGAGTGAATTATGAATTGAGAATCGCAGGGGCCGGACATCACGTCCGGCCCTTTTTTATGAGATAGGCCCGAGCTTATCCGGAATATCCCTGTATTCCCCCGAACCGATAATCTCCCTGATATGTCCGACTACCGACCTGACATCAGTGAAGGTCGAGTACAGAGGCGAAGGAGCGATCCTTATTACATCGGGCGGCCTGAAATCGGTGACCACGCCCCGGTCGACGAGAGCTTCCTTGATCTTCAGGGCATCTTCGCCGCGGGCTATTGCGACGTGCCCTCCCCTGCTGCTGTCTTCCCTCGGAGTCACGACCCGGAAAGAGTAAGGCTCCTCTGAAAGCAGCTCATCGACAAGATAGAACAGGTATGATGTCAGCCGGAGTGATCTCTCCCTCACTGCGGCTATCCCGTGGTCCATGATCACTGAAAGAGCTCCCTCAACAGCGGCGGCGCCGAGGATACCCGGCGAAGAGACCTGCCAGCCGCCGGCGCTGCGGGCGTGATCGAACTCAAGGGACATGTCGAACTGCCTGTCCTTGTCACAGCCGAACCATCCGGAAAGGCCGGGGACGGTGTCGAAATGATTTCTGTTCAGGTAGATGAAAGCCGGAGCGCCAGGCCCTCCGCAAAGATACTTGTATCCGCACCAGACGGCGAAATCGACATCCCACTCATCAAAGCTGTGGGGCACCGCGCCAACCGAATGTGAGCAGTCGAACCCGATCATGATGCCGCGCTCATGAGCCGCGGCTGTGAGGCGCGCAATGTCGAGGAGCTGCCCGCTCCTGAAAAGGACTGAAGAGAGCCAGACGAGAGCGACCTCATCGCTCATCGCACCGACGATCTCATCCTCGTTCACGATCCCCTCCTCATCGCCTCCGATCAGGATGAGATCGTCGTCCCGGTCAAGTCCGCGCAGTTCCAGCTGGCTCTTCAGAGCGTATATGTCGGTAGGGAACTCGAGAGAAGATGCGATGATCTTCTTTCTGCTGCCGGATGGCCTGAAGAAAGTGCTGACAAGCGAGTGGATATTGTATGTCGTCGTGCCAGTACAGATCACCTCGTCCGGAGCTGCTCCGACCAGAAGGGCTGCCGCCTCACCGATACGTTCGGCAAGGTAAAACCAGGGAGGTTTGCCGCCCATCCACCCCCCTATCCCCATCTCGCGCCATTCACCCATCACCCGTCCGACAGCTTCTTCCGCGGCCTTCGGCATCAGGCCGAGCGAATTGCCGAGCATGTAGACGGTATCTTCGGGGATGTTGAACTTCCCGCGCACCGCGGACATCGGGTCGGCAGCATCTAGAACCTGCGCGTAATCCTTGTCTGTCCTGTGTGGGGAATCGTGCATTGCCAGGTCTATTCCTTCACCCGTGCGATAAGGAGGGTCAGATCGTCCTTTCGCTCTACGCCGTCATGAGCCTCCCACAGGCGGCCGATGTGCTGCGTCGTAAGTAATCCGACAGTGACAAGCACAACAACGCCTGCTGTGGCGACCAGTATCTTGAGTATCTTTGATATCATGATCACGAAGATACTACACCAGAAGAGAGGGTGTATTCAAAGGGATTTAACCGATGGTTACCATCAGGATTCCGATTACTGCCAGGACCGCGGCAATGACCTTGCGCCGCGTGAGAGGTTCCTTGAGGAATATCGTCGCCATGATGATGATATGGATCGAACTGGTCTGATTGAGAATAGCCGCAATACCGGCCTGTGTGTACTTCATCCCGGCGATCCAGAATATCACCGAGAGGAAGGATCCAATGATCGTACCGGGAATCATGTACTTCCACGACGACATCGGCATGAAGTTGGAGAATATCTTTTTTCTCGACGGCAGAAGGAGCGCTACCGGGAGCATCACCAGGAATGTACCTATCTGGCGAACCGCCGTCGCCCAGAGCACCGGCGAGTGATTCAGTACAGGCTTGGCGATGACGATCCCGATGCCGAGCGTCACCATCGAAAGGACCCCCCAGAAGATACCGAAGGCGAGCTGCCGCTTTGTCGCTCCCGGAGGCAGGTCGTGCCTCGTGGCTATGAATATACCGAGAAGGACTGCGCCCATCCCGGCGAGCTGCCACGGTCCGAGTTTTTCCCCGAGAATAACCCATGCGAAGAAGACGATCGACGGGGAGTAAAGACCGTCGACGATAGCGCTAAGGCCAGCGCCGACCCTGTTGAGACACATGTGGAAGAGAGTGTCCGAAATCGCTATAGCGATAACACCGCTGGCGATGAGGATCAGGTAATCCTTCAGCGGCGCTACGCCGAAGAATGGCTCACGGATGATGACGAACATCAGCACGAAGAGCAGCGACGACACGGCTACCCTGAAGAAATTGAGCGCGAAGGGCGGTACCTTCTCTCCCGATTTCTTGAACAGGATAACAGCGATCGACCAGGTGACCGCTGTCAACAGTGCAAAAATCTCTCCCAATCCGTCTCCTTGAAAAGAAGGGCGGGGAAACGAACAGTCTCCCCGCCCTGGTATCTTCGTTCAGGTCAGTCTTACTGTATCGTCAGCTCACCGAGCAGCTCGTAGGCGCCGGAGAACTTGTCGAGAACGAACAGTATGTAACGCGATTCGACGCTGATGCACCTGTTCAGCTCAGCGTTGAACAGGTAATCGGCCGAGATGCTTTCCCAGTTTCCGTCAAAGGCAGCACCGATGCACTCGCCCTTGCCATTTATGATCGGGCTCCCCGAGTTGCCACCGGTGATGTCGCATGTCGACAGGAAGTCGACAGGAACATCGACGAAACAGCCGTGCTCGTACTTGCCGAAGTCCTTCTTCTCCCAGAGCTTTACAAGCTTCTCGGGGCAGTCGAAGGGCTCTTCGCCCGTGTTCTTCTCGATCGCGCCGCCAAGCCTCGTGATGCAGCTGTAGTTGACAGCGTCGGCCGGGCTGTAGCCCGTAACCGTACCGTAGGTGAGGCGGATCGTGCCGTTGGCGTCGGGATAGAAGGCTCCACCCTTCCACTCCTTCATTCCTTCGATCAGAAGGGGTCTGACGGCCGAGATATTTCCGGCAAACTCATCGTCGAGGTCCTCCATCTCCTTGACCTCGGGATAGAGTTTAGCGAAGAACTCGATGAAGGTGTCTCCCTCTTTCATTAATTCTTCATTGGAAAGGTCGAACATCCTCATCCGCTCATCGGCGTTGTCCAGCTTGGTGCCGGCGTAAAGATCCTCGATCAGAGCATCGACTTTCTCCTCGTCGTTGCCGGAGTATTTCGCGAGCATCTCGTCGAAACCCTTGATCCGCTCGACTTCGGGAAGATCGCGGGACATAAGAATAAAATGCCTGAGGAACTGCTTGTCGACACCCTCGTCGTACCCCATGTCGATCATCTGCAGGCGCCTCTTCAGGCGCGGGATCGAGCGCTCCATGAAGGCCGGCTGGCGGTCCATGTCGTCTTTTTCTTTTTCCAGCGACCAGCGGTATATCGTTCCCGATGCGCTCGTCATCTGGTTCATGAATCCGATGAATCTTCCGATGACATTCTTGTCTCGGTAGGCAGCCTGTTCTTCGTAAAGTTTCGAGATCGTCGGAAGGACATTGCCGTATTTTTTCTTGCGCTTCTTGTCGGCGTTCACCCATTCAGTGAATTCCTTCTCCTCGTTGATCTTCATCTCGAGAAGGCCGGCCTTCTGGAATCCCTCCATCTGGCCCTGGTAGTTCTTCATCGAGTTGTTCAGCATCTGGTCGAACCTGGCCATCTTGATCTTTACGCCCGGGTCCTTCTCGCCGGCCTTGTTCATGATGTCAAGCAGCTCACCGAACAGCTTGACACGGCCGGGGAAGCGCCAGTTCTGCGACCACTCGGTCGAGATCGCCGAGCGGTAGCGCTGCGTAGCGCCGGGGAACCCGATGATCATCGTGAAGTCATCCTTCTCGACACCTTCGAGAGACATCGGAAGGTGGACTGCCGGCTCGTAAGGCACGTTATTCTCAGAATAGTCGGCTGAGCTGCCGTCGGGAGCAACGTACGCCCTGAGGAACGAGAAGTCGCCGGTATGACGGGGCCACATCCAGTTGTCGATGTCGCCTCCGTAATTACCGATCGATGCGGGGGGCGCGTATACGAGACGCACATCCTTGATCGTGAAGTATGTGAACATCTTGTACTGCATGCCGCCGAAGAAACTGGCGATCGTCACGCGCACATCCACACCCTCTTCGGCTTCCGCCGTGAGCTTCTTGACAGCGTCTTCTATCGCCTCGTAGCGCTTCGCGCCCTTCTTGCCCTTGGCTTTCTTCAGGACCTTGTCCGAGACATCCTCGATCGAGATGAGTACGCGGGCCTCGTAGCCGTGCGCCTGGATCTCAACCTCGGACCTGTCGGCGTAGAATCCGTCCTTGATATAGTTGTTCTCCTCGGAGCTCGCTCTCTGGAGAGCGCCGAAAGCAACATGATGGTTGGTGAGAATCAGTCCGTAATCCGATACAAACGAGCCGGTCCCGCCGCCGAGATTGACAATCGCGTATGCGATGCCCTCGCCGCCGGGCGAGAAGATCTCTTCCTGCGAGAGCTCGAGTCCGAGCTCCTGCATGCGGGCAAACAGCTCTGCGTCGAACTTGTCGAGTTGCCACATGCCCTCCTCGGCCGGAGCGGCCGTCGAGAGCAGCATGATCACCAGAATAGCGACAAATGCCCTGTACTTCATGAAGTTACCCCCTTCTATAAGGATAAGAGTGTTGAATCGCAGATTCAGGATACAGATAGCAAACTATAAAGAAGTGCCTGCCAAGTCAAGAAACCCGGTCACGCCGGGATCACCATATCGATTTGAGATAGATAACGGCCTCATCGACTGTCTCGAATATTTTCATTATATATTTCAGGTTTGTCACCCTGAATATGTTGTCGAGCCTCGCGGCGCTGTTGACCACGACGAGTTCCGCCTCTTCCTTCTGAGCCATCGTCCAGGCGGAAACGAGGATCCCGATGCCGGTGCTGTTCGACCACTGAAGCTTTGAGAGATCGAGGATGATCTTCTTCTTGTCCTCACCGAGCAGGGTCTCTACCACGCCCCAGAGATCATAATCGTCGTGCTCTCCGACGAGCTTACGCTCTCCTAGATCGATCACGGCAATGCCGTCGATAAAAACGGTCTCTATCTTTACCAAAAGTTCTCTCCGTACCTTGAACAAGTGCCACAGCTCCTGTGAGCTGAGTCCCGGCAGGATATCATCAGTCACCCGTCGGCGCTATAGAAAACCATACGTATATATATTTCAATAGTTTCAGGGGGCATCTATCTGGAGGAACTCGACGGGAGCGCCGTTATCGACGATAAATGCTACCCGAACGCCCTCAGAGGGGCTGTTCGGCTCGACGATGACCTCTCTGCCCTCTATCGCCTTCTCCAGGTCGTCCACCTCGAACGCTATATGGGGGACCCTCTGAATCAGCTCGTGCACCGTACTGCCGGGGTCGAACCTCATCCATTCTATATTCCAGGGGCTCTCCTCGTACCCCGAGACGTACATCCCGAACTTCTCGAGGTATCTTTCCCCGTCGCGCTGAATATCGGTCGGAATTCCCAGATGATGATATTTGAGCATTCTCTCTCCCGTATCCCTGATCATTTCGGAGGCAGGGTCTTTACAAACTGCTTTGCCTCAAGGAGCCATTCCTTCAGATCCCCGTCGTCGTTTAAGGCAGGCTCCTCGATCATTACCCATCCCTTCATCGCCCTGCCAGTGATATCGAACGGCCTCGCGAAGGGAAGTTCGAGAGCCTTTTCGGTTCCATCGGGCCCCAGCCTCAGGATAAGAAAGTCCTTCCAGACACCTGCGACCATGTTTCCATTCATCAGGTAGCAGACTCCGCCGAACATCAGCCTCTTCCCCGTCTTCTTCCACGGGGATACGATCTCCGTTATCCGTTCGTCCAGTTTCTCATTGTATGCCATATCAGTTCCGACCCATGTATTCGGCTCTGCTTTTCAGGGTATGAATTATAACCATTCTAGTCCCGTGCTCCGCCACATTCAATCCAATTCCCGCTCAAGAGTCGGATGTTGAAAACAGATGCTGATTCTGCTAGAATCCGGGACATCAAAGCACAAAACAGATGGGGGGACAGAAATGCTGAAGAACGCCGTAGTGCTGCTGACGATAGGAGCGATCTCGCTGTTCGCCGCGTGTAATCTGACTGACACGGAAACATCACTCGAAATCGAACCGGATGCTCTCCTCAGCAAAGGCGCGGGGCCTGAGAATCCGGGGAAAGGTGAATTCTACCCTCTCGCTATAGGGAATACCTGGACATATACAGGTGAGTTTTCGATGAGAATCGGATCAGGTTCGGCTTACGACACCTCGAAAGATGAGACGAGAACGATCATCGGCACCGAAGTACTGTTTGGCAGGGAATATATGCTCGAGGAGCAGGTCTTGTTATCAGGCGGTTTGTTTGGCGGCGTCGACACCTTCACATACTGGTGCAGATACAGACAGGACCGTGCGGGATTGTATGAAGCGGATGTTGCCATGAGTGATCCTCCGGGAGAGGGTAGCGATATGGGCCTCGACAGATGGAATGTACTCTGGAAGAGGGCAGTCGATGAACTGGAACCTGTCGATACAGAAGCAGCCGAAAGAGCGAAGATCGCACATTTTAACAAGATCAAAGCTGTAAACGAATTGATCGGACGCAGGACAGGCTCAGCATTATTGACAGGTCCTCCAGGCGGGATACTCCCTGATGAGATCCAGCGTCTCAGGTACCCGATGCACACCAGGCAGGAATGGATCATCAGGGCCGATCCGCTGTTCTATTCGATTGTTGAAGGAATGGACGTAATCGACCTGCCGGCCGGAAAGATGAATGGCTGGAGGATATTCATACATAACGAGTTCCTCGGTGAAAACGACATCGTATATTTCTGGTACAGCAGGCAGGGCTTCCTTTGTATGGAGATCCATCTCGAGACTGAGGATTATACATTCGGTGCCATTATCATCACGGATGAGACTCTCTATCTTGTTGATTATGCCCTGGAAGGTAAAGGGAAGAAAGATAACGATCCTGAGGATGGGAAAATGTCGGATTCCAAAGGGAGTCTATTGTCCGATCTTTAGGAGGTCGAAATGCCGTTGCTCGATGATGATTCAAGAAAACAGCTGGCCGAGATACTCTCGGCGATGAAGGAAGATGTCGAACTGGTCATGTTCACGCAGGAGAACGACTGCGAGACCTGCGCAGAAACGAGATCTTTCATCGAGGAGTTCGGAGAGATCTCCGGCAAGGTCAAGGTGACAGTACTGGATTTCATCGAAGACAAGGCCAGTGCCGATGAGCTCGGCGTCGACAAGATCCCCGCGATCGCCGTACTGGACAAGGACGGCAACAATACCGGCATAAAGTTCTACGGAATCCCCGCCGGTTACGAGATAAACTCCCTGACCCATGCGGCCCTGGCTGTCTCAGGGGAGAAAGAAGAGATGCCGGAAGATCTCCTCGAGCGAATCAGGAAGCTCGACGCTCCGGTACATATCGAGGTATTCGTCGGGCTGACCTGTCCCCACTGCCCTCCGGCCGTGGCGACATCGAATATTCTGGCCCTCGAGAGCGATATGATAAGCTCGGACATGATCGAGGGCTCAACCTTCCCTGATCTCCTGCAGAAGCACAATATCATGGGAGTACCTGCCATCGTGATAGACGACAAGATAGTACTCTCGGGCGCCCAGCCCGTGGAGAAGATGCTCGATGCAATTGAGAGCCGGTCAGAGTTCTGACCCGCCGGTCCGTTTTGATGTGATCCCGAGGACCCTCATCAGGACGAGTGCGTAGATCAGCACGAGGACAGCTGAACCGCCACCGCCCCGAAGAGCCGCTGTAGTCTCACCCTCTCCGAGATTCGTGCCGATGAAGGCCGCCGTGAATCCGGCCATGAATATCCAGATGATAAGAAGAATCCATTTCCACCACGTCATCGCCGTGCCCTTTTGCTTCAGCCATGCCCGCAGTGCCAGGATAAGCACGACGAAGAAGATGCCTTCGATGAACCAGAATGTGCCGCTGGTAAAGAAACTCATATCGTCGTTCTCCCTTTAAAGGTCGATGAAATCCTCAGCCTTGAGCCACCAGGGGGCGTCCCTGTACGATGCGTTGTAGCCTCCCATCGAGGGCATATAGTAATCTTTCGCGTCATGCCCGGGGAAAAGGACCTTCTGCATCGCCGTCAGCGCCTGGTGCGACAATCCGGTCGGATCGTTCGACGTCACATTGAGCGCCGTTCTGTGCAGCCAGTTCGATTTCCTCGAGTAGGGGCAGACGGAAACACAGATCCTGCATCCGATATTTCCGAGGTTGGAGTACCAGAAGTTATGGCACTTCGACCTGTCGATCTGCCAGCGCCTGTAGCCGCGCACCTCGACCTCGGAATCGAACGATATGGCTCCGCTCGGGCACTGATCAGCGCATATCTTGCAGGTCCTGCAGAAATCCTTCACACCGAAGCTGATCGGCCTGTCGGTCTCCATCGGGATGCTGGTCGTGACCACGGCTGGCCTTATGTTCGAACCGAGCTCCGGCGTGATGAGCACACCGTGGCGACCCTGCTCGCCGAGTCCGGCATCTATCGCGATCGGCGGTACCATCAGGTCGTATTCCGTACCCGGTGTATGCTGCCGCGCTGGATAACCGAGCAGCCTGATGAAGGCAGCCAGCCTGAAGGCGACGATCCGGGATTTGGCGTAGGCGTCGTGCGACGTTCCGAAATTCGGATTGGCGTAAAACGGGTCCCAGGACATCGGCGTGCCGACTACTATCGCGTACTTCCAGTGCTTCGGTACATCGATCGGCTCGTTCTCGTCGAATCCGCGCCCTCTCATCGGATACTTGTAGACCCAGTCGGGGTTGAGTTCGGTGATGCCGGTCAGGGTCGACCCGAACTGGTAGGACATCTGCTTTATCAGTTTCGCAGTCAGGGCGGGCGACTTCATCTTGTACGGTTCAGACGGATACCCGAATCCCTCGCCCTTCGGGAAGTCGGAGATCTCCGGCGGTTCGCTGATCCCCGCAGGCCAGACCTCCCCCATCGCGTGGGACCAGGCCTCGGCGAGGATGAACCTATCGCCGTATTCCTCGTTGTCCTTCCGCCTGGCCGGGTAGATCTCCTGGCGAAGCCTCAGATCCTCCTTGAGGTCCTCCGGGTGCTTCTCGTAATACTCCCTGAGATGATCGTCCAGGCCCGCGAGCCCCGTCTCGTCGTTCCACGTCCTCATCAATCTCGGCACCCTGGCGAAGATCACCTCGGTCCTCGCGTCGATCCGGCTCGTCGGGCCGACCTTTTCATGGATCGCCCCCTTAGCGGCATGCTTCACCCGGTCGAAGGTCTGCGCGGCTCCCTGGAAAGACTCGGTGCCTGTATATGACCCCGGATCCTTCCCCGCGGCATAGCCGAACATCCCCAGTCCCGCTCCGCCGAACACTGCCGCTATCGCCCCGGAGAACTTGAGGAAGTCCCTCCTGTCCACGTCACGGGACCGGTACCCTCCATCATTGTCATCACTATCCGTCGGCATCTCTGTTCCTTCCAGTGAAGGCCTTAAGTATATCGTCAAGATGGGCCCGCCAGCTGCCCCAGCTGTGTCCCTCCGGATAGACCATACATTTCAATTCGTGACCGCCCCGCAGAATCGCCTCTCTCATCTCTTCGTTGGAGAAGGCGATCGCCGGCTCATAGGCCCCCCAGTCGAGGTAAAAACTTATCTCCCGCGGAGGGCCTGCCTCCACCCTCTTCACGGCATCGGTATAGTCGGCCATGAAGGCGCCCGACTGGCTCGCGCAGAATCCGAAGAGGCCCGGGTTGTCCCACGTCATGTGGACCGAGATCAGCCCTCCGAGAGATGCTCCCATCATTCCCCTGGCCGCCGGCCTGCTGTCGAGACTGAAGCGGTCGTCGACAAGGGGTACTATCTCCTCGACTATCATCCGCATGAATCCTTCACCCGATTTATACTCGCCCGAGCGATCGACCGGGTCAATGAAGACCATGACCAGCGGGTCGATCTCGCCTGCGGCGATCAGATTGTCGGCAACGTTGACCATACTTGCGAGCTTTATGTATTCCCCGCCGTCGTGCACGAAGAGGACCGGATAGAACATTGTCTCTTCACTCTCGTAGCCGGGAGGCAGGTAGAAGTAGATGCCTCTCTCGTTGCCGAGGATCTTCGAAATGAATCTCTCCTCAATCACTTCACCGTGAGGAATATCGGGATCGTAGATTATCTCGGCAGGCTGTACGTATCCAGGCATGGCGAGCTCGGAGTTCGGCCCGAATCCGCCTGTGACCTGGTCGGGATTGAGCGGATCGAGTATCCAGCGGGAGCCGTTTATTACGAACTTGTAGTCGAGCCTCGCGTTCGTTTCAAATTCGCGGTGAAGGTAGAACAGGTCCGTTCCGGGGACCTCCTCCATCATGTCCGCGCCGGCTTTCCACGAGTTGAAATCGCCTGCAACAGAGACGTTCGAGGCTGCGGCGTCGATGTATACGAACCAGGCCGATGTGCCCTCGACGACAGGGATATCCATCGGCCTGAGATACTTCTCTATGATTGCCTGGCGCTCGCTTTCCGGAGCCTTCTCGAGGCCTGACAGGAATGATTCGAATGATGCCCCTGCCGGCACCGCCGCGAGTAGAACGATGGCGGCAACTGTCAGAGACTTGCGGATCCTCAATTCGACGCTCCCCTGACAAATTCCGAAAGGGCCCCGGTCACCTTGACGAGTGACTCCTTGTGGATGTACATCATGTGGCCCGCTTCGAAGTAATCGATCTTGACGTTCCCCTTGAGCTCGTCGGCAAGGCCGAGATGATCGAATGTGTAATCTGTCGCGAAATACGGAGTAGCGAGATCGTAGTATCCGCTCGCCACGTAGACCTTCAGATCGGGATTCTTCGTCATCGCCGACCGGAGTGTCTCGGCGACATTGACGTAACGGTTCCTGTACCTTCCGTAGTTCCATGGCCTGACCTTGCCTGTGAGTATCTCGTAGGCCAGATCGCTCTCGAATCCAAGTTCGCGCCTGACATAGTCGTTGAGACAGGCCGTATAGGCCCCGTATATATTCTGGTAACTCGGATCGTAATCGTAACCCTCTCCCGCGTCATCCCTGTCCCGGCCAGTGAAACGTGTATCGAGCCGTCCTGTCGTCAGTCCGCGGTCGCGCTGGAGCTCCTTGACGAAGCGCCATATCCTTATGCGCAGGTCGGTCTGCAGGACATATTCCTCCGAAAGCCCCGTCAGCCCCGCGAGCCTTGTTACCGCCGCGTCATACCTGTCCTTTGGTGCCGCGTCGCCGAGCATCAGGATCGCAGTATACTCACCGAGCGCGAATTCCTCAGCGTCGGCCAGCGCCGCCTTGAGGTCGGGGTACCGGTCGCCGAGTTTGCCGTGATACCAGGCTGTCGCCGTGTATGTCGGGAGGAAAAGTGCGTAGGGAAGGTCGTTCCCGACATGGAAGTCGGCGGTCTGGAAGTTGAGGATCGATGAGATCAGCATGATCCCGCTGAGGAACATCCCGTGCCTCTCCTGCAGGTAGCCCGATAGTCCCGCCGCCCTTGTTGTTCCGTAGCTCTCTCCTATGAGGAACTTCGGCGATCCCCAGCGTTCGGCGCGGGTGACATAGAGCCTTATGAACTCCCCGACCCACTTGACGTCCTCCTCCACTCCGTGGAACTGCTGCTTGTCCTCTCCCTCTGCGGGACGGCTGTACCCTGTCGAAACGGGGTCAATGAAAACGAGGTCGCTCTCTCCAAGGAGAGAGTATTCGTTGACCTTCAATTCATAAGGAGGCGGATAAGCGGTGCCGTCGTCCTTCATCGGAACGATCTTCGGACCAAGGAGGCCGAGATGCAGCCATACCGACGACGATCCCGGGCCGCCGTTAAACGAGAACGTGATGGGCCTGTCGCCGGGTGCGTGTTTGCCTTTCTTTGTATAGGCCATGTAGAAGACAGACGCTTTCTCTTTCCCCTCTTCATCCATCAGCACCATCGTACCGGCGGTGGCGGTGTATTCGATATCCTTCCCGCCGATCCGCACCTTGTGCGTGGTCTCGACGAGTTTCTCCTCGAGAACAGCCGCAGTAACGCTGCCGTCGGATACGATGCCCCTGCCTTTTTCCTCCTGCGCCACAGGGACGGAGGGTGAAAGCAGGATGATCGATAAGATGACAAGTACGGGGATCATTGAAAACCGCTTCAGCATGAGATTACCTCCAGCAGTCATTATGGGACCTGTATTGACAGGCGATGATTTTTAGCAGAGTAACATGAATGGACCGGAAACAGGACATGAAAAGTCTGTCACTCGTGTTTGAGGAAGGTGCCGTCACGGTATTCGGCGAAGGCGATACGGAGTTCCTCTTCCGTGTTCATCACTATCGGACCGCGCCAGGCGACCGGTTCCCCGATCGACTTGCCCGATATCAGGAGAAAACGTACGCCGGCAGTATCCGTCTTTATTGTTAAACTGTCACCGTCTTCGTAGAGGACGAGTGTCTCGGGACCGATCATGCTGTCGCGTTCCGGCCCGAAGTATCCCTCTCCACCGATGATATAAGCGAGGACCGTATATCCCGGCTCGACCCTGTGTTCCCATTCAATGCCGGAATCGATCGTGATATCGAGATAGCCGGGATCGGTGACGATATCCTGCACGGGACCTTTCGTCCCCTCGATATCACCGCTGATGATCTTTATCGTTACTCCGTCCGTTGGAGAGACCTCGGGGATCGTGCCGCTCGTCACATCCCGGTACCTCGGGTGCATCATCTTTTCTGAAGCGGGAAGGTTTGCCCATAGCTGGAATCCCCACAACTTGCCGTCACTGCGGCCCTTCGGCATCTCCTGATGGACGATACCGCTCCCGGCGGTCATCCACTGAACGTCTCCCTCTCCTATCACTCCCTTGTTGCCCATGCTGTCGCCATGCTCGACCTCTCCCTCGATCAGATAGGTGATCGTCTCGATACCGCGGTGCGGGTGCCAGGGGAAACCCACGAGATACTTGTCCGGGTCATCGGAATGAAAATCATCGAGGAGAAGGAACGGGTCGAACTCCGGCGCCTCGTAGAAACCGAACACCCGCTTTAGATGCACGCCGGCCCCCTCCATCGTCGGAACCGCTTTCATCAGCTTTTTGATCTTTCTCACGCCGCCCATCTCAGCCTCCCTGATTCATTCGATCCTGTGCGCCGTCTCGACAATCAGTAGCCATGCCTCTTCAACATGCCTGCGCTCCGTATTCGTCTGGCCTATCGAGAAACACAGCATGACCCCGGAGCCTGAACTCTTCCGGGGTCATGTGATGGTTCTTCTTGTCTGTCATGCTATCAGTCGAAGGCCTCTTCGGTCTTCCATACCTCCCATACCTTGCCGACCAGGTCAGGTCCGGGCTTCAGGGTCTTCTTGCC
>RCNF010000597.1_pt1 | contig 18580 bp, 19 predicted proteins | sample 2041311 | NCBI WGS metagenome assembly RCNF01 (sample SAMN09708228, study PRJNA481090) | Marine sediment metagenome, whole genome shotgun sequencing project. | biome: marine sediment; feature: ocean; material: sediment; isolation source: Sewage treatment plant 2 marine sediment (STP2) ... | reverse complement strand
TCCTGCTCAAGGCTTCGGCCGGCGGCGGGGGCAAGGGAATGCGGATCGTCCGGGAGTCCGGCCAGATGGCCAGCTCCCTGCGCCAGACCATGGGTGAGGCGGGCAGCGCTTTCGGCAACGACGCCATCTTCGTGGAAAAATACATCGAAGATCCCAAACACATCGAGGTCCAGGTACTGGGCGACGGCACCGGTGGTGTGATCCACGTCTTCGAGCGGGAATGCTCGGTCCAAAGGCGCCACCAGAAGGTGATCGAGGAGAGCCCCTCCCCTTCGCTCACCCCCGAACTGAGGGAAAAAATATGCGCCGCGGCCGTGCAGACCGCCCAGGCCATCAACTACCGGGGCGCCGGCACGGTTGAGTTCATCCTCGCCCCCGGGGGCGAGTTCTACTTCCTGGAGATGAACACCCGGCTGCAGGTCGAACATCCGGTCACCGAAATGGTCACCGGAACGGATCTGGTCCACGCCATGGTGAAGATCGCCCTGGGCGAAGGCATCTGCTACCGGCAAGAAGACCTCCGCCAGCGGGGCTGGGCCCTGGAGTTCCGCGTCTACGCCGAAGACCCCGGCAAAAACTTCGCCCCCAGCATCGGGCGCATCGAATCACTGACCCTTCCCCAGGGACCTGGAGTCCGCCTGGATACCGGGGTCTACGAGGGGTTCGACGTACCGATTCACTACGACCCCATGCTGGCCAAACTGATTGTCTGGGGTGAGAGCCGCGAGCAGGCCATGGCCCGTTCCAAACGGGTCCTGCGCGAATTCACCCTGCACGGACCGGGACACAACCTGCCGTTCCACCTGTGGGCCCTCGATCAGCCGGCCTTCGTGGACGGGACCTACACCACCCATTTCGTGGAGAACGAGTTCGATCCCGCCAACTGGCTGCCCGCTCTTGACGACGGGCAGGCCGAAGCCCTGGTGGCCGCCACCGCCCTGTTCGAGGTCCTGCGCCGGTCCGGCGGGGAATCGACCGGCGACGATGCCCGCGTCTGCCCACCGAAAAACTGGCGGCTCAACGCCCTGCGCTCCATGACCGGCAACAAGTAAGGACCGGTGCCCGCCGGGCACCGTGAAAGGATTTTGATCGTGTTGATGAAGAAACGCTACATCCTGAACTACGACGAGAATCAATACGGAGCCGTCGTGGCCCGCGACGGCGACGAGACCATGGTGCAGGTTGAAGACGGGGACCTGACCCCGGTCAACTTCCACCGGGTTCTCAACGGCAAGGCCATTTCCATCCGTTTCGGCGGCCGACTACATCTGATTCACCTGTCGGGCAACGGCAACAACGGTTCGGTTCAGGCCACCATCGACGGCCGGCCAATCAAACTGACGGTCATGGACGAACTGAAGGCCCAGGCCCTGGAAAGTCTGGGCGACGCAGCGGTCAGCGGCACCATCGCCGCGGACATTCCCGGGCTGGTGGTCGAGATCAAGGTTGCGGTGGGACAGGTTGTCCACAAGGGGGAACCGGTCATCGTGGTGGAAGCCATGAAAATGCAGAACGAACTGACCGCCTCGACCAGCGGAAACGTGACCGAAATACTCGTTTCCGCTGGAGATTCGGTGAATCCGGGGGATCGACTGGTCATAATCGAGCCCGAACCCGGCATCTGACAGCCTCTGTTCCTGTTTTCCATGTAACCATATCCCGGTTCCATCGTCCTTTCCCATACCATGAATCATGAACTGTTTACACAATTGCTGGAAAGCAATCGCGACCGGGTTTACAGCCATGCCCTGTATGTGGTGCGAGACCCCGAAGACGCCCAGGACGTCACGCAGGATACGTTCGTCAAGTTGTGGCATAAATTCGGGAACATCGATCCGGGTAAGGCGTCCGGATGGCTTATGCGGGTCGCGCACAACCTGTGCATCGACCTGATCAGGCGCCGGCGTTCCCAGCGGGTCAACATCGGCTTTCCCGATCCGGACGCTTTGGAGCAACTTCCGGCCCCCGGAACACGGCTCGATCCGGAAAGACGCCTTCAATTCGACCAGCGGCAGCGTGCCTTGCTTGAAGCCATGGAAACGCTGCCGCCCGAAACTCGAAGCGTCATGGTCATGCACTATTTCCAGGAAATGAAGCTCCAGGAAATCGCCGAGGTACTGGACAAGACCGTCAGCGCCCTGAAGGTGCAGATACACCGGGCCCGAAAATCACTGCGCCTGGTCCTGACAGCCCCCTGCGAACCAGACCTGGACGTTAAAAGGGAGACCGGATAATGACACGTTGCCATGACATCGAAATGGAACTGGCCGCCTTCTGCGGGGAAGAGCTGGGTTCGTCCGAACGGAAGCTGGTTCAGGCTCACCTCGATGTTTGCCCTGCCTGCCGCGCCGAACTGGCCCGGGAAATGAGTCTGCGCCAAACCCTGGGTTCCCTGCCGGTGGCCATGGCCCCCGGAAATCTGGACAGGCGCATACTGACTGCGGTACAGCCAGCCGCCAAAGAAACCGGATGGTCCCGACCGAAAGTCCGCCTGACCGCCGCGGCCGCCCTGGTCGCCGCCGGTCTGGCGGTGGTTCTTCTGCTGCCGTCCTTGCGCCCGGCGGCAACCGGTGACTCCACCTGGACCGAAGATGAAATGGCCGCCGCCCGGCAGGACGTCAGGTACACCCTGGCCCTGACCGCCAAGGTCATCAACCGCACCCGGAAAGAAACCGTGGTCGATGTATTTGCCGACAGATTGCCCAACGCCATCAACGAATCGTTCAAGAAAGTCAAACTGACCAACACGGGAGGAAACGGATGAACACGCTTCGCAACACTTCGCTCATGACCCTGATGCTCTGCCTCTTGGGCGCTGGGCTCACCCTGGCCGGGGATCTGGAAAAGGAAGTCGGCTACATCGATCTGGAATGGATCGCCATTCCCGAAGAGGCTTCGGAGATCCAGGACATCGACCTGGGGCCGATCCTGGGCGATCTGGCCAAGGATGCCCGGGAAAAGGGGGACGACGCCCTATTCAAGGCTCTGGGCATGGTCCACTCCATCCGCGTGAAATCTTTTTCCGTGGATGAGGGTGGCGACATGGACGCCAAGTCGGCGGTGGAGAAAATCGCGACCCACCTGAAAAAGGATGACTGGAAACGGTTGATCTACATGAAGGACGGCGACGAGACGGTATCGGTCAACACCAAGTACAAAGGCGAAGACCTGGTGGGACTGATGATCGTCACCTATGAACCCGAAGACAGCGTGGCCTTCGTCAACGTGGTCGGAGACCTGGACCTGGGCACCCTGCTGAGACTGGCCAAGGATATCGACCATGACAGCATCGAGGACATGCTCGAAGAACTCGATGAAATAGAGGGGATCGAAATCGACCACGACGATGACGATCATGACGACAAGGGCGATATCTGATCCGGCGGCACCCCACCGACCGCTGGAAAAGAAAAGGCCTCCCCATTGCCGGGAGGCCTTTCTTTTTTTGGCGAACGGGAAAATCAGAAAGCGAATCGTGACAGGAACACGCCCGCGGCCACGGCCGAACCGATCACCCCGGCTACATTGGGAGCCATGGCGTGCATGATCAGGAAGTTCTGAGGATCCTCACGGGCACCGACCATCTGGCACACCCGGGCGCTATCCGGCACGGCCGACACCCCGGCCGCACCGATGATGGGATTGATCTTGTCCTTGGCGAAGAGGTTCATGAACTTGGCGAAAAGGACGCCCGCGGCCGTGGCCACGCAGAACGATACGGCGCCCAGAAGGGCGATCTTCACCGAAGCCGGAGTCAAGAAGCGGCTGGCGTCGGTCGAAGCGCCCACGCAAAGTCCCAGCAGGATGGTCACGATGTCGATCAGGGAGTTGCGGGCGGTCTTGGCCAAACGCTCGGTGACCCCGCTTTCCTTGAGCAGGTTGCCGAAGAACAGGAATCCCAGCAGGGAGATGGCGCCCGGGGCAATGCTGGCGCACAGGACAAACGCGAGGATGGGAAAAATGATCCGGATCCGCTTGCTGACCGGGCGGGACGGCTTCATGCGGATAAGGCGTTCCTTGCGCGTGGTCAGCAATTTGATGATCGGTGGCTGAATGACCGGCACCAGGGCCATGTAACTGTAGGCTGCCACCGCGATGGCTCCCAGCAGGTGGGGCGCCAGCTGGCTGGACAGGAAAATGGCGGTAGGGCCGTCGGCGCCGCCGATGATGCCGATGGCCGCGGCGTCCTTCTCGGCAAACCCGAGCAGCAAGGAACCGGCAAAAGTCAGGAAGATCCCGGCCTGGGCGGCAGCCCCCAGCAGGATGAGCCGGGGGTTCGAGAGCATGGCCGAAAAATCGGTCATGGCCCCGATGCCCAGGAAAATCAGGGACGGATACCAGCCCTGGGTCACCCCGTTGTAAAGAACGTTCAGAACGCTGCCCTGTTCGTAGATGCCGATGTTCATACCGCTGGTCAGCGGGATATTCCCCACCAGCATGCCGAATCCGATGGGCACCAGCAAGAGGGGTTCATAATCCTTGGCGATGCCCAGGTAGATGAACAGGCAGCCAATGGCCAGCATGACCAGGTTGCCCCAGGCAAAGTTGCCGACGATGCCGACCTGCAGAAAATCCCACAAAACATCCATGACGTCTCTTTATCTTCCCTAGGCGAAATCGACGAGGGTCTGATTTTCGCGGACGGCGTCACCGGCGGCGACCAGGACGGCCTTGACCTTGCCGGGGCCGGGCGCGGCTATGGCCGTTTCCATCTTCATGGCCTCGATGACCAGCAGAGTCTGCCCTTGGTCCACCTGGTCCCCCACCTTGACCTTGACTTCCAGCACGGTCCCGGCGATGGGCGAGGCCACCCCACCGGATCCGGCCGGCGCCGAAGCCGCGGGCGCCGGGATCGGGGCTGCGGCGGGAACATTGTTGTTGGCAGCCGGAGCATCGGTCCGCGCCGGCGGCAAGGGGGAGGCGGACCGCCGCATCTCGTCCTTGGCGTCGAGAACCTCGACGTCGACTTCATAGGCCACTCCGTGGACGGTGATCTTCAGCTTCATCTGTGCTCCTGTCCGACCGGGCACCCCGGCCGGCATGCTAGCGTTTTCTCTTGACCGCGTGGGAACCCTGCAGGATCAAACGCCCCTGGGCTGACCAAGGGGTCCTCTTCTGTTTGGGCGATAAGAGGCGCCGGATCCGGCGGACCCGAAAGCGGCCGCCCACCGCGACAGCCGCGGCGGCGGAGATCAAAACCAGGGTGGTGTCGTCGATGGTCGGTTCCTTGTCGACCGCCGCCGCCTTCTGCCGGGCCTCGTGGTCCTGCCAGCGGTCATCCAGCCGTTTCAATAAGGCCACCACGGTAGCGATCAGGGCCAACACCCCGAAAACGATCAGGACGCCCACAATCGCCAACGAACCCATTTCCGGTGTGATTTGACCCGTCACTTCCGGCCTCTCCTATAGGGGTATCAGGCCGTGTTTCTTGTCCGGCCGGACCTCGCGTTTGGATTTGAGGATCTCCAGAGACAGGGCGATGTAGGACCGCGTGTCCGCCGGTTCGATGACGTCATCAACCATGCCCCGCGCAGCTGCCGCGTAGGGAGTGGAAAATTTCTCGGTGTACTCGTCCATCAGTTCCCGGCGCTTGGCCACGGGATCGGCGGCGGCGGCGATCTCGCGCCGATACAGAACGTTGACCGCTCCCTCGGCCCCCATCACCGCGATTTCCGCCGAAGGCCAGGCGGCCACCCGGTCGGCACCCATGGACCGGGCGCACATGGCCAGGTAGGCTCCTCCGTAGGCCTTGCGCACCACGACGGTAATCTTGGGCACGGTGGAGGCCCCGTAGGCGAACAGCATCTTGGCACCATGGCGGATGATCCCGGCGTATTCCTGCTGGACCCCGGGCATGAACCCGGGCACGTCCACGAAAGTCACCAGGGGAATGTTGAAGGCGTTGCAGAACCGGATGAAGCGGGCACCCTTGACAGACGAGTCGATGTCCAGCACGCCGGCCTTGTGGGCGGGATTGTTGCCGACCACTCCGATGGTGGAACCTTCCACGCGCGCGAAACCCACGATCAGGTTGGGTGCAAAATGCTCCATGACCTCCATCAGATCGCCCCGGTCGATCACCCGGCCGATCACGTCGTGCATGTCGTAGGCCGCACGCGAGTTCTCGGGCACCAGGTCGTTCATCTCTTCGTCCGGCTCTACGGTTTCCTCGTGCATGTCCTCGAGGAAAGGCGGGTCGTCGGTATTGTTGCTGGGCAGAAAAGACAGCAGCCGCCTGGCGATCTCGAGACCGTCGCCCCCGCTCTCGGCGACAAAATGCACCACCCCTGAATAATGCGAATGGCTTTCGACCCCGCCCAGCTGCTCGGCCGTCACATCTTCCCCGGTGACCTGTTTGATGACGCTCGGCCCGGTGATGTACATCTGGCCCTCGTGGCGGACCTGGATGAGGAAATCCGTCAGGGCCGGCGAATAGGCCGCCCCGCCGGCGCAGGGCCCGCTGATGATGCTGATCTGGGGCACCACCCCTGAGGACTTGATGTTGCGGTAGAATATATCCCCGTAACCGGACAGCGACCCGACCCCTTCCTGGATGCGCGCGCCGCCGCTGTCGTTGATGAAGATGATCGGATCCCCGGTCTTCAGGGCGTCGTCCTGCAGGTCACTGATCTTGCGGGCGGTCGCCTCACCCACCGCCCCGCCGGCCACGGTAAAATCCTGGCTGACGGCGTAGAGGGGCCGGCCGTCCACCAGGCCGTACCCGGTCACCACGCCTTCGCCCGGCAGTTCCTTGTCCTGCATGCCGAAATCGACACACCGGTGTTTCATGAAAGGGTGGGTCTCCTGAAAGGTGTCCTCGTCGAACAGCTGGGCCAGGCGTTCCCGGGCGGTCCGCTTGCCTGCGGCATGCTGCTTGGCGATTCGTTTTTCGCCGCCCCCCATATAGAGTTTCGCCTTCTTGAGGCGGAGTTTTTCGATTCTCGGATCCGACATGGGGCTCCTCTTTTGACCGCTCCCGGAAGAGGGTCTCGCGCCTCTTCCGGGAAACCATGTTCGCCTACGTGGGATAGGTAATACCTGGCTACTGATTGTCAATCTTTTGACAGGCGAAAACCCAAATAATTCCGGGTTGAAACCGGATAGCTTAAGTCATTGTCGAAAAAGTCATTAAACAGGCTTCCGTTAGCCCTGCAGGGTTGCCTGGAAACAGTCGGATATGATAGTGCAGGCGGCCTTCATTTCCCTCAGAACCAGACCATGAATTGCAAGGAACCCATTCCCGACCAACCATCGTAAAAGAAACTCTCATCTTCATCAGCGAAGGTTTCCCGGGAAACGCGCCCTGTCGCCGGGTATTCAGACCATTCGACTCTATCCATGCTGGACCAACGGTACCCCAGCGCAAAAGCGGTTTCTATGGTCAGAAAATCCAGAACCACGAACGAGGGGCGCAGCCCCAGGGTCAAAGTCCAGGAATCTGTGTCATAATCAACGCCCCTATTGTAGGAATCATCCGGGAAACTGACGTTTTCCTCCCTGTAAGTGTAACCGCTGTCCGCCCAGTAGTATTTCAGGCCCACATACCCGACCGCCGCCAGGGGACCACGCCTGGTGATGAGACGGCCGGCCTGGAAATCGACAAAACCGGATTCCCGCTTTTCCTCCTGGGAATTGTAGGTTTCCCGCTCCTCCCACTGGGGAGGCCTACCCGAATCCAGATAGTGCTTCTGTTCGTGGCTGAGGTTGTCGTCGGGCCCTGCGGAAAGGGACAATTCCCAAACGCCCTTCAGCCAGAGCCGTGCGGTCAGACCATTGGCCCAGCCCAGTCCCCACTTGCGGTCCACCGGCCCGGTTTCCACTGCACTGGCAGGCAGGACCAAGGTCAGAATCATCAGGATCGTCAGACAGATCAAGGCCAGGCGTCCGCGCTCGGGGAAAAGCATTTTCATCTCCGAAGGTATACCTATTTGAGATTGTCAGGGTTAAGACCTTCCAACTCCGGAATGACGAACAGCCCGTCCTTGCGTACCAGCACGTCGTCGAACCAGATCTCGCCGCCTCCCCACTCCGGAGTCTGGATCAGCACGATGTCCCAGTGCTGCGCCGACTTGTTGCCGTTGAAGGCGGCCTCGTAGGCGTTGCCGGGAGTAAGGTGGAAACTGCCGCTGATCTTTTCGTCAAACAGCGTATCGAGCATGGGCTTGGTGATGTAGGGGTTCACGCCCAGGGCGAACTCGCCGAAGTAGCGGGCGCCCTCGTCAATGTTCAGCGCGTCTTCCAGCTTGGACTGGTCGCCATCACAGGTGGCTTCGACGATCTTGCCGTCCTTGACTACGAACCGGATGTTGTCCAGCACAACCCCGCCCTGCCGGGTCTTCGTGTTGTACTGGATAACGCCGTTGACGCTGTCCTTAACCGGTGCGGTATAGACCTCGCCGTCGGGGATGTTGCGGCCGCCGTCGCACTTGACCGCGGGCAGACCCTTGATGCTGAATTTCAGATCGGTGCCCGGACCCTTGATGGCGACCTTGTCGGTTTTTTCCAGCAAGGCGTGCAAAGGGTCCATGGCCTTGCTCATCTTCGCGTAATCCAGGCAGCAGACGTTGAAATAGAACTCGGCAAAATCCTCGGTGGAGCGCTCGGCCGCCTGGGCCATCGAAGGATTGGGATAGCGCAACACGCACCACTTCTTTTTCAGGCGGATGGGGAGGTGAACCTCACCCCAGTAGGCCTGGTCGTGCCACTTCATGCGGTCGGCGTCGACGTCAGCCAGGTCGAAGGGATTGGTGCTTCCGCGCACGCCGATGTAGGCGTCCACCGCCTCCATGATCGGTTTGTGGAACTGCCCCCAGGCCGCGAATTGATCCTCACCGGCGTTGTTGATGAAGCCGCGGCTGAGAGTCTCATCGTTGTAGTACCAGAAAGGCACTCCCCCATGCACGGTGGCCACCCGCACCAGCTCCTTGCCCAGTTCCATCGCTTCGAGACCCTTGATCTCGATGTAGATCTTCTCGCCGGGCTGCAGTTTCACCGAATAAGTAATGAGCTGTTCGGCCAATCGGGTAATGCGCGGGTCCATCGGAACCTCCTAGGGTTTGGGGTCGGACAATGATAATCAACCAGGCGGCCTGATACACGCCAAAAAACACCCCCGGTGATTCCCTTTCCCCCAAAATTACCTATTATTGGGCCAGAATGAGCCGTCTGTTTCCCATTTTTCCGGAGGATGCCCCATGAGCAGCGACTTCACCGACCCCGCAGGATTTCTTCCCGACGGCGCCGCCGGTTTCGTGGACCACATCGGGATCGCCGTGGCCGACCTGGACGAAGCTCTCGTCCTTTACCGGGATCTACTGGGTCTGGAATTGGAAAGAATCGAGGAAGTACCCCAGGAAAACGTGAAGGTGGCTTTTCTCAAGCTTGATCGCACCGGGGCGCTGGGTCACGTGGAACTGCTGGCCCCCCTGTCGGACAAGGGCGCCATCGCCGGTTTCATCGAGCGCAAGGGCCCGGGCCTGCATCACATCGCCGTGGCGGCATCGAACATTCCCGTCATGCTGGATCGCTGCCGCGAGGCGGGCATGAGACTTATCGACCAGGAACCGCGCACCGGAGCCGGCGGCAAGCAGATCGCCTTTTTGCACCCCAAGTCCGGCGGCGGCGTCCTCATCGAAGTCTGCGCCGAAAAAGCTGCTCCCGAAAAGTAGCGACCCTCAACGTTCGGAAAATACGCCCACGTCGCGCCAGGACTGCTTGCCGGTGACCGGTGTCTGGTCGGGTTCCCCCACCGGATTGATCCATGAGGGTACGTACCCCGCGCCGATGATGACGCCCGTCTGCCGGCTGCTCGGTCCCCCCACGTACAAGGCTGGAGGCTCGCTTTTGGCGCAGCCCCTGAGGTCGTCGCATGAAATCAGTCCGGACCGGTCCAGACCGATCCTGACATTTTCCGGTTTCCCCTGGATCATGACCTTCCAATGGACCAGAAAGACCTTGCCGTCGCTGACACTCAGCTCCGGATGAAAACCGGCAGCCACATGGCCCAGCCCATTCCCGAGGTTCAGGGCTTCGACCGGAAAATTCTGCTCCAGAATGAACACCTCGTCGCCGGAGATGGTCAGTTTCAATTCCGCCCCGCCCAGGTTCAGGAAAGCCTCGCCCTCCTGGGCCACCGGATCGACATCCGTCAGCCAGGCGTAAATATTGAAGAAGTTCACCCCGTTTTCGGCTTCAGGCACATTCAGGACGGACACCAGGGAATCGCCCTCAACAAAGGAAAAGCGGATCACACCGTTATCCCCGCACCAGAGCGTGGCTCCGGCGGACATCGGCAGCAGAACCGCCGCCAGCAGGACCATCGTCAGCAGGAACCGCCTAAGGACCAGGGCTTTGTCGTTCATCGAACTTCCTTTCGAAACCGCGGGCGCGCCCGCATCATCTTGTTGATCAACTTCCAGTGCTGGCGTAGTTGTGTACGCCGCGCCGCCAGATCAAGATCGATCCGCCGAAGACCACCAACCCAACCAGAGGAGTCAGCAGGGCCAGACGGCCGAACTCTTCGCTGCCGAGAAACCAGGTGGCCGGGAAAAAGGCAACCCAGGCAAACGGCAACACGAACGTAAGCAGTATCTGGACCGGCAGGCTGTAGATGGTAATCGGATACCTGCTGAACCGGATGATGTTGTAGACCGGGGGCGCCAGGCCCATGCGATCCTCGTGCCAGAACGACACCGAGGTGATGGCCAGGAAAACGCCCATGTAAACCAGGGCCGCCGACGGCGCCAAAACCGCCAGCATCAGGAATTCTTGTACCCCGAAATCCAGGCCAAGTTTCATTCCGGCGTAGGTCATGATCACGATGCCCATGATGATCTCGTTGAGACCCGAAACATTGAAGGATTCGAAAATCACCTGGGCCAGGGTGCCAACCGGCCGCAACAGGACCCGGTCAAACTTGCCCTGGATGATGTAATTGTCGCTGAAACGGTAAAGATTCACGCTGACGATGTTGAAAATCCCCAACGGCAACAGGCTGAAGGCGTAAATGAACAGGACCTGCTCGAAGGACCAGCCCTCCAGGGCTTTGACCTTGCTGAAAAGGATCGTCAGTACCACCAGCTGGATCAACATGCTGAAGGAAACCGCCATGGTGTCCACAAAAAAATCCATCCGGTAGGCCAGACGCATCTTCACAAACTGGGCGAAGTAAGCACTGAAAATCCCTGCCTGCCAAAGAGTTCTTGAAAAAAATCCCCGACGGGGTTGGGTGTCCCAGGGAACAGTATTCCGGCTCATCTCAGCCCCCCTGCACGACCACGTGGCGAACGGAAAAACGCCAGACCAGACGGCCGGCCACGAACAGGGCCACGGCCCAGAAGAGCTGGAGCAGGAGGGCTGCGTAAAGTTCGTCGCCTGGCCTCTTGCCCAGATAGATGGTCACCGGAATATAGCTGATGCCCTGGAAAGGCAACCATTCCACCGCGCGCTGAAACCAATCCGGGAAAAACGTGAAGGGCACCACCACACCGGTCAAAAAATCCATGCTCACCATCTTGGCCCGCAGCACGCCCGATATGTTTTTCATGTAAAAGGCCAGGCAGCCCAGCAGAAAATTGATCTGGCTGTAGATGACCAGGGCCAGGCAAAAGCTGAGGAAGGTCCAGGCGTAAAGGCCCCGGTCCGGAGGACCGGCAATGTGGAACACCGGCACGATCACCACCATGATGGGCAGGGTGAACATTAGCAGGCGGAACCCGGATTCACCGATCGCCTCGAACATCATCACCGTCTGCACATGGAAGGGTTTGATGAGGTGCATGGCGATTTCGCCCTCGGTGATCATGCGCATCAGGTCGCGGGCGATGCTGTTGAAATAAAAGCTGCGTCCGATCCAGCTGACGGCAACGTAGGTTATCATTTCGCTGATATTCAAACCACCGATGGTCGCGCCCCCGGCGTCGGCAACACGACTGGCGAACAAGGCGGTATAGAGATAATAGTGGCCGGCCACGAAAACGGTGTAGCTCACCACCCCGGTGTAGTAGCGCAGGCGGTAGGCCAGGAACTTCAAAAACGCCAGGCGGATGAAGTGAAAATATAGGCCCACCGAGGCGGCCGCTGTGCGGCGCCAGGGTTCAAGAACTGCCGGGTTGGTCAGGTGGCTCACGAAGCCTCCTGCCCGCTTCGCCGATAGATTTCGCGAACGACTTCATCGATGGCGGGTTCGGCCATGTGCAGTTCCGTGACGTGCCGTTCGTTGACCAGGCGTTTGATCACTTCGGCGCCGGACACCTCGACACGATTGAATTCCACGTGATGGAGCAATCCCTCCCCCGCTTCCCATTTCACCGGCAGCCCGGCCGTGTTGGCGGCCAGTTCATCACTGCTGGTCCTGTCGGTGAGCTCTACCGTCATGCGCACCAATCGGCCCACCCGCCGCCGCAGCTCGTCCAATTCGCCATCGAAATGGACCTTGCCCTTGTCGATGATGATCACACGTTTGCACAGTTGCTCGATATCCCCCAGGTCGTGGGTGGTCAGGATCACGGTCACGCCTTCGCGTTCGCAGATTTCCCGCAGGAATACCCGGACGTTTTCCTTGGCCAGAACGTCCAGCCCGATGGTGGGTTCATCGAGAAACAGGACCTTGGGTCGGTGCAGCAAGGCCGCGGCGAGGTCGCAGCGCATGCGCTGGCCTAGGGAAAGCTTGCGGACGGGTTGATGCAGGTACTGACCGACCTCGAGGAGGTCGTCGAAGATTTTCATCTGCCGCTCGTAGGTGGCGTCATCCACCTCGTAGATCTTTTTCAACAGGCGGAAGGATTCGACCACAGCCAGATCCCACCATAGCTGGGTCCGCTGTCCGAAGACCACGCCGATGTGACGGGTGTACTGCAGACGCTGTTTCCAGGGCACCAGGCCACCGACCGTCACCGTGCCCGAAGTCGGGGTCAGGATCCCCGTCAGCATCTTGATGGTGGTGGACTTGCCTGCGCCGTTGGCTCCTATGTAACCCACCATTTCTCCCGGCGGAATTTCGAACGAAACTTTTTCCACCGCACGCAGGAGTTCCTTGCGCGGACGGATAAGATCCACCAGTCCGCCGGTGACGCCCTCCCGCTTTTTGATCAGCCGGTAGTCCTTGGTCAGATCGTGTACCTTGATGAGGGGTTCCATCAGAAAGGCAGATCCTCTCGGTCACCGGCGGCCGACTCCTCAGTGGATTCGGACGACTGCAGGCCCGCCACCAGGTCGCGGACTTCACGATCGGTTTTTTCCAGCTTCTGCTTGCAGACCTGGATCAACTCGACCGCCCGTTTGACCTCTTCGCTCAACCGGTCGATGTCGACTTCGTCCTGTTCCAGACCGGCAAGAATCTGTTCGACCTCGCCGACCGCCTCACCGAAAGAGAGTTTTTTGGCCGGTGTTTTTTTGGGGCTTGTCTTTTTTTCCGCCACTTCCTTTTCCCTTTTCATTTTTGGGCTTGGTCCCGGCGCCGGACTGTACCCGACTGCGGACCAGCCCGTCGGCAAAACGCGTATCGATGATGTCTCCCTGAACCAAAGCCGCTGCCGAAAGGACCGCATGACCCTCGGCATCGGTGGTCATGGTGAATCCCCGGGCCAGTAGTCGAGCCGGGTCGAGCAGCCGCGCCTGGGTCGCCAGATTCTCCAAACTGGTCCGCCGAGTAACCAGTGGCCGGACCGCTTCGAGCCGCAATCGGTCCGCCAGCACACCCTGGCGGCGTTGGGCGGTTAAAGTGCGCGCTGTGGCCGCTGCGGCCACCCCTACCCGCAGGCCACCTAGTTTTTCACGAGCGGCCGAGATCCCGGTCACCGCAGCGGTGCCCACCCGGGACCGAAGTTCGGCCAGGGTGCCGCGAATATCAACCAGACTGCGGGACACCCGGTCCTGCAGCTTTCCAGCTGTGGACTGGAAGCGCAGGTGCGCCCTCAAACGCACGCCCTCGGCCCCCCGCACCAATCGGTCGGTCAGATCGATGCGAACCTGGGACCGATCGAGCAGCTCGAGCGCGGCGGCAATGACCCTTGAGGCTGCATCTTCCAGCCTGGCGGACGCGGCGTCCACTTTTTCCACCAGGAATTCCGCTGCGGCCGTGGGTGTTTTGCAGGCGTGGTGCGCCACCAGATCGGCAATGGAGGTATCGACCTCATGTCCGATGGCGGTGATCACCGGCACCGGACATTCGGCGATGGCCACGGCCAGATCCTTCTGATCGAACCAGGAAAGGTCGGCTCGGGAGCCTCCGCCCCGGGTGATCACGATGACATCCACCCCCGAGGCGGCATGGGCCTTCAGACCTGTGATAACTTCCGGTTGCAACTGTTCGCCCTGCATGCGAGCGCCCCGCAACTTCACCCTGAAGGCCCACGGGCTTGCCCCCAAACCGGTCATGAAATCGTGCTCCGCCGCACTGCCCGGCGAGGTGATCAGGCCAATGCGCAGGGGCAGTTCGGGCCAGGGTACGCGCCGGTTTTTTTCCAGCAGATCTTCCTGCTTCAGATATTCCAGGATTTCCCGACGCCGCGCTTCCAGCCGGCCGAGGGCAAAATTCTTGTCCACACCGACGACCTTCAGGCTCATCTTCCCGAACTTGGCGTAGAAGTCGACCTTGCATTCGAGACAGACCTCGATCTTGTTCGCGATCTGGAAGTCGGGATCGGTGCCGTCCAGATATCGCCCCAGGCCAAATCGCTGCCGGTCCCAGCCCATCAGCGAGGTGGAGATCTGGTACTCGGCCGCCCCGCTGCCCCCTGTCTCATGGAGCTCGAAATAAACGTGGGTGCGCCGGTCCGCGTCGCTGGGCAGGCGCTGCACTTCACCGCGGACCCACACCGTCTGGGGAAAGGCCCGTTCGATAGCCGACGAAATCTCTTCATTGACCTGCCGGACGGTCAGAACCTCGCGCTCGGGATCGGTCTGTTCGTTGAACAGGGCATCCGTACTCAAATCTTCACCTCCTCCCAGTTGCTTTTGTAAAACAGGATCACCATGCCGACGGCGTAAAGGGTGAACCAGGTCAGCAGCGCCAGCCAGGCGCCCATCAATCCACCATCCAACACGATTCCGAAAAGATAGGCCAGGGGCGGCAAAAGACCGAATCCGGTGCCGATGTCCACCAGCATGACCGCCCGGGTCATGCCCGCGCCCCGCAAGGCGCCGGCCAGGGTCAGGCCCACCGCGTCGATCACCTGAACCAATCCCATCAGTCGGAGAATGGGCGTACCGGCAGTGATCAGGTCCTCGCTGTCCGAAAACAAGCGCAAAAGGAATTCCGGAGTCCACAAAAAGAACAAACCGAATATACCCATGAACACCATGGACAGCCCCACCCCGTACCGGGCCGAGCGGCGGGCGCCCAACGGATCCCCGCGCCCCAAGGACTGGCCAACCAGGGTTTGTACGGCCGCACCCACCCCGATTCCGGGCATGAAGCTGAGCGAAGCGATCCGCATCACCACGTTGGCCGCGGCCACCGCAACGATCGATATCCGGCCCAGGATAAAATAGAATATCAGGATGCCGATGATGATACCGAAAGTTTGCAGTGCCGGCGGCCAGGCGATTTCCAGAAACGGCCGGATGAGGCGCACCTGGAAATTGCTACGGCATAGGATCCGAAACCGTTGGCGAACCTTTGGGCGCAACAGGAACACCAGGATGACCCCGCAGGCCAGCAGGGCGCTCAGGGAGCTGGCCAGGGCCGCCCCGCCCACACCCATGGCCGGCGCGCCCAGATTCCCGAAGATCAGAACCCAGTTAAGCAGTACGTTAACCAGATTCATGCCGATGCCGACGAACATACCGATCCTGGTCCAGCCGATGCCGTCGAACACCGCCTTGGCCTGGAAAAAGAACAACAACGGAAGCATTCCGGCATAGCGGTAGATCAGGTAGGAGCGGCCCAGTTCTCGGACTTCGGGATCCTTGGTAACCAGGCTGATCAGGGCCTGGGGCCACAGCAGACCCACCATCATGAGAACCGCACCGACGGCCAGACTTACGGTGACCGCCGTGGCCAAGACCGAGCCCACTTCCGTGTCCCGGCCCTCGCCCACCCGCCGGGCGGTGAAACTCTGGGCGGCCACATCGACGGATTTGATGCTCATGGCCACGGCCGAAAACAGCAGGGTCGCCACGGCCACCGCCGCCAGCGGACCCTCCCCCAGACGGCCCACCATCAACGTATCGACCAGGCCCATGAGGGTCTGGGAAAGCTGGCCGAAAACGATGGGCGTCGCCATGCCGGTGATTGTCACCAGCAGGCGACGCCGCGTGACATCACCAAGTCTATCTGCGGCGCCGGCCGGCAACAGGGCTTCGTCAGGAGACAAGGATCTGCACGGCCCTGGCCATCAGCCGCGCTCCAAAACCGGTCCCCCCCTTGGGCCCGGTGGCACGGGGGCTGCTGGACCAGGCGGGTCCGGCGATGTCGATGTGCGCCCAGGGGGTGTCATCGTCAACGAAGGCCGCCAGGAAAGCAGCTGCGGTCAGGGCCCCGCCTTCGCGCCCGTTGCCCAGGTTTTTCAGGTCGCTCCAGGTGCCCTCGACTTCTTTCTTGTGCTCGTCCACCAGGGGCAGATGCCAGACCCGCTCGAAGGTTTCCCCGCCGGCCTGCTTGAGGGCGTCGATCAAGGTGGCGCTGTTCGACATCAAGCCCGCGAAATGTTCGCCCAGGGCGATCACGCAGGCACCGGTAAGGGTGGCCGCGTCGATGATGAAATCGGGCTTGCCGCGGCCCGCGTACCACAGGGCGTCGGCCAGGATCAGCCGACCTTCGGCGTCGGTGTTCAGGACCTCGACGGTTTTGCCGCTGGCCATGGTGATGACGTCCGCCGGCTTGACCGCCAGGCCGTCGGGCATGTTCTCGGCCGTCGGCACGATCACCCGCAAGTTCACCGGCAGCTTCAGACGCGAGGCGATAAGAGCGGCGCCCAGGACGGCCGCGCCGCCGCCCATGTCGCTCTTCATGAGATCCATCCCGGCACCGGGTTTCAGCGAAATGCCGCCCGAATCGAAGGTGATGCCCTTGCCCACCAGAACGATCGAGGGCGCTTTTCGCCCGGCAGCCCCCGGAGCCTTGTATTCCAGGTCGATCAGCCGGGGCTCCTGGCGACTCCCCTGCCCCACGCCGAGAATCCCGCCCATGTTCAGTTTTTTCATCTGGGCGACGTTCAAAACCCGGCAGGTCATACCCTCGGTGCGGGCCATGCGCCGGGCCCGGGCGGCCATTTCCTTGGGGGTCAGGATGTTCGGGGGCAGATTGACCAGATGCCGGGCAAACAGACAGCCGGCGGCGTAGGCCTGGGCCTCGGCCATACCTTCCCGGAGCTCTTTGGTGCGCGCGGTGGTGGCCAGGAATTTTCCTTGCCTCGGGAAATCTTCCTTTTTCTTCTTGTCGGTCTTGAGTTCGCCAATTTTGGCCAGGGCCAGCTCGGCGCCTTCGACCCAGCAACGGGCAAACGACCGGTCGTCAAAACCCATGGCGCCGGTGCCGGGCAATTGGACAAGCACCCTCGCAGCCTTCATGGTCCGGGCCCGCTTGGCCGCCAGACCGGCGACCTTGCGCAGGGTTTCCAGACCCACCTCCTTGGCCTTGCCCAGGCCGACCACGAGAATCCATCCGGCCTTGACCCCGGAGCAGGGCACAGGCAAAAGGGATTCGGCCTGGCCGGAAAACCCGGCTTTACGAATAAGAGCCGACAGGGCCGGGCCCCCTCCTTGAAGACCACGGGTTTGGGACTGCAGAGGCTTGAGATCGGCCTCGTCGTCCTTCTTGAAAACGGGAAAAACCAGCAGGTCGCCCGCCGTGTCGGCCAGGCCTGTCCGGGAAACGGTCCAACGCATGAATGCTTTCCTCCAAAATGGGATGAAACCAGTTGGTATGAAACGGGAAACCAGAACAGTCTAGCACCGCCAGCGGGATTGGCCATCCAATATTCTGGAAATGGCCGGGCTCTGCGCCCACAAATCAATGACTTGAGGCGAAGGGTCTGGTGGCCTAGACTGCCCTGGTCAATCAACCGAGGGAAATTCATGATCCGGAAAATCTCTTTGCACTGGCAGATCCTGATCGCCCTGGTCCTGGGCGTGGGTGCCGGCATGCTCTGGCCCAAGGGCACGGTCATTCTGGGTGGCCTGGAACCCTACGCCGTTTTCGACTTTGTGGGGACCCTGTTCCTGAGAGCCTTGAAAATGGTGATCGTACCGTTGCTTGCCGGATCCATCATTTCCGGCGTGGCCGGGGTGGGCGCCCAGCGAGGACTGGGCCGGCTGTTCACCAAGACCTTCGCCTGGTACGTCACCACCAGCCTGCTGGCGATCCTGGCCGGCCTGCTGCTGGTGAACCTCATCCATCCAGGGGTCATCGACGGGATTCCCGTCGGTCAGCGCATGGGTCTTCAGGAAGCGCCGCCCGAGCTGGCCGCCCAGCTTTCGGGGCGCGGGGCGGGCGACATCGTGGGCATCATCCAGCGCATGGTTCCGGAAAACCCGGTGGCCGCGGCCGCCGAGGGCCAGATGTTGCCCCTCATCTTTTTCTTCGTTCTGTTAGGGCTGGCCCTGACCAACTTGCCCGAAGAACACCGGCGGCATCAGC
>RCNF010000596.1_pt1 | contig 18583 bp, 16 predicted proteins | sample 2041311 | NCBI WGS metagenome assembly RCNF01 (sample SAMN09708228, study PRJNA481090) | Marine sediment metagenome, whole genome shotgun sequencing project. | biome: marine sediment; feature: ocean; material: sediment; isolation source: Sewage treatment plant 2 marine sediment (STP2) ... | reverse complement strand
ACTACATAGAATGGACGAAAACGAGATCAAAACATCTGTGTTATTTGTCTGCATGGGCATTATTTTTTTATCACAATAATTTCATAACCTTGCAGCTGTTGGGCACAAGTTTGGGTACAAGTTGTTGCTGCAAGTCTTGGTGTGCGCCATTTTCAGATGCAATCGCGACAGTAGTTTCTCTAGTCGATATTAAAGTTGCCGCTTTCCAAGATAAGGGCTCTGAGAAAACGCTCCTTCAGAAAATCGCTACGCTTGTTCCATTTGTTTGAAGACGGACAAGGTGTGGGTAGCAACCGAGCCGCGAACGAAGAAAGTTTACTTTTCGATCCATTCGCGCAATATTGGCAAGACGCCGCGTGGGGCGTCGCTCGAGTATGGATAAGTCTTCCGTAGATCTGTGGGGTAGCGATATCTAGGTCTGGATTTCCGTTCTTACCTCCTTCGAAATGATCAGATAGAGATTCTATGCTCGAATTCATAAGGCGAAACTTCCGTTGGATCGCCGGCGGATTCATGCTCACGTACTTTTCCAGTTTCGGACAAACGTATTTCATATCCGCGTCTGTTGCAGAATGGCAGGCCGCGTTTGGGCTAAGCCACGGTGAATTTGGACGACTTTATATGCTCGCCACGCTGGCGAGCGCACTTTGCATTCCGCTTGTTGGCCGGCTAGTGGACCTTGTGCAGGCCCATCGTATGATAGTGCTAGTCGTACCTGTGCTTGCCGGGGCGGCGTTACTTGCTGGCTACGCATCCTCGGTCGCGGTACTGGTCGTCGCCGTTTTTTTGCTGCGGCTGTTCGGTCAGGGAATGATGACGCACATAGCGCTGACCACCACTGGGCGATGGTTTGTTGCGGAGAGAGGTCGGGCAGTATCGCTGGTTGTGCTCGGTCACCAGGGAGGCGAGGCCACGATCCCGTTAGCGTTTGCAGCGCTAACGATCGCCTACGGAAACCGTGTTGGTTGGGCTGCCGCCGCCTTAGCACTACTTGTCTTCGGACTTCCGTTCGCTTATTGGTGCTACCACAAGCCGCGTGTTCCTCATGGCCAGCGTTCAACGGAGAAAACGTCGTCGCCCGAGGTGCGCAGCTGGACGCGGCGGGAAGTTCTGAGGGATCCGATTTTCTGGGTACTCCTAACCGGTGTTCTTGCGCCCGCATTCATTGGCACAACGGTCTTTTATCATCAGAATTATCTGACGGCGCTGCACGATTGGCCGCCGCAGTTGTTCGCCATGTCGTTACTGGTCATGGCTTTGACCACCGTCGGCTGTGCTTTGATTACCGGTGCCGCGATCGATCGTTTTGGGGCAACCTCGGTTTTGCCGTACTTCCTACTACCGCTTTCTGGCGCCTGTTTCGCATTGGCTTACAGTGGACCAGAAATAACGTTGTTCATTGTGATGGTGCTGCTCGGGATCAGTTACGGCATATCCTCCACGCTATTCGGATCGCTGTGGCCGGAAATCTACGGCCTCGCCAATTTGGGCGCTGTCCGCTCTATTACGGTCGCGGCGGCGGTTTTCGCGACAGCTGCCGGGCCTGGACTGACAGGTACCTTGATTGATCGAGGTATGGGCCTACCGGCACAAATGATTTTTTTCGGTGCCTACTGTCTCCTTGCAGCGGCGGCAATGACGATAGCTTTTGTGTTCCTACGACGGCGACCGTGAGGCACCTACAAACAGAAATCGGTAATCGCCGCTGGTCTGTGCGATTGGTAATCTCAGTTTCTTTTCGACGAACCCGGGTTGCCCTCAGAAGGGTACTGACAAGTGACTATGCTCACTCGTCAATACCCTCGGGCCGCATTGATACCTGAGAATCGTGATAAATTTCTTGCCGACTGGGCGTCATTCGCGGATCGAATGTCATGTAGCTGGAATTGTCTGTAGAATTGCGCGCCTGAATCGCTTCAAATACAGCCTCTTATCGCAAAGTCGAGCCCAATGAAATCAGGCACTTAGCGGAGCGAGAAGAGGGCAATAAGAGGCACGAAAAATAGCCATAAATGACTGAAATTAAAGAGAAAACTAGTGTCCTATTCGTCTGCATGGGCAGCATATTTGTTAGTCAGTAAAAACAATTGCTTAAGTGACCCTGGCACAAGGCGGGCGACAAGTTTGAGCCTGCCTTCGGTCTCTGCCTCTCGAAGGCAATTCGACACTCTTTTATTTTCAATAGCTTACGAGATTGTCGCGAATCAGCATAATCACATACGGTAATTTTCGATAACCTTGGATCACGTTACGTCACGATCGATAACGTTCGCACTGTGGGAATATTGTGGCGGCGGTACCGAGTTGAATGGACTTGGAAATCTCGAGGTATTAAGAATGTGTTTATCGGTCATTTGGAGATTTCGTCGCTGACGCAAACTACTTCGAATTTTTCTATGGTAATGGGCATATCGGGTGAAGGTTTTCGATCGAGGTCAGCAAGCTTGCGTCCAAAGTATGCCCAATGCACGCGTCGCCATACGTCAAGGTTGCGAACCGCCGGACCGTCTAGCGAAGTTTCCTTTTCGCTAATCTCATCAAAGTGCATAGTACTCACTCCAGTGGTGCGAAGTAGGAGCCGGGGTTCGGCAAGAAAATTAGTGACCACCGTATAGCCTCCGACCACTGGTGTCTCATTCGGCTTACCCTCAAATAACCAGGGTGAAGTAAACGTGCCAGTTTTCTGACCTGAGGCAATTAAGCCAACCAGTAAATCGGCAACACGAGCATCCTCGCCAAAATGGCGGACTCTGAAAAAATCACTAGCTGGCGGGGGACTTATTTTAAGTTGGCACTCGCTCCAAAAAACTGGCACGGCCTCGCTCACCGTGCGATTGGTATCAGCAACTGTTTCTATCGGTATAGCCACCGTCAAGAATATTGCAAGGAGCCCAACACGGCCGATATTTCCAAGAGAACTTTTCATTGAGGTACACTTGCCCGAGTTTTTGGTCGCCAAACTTAATAAAATTGCGATAAGGAGATTATCCGTGAAGGTACACATTATTATTTTAGCACTATTGATATCGACGCCGTTCACTGCGGTCAATGCCGAGATTACCGAATGTGATCGCCTGGCCGCAAATCCTCCTGATCCCGATCGGGTAGCCGATGGAGTGCCGCGCTCACAAGTTGATGTCGAAGCCGCTATCGCCGCTTGCAAGAGTGCGCTTGTGGCCGATCCGGACAATCCACGACTTGCCTACCAGTTGGGTCGCGTCTCCTTCTATGGCGGGGACACACCGAGTTCGCTCAAATACATTGGTCAAGCCGCCAGCCAGGGATACCGGCAGGCCGAATTTGTAATGGGTGCGCTCGCCGACAACCGCAGGGAAGGGGTGTCAGCCGATACCTGTGCGGTCGAAGATTTTTGGTACAGGGCGGCGACGAGTGGTCACCTGCATGCCCGAGTGGCGTACGTGCGGCACGTTACGAAGGGCCGATTCGATACCTGCAACATTCAAGCCACGTCTGAAGAATTGACTTCGTTCATCGACATTCAGGCATCCGGGTCGTCTGTGTATTTCTTGCGGCTGTTGGTTGCGGATCTCAAGGACGACGTGGCCGCCTACCTGCCGAGTCGACCAGAATAATTAATTATTCTAATTTTCCGACCTATAACTTTAATTTGATTAATTTTTCTGATCCCGTAGAATTTTTTCATCCGTATAAGACCATCAAAAGTCATTGCTCTCATTGTCAGAGCAAGCATTGAGGGGTTTTCAAGAGGGGGTCGGAAAATGTACCAAAATAAGTTGTTGCTTCGGTCAGCTTTGATGCTGGCGGTTATGGCCGCGATTGTTCTGCCACAGGAATCAGTTGTCGCCGAGGAACAGGATGAATCGGCGGCGTTGGCGGAGATCGTGGTAACAGCCCGCAAGCGAGAAGAGAAATTGCAGGATGTGCCGATAAGCATTTCGGCATTTGGTGCTGATGCGATTGCGGAATACGGAGTGGACGATATCAGTCAGCTCAGCGATTTCGCGCCGAACTTCAGTTATGAAAAATTCGGCGGAAGAATCGGCGCCGAGGGAGACACCTCCCGGCCGGTCATTCGCGGGCAGTCAAACATTCTCGGCGAAGGTAACGCGGCCTTTTTTGTTGATGGCATTCCTTATTCGGAGTCCATCCTGTCGTTTCCTATAGAGGCGGTAGAGAGGGTTGAAATTGTCAAAGGTCCGCAGGCTGCCTTATTTGGTCGGTCAACTTTCTCCGGTGCGATCAATTTGGTAACGAAAAAGGGCACCAACGATTTTCGAAATAGGGTGTCGATGCGAGCGGCAGAGCATTCCGACTATGAGGTCAACTTTTCGTCCAGTGGGCCGATTACTGAGGACAAAATTTTCTACTTTGTCCACGGCCGCTACTATGATTACGGTGGTGAGTACAAGAACGAGCTCGATGGAACCGACGTTGGCCAGGAGCAGTCGTTTGGCGTTAACGCGGCACTTGAGTTCAGGCCCAATGACGGCGTTAATGTGATTGTGAGAGCGGGCTACAACGAAGACGATGACGGTCTGCCGGCACAGCGGGTGCAGGATCGCTTCGCGAATAACTGCTTTCTCGACCAAGCGCGCCAGTATTACTGCGGTGCGATTACCGAATTTGAGTCGGTCGTGCTGGACAAAGCCGGGCTAATGGGTGAGGAAGGACTTCGGCGTGAGGTCTTGCGGAGCTCGTTGTCGATTGGTTGGGACCTCGGTGATAGCGGCTTCCACCTCACGTCAAATACAGGATTCGTCAGTTCCGATTACACCTTCGGCAATGATCAAACCAATTTAGGAAACCCCATTAATTTTGCGGGCGGTATCTTTGTTCGCGTCGAGGAAAGCGAGAGGGACGAATGGTCAACTGAGCTGCGACTCGATTCACCGCAAGACCAGAATATTCGTTATCTCATCGGTACCTATCTCTACGACCGTGATCGCCATCGTATCCGCCGCCGTCCGGGCACCGATACGTTGCTCACGGACTTCGGTAAGGAAAATATAGAGAACTTTGCAATATTTGGGGCGCTTGAGTTTGATTTTGGTGAGGCGTGGACTGCTCGTGCCGAGCTACGTTGGCAGGAAGACGAGATCGGTCTCCTGACAGCAGGCGGTACGCAACTCAACGAAAAGTTCAAGTCTACGATGCCCAGAGTTACCTTCGACTACAAGGCGTCGGACAATACCCTGGTCTACTTCACCGCGGCGAAAGGCAACAAACCTGGCGTATTCAACACGAACCCAACGTTGCCGGTGAGTGCGCGATTTGCAGATGAAGAAGAAGCAAACAACTACGAGATAGGCGCAAAATGGGCGTCGCCTGATGGTAAGGCGCGTGCCAATGTGGCCGTATTCTTCATTGACTGGACCAATCAACAGCTGAGCAACTCAATTATGGTAGCCGGTGTGCCAACCTCTTTCATCTCAAACGCAGGTGAGACTGAAATATGGGGCATCGATCTGGAGGGAAGCAAGCTGTTGAAGGATAACTGGGAGCTCTATGGTTCGCTGGGATACAACAACGCAGAATTTACTGAGAACTGCGATCCTGTCCAGGGAAGCCAGTTGACCGGTTTCGATTGCGTGTCGCCAACAGGTATCGACGGTGGCGATGTTTCAGGAAATCAAACGCCCAATTCTCCAGCAACTCAAGTCGCTATAGGTACGAAGTATACTCATGCGCTATCGGGCGATATGGACTTGGTGCTTAGAGCTGATTATTCGCACCGGAGCAAGGTCTACGCCCAGGTTCACAACCTCGCACATAGTGGTGACCGCCAACTGCTCAATCTGAAGGCAGGATTTCACACCGAAAAATGGCGCTTCACACTGTTTGTCGACAATGCTCTGGACGACCTTGCGCCGTCAACCGTTGTTCGATTTGCGGATCTTGGCTACCTTAATATTGGCCCGCAGGATGATCCGGCGCAGAACAATGTTCCAGGTTCAACAGTCGTTGAGCGTGGTTTCCTTGTGCCGCTCGCCGACGGCCGCAAATTCGGAGTAACTGCTTCCTTCGATTTCTGATCCGGCGATTAGTCTAGTCGGGATCCGGGAATGTACAGGAGGAGGGGTGCGCCCCTCCTCCAAATCTCTGCACACAGTCCTGTCCCACGTTCTTGGATAGATCTGGGAAAGATGCACGGTGCGCAGACAACCAGGAGAACATGAAAATGGAAGATTCGAAGGGTTCGTCCATTCTTAAGGACATTCAAGCGGCAGGCCGGAAAGTACTGCCGATGCACGAATTCCTTGCGGAATCGGATCCGGCGACACTTGATGCATTCAATCAGTTTCTGACGAACTCGATTTACCGCGACGATGGTTTACCGGAGGCCTACAAGGAACTGGTGCTGGCATGTGTTTGCGTTGCGGCAGGATCAAGCCCGCCAGTTATTGCAAATCATTGCAGCAAGGCACTTGCGGCAGGTCTCGCAAAAGACAACCTGGTCCAGGCGCTCGAAATTACGGCCGCTGTCACGGCGACACGTACGCTCGCAACAGGGATCAATGCAGTCATAGCTGCAGAAGAAACATGACAACATTGATTGGCGCTGATCAGCCCTTCGGTGTATCACGAAAGCTCAGCTATCAGATGCGCGCGGATCGTTATACCGGCCGAGTCCTGTACGTCACATTCGAGACTGCGGCCGACCTGTCGCAGTGGCTTCCACCGCCACTACAAATGGATAACTGCCACGAAGGATTTCTGAAACTATACGAATTGAAGCGGCGTCCAGAGGATGGCCGCCCCTATCCGCCAGCATTCAGCGAGTATTACGAAGCGTGTATAGCTGTTCTCGCGGCCCCCCCAGGAGGCGTGCTTCGTCACTACAACCTGTTCATGTGGGTTTCACGCGACTGGGCGATGTACAAGGCACGATCTGCATTCGGCTGGCCCAAGAAACTTGCAAATATAAGTATGACTTCCACATACCCGGACGGTGATGCGTATGACCGGGATAGGGAGATCAGTGAATTTAGTGTTGATGTCGATCGCTACGGCTATTCGATCATGAGAGTCCGAGCACAACTGAACCCTGCGGCTCCGGCCAGGAAAAAGCAGCCGTTTAACGGTTTCTATACGATACGACACATCCCAGCACCGCTGGAAGGCGGCGAGGATATTCGCGAACTACTGGTCATCGAACCCCGTGATGGATGGTTTGGCAACGAAGTCTGGGGTGAGGCGACTATCGAATTTGGCACTGCCCCGGATGAAGAGCTCGAAATCCTCGATCCAGTTGTGGTAACGGATTGCGTACTTCGGGATACCGGATGGGTTTTGCCCGCCTGGCCCGCCCGGCGACTGATGACACTTGATTCATTCCCTGTGAACCTAGGTTCGGAGAAGCCCTGCTAATGCTGGAGGAAAATAGATGAAGAGTTTTAGGGGAGTATTCCCTGCGATAGTTGCGGCCCAAGACAACAACAACGAAATTCTTTTCGACGTAATGGGCGATCTTGCGAAGCGTCAGATTGCAGACGGGGCGGGTGGCTTCCTGGTTAATGGCCATACCGGAGAACTCGGATTGCTAACCGGGGACGAAAGGCGCGAGGCGATTCGGACGGTGCGTGGGGCAGTTGGGGATGATGTACCTATTATTGCCGGCGTTCACACGCAGGGACTAGGTGCCAAATTTGCTAAACAAGCCGAGTCTGCAGCCGAGTGTGGTGCCGACGCGATCCTGATGTTTTCGCCATTTTCCTTTGCCCGGGGGGCGTTCCAATACGCGCCAGAAGCGGTCGTAGAATACTATCGCAAGGCATCTGAACTTACGCCAATTCCAATGTGGTTCATGCAGTACCGGCCGCAAACAAACTTGATGATGCCTCGCCATGTACTCAAAGAGATCGCGGCACTTCCCAATATTGGAGGAATCAAGCAGGAAGTTGAAGACGACATTGAGTACGAAAGAGATCTCGTGGCTTTGCGCGAGGTTAATCCAAATCTTTCAATATTCTCGGCAACTGACCGCGGTTTGTTTGGCAATTATGCGTTGGGTGCTGATGGATGCACCATCGGTCTTGCAAATTTCGTCAAGCCGGTGAAGGCGTTGCAAGATCGTATCTGGGCCAACGATCTTGAGGGCGCAAGGGCAGCCTCGCTGCACCTCATGCCGTTGATGGATGCGATATACGATCGTCCCAGCTATCGTTGGTCGTCGAGATTAAAGTACGCGTTGCACGCGGCCGGTTATATCCCAACTGCAAATATTCGAACGCCGCTGTTTCCAGCCTCTCATGAGGAACGTAAAGCAATCGATGCTGTTCTGTCGGCTTACATAGACTAAGAGATGATCCATGAAAATAATCGGTGATCGGAAGTTTTATGACGGGTTGGAAGAGGTTATAGAGCCTTCCCATACGGCAGTATTGGTAATCGACCAGCAAAATGATTTTTGTCACCCGCGAGGATATTACGCGGAGACGATGGGGCTTGATGTGTCGATGACCCAAGGCATCAACGAGCCAATCAACCAGTTAACTGCAGCAGCCCGATCACATGGTGCGATGGTAATTTTCACGCAGTATGTTATCGCTAAAGGCTTCACTTCTGATTCTCCAATGTGGCTGGGTATCCATGTCGGGGCCGGCCTGAAGTCGCTGGAGCAAGAGTCGTTTTACACTATGGAAGGGACCTGGGGCGCGGAATTGTACGAGCATATGGACGTCAACGAGGATGACCACATCATTACAAAGTTTCGTGGCTCTGCTTTTAGAAATACTTCGCTTGAAGATTTGTTGAAAAAAAATAGTATTGAAACGCTAATCATTACAGGACAGGTGACAGAAGGCTGCGTTGAAAATACGATACGCGCTGCGCGAGATGCGGATTTCTATACAGTGCTGGCCAAAGACGCAATTGGATCAGTAAGTAGGGAGCGGCATGACCGTTTCATGAGCGGTTGGCTTGCGCGAGCGCATTGTCCTGACACAGCAGACATCATCGATCTCTGGAACCGCAGCAGCGGCTAGTTCCTACCTTCAATTTCTATTCGCTCCAAAATTATGGTCTGCAGTCTGCTGATAAAATTCTCATGGAACGGGCGGACGACCATGCGGGCACGTCGGCACATACTGAATTGGCGCTCTTGTTCAAATTCCGGCACGGAAAAATATTTGACGGGGCCCGAATCACGATTCGAAGAATGAAATAACTTTGGTGAGACTATTCCGATAGCGTGCCCGCCCCTTATAAGTTCCGTCGCAAGTGTCATCGAATTTGTCCTTACAACGTGGCGAGGTGGGCGGATATCCGCCGATGCGAAAACCCGAGCCAGGAACTCAGGCCAATCGGGGCTCGTGGACACCGCGAGCCACTGTTGTTCTGAAAGATCAACAAGCTGCGGGTTTGGATGGTTGTACAACTCATGCATTTCACCCGCTACGACTTGAACATGGTCTCTGAAGATTGGTTCCCGCTTTATCTCGGGTGTATCGCGAGGAAGGAAGTGATCGGAGAGAAATGCAAAATCAATTTCGCCTTCGGCTAGTAACACGACAAGACTCGCCGACCAATTCTTAATGATCTTAACGTTGCAGTCCGGATAGGCAACCTTGAACATGGAAATAGCCGTTATCAGAATTTCGTCGCCGAGGCTCTCGACGACACCTATCCTGATTTCAGCACCCAAATGTTTGGCGCGCGCCTTGAGTTCCCGCCTGGCTGCTTCAAATTGCCCGGTAATAACTTTCGCGTGATCATGCAGTCGTCGCCCGTGCTCGGTGAGAACGGATCCGGTCTTACTGCGAATGAATAGCTGCAGGCCGAGTTCTTTTTCCAATTTTGAAATAGATTGGGTCAGGGCCGATTGGGTAAGGCCAATATTGTTGGCAGCCTTGTAGAAATGCTTTGTTTCTGCAAGCGCCATGAAATGCTTAAGTTGACGTAAGTCCAATTCTTGCCCTCCAGACTATTTTGGTTTCCCGTTTTTTTATATCATAAGTTTTACTTATTTAATAGGTGCTCGAATTAATTTGTTTAATTTTAGTTCACGCTATACATTGGCGATAGAAAGCCACTAACTCGGACACAAATGACTATTGGAACCTACGATATTCTTCTTCTATTGCACGTATTGGGATTCGTATACTGGTTGGGCGCCGACCTGGGCGTGCTGTACGCGGCAAAATACGGTGCTGACGAGCAGTTGTCGGTCGAAACACGCCAGACCATTGGCGACATCATGGCGTTCGTCGACTTGTTTCCCCGCGTCAGTCTTCCGTTGGTCGGTGCGACGGGCGTTACAATGGCCTTCCTGTCTGGTGCGTTTGTATTTCACGAAGTCTGGGTTTGGTTTATTTGGCTGGCCGCCCTGATTTGGGTTTCGAGCAATCTGTTTGTCTACCTGAACCGAGCAAATCCTGAGCGCATTAAATCGGTAGTGCGCTTCGACACGGCGTGGCGAGTCACAATGCTAATGGCGATAGTCGGTGTCGCTGCAGCCTCGTTTTTTGGCGTCGGAATAACGTCCAGTACCTCTTTAATGGCCAAGCTAATGATCTATGCAGTGGCAATCGCACTGAGCCTGGTTCTTCGGGCCTTATTCAAACCGTATCGACCAGCGCTGGCTCGAATTGCGGTGGGCGGTGACAGCCCGACGGATTCGGCGATCATGAAAAAGTCGCTCGCCAGTGCGAGACCGATCGTAATCCTAATATGGGTGTTGACTATTGCGGCGGCTGCAATTGGACTTTGGAAGCCGTTCTAGTCAATCTACTCTCTGGTCGTTCCTTTGGTAACGAAAGCTATCAAGCACCTCACTGTATTCCTTCTGCTCGCATTCGGCGCACAAACCGCGTGCGGTGCCGAAGCACTTCGTGTTGGTATCGTCAGTGTGCCGCCCGCGTACGGAAATCCGTATACAGCGACGGGCGCACCGTCAGTGGTCACCTGGCAGCAGCTATTCGATGGCCTTACCCGCATCGATGAGGCTGGTAATGTCGCCGCCGCTCTGGCGACAGACTGGCAGCTACTTGATGCGCATACATGGCGCTTTCAACTGCGAGAAAATGTTCAGTATTCGAATGGGGAACGTTTCGATGCGGCGACGGCCAAGGATGTGTTCGACTGGCTTCTCAGTGATGCTGGGCGTCTTACGCCTGTTGGTAATGAACTCCGTGGATTGGCGGAGGTTTCGATATTGGGGAGTCACGAACTCATTATCAAAACGCGCCACCCGGACCCGATCCTGCCCAATCGGTTGGCTCTTGTTATGATGGTTGAACCGAAGACTTGGGCTGAGTTGGGCCCAAAGGCATTCGGCCAAAAGCCCGTGGGTACGGGGCCATACGTACTTAAGACCTGGAGGAATAGAAATGGTGCGGCAGAGCTGTTCGAAAACCGCTATGGTTGGCGCCGGCCGCACATAAGGATAGTTGAACTCTTTCCACTGCATGACCATGCCGCTCGTTTTCAGGCAACCATTTCAAAACAACTTCATCTATCCCAATCGATGCGTCCTGAGGAAATTGAAATATTTCGGGAGCGCGGCTTCGATGCACTGGTTGATCCAAGCAAGCAAATAATTGGTATCGCATTTGACGTAGTCGGTCATCCGGAATCTCCTGTGGCAGATCGGCGCGTCAGGCAGGCAATCAATATCGCTGTCGATACAAATACGATTTCCGAGATCATTACATATGGCAAACACAGTCCAGCCAGTCAAGGCGCGGCGCCGGGTGTTTTCGGCTACAACCCAGATGTGAAGCCCTATCCACATGATCCGGCCAAAGCACGAGCGATGTTGGCAGACGCCGGTTACCCAGACGGTTTCTCGATTAATGCAACAATCGTCATGGGAACCTATGCAAATGACGTTGAGATTTACCAAAAAGTGCAGCAGGATTTGGCGGAGGTGGGAATAAGCCTGGTCCTGGAAGCGACTCTGTTTTCCGACTGGCTTCGGCAATATGTTAGCGGCAAGTGGCGGACTGAGGCCTTTTCTTTAGCCTGGAATACCGCCCCATATCATGACTCTATTCGCCCGATGGACTACTTTTCCTGCGGTAAGGCGATACCTTTCTACTGCAACCCATCAATGATGCCTGCGATTGAAAATGCGGCGACGGAAATGCGTCCGAAGGAACGCAAGCAAGCTCTGCAGGATTTGCAGCTCTGGTTTCACAATGAAGCTCCAAGCTTGTACTTGTTAGAGTACGGGCACATCTGGGTTTCCTCGAATGAGGTGTCCGGGTTCACTATGGCGAACGGTGCGCCGCAACTTTACAAGCTCAAGCTGAAACCACGTGACTGAAAGCTTGCATGAACAACGAGGTTGGATGAAGACGAGAATCTTCACAGGGTTGCGGCTGCTCGGAAATTTCGTTGTTCTGTTACTCGGCATTACAACGTTGATGTTCTTTGCGTTGAGGGCTGCCGGTGACCCTATCATTGTGATGGCTGGCGAGAATGCGGGCCCCGAGATGGTAGAGGCTCTTCGCCAGCAGTATGGTTTCGATCAGCCACTGCTGCAGCAGTATCTGTATTACCTCGGCAATGTTCTAAGGCTGGATTTTGGCGTCTCGCTCGCATCGGGTAAGGCGGCGTTGCCACTTGTGCTGAATCAACTTCCGGCAACTCTACTGCTCGCATGTCTTGGCATGACTGTAACGATTGCAGTTGCCGTTCCTGTCGGGGCGTGGCTGGGCTCCCGTCCTGAACGAACGCGTGCGCGGCTTGTGTCGGTTGTCGTGGTTGTTGCACAAGGCCTGCCTGGATTTGTCACCGCGCTGATTCTTATTCAGGTATTTGTTGTACACCTCATGTGGCTCCCCTCTCTGGGCCATGCAGATGTGCGAACCTGGATATTGCCGAGCCTGTCGCTAGCATCTTTTCTTGCGCCGAAACTGATTCGAGTCATTGCTGCGAATGTCTCGGAAGCAATGCGGCAGGAGTACATAAGAACTGCTCGCTCGATCGGATCGTCGACCACCAGCATCCTATGGCGAGAAGCGTTTCCCAATGCGATTCTTGGCACAGTGGCATTAATTAGTGCCCAGTTCGCTTTTCTGTTTGCTGGCGCTGTAATTATCGAAGTGCTGTTCCTTTGGCCCGGAATTGGCTTGTTGCTTTTTGAGTCGGCTCAGACACTGGATTTTCCTGTGCTTCAAGCGATTGCCTTCGTTGTAGCTGTGCTTGTGTTCTTTGTGAACTCGCTAAGTAATGTTATTTTTCGTCGCTTGGATCCGCGTATCGGCGAGGCGGTTTTGTGAATACTCAAACGAGCAACGCTGCCAGTCTATGGAGCCGAATTGTTCATCGCTTGGGCTCTCTTGAGTTGATTGTCGGCATTCTGTTTTTCGCCGTTATCATTATCCTCGTCCTTTTTCGAACGCAGCTGCAGACGCACGATCCATATGTCGGCGATCTGTATGATCGTTTCAGCGCGGTGGGCGTAGGAGGGCACTTGCTCGGAACGGATAACTTGGGTCGGGATGTCTGGTCACGCCTGCTCGAGGGAATTCGCTGGTCCATTTCGGCAGCAGGGCTCGCAACATTGATTGCATTTTTGATTGGGACGGTAGTTGGACTTATTGCCGCGCAATTTTCCGGGTGGGCAAGAACGCTGCTCAATCAGGTCGTAGACATGGCACTGGCGTTTCCGAGTCTGATTATTGCGATCATTGTGGTCGCTGTGGTTGGACGGGGGTTCTGGCCATTGACGGTAACGTTGGGTTTGGTGAGCTGGCCGATTTTTGCACGTGTGGTTTACGCCGAATCATTGAGCCTGTTGGAACGAGACTATGTCGCTGCGTCTCGCGCCTTCGGAGCTCGCCGCTCAGCCATCCTGTTCGGCCATGTCTTGCCGGGAATTAGACCAACTTTAACCGTTGTACTTGCTTTTCATTTTGCTGACATGCTGGTGGCGGAGAGTGCATTGTCCTTCCTCGGTCTTGGCGCGCCGCTAGGTGTTCCGACCTGGGGAAATCTTCTGCAGGAATCTCGAGACTACTTAGTCGTCGCGCCGTGGCTGCTCGTAGTGCCATGCGCAGGAATCATTTATGCGGTTGTCACTGTCAATCTCATCGGTGACGGTCTCGCGTCAATAGCACGAAGCAAGGGATTGAGAATCGACGTATGAGCCACGAAACCATACTGGAAGTGGACGACCTGTCGATTGAGTTTCCGCAAGACTTCGATGCTCAGCCGAAGGTTGTAGTTGACGAAATTTCTTTTTCGATTAAGCGCGGTCAGATGCTGGGCCTCGTGGGTGAGTCCGGATCTGGCAAGACAATGGTGGCGCTGTCCATCATGGGGCTCGTACCAGGGCTCGGCCGAGCAAGTTCTGGCAGAATTCTTTTGGACGGTCGGAACTTGCTGCAAGAGCCAGATGAACAGTTACGGAGCATCAGGGGCGGTGCAGTCAGTATTGTATTTCAGGATCCGCTGGCATCCTTCAATCCTGTACGACCGGTCGGCTCGTTGTTGACTCGTAGCGTCATGTTGCACCAACAGCTCGGCGAAAAGGCAGCACAGGATCGGTCGGCCGAAATGTTGAGTGCTGTTGGAATCGCCGACCCGGTACAGCGCATGCACTCCTATCCCCACGAGTTTTCGGGCGGTCAGCGGCAGCGCATAATGGTTGCCCTTGCGGCAATAAATAATCCTCGCCTGATCATTGCAGACGAGCCGACGACAGCATTGGATGCGACGGTTCAAATCCAGATTTTGGATTTGCTCAAATCCCTGACAACCAATTGCTCATTACTGCTGATCACACACGACCTAAGTGTCACGGCGGGAGTGTGCGAGCAAATTGTGGTGATGCGTAACGGGAAAATTGTCGAATCGGGTGTTGCGGATGATGTCCTCACGAAACCCCAGGAGCCTTATACCAGGGCATTAGTGGATGCGGTGCCCCGATATGGCGGGCATCGTCGTTTTGCGTCCAAATTATCACCTTCGGAGCAACGGCCGGCACTCCTCGAGGTCCGGAATCTTGAAGTCACGTTTACTCAGTCTGGCCGCTCATTCAAGGCGGTCGACGATGTCTCGCTTACTCTCAATCGAAACCAAACGCTTGGTATCGTTGGCGAATCCGGATCGGGTAAGTCCACTATTGCCAAAGCAATGATGCAATTGTTGCATCCGTCCGGTGGGCAAATAATGTTTGACGGCGAGATTCTGAATCCCGCAAATCGGCATGCGACGCGCGATGTGAGGAGGCGGATTCAGTACGTGTTCCAGGACCCCTATGCGAGCCTTGATCCGCGCTGGACCGTTGGCAAGATAATCGCTGAGCCGATGCATGTGCACCGGATAGGTACGACAAGCGAAATTCACGAGCGCGTAATTGAGCTGATTGATCAGGTTGAACTTCCGGCCGACGCTATCGATCGGTATCCGGCTGAGTTTTCCGGCGGTCAGAGACAGCGCATCGCGCTTGCTCGTTCTCTGGGTGTTGGTCCGGATCTGCTGATAGCTGATGAGCCTGTCTCCTCTCTGGACGTAACAATTCAATTGAAAATTGCACAATTGTTGAAGTCGCTAAAGAAACAATACAGTCTATCCTTGGTGCTAATTGCACATGATTTGCCACTTGTTTACCAAATGACCGATCGAGTTGCCGTGGTCTATCTCGGCCAAGTTGTTGAACAGGGCCCGACTGAGAAAGTTCTGCGGAGCCCACAGCACCCTTATACGGCGTCGCTTTTGTCAGCCAGCATTGCCGAATCCTTCGAATCTATTGCTGTCAGTCTGCGTAATGCGGGAGAACCTGCATCCCCGCTCGATCCGCCGAGTGGCTGTCGTTTCCATCCCCGATGCCCGATTGCAAAGGTCAAATGCGCCGCAACGGCTCCTGTACTAACTCGAAACGATGATGGCACTGAAGTAAGTTGCCATTTTCCCGGCAAGATCGACACAAGCTAATGACAGGGACCTTATTCGACAGACTATGGCAGGACCATCTCGTGACCGATCTGGACGATGGCACATCACTAATCGCAATGGATCGTGTGCTGCTACACGAGCGCACGGGCGCTATCGCACTGAAGGGGCTCGAAGCGAAAGGTCGCCCGGTTATTCTGCCAAAGCATGTGTTCTGCACGATTGACCACATTGTCGATACGCTGCCCGGTCGACCGAATATTGCCCGGATGCCCGGTGGTGAAGTTTTCATCCAGGCGCTGCGCGATAGTGCGCGGTCACAGGGCCTCACTTTGTTTGATATCGATGACCCGCAGCAGGGGATCGTGCACGTCATTGCTCCCGAGCTCGGAATCGTGCTGCCCGGATTGAGCGTCGTCTGTCCGGATAGCCATACTTGCACGTTGGGTGCCCTCGGAGCGCTGGCTTGGGGAATAGGATCGACAGAGGCCGAGCACGCTCTTGCCACGGGCACACTCAAGATCAAGAAGCCACGGACAATGAGCGTTTGTTTTGATGGTGTGTTGCGGCCAGGGGTGACGGCCAAGGACATGATTTTGTACCTGATTTCTCAATACTCAGCGTCTGGAGGCAACGGCTACGCAATAGAGTTTTCAGGTGCTGCTGTATCAGCGTTATCGATGGCAGGTCGCATGACCTTGTGCAATATGGCCGTGGAATTTGGTGCGTCGACTGGATTGGTCGCACCGGATGAGACTACGATTTCCTATGTATCGGATCGACCCTTCGGTGTGCAGAAGTCATTGCGAAACGGCGCGATCGAATACTGGCGCCAATTGCGATCCGAGCCAGATGCGGAATTCGATAAAGAGATTCAAGTTCATGCTAACGACATTCATCCAATGGTGACCTGGGGAACCAGCCCCGAGCATGCAATTCCTCTGGGTGCTGTGGTACCGGATAAAGGAACGTCGCTTGATCGGGCCATCGAATACATGGATGTTTTGCCGGGCATGGACATTTCCGAGCTCTCAATAGATGCGGCGTTCATTGGTTCATGTACGAACAGTCGTCTTGAGGATCTGAGAAGGGCGGCGACCATTCTGGACGGCCAGCATGTCGCAGATGGTGTGAGAGCTATATGCGTCCCTGGCTCGACGCAGACAAAGCTGGCGGCCGAGACCGAAGGCCTGGATAAGATATTTCAAGCTGCGGGCTTCGAGTGGCGGGAGTCGGACTGCTCTTTTTGCTTTTACGCCGGCGAAGAGGGGTTTGCAAAAGGTGATCGTGTGATTTCGAGCACCAATCGCAATTTTGAAGATCGTCAGGGTCCCGGCGTTAGAACGCATCTTGCCAGTCCGGAAACAGTGGCAGCATCCGCCATAGCCGGGCACATCGTGGCAGCGCTTCCATGCCAGGAGGATTGATATCTTGAAAGGAATATCTTCCATCAAGGGCAGGGCGGTTTGCTTGCTGCGCGACAACATTGACACGGACGCGATTATCCCGTCGCGCGAAATCAAATCTGTATCGAAGTCTGGTCTAGGGCCAGGGCTATTCGCAGCTTGGCGATATCTCGACGTCAGGAAACGGGAGCTCAATCCGGATTTCATTTTGAATTCAGAAAAATATCAAGGTGCTAAAATTCTGTTCGCCGGCAGCAATTTCGGTTGTGGATCAAGTCGTGAGCACGCGGTATGGGCGCTGCAGGAGAACGGCTTCGCCGCGATTGTTGCGCCGTCGTTTGGGCGTATTTTTTTCGACAATTGCATAAGCAACGGGCTCTTGCCCGTCACCTTGCAGACCGAGTCTATACTGAAGATTGCAGGACAAATCGATCAGGCGAGTGCGGCGCCTGTTGTTCGGATCGATTTGCCCCGGCAGGTCGTGACCGGGCCGGATGGAAGCAGCTATTCATTCGATATTTCCGAAGCGAATAAGGAAATAATCCTTTCTGGGCTCGATCAGATAAATGTGACAGAAAAATATCGCACCGAGATTACTGCTTTCCGGCAAAGAGACGAAGCAGCGCGACCCTGGGCATACTTGTGACATATTACCCGCGGTAGCCCAGTGGCAGCCCGGCCTCAGAAACCATTCCAAAGATTTCCTCATCAGGTAACGCCGCACAGACTATCTTTCGAACTGCGAGAAGCGCCTCAAGGTCGACCCCGGTGTTGAAGCCCATGGACTCCAACATGAATACGAGATCCTCCGTAACTATATTCCCTGAGGCTCCCGGAGCAGCCGGGCATCCACCCAATCCGCCCAGTGATGAATCAAGGGTTCTAATTCCTGCATCGAGTCCTGCAACGGCATTGGCTAGCCCCAAGCCTCGCGTATTGTGCAAGTGCAGCGCCTGTAGATTGTCGTCGCCTATTTCGGCTTTCACGCGACGTACAAGGTGTCTGACCTGGCGGGGATTTGCATAGCCCGTTGTATCGGAGAGACCGAGTTCGTCACAGCCGGCATCCATCAGAAGACTGGCCACTCGCACGACTTGGTCTTCTTGTATCGGGCCTTCAATGCTACATCCGAATGCCGTGGCAAGACCTGCTTCAATTTTTGGTCGCGAGGTTTCCGGCAGCGACTTGATTTCCGTGGCTATCTTGCGGACTTCCGCAATCATTTGCCCTATGGTCTTTCGCAGGTTTGCCTGGCTATGTTTTTCGCTGACCGAAACCGGGATAGAAATCTTGTGCACGCCGACGCGAATAGCATCTTGCATGCCCCTGAGATTGGGCACTAATACGGCGACCTG
>RCNF010000595.1_pt1 | contig 18587 bp, 13 predicted proteins | sample 2041311 | NCBI WGS metagenome assembly RCNF01 (sample SAMN09708228, study PRJNA481090) | Marine sediment metagenome, whole genome shotgun sequencing project. | biome: marine sediment; feature: ocean; material: sediment; isolation source: Sewage treatment plant 2 marine sediment (STP2) ... | reverse complement strand
ATCTGAAAGTAACAAGGTTTCATTGTTTAAAAAGCATATGGATTCCAATTGGGTGGTTACACCCAGATTAATAGTTTTCATTTTTCCTTTTGAAAAATCATCCCATTTAAAGTCCGTAAAGATCCACAAATTGCCATAGCCCAAAAGGGCGATGGCAGATCCGTCGGGGGAAATGTCTGCAGCCGTAACCTGGCAAATCACATCTTGTTTGCATGTAATAAACTTACCAACCAAATTTGCGGGGTGTTCCCCAGGTATAGCAGGTATTTTATATATGAAGGCTTCCCCTGAAAACGGTATGGTCCTGTTTTTGGTGATTACATAGAGAAAATCCTTATGATAAAAGAAAGCCTCTGCATCATAGTTTAATTCTGCTACAATTGGCGGAAAATCTTTTTGGTCAGGATAACTGAATTTTATTTTTTCAGCGTCAATTTTTTTGCCCGTTTCAAATTCAGGGTTTGGTATTTTATAGATGATAAGGTCTTTTCTTTTATTTGAATTGTTGCCGAAATCACCAATATAAATGTTTCCCTCATTGTCTTCCGCCAAGTCTTCCCAATCGTGGTTTTTGGCATTACTAACATTTAGGTTTTTCAGTAAATTTCCGTTAAAATCTACCTTATAGATATCATCGTTATTACCGCGATCCTCAATCAACCAAATTGTAGAATCCTTAATTGTGACAATACCGGAATTCTCTCCCAACTTATTAGGAAGTTTGGTTATGAATGTTAGTTTACCCAAGTTAGCGCATCCAAGAAGCATACTACAAGGGAGCAATACAAGTAAAATCGTTTTCATTCAATTAACAATAAATGATAAAGAGATGGGTGTACCAACTCTTTTAATACTATTTTTTTGACCAAACGTTTGTTTTCAATATTTACCTGAAGGAAATAAATTCCTTTGGAAACTTCAGCCATATTAAGTTTATAATTAGCATCGATTATATTCTTGTCATGAAGAATTAATTTACCCAATATATCATAAACTTTAACATTCATATTTTCACCAATTGTATTCATTCTTCTAATATTAAAAATTTCTGATGAAGGATTCGGATATATTAAAAACTCACCCGCTTCAAAATCATTAACACTTAATATGGAAGTTGCATCAATTACAAAATCATCAATAACAACTCCTTCTTCGTTAACAGAAAAATCTGATACAAAAGTAAATCTAAATATGATATTAGATTGGCCATTTAATGGAGATAAGTTGTAGCTATATTCTTTAAGGGTTGTATCCAGGCCTGTCCATTGGGCTCCTGGGCAATTCTGACAATCGTTAGCAGCTCCTGAGCTTGCATTGGTTCTGTCACTATTATACCAGTTTGGGTCATTGGCAGTCCCTAGAATTTGCCAATTTCCTCCTTGATCTATCGAATATTCAACGTACATAATGTCCCAATTTTGTTCCAGATCAAAAGCCATTTTAAATTTTAAAACCGGGTTTTGTAACGTGGTTAAATTATAACAAGGTGAAAATAAATAACTTTTAGTTTCATCGGGATAATTTCCTGAAGGATTGGTAATGTACCCCCAAGTTACTAATCCATTTAAATCGGTGCTTGTCGGTGTGCCAATTTCCCATAGATTATTATCAGAAACTATCCATGTATCCGGGTTAATATCACCAAATGAATTGATATACTGACCTTCACCACTTGGATTAATTGTAACGGTGAAAGAACTTTGAGACGTATTATTATATTGGTTTGCGTCGTTTGTTAATATAACAGTAGCGTTTACAGTATGTAACCCGCCTGTAAAAGTAGTAAAAGGCAAAATTACTTCAGCTGATGCGGTTGGCACTAAATTTCCGTTCCAATTATAAACTTTAGTAGCGCCGCCATCTATATTGTAATTAACAGTAAAAGATGTGATTGCGTTTTGCCCGTTGTTTAACACATTAAGTTTTGGGGAAACTTGTTCTTCAGAAAATGCTCCACATAACAATACATTATTAGGTAATGTAATTTTTAACAGGTCTATATCAAATGCAGGGATTTCTATAGTAGGAATAGGCGATTGCCAAACGCTTCTACCATATGTTGCCGCGGTAATGGTATTATCATAAGGGTTTATTTCAATATCAGGAACAGCTACATTTGGTAAATTTGTTGAAAACACTTCCCAAGCATTAGTATCATCATTTCTGTGATAAACTCCAAGAGCCGTACCAACATATATTGAATTATTAGTTGTAAAAGGATGATGACGAATTACAAATTTTGATTCATTAGGCAAGCCACTGCTTATATTCGTAAAAGTCAAGCCACCATCGGTAGACTTAAAGATTCCACCACCAGTATGTCCACTACTTGGTCCGGACAAATTACCAACTCCAGTTGTTGTAAGCCACACAATATTGCTGTCAGAATTATGAACTTCTATAGAGCTAATATTGATTCCAGATATTCCGGTATTTGCTGAAGATAAAGTAGTAAAGGTTACACCCTTATCAGCGCTTTTGTACAAAGTTGTGCCCTTCGATGCATAAATGATTTGATTATTGCTTGGGTCAATCTCAAAAGCTTCTACATTACCACCAAAGGAATGATTTGATATTTGAGACCAAGAATTATCAATTAGTTGATATATTTGATCAAAACCCGCATATATTTCACTTCCTTTATTAGAAACCAACGGAGTAACCCAATTACCTTGAGATGGGCTAGAGGTAACAAAATTGCTTGTTAATCCACCATCATTAGTCACTGTTAGATTACCTCCAAATTGTGTAAAACCATAAAATTTATTTTCATCATTTGGATCAGAAGCAGCATCCATACCATCACCTCCATGATAATTGTGCCAAATATTATTGATAAAAGCGAAACCTCCATTATCTTGCAGTCCACCTGCTAATTTATCTGAGTTTTGTTTAGAAACTGTTACTTTGTAGAACTGACTAATTGCTAAATTTTCTGTAAGATCAGTAAAAGTTGAACCACCATTTGAAGATATATATACACCCCCATCAGTACCTGCGTATAAAACGCCATTGTAAAATCGCATAAAATGAATATCCGCATGTGTATAGGACGGGGTCTGTTGAAACCAAGAGTTTAGTTTAATAAAATTACCTCCGCTGTTAGAAGATTTCCAAATGTCCAACACGCCAACATACATTTCATCAGAATTTGTTGGAGATACAGTGAAGGCCAAATCATACCAAGCCTGACTACTGCCAAATAGGTCATCACTTTCTATTGTTTTTATAAAACTGGCACCACTACTTGTAGATTTGTAGACACCTTCAAAAGCCCAATTTTGGGATCCTGATTTAGCGGCCAAAATATAAACATTATTAGGTGCAGCCTCAGTAACTTCAACCCTTAATCGTCCTATTGAGCTAGGATCAGGGAGGCCAGCAGTTACAGCGGCAAAAACGTCTCCACCGCTTGTTGATTTATAATAAGTATTTCTTGAAACTGCGTAGACAGTATTTGCATTTCCTGGTTTCAGTTTAAAATCTTTTATTTCTCCTGTTAATTTATTCAACCAAGAGACTCCTGCGTTAATAGATTTAAATAGACCAGCCCCTGTAGCAACCCAAATAATATTAGAATTTGTTGGGTCGATTAATATTTCATTACTTGTTGCGTAGGAATTATCTCCAACTATTGAACCTAAAGAACCAGTTTGAAGCCAAGTAGTACCTCCATCTGTCGATTTTAAAACTCCAATCGAATAAGAATCTCCAGCATCGTCATCTCCAGTAGAAATATATATAACATTTGAATTATTTGGGTCTATCGCTATACCTGAAACTCCAATTTGAGGTAAGTTATCTGTCAAAGGAGTCCAGTTAATTCCTGCATCATTGGATCTCCATAATCCTCCAGCTGGAGCACCAACATAAATTATATTATCATTATTTGGGTCTACCATAACAGTATTTATTCTCCCTTGTCCACTATTGCTTGATTGAGAAAATGGGCCTTTCGTTGACCAATTACTTACTGCAGTTGACGACTTAGTCATTTTTTGTTTTTGCTCCCATGCGTCCCATAAACTTTCTGCAGGAGCTATGGTACCATCCTGCTGTAAATATCGACTCCAGTGATATTCCCATCTTTTAAATGGTTTATATCCACTTCCTTTTTTTTCTCTATCCCTGCTGGCGAAGTAATTTTCGTAATTTTCAGAGATATCTTTAAACACCTGTCTATTTTTTTTTGCAATATTTTTATCAGATGGAAATATTGGTAAATGTTGAGAGTTTAAGACATTGAAAGAAATGAGGAGTAACGGTATAAGAAGTAATTTTTTAAGCATAAATTTGATAATTAATGGCTCGAATATATTAAAATAATACAAAAGGCTTCTATTCAATTCTATCAATTAAATTTATTACTTAATTGATTTCAATTATTTCCAGCTCTTTTTCTAATTTTTCTTGTTTTGTAATATTATTAATTTTTGCATTTAAAGCTGAAAAAGCATCAAGTATACTTTGAATTTCATTTTTAACTTCCACAGAATTAATAGCGGAAATAGTGGCCATATCAGATAGTCTCAAGACGTTGTTATGTAGTACATTAATCCTAATGCTAATATCAGGTTGTGTAAATCTTTCAATAGTAACAGAATCTTTTAATTGTTGTGTAATAGTTGAGAGTTCTTTAGATAAGTTTAATGCTTCACTTGGAGATATACTGTAAAAATTTGTAATCAATTGATCCAATTGTTGATATTCACTCCAGTTTTCAACTTTTTGTTTCGATTCTGGCAATAAGGTTTCTCCAATACTTCTTATATCTTTTTGATCGTCAATATTAATTGTGTCTGATACCGAAAAATCGTTATCTACATTTGTTGATTCTTTTTTTTTGCAAGAACTAATACATATTACAAGTATAAATAGATATAGAATTTTAGCGTTCATAATATTATTTAAGATTAATAAATAACCATGATCTTATTACAAATAAGTGATCTTAATTTTTAGCTATAATTAGTATTATAACAATTCAATTTAATGACCAAACAAATGTAATAAAACTAGCCTTGTAAAATGTATGTTTTGTTTCATTTGAGCGATTTTATTTCTTTATATTTGCCTACTTTTTCAATATTCATTAATGAGAGATTCTATACTTATTCTAGGTGCTTGTGGTCAAATTGGAACCGAACTGACTTTAAAATTGAGAGAAATTTATGGTAGAGAAAGTGTTGTTGCTTCTGATATAAGAGAAGGGAATACTGAATTAATGGAAAGCGGTGCTTTCGAAATTTTAGATGCCACTAATTATCATTCAATACTTAGGGTTGTAAAAAAATATGATATTAATGAGGTTTATTTGATGGCAGCAATGCTTTCTGTAACCGCTGAAAAATATCCTAAAAAAGCATGGAATTTAAATATGAATTCTTTATTTCATGTTTTAAAGCTAGCTAAAAAAAAGGTGATTAAAAAAGTTTTTTGGCCAAGTTCTATTGCTGTTTTTGGCACAACTACACCGAGACAAAATACTCCTCAAGTAACCGTAATGGAACCTTCAACGGTATATGGAATAAGTAAATTGGCAGGAGAGCGCTGGTGTGCATATTATCAAAATCATTTTGGTGTAGATGTTAGAACTGTAAGGTATCCTGGTATTATAAGTTGGAAAACTGCTCCTGGAGGTGGCACGACAGATTATGCGATTGAAATTTATCATAAAGCCATAAAAAAAGGTTATTATAATTGTTATTTAGATGAAAATACCAGACTTCCAATGATGTATATGCGAGATGCTATAAAGGCATCTATTGATTTGATGCAAGCTGAAATACCTAAAGATTATTTTCCATATAATATTGCTGCAATTAATTTTACTCCTCAAGAAATTGCCGCTACAATAAAAAAGTATAAACCTGATTTTAAAATTGAATATTCGCCTGACTTCAGACAGCTAATAGCAGATAGCTGGCCTCAAAGTATCGACGATTTAAAAGCTAGACAAGATTGGGGTTGGAATCATTCGGTTGACTTAGAACGGATGACCCAAATCATGTTAGAAAATTTAACGGTTATGTATAATGCATAGAATGTTCAATGTCTAAATCTTAGTTTTGTAAGTTTCATGTTTTTTAAAGTCTAATATCAAAAAATAATATTTATTTATATGTATAACCAAATTGAAGATAACATAGAAGATTCAATATCGTATCAAGAATATAGAACGCTTGTCGCGGATTTATTGGCTGAAGGGAAATCAACTGGGAAGAATCAATCAGAAGACTTATTAAATTATAGCAAACTGAATAATAGTCGAATGAAACGTTTAGATAAAACGTTTCAGATTTCGGAAAAAACGGAAGGAAATATTCAAAAATTTTCAAAAAATCAAATATGGATTGTCTTAACCGAAAGTTGGTGTGGTGATGCTGCACATGCACTGCCGGTTATAAACAAAATTACCGAAAGCTCTAAGAATGTCAGTTTAAGGGTTTTATTGCGTGATGAAAATGAAGCGTTAATGAATAGATTTTTAACTAATGGTAATAAATCAATTCCGAAGCTAATTATTTTAGACGCTGACACGAAAGAATTAGTAGATACTTGGGGTCCAAGACCCTCTGAAGCTACTAAAATGGTTAAAATGCATATAGAAAAATATGGGCTTCTTAATGCTGATTTTAAAAAAGAATTACAGGTTTGGTATAATGCAAATAAGGGATTAAATATTGAAGAAGATATTTTAGATTTATTATGCGTTACCGCTGATTGTGTTTAAAAACATATCGATACTATAGGCATCTTTACTAGAATAATTTCCAATTTTTGTACGTCTTAAAGAAGATAAATGAGCACCTGAGTGTAAAGCTTTACCGAAATCATTTGCAAGAGAACGTATATATGTTCCTTTACTACAAACAACCTTAAATTCAATTTTAGGGAGGTCTATTTTCGTAATTTCAAATTCAGAAATAGTTACTTTTCGAGATTTAATTTCAATTGTTTCTCCAGCTCTTGCTAATTCATATAATCGTTTACCATCTTTTTTAATTGCTGAAAACATCGGTGGTTTTTGATCAATTTCACCTATAAAAAGATTGGTGGCATCTATTATCAGTTCGTCAGTTAAATGTTCTGTAGTAAAATGTTCATTTATTTCAGTTTCTAAATCATAGGAGGGGGTTGTACTGCCAATTGTAAATGTACCGGTATATTCTTTTATTTGAGATTGAAACTCTTCTATTCTTTTTGTGAATTTTCCGGTACAAATGATTAGTAATCCTGTTGCTAAAGGATCCAAAGTTCCGGCATGACCAACTTTTATTTTTCTTAAGTTAAATTGCTTTTTAATGGTCCCCCGTATTTTATTTACAACTTGAAAAGAGGTCCAATCCAGTGGTTTGTCGATCAACAAAACTTGTCCGTTTTTAAAATCTTCGACTGTCATCAAAATTATTTGAAAATAGTATAGGTAATTGCTATAATCCCAACAATTAAACAATAGATTGCAAAATATGATAATTTACTTTTTTTGACTAAAGTGATCATCCAAGAACAAGCAAATAATCCTGAAATAAATGCAGCTATAAAACCAGCACTCATTATTCCTATTTGTGAGCTTTCAAAACTTATTTTTCCATCAAGGATATCTTTGGCAACTTTTCCTAAAATTAAAGGCACAACCATTAAAAAAGAAAAACGGGCAGCTTTGGTTCTATCTATGCCTAATAAAACTGAAGTCGAAATAGTGGCTCCAGAACGAGAAATTCCTGGCAGCATTGCAATAGCTTGTGAAATTCCAATAACAAAGGCATTCATAAAAGACACGTTATGATTTGTATTTTTAGCTTTATCTGCTAAAAATAATAACCCTGCAGTAACTAATAACATGCAGCCAACAAGTAAAATTTGACCACCAAAAAATGCTTCTATTTGTTCTTCAAACAATAGGCCAATTAACGTTGCAGGAATCATAGAAATGATAATTTTCAGAGAAAAGATAAACTGGTCATTCCATTTAAACTCAAACAAACCTTTAATAATTTCAACAACTTCCTTTCTAAAAATTACAATAGTGCTTAATGCAGTAGCAAAGTGCAATACAACAGTAAAAGTTAGACTCTCTTGAGGTAAAGAATTATCACCAAAAATAGCTTTGGCCAGTTCTAAATGACCACTTGATGATACTGGTAAAAATTCAGTTAGCCCTTGAATTATCCCAATAATAATGGCTTCTAAATAATTCATTATTATTTTTTAGGATTTGCAAAAATTGCATATATCTCAATCGCTAAACCTATGAGAACAAGTGTTGGAGCAAGTCGAATTCTTCTAAAACTATAAATATCTTCATTAAAAACATTAGGATCATCACTACCGCCGCCAGCCATTAGAATAAAACCTAAAGCGATAACAAGCAAACCTATAAGCATAATTAAATAATTGCGTTTGCCAAATAAAAACTGGCTTTCCGGTTTTTTTGAATCTTTTTGTTTTGCCATATTAATAATAAAGTTGATCTGTTTTTAAATTTAAAAATCTTTGTGTTGCGAAAAAAGCACTAAACCATGAGATAATAATCCCTAATAAAAAAACTCCGCCAAAGAGAATAGCTAACATTGTGGTATTTTTGAAAAACTCAAATTCTGGAAAATAGTCATTCATATAATATAAGGCAATAAACAAAATAATGACTGCCAATAAAGAGCCAATAGTTCCTAATTTAACACTATTCCAAACAAAAGGTTTTCTGATAAAGCGCTTGGTAGCACCAACCATTTGCATTGTTTTGATTGTGAAACGTTTAGAATAAACAGACAATCGGATAGAATTATTGATTAAAATCATAGCAATAAAGCTAAACAAACCACTAAATATTAATACCCACAGACTAATCCTATTTACATTTTGTGTTAAAAGTGTAATAAGTGATTTATCATATGACACTTCAAATACGGCGTCATTTTTTATCAATTGAGATTCAATTTCATTCATTTTTTCAGGGGAAACGAAATCAGCATTAAGATACAGGTCTATAGAATTTTTAAGAGGGTTATACCCTAAAAAATCCATAAAGTCTTCTCCATTCTCTTTTTTTGCAATAACAGCAGCCTCTTCTTTAGAAATGTAGCTAACAGATTTTGTGAATTCTTCACTTTTTAAAATTGTTTGTAAATTTTTTACTGATTGGTTATCAACATCATCATTTAAGAAGATTGTTATTGATGCCTGTTCTTTAAAATAATCCGTAATTTTTTTAGTGTTCAACACCAATAAACCGAATAATCCTAATAAGAAAAGTACAAAAGTTATACTAAAAATTACTGATAAGTATGAGGACAGTAATCGCCTTTTTTGATATTTTTCAAAAGAAGTACTCATTAAAATAAATCGATAAATTAAGCCCGCAATATACTTATTTATGTTTAATTTCTTGACACAATTCAATCAAAACGCCATTTGTAGATTTGGGGTGTAAAAATGCAACTAATTTATTATCAGCACCTTTTTTTGGTGTAGAATTTAGTATTGTAAAACCTTCATTTTTAAGTCGATCTATTTCGTAAATGATATCATCAACAGCAAAGGCGATATGATGAATTCCTTCCCCTTTTTTTTCAATGAATTTTGCAATTGGGCTTTCTGGATCAGTCGCTTCCAATAATTCAATTTTATTGGGACCTGATTTAAAAAAGGATGTTTTAACTCCTTCTGAAACAACTTCTTCTGTTTTATAGTGAGTTTTCCCGAATAATTGACTAAAAAGGATATTAGATTTTTCTAAACCCTTAACTGCGATACCAATATGCTCAATTTTTTTCATAAGATTGTACGTTAAATGACATTCGGCGATTGTTAAATTAAAAATGATATCAAAAATATAGAATTTATACTATTTATTAGTCCGATTTACTCCAAAATATAACGCTAATATGCCTCTATTTAGTGGCAAAACTAATTGATAAATGGTTTTAATATTGTTTTAAACCCTATTTTTGCAAAATGGAAACAAATAGACAGAAAAAGATAGCCGGGGTATTACAAAAGGATCTAGTTAATGTACTGCAAAATGCGGCACAAGAAGGAATGAAGGGTGTTATAATATCAGTAACCAAAGTTAATGTTACGGCAGATTTATCTGTTGCTAAAGTATACTTAAGTATTTTTCCAAATGATAAACGTGATGAACTCATTGAAGGAATCAAAACTAATACAGTATTAATTAGACATGAATTGGCACAACGTACCAGAAATCAATTACGTCGTATGCCTGAGCTTACTTTTTATTTGGATGATTCTTTAGATTATATTGAAGATATAGATGCTTCTTTAAGGGGAGATGTAGAAAATCCAATAAAAAATCCTGAAATTCTTTCAAAAAAGAAAAAAAAATAGGTTGAGTTTTCCATTATACATAGCAAAACGGTATTTGTTTACTAAAAGCGGTAATAATGCGATCAATATTATCACTTTAATAGCGGCATTAGGTGTGATTGTCGGAACTTTTGCATTGTTTATAGTGCTTTCTGTTTTTTCTGGGTTAAAGGAATTTAGTTTGGATTTTATTAGAGTATCTGACCCTGATCTAAAAATTAGCATTGACAAAGGGAAAACGTTTTTATTTACAGATTCTATTTCCTCCGTACTACAAGATGAAAAAATTACTCATTATAGTAAAGTTGTGGAAGAAAGAGCCTTTTTTAATTATAGAGATAAATCTCATATTGCCAGCATTAAAGGAGTTGACGCGAACTATTTACTGGTTAATAATATTGATACAGCCATTTATATTGGAGAATGGTTGGATAAAGAAGCGATGCAAGGGGTAGTTATTGGTAACGGAGTTTCTTCAACCTTGTCTTTAGGCACCTATGATTTTATAGAGTCACTAAAAGTGTATGTTCCGAAACCAGGTAAAGGCTATATAAATAATCCAAAGACAGCTTTTAGCCAATTAAATTTGCAGCCTGTAGGGGTTTTTAAATTAACGGAAGAGTTAGATAAAAAATATGTTTTTTCTCATATAGAATTAGCACAGAACTTATTGAATTATAAAACAAATCAAATTTCAGCTATTGAACTCAAATTAGCGCCTGATGCAGATGAAAATGAGGTGATACAATTATTGCAAAACAAATTGGGTAATAGTTATAAAATTGAAAGTAGAGAACAATTAAATGCGGTTTTTCATAAAATGTTAAATACAGAAAACTTAGTGTCTTATTTAGTTTTCACTTTAATTTTAATTATTGCATTATTCAATGTAATTGGCGCCATTGTTATGATGATCCTAGATAAAAAGGATAATTTAAAAACTTTATTTAGTCTGGGAGCAACCATAAAAGAAATAAAGAGAATATTTATAATTCAAGGTTTTTTATTGACCTTTTTTGGTCTCCTAATTGGACTGTTTCTCTCTATAACTTTTGTTATTTTACAGGAAAAATTTGGTTTTATAATGATAACAACTGAATTAGCATATCCTGTAGAATTTAGAATAATGAATGTTGTTATTGTATTTTTTACAATTTTAATTTTAGGATTTTTAGCCGCCAGAATTGCAAGCTCACGAATTTCCAATAAAATTCTTAAGTAATAATTCCCTTTTCAATCAGAACTGTTATGTTAGCAAAAGGAAACCTTTCCGACTGATATCAAATATTTATGTATTTTAGTCAATTAAACTATTGAGTTATGGAGATAAGACGAATAATTAGAAGCGAGGAATTAGAACTTCCCTTGAGTATAAATGTTAGTTTTGAAAAAGTATTTTCATTTTATAAAAAATATGCAGAAGATAAAAATCATCCGTACTATAAATCGGCGAAAGAAATTACAGATCACTTAAGTAATTTTCCTGAACTCCTTGATGGTATAAATGATTTTTCATTATTGGAAAACTACAAAGATCAAATAGATATATTGTTGGAGGGTGTTTTTCCTGAATTATTAACCAATAATGAAATTAAGGCGGCTGGTGTTCCTTTTATTTTCACGTCGTTTAAATTCTCAAAACGGTTTCAAAATATTTTAAATAATGCGGGTGAAGATTATGAACTCAAAGTGAGAAATTTTGATGAAAATGAGCTATATATACATGCCTGTGTTATGATTTTAGGTTATTGTTATGGATATAAGCTGGATTTAAAAAGGCCCTTTTTTTATGATATACCGGATACTAAATTAGGAATGATTAATCATTATAGAGTTGCTTTTAATGCCGATATGGCAGAAGTGATTCCAACTAAAAACGCGCCTAAAATAACAGAAGACGATTATAAATTGCTGTTAGACAATTTCGATAATATCGAGGTCTGGAAAGACAAATTTCCACCAAATAGTTATATTTTTAAAGGTTTCGGTATCATGAATCTTTTTGATGTAACTGCTGATGAAACTATATCTGATTTAACTAAGAATTTATTGAAGCAGGATGATGATCTAATTGCGGATATGCAGCAAAACCTTCGTAACTTTTATAATATTAAGGATTTAACGATCGGCTTCTCTATTTTTGATATCTCTTCTAGTAAATTAGATTGTTTTAAAGTTAAAAAGTCTGAAAGTTTAATATTAGGTAGTAAAAGCGAAATTTCGTGTGATAACTTTTTTTGTAGTGGTATAATGCATAAGGTTTTTGAGAAGAAAGAAGTAGTTGCCATTTCTGATGTAGAAAAATATGGTAAAGCGACAAATGAAAACCCTTTCTATCAAAATCTAATGACTAAAAACATACAAAGTATTATTCTTGTTCCAGTTAGTTGTTCGGTCGATTCTTTTGCATTACTTGAAATAGCTTCACCAAGACCTTATGAATTAAATTCTGTCAATCAAAATAAATTGAAAGATATAATTCCAGTTTTTCAAGCGGCAGTAAAAAGGTCATCGGAAGAACATCAAAACGTACTAGAGGCAATAATTCAAGAACATTATACTACTATTCACTCAACGGTAAAATGGAAATTTAAGGAAGCAGCTGAGAACTATCACAATGATAGCTTTAAAGGGATTGCAAGTCCTAAATTAGACGAAATTGTATTTGAAAATGTTCACCCCCTTTATGGTCAGTCCGATATTAAAGGTTCCTCTTTGGCTCGAAATGAAGCTATAAAAAGTGATTTGATTACCCAATTAGGCCTAGCAGTTGAAGTACTAGAAAAAGCATGTGAAATTGAAAGAATTCCTATATATGACGAATTAATGTTTCGTGTTGACGAGTATTTAGTGGATGTTAAGAATGGATTGCATGCTGGAGATGAAATTGGGATTCTAGACTTTTTAAGATCAGAGATCTATCCTGTTTTTAACCATGTAAAAAGATTAGACGATGAAGTAGCGAAATTAGTAGAGGTTTACATGAAAAGGTTAGATAAGGATTTACATGTTGTATATGAAAAGAGGAAAGCCTATGAAGACAGTGTTACCATTCTGAATGAAAAATTGACTAATTATCTTGATAAAAAACAGGAAGAAGCACAAAAAATGTTTCCACATTACTTTGAGCGCTATAAAACTGATGGTGTTGAATATAATATGTATATAGGTCAATCATTGGTTAACAATAAAGAATTCGATTCATTGTATTTATATAACCTTCGTTTATGGCAATTACAAATTATGTGTGAAATGGAAAATGTAGCGTATAAGCTTAAAGAAAGTTTAGATAACAAACTACAAATTGCGTCCTTAATTTTAGTTCATAGTAATCCTATGGCGATTAAATTTAGAATGGACGAAAAGCAATTTGATGTAGACGGTGCTTATAATATTCGTTATGAAATAATTAAAAAGAGAATAGATAAAGCTCATATAAAAGGAACAGATGAACGTTTGACAGTACCAGGAAAAATTGCGATTGTTTATTCACAAGATAAAGATGCTAACGAGTATAAAAAGTACATTAAATATTTGCAATCTAAGAAATTTTTGGGGGAGGTAGAAAAGTTAGAATTAGAAGATTTGCAAGGCGTTTCGGGACTAAAAGCGTTACGTGTTGAGGTGATTTATAAGCCTAATTTTAATGAAAAAACTACGATGACCATTGATGAATTAATTGAAGATATAAAAGCCTAAATGTTTATGAGTATTGTCCAAAAAGCTGAAAGCTATGTAGTAGCTCAGTTAAACGAAAAATTACCGCCATCTTATCTCTATCACAATCTTAGTCATACCCGTAGGGTTGTAAAATATGTAAAAGAGCTAATCGAGAAGGAAAAAATAGGAACCAATGATGCTAGGATACTTGAATTAGCGGCATGGTTTCATGATATTGGTTTTATAAAAAGCAACGAAAATCATGAAAATCATAGCGTAGAAATTGCAAAAACATTTTTAAAAAAAGAAAAAGTAGCAGCGGCCACAATTAATAAAATTGAAGAGTTGATTTTAGTTACAACGATGCTAAGAGAACCTAAGAACTCATTAGAAAAGATAATTTTGGATGCAGATTGTGCTCACTTAGGTAAAAAGTTTTATTTTGAAGTTAGTGAGTTATTGCGAGAAGAATGGGTTGCGTTAGGTCTTAAGAAGTTACCTGATGTTGAATGGATTGAAAAAAACATCGATTTCTTAACTAAAAAGCATCAATATTATACTAATTATGCTATAAAAAACTGGCAGCCAACAAAAGACAAACATCTGTCACAATTATACAAGATTTTGAAAAAAACAAAACAAGCTGAAGAAAAGAATAAACTGAAAGCTGAAGAATTAAAGTTTAAAAAACAAAAAGCTAAGCTGCCTGAACGTGGTATTGAAACTATGTTTAGAGTTACCTTGAGAAATCATATTACTTTAAGTAATATAGCTGATACAAAAGCGAACATACTACTATCAGTCAACGCAATTATTATTTCATTGGCCTTATCAAATTTAATTCCAAAATTAGACAACCCTTCAAATCAATATTTAATTATTCCAACCGCAATTTTTGTGGTGTTTAGTTTGGCGTCTATGGCACTTTCAGTATTGGCAACCAGGCCTAATGTTACTAGTGGACAGTTTACTAAAGAAGATGTTAAGCAAAAGAAAGTAAACCTTTTATTTTTTGGTAATTTTCATAAAATGAAATTACAAGATTTTGAATGGGCTATGGGAGAAATGATGCAAGATAGAGATTACCTATATTCATCAATGAAAAAGGATCTCTATTTTTTAGGTTTAGTCTTACATAAAAAATACAAAATTCTAAGAATTACATACACCATTTTTTTAATCGGAATTATTGCCTCAGTCATAGCCTTTGCAGTAGCATTTCAATTAGAAACTGCCTAAATATTAATCACTAAAACTATGAGAAATTATTACAAAATCATTGTAGGTATTATTCTCATTTCTTTATTAAACGCTTGTGCTACTTACAACACTCAAATTAAAAATGATTATATCAATACACAATTTCCTGATAAAGAAATTGAACATGCCTTTTATTTAATTGGCGATGCAGGGAGTTCTGAGATTGGAACATCCTCCATTGCATTACAAGCTTTTAAGAAAGAGATCTCTTTGGCAAAAGAGAATAGCACAGCTATTTTTTTAGGAGATAATATTTATGAAAAAGGACTCCCTAAAAAAGGTCATGAAAATAGGGCTTATGCCGAACATCAATTGAATGTTCAAACGGATGTGGTCAAGGATTTTAAAGGTAAGACCATTTTTATCCCGGGTAATCACGATTGGTACTCCGGGTTAAATGGTTTAAAACGTCAGGAAAACTATATTGAAGATATCTTAGGTAAGAACACTTTTTTTCCTGAAAATGGCTGCCCATTAAATACGGTTCATATTAATACTGAAATTGAATTGATAATAATTGATAGTGAGTGGTATTTGACCAATTGGGATAAGCATCCAACTATAAATGATGATTGTGAAATAAAGACCAGAGCAAAATTCTTCGATGAATTAGAAGGGTTAATTAAAAAGGCCAGGGGCAAAACAACATTGATTGCCATCCACCATCCGATGTTTACTAATGGTTCTCATGGAGGGCAATATAGTTTTAAATCCCATCTTACACCTGCACCGGTACTAGGAACTTTAAAGAATATTATTCGTAAAACAAGTGGTATTTCACCAGCAGATATTCAAAACAGAAAGTATAACGAATTAAGGAAACGCGTTGTAACAATGGCTCAAGAAAATGACAAAACTATTCTTATATCTGGCCATGACCATAACCTACAATACATCATTAAAGACAATATTCCACAAATAATTAGTGGCTCAGGCTCAAAAAATATGGCAACTAGAAATGTAGAAGGTGAATTTTCTTCGAGCGATAGTGGTTTTGCAAGATTGGATGTATTTAAAGATGGCTCTTCCTTCGTACAATTTTACTCGGCAGTAAATAGTGAAATGATATATCAAGCTGAAGTGATTCCAGTTGAAAGGAAGAAAACCTTTATATCATATCCTTCTAACTTCCCTAATGAGAAATCGTCAGCGATCTATTCAAAACAAGAAGTAGAGAAAAATGGTTTTTACAAAGCCCTTTGGGGAGAACGATACCGAAAATATTTTGGAACCAAAGTAAATGCTCCGGTTGTTAATCTAGATACCCTGTTTGGAGGAATAACAATTGTTAGAAAAGGTGGTGGTCATCAATCAAAATCACTACGATTTAAAGATAAAAATGGACGTGAATACGTAATGCGGGCATTGCGAAAAAATGCTGTACAATATCTACAGGCAGTAGCATTTAAAGATCAATATATTGAAGGGCAATTTGATGAAACTTATACAGAAGGCTTGTTGTTAGACGTGTTTACGGGCTCACATCCTTATGCACCTTTTACTATTGGCAAATTAAGCGATGCAGTAGGTATTTTTCATACAAATCCTAAATTATATTATATACCAAAACAAAATGCCTTGGGTCATTTCAATGAAGAGTTTGGCAATGAATTATATATGATTGAAGAAAGAGCAGCCTCGGGTCATGGAGATAAAGCTAGTTTTGGATTTTCAGATAAAGTTATTAGTACGGATGACTTGTTGAAAAATCTTCATAAAAATGAAAATCATAATTTAGATGAAGCTGCATATATAAGAGCACGACTATTTGATATGCTTATTGGCGATTGGGATAGGCATGAGGATCAGTGGCGTTGGGCAACGTTTAAAGAAGATGGGCATACCATATATAGGCCAATACCTAGAGATAGAGATCAGGCGTTTTCAATTATGGCGGATGGAGCTTTATTAAGTTTTGCAACCAAAGCTATCCCTACATTACGATTAATGAAATCTTATAATGAAGAATTGAAAAGCCCGAAATGGTTTAATTTAGAACCTTACCCCTTAGATATGGCCTTGATAAATGAAGCTGGCAAAGAACTTTGGAATGCACAGGTAAATCATATTGTAGTCAATTTGACGAATGAAGTGATAGATGAGGCTTTTACCTATTTTCCAGAAGAAGTTACAGATGAAACAATATTGGATATTAAGAGAAAACTGAAAGGGAGACGTGCTAACCTTCAACAAATTTCAAATGAATACTATAAACACATCAATAAATTTGCAGTTATTAAGGGAACAGATAAAGATGACTGGTTTGAGATCGATCGAATGCCAAATGGAAATACTAAAGTTACCGCCTTTCGAATAAAAAAAGGTAAAAAAGGGGAGGTGTTTCATGAAAAAATATATTCTTCTGATGATACCAAGGAAATCTGGATTTATGGATTAGATGATGAAGATAGGTTTATAGTAAATGGGGAGGGAAATGACCTTATTAAAGTTAGAATTATTGGAGGGCAAAACAAAGATATTTATGACCTTCAAAATGGAAAGAAAGTAAAGGTTTATGATTATAAATCTAAAAAAAGTGAATTTATAACAAACAAAGGGAATAAAAGATTAACTGATGATTATGAAACGAATGTATATGATTATAAAAAGTTAAAATACAGTTCTAATCAGTTTTTACCAATCATTGGCATCAATCCGGATGATGGTTTTAAAATAGGATTTGTAAATACGTTTTCTACTTACGGGTTTGAACGTAACCCGTTTACATCCCAACATGTATTATCAGGCTCTTATTATTTTGCCACAAATGGTTACGACTTAAGGTATAATGGTGAATTTTCAAATGTAATTGGGAATTGGAACATGGGTCTTGAAGCTGCTTTTACGAGTCCAAATTATAGTATTAATTTCTTTGGTTTTGGAAATAATACTCCAAATTTTGATGACGATCTAGGAAAAGATTACAATAGAGTAAAACTTAGAACATTAAAATTTGCACCATCGTTAATTTGGAGAGGTCAATTAGGAGCAAGTTTTAAAACTTCATTTTTATATGAATCGATAGAAGTAGAAGAAACCGAAGGCAGGTTTATTAATGACTATATAGATTTAACTGAAGAGATCAACCAAAGCTTTTTGGGTACAGATTTAAAATATCATTACTCAAACTCTGATAATGAAGCTTTTCCAACCTTAGGCATTATGATATCGATGCAAGTTGGTTATAAAATTAATGCCAAAGAAAATGATAAAGGATTTGGATATATTATTCCGGAATTAAGTTTTGATTATAAGCTAATATCTAGTGGACAATTAGTACTAGCAACCAAACTAAAAGGGCATGTTAATTTTGGTGATGATTTTGAATTTTATCAGGC
>RCNF010000593.1_pt1 | contig 18619 bp, 17 predicted proteins | sample 2041311 | NCBI WGS metagenome assembly RCNF01 (sample SAMN09708228, study PRJNA481090) | Marine sediment metagenome, whole genome shotgun sequencing project. | biome: marine sediment; feature: ocean; material: sediment; isolation source: Sewage treatment plant 2 marine sediment (STP2) ... | reverse complement strand
CGTTCAGTACGCCACCCGTGGTGCGTCCGTACTGTGCTGAGTAGCCACCGGTTTTAACCTGGAACTGCTCGTAGAACTCGAAAGGAACCTCACCACAACCAAGCCCTTGACTGGTGTTGGTCACTTCAAGCCCGTTGATGTAGCAAGAGTTCTCAGAGATCGATGATCCACCAAACGATGCGAACCCGTTGCCGCCACCGAGGCCGAATTTGCTGTCGCCCAGAACAACGCCAGGAGCCAGCAATGAAACCGCAGTGATATTGCGAGCAATCGGCATGAGGTCAAGCTCTTCTTCGCCGAGTACCAGGCCCGAGTCAGTCGCGTACGTATCGTACGTCGGCGCTGATGCGGTAACGGTGATCTCTTCGATGCTCGCCGTTTGTTCTACCAGCGGGAAGAGGGCTGTTGTCGTGCCGTTCAGCGTGACTCGGAAAGAGTCTCGCGCAACGACGTTGCCGTCGCGGCTGACGCTCAGCACGTAGTTGCCGATAGGCAGCTGCGTAAAGCGGAAATCACCGCCTGCAGTTACGCTGGTATCACGAGAACGACCGGTGGACTCGTCCGATGCATTCACCGAATAAGTGCCACTGCCCATACCCTCGAGCACGCCATCGATGTTGCCCGTCGCGGACGCACCATATGCGTTTAGTGAGATAAGCATCACGGCTCCAGCCACGATGCGCCATAAAATCCTAATATTCATTATCAACTTCCCCTATGCTGGAATAAGTAAATCTTCGAACAACGCGGCGCGCCATCTCTGACGGCGTCGCTATTAGTTTGGAACCTGCCCAACGGCATGGACGCAATCGTAGCAGATAGGCAGCACCACGCCACATGCGTTGCAAAGAAACCACAGAACGGCTCAGCAGAAGAAATCATCGGGACGGTTGAAATGCGGCCAAGATTAGCTCATAACTTATTGTTATAAAACAAGTTATGACTAAAATTGATTAGCTGCTTGGAGGCTGATGCGCCGGCAACACGGGCAGTACAACGCATGATTTATTCACGAATTTGAATCAAAATTGCGCAAATACTTGTTGCGTTTTCGCTACGAGGGGCTGAGAAACAGCGTATTTTGGATCACTGTGCCCTATAAACAACAACTATCGAAGCGGCACCGCAATCGAGTTCCAAGGGGACTCAGATAGGCTCGGGCGTTATCCCCAAGCGTTGTTCTCAGGCTTTATTCCCAATCGCTATTCGTAGCGCAGAGCGTCGATCGGATGCAGCCGGGAAGCCTTAATGGCTGGCAACATGCCGAAGCCAATTCCGATCACGGTACAAAACAGCAGACCAATGACGGCCCACTCCATCGGCACTGCACTTTCAAAGGCTGACGACATGACGTTTTTGACTAAAAGGTTGCCAAAGGCAAAGCCGATTAGCACGCCAATGATTCCACCGAGATTACACAGCACGACGGCCTCAAGTAAAAACTGACGAAGAATGTCCTGCGGCTTGGCACCAAGCGACTTGCGCACACCGATCTCTTTGGTTCTCTCGGTAACCGACACCAGCATGATATTCATGATCCCGATACCCGCCACGACCAGCGCGATAATGCCAACCACGAATGCGCCAATCTTCACAGCCAAAGTCATTTCATTGAACTGAGTGATAGTACTTTCGCTATTGAAGTAATCGAAGTTATCGGGCTCGCCTCGACTAACACCGCGATTACGCCGCAGCACTTGCCGAGTTTCTTCGATCGCATCGTAGACGAGTTCCGGCGTTTTCGCATGAACGGTAATGTTCACGGAACGCTCGAAACCGTTACGATCAGTAATGCCATAGATGTTGAGGAAGGTAGACACTGGCGTAAGAATGTAATTGTCGTATTGCGACCCAAAGGCTGATTTCTTTTCATCAAAGACACCAATAATCTGGTACTTGCGTCCGTCAACGCGGATATCCCGGCCGACAGGATCTACGAAGGGAAAGAGCTTCTGTGCGATGTCATGACCGATCACGACAACCTTGCGTGATGCACGCACGTCCATCTGGGAAATGTTCCTGCCATCGATAACGAAATGCGTATTGTTCTGTGGATACTCGGGAGTGCCACCAACAATGGCAATATTGTCGTTAGTCTCCTCGCCCTGGTACTCCGCCTTGAAGCCAAAGTCCCAAATTTCTGCGCCTACGATATCAACGGTCTGAACATGATCTCTAATTGCCTGAGCATCGTCGAGAGTAACCGGTGGACGACGCATTGCAGCACGGCGCTCGGCATCCGACGAAAATCCTGATGGCCACTTCTGCACCTGAAATGTCTGTGCGCCAAGAACGCTCATTTCTTTTTCCATGGTGCCTTGCACAACGCTGATCGCTGTCATCACAGCAATAATCGAAGCGACGCCAAGAATGATTCCAACCAGGGTCAAGGACGAGCGCAGCTTATTGGCTCGAATCGCCTGCATCGACATCACAAGAATGTCCATCTGTTTCATACTGCTGCTCCAGGAATCAATTCAAACACTTATTCGTACCTCAACGCGTCGATAGGATCGAGGCGCGAGCCCTTGTATGCCGGTACAAAACCTGCGAACACACCGACGAACACGGATGTAACGACGGCGGTGACCAGTATTCCCGGAGAAATACTCGCGGGCATGAGAGTGGCATTGATCACAGCTGTTAGCGCGGAAGCAATGGCGATCCCGATGATGCCGCCAATCAAGCAAATCACTGCCGACTCGAACAGGAATTGCATCAATATGCTGTAGCGCTTCGCGCCGATCGCTTTGCGAATTCCGATCTCGCGCGTACGCTCGGTTACAGAAACAAACATGATATTCATCACGCCGATTCCACCAACGAACAATGCAATGCTGGTAACCAACAAACCAATGCCCAGTACAGCGCCAACAATACTGTTAAACGCACCCATCAGGGAATCGAGCTTGTTTATAGAGAAGTTGTCTTTCTCGGTCGGCCGCAGCTTGCGAATCTTGCGCATTTCTCCGATGACCTCGTACTCAAGATCTTCCATGCTCGCGATCGAAGGCGCCTTAACTGCAATATCAACATCCATAAAGCGACGCCCACCAAATACTTTAGTAAACGTCGAGATAGGAATAAAAACCTGCTGGTCAAAATTCGGTCCACCGAAAGTATTGCCACCCTGAAGTTCCATGACACCGGCTACCCGAAATTTGTAGCGGCCGACGCTGATTTCCTTATTGAGCGGGCTGGCCTTTCCGAACAGCGCTTCTGCGACCTCTTTGCCGATGATCGCGACGTTCTTTTTGTAGGTAACATCGAAGTCCATTAGAAAGCGCCCGCTCTCAGGCATTCGGTTCGAAACAATTGGCATCTTCGCAGTTGTGCCGATAATGGTGACGTTCTCCATAATTTCGGAACGAAATTTCAAGTCACGTCGAGTATCGATAGTTGGGTTAACTACCGCTCGTCCCTCGAACGCCTTCTCCAGAGCAGATGCATCCGCGATATCAAGATTCGGCCGGTTTCTAAACTCGAAAAAGTCGTTCATCATGATCCAGGGCATACGAGATACGTAAATCACGTCCGCCCCGATCGCACCTGCGCCTTGTCGGAATGCGGACTGCATTCCATTGAAGGCAGTCATCGTTGTAATTACAGCGACGATTCCGATTATGATGCCGAGAGTTGTCAGCGCGCCGCGCCCTTTGTTGGCAGCTATTGCACTCATTGCAATCTTGAAAGACTCATGGATGTCGAGGAATACTTTCATTACTACTTACCTTTTCGTCCGGCGGTCTAGATCGCAGCAGCGCTGCTGAGTTCGAAGGATACTGGCTGTACTGGCGCCATTGATACTGACGGCTTCGAAGTGGAACTCGACACAACATTTGCACTCAGTTCGTCGGTTTCAATTATTCCATCTCTCAAGCGAATCGTGCGGTGAGCATGAGCTGCGATGTTGTCTTCATGCGTAACCAGGATAATGGTATGCCCCTGATCATAAAGATCATCGAACATCGCCATGATCTCTTCGCCGGTCCTGCTATCCAGGTTGCCCGTAGGCTCATCCGCGAGAATGATCGATGGATTAAAAACGAGAGCACGAGCGATTGCGACTCGTTGTCGCTGACCACCTGACAATTCATTCGGCTTATGCATCATGCGGTCGGCCAGTCCGACCTGTACCAACGCTTCTTCCGCTCGCTTTCGACGTTCGCTACGCGATACGCCACCGTATATCAGTGGCAGCTCCACGTTGTGCAATACGTTTGCTCTCGGAATAAGATTGAAGGTCTGAAAAACAAACCCGATCATGCGGTTTCGAATATCTGCAAGCTGCGATTCAGACTTATCAGCGACTGCCTCGCCCGCGAGTGCGTACGTGCCGCTGGTCGGCACATCAAGACAGCCTATGATATTCATGAGGGTCGACTTTCCTGACCCGGATGGTCCCATAATAGCGACATACTCGTTCTTGCTTATGTCGAGTGACACACCGCTTAGTGCGTGAACTTTTTCCTCACCCATCGAATAGGTTTTTACAACGTCGCGTATAGCTAGCGTTGCTCCGGCATGGTCGGTATTTGACATGACTTTTCCTCTGCTCACGCTTCGTCGTTGCCGCTGTCAGGATCGTTATTTATGGCGACAGTCTGGCCGTTAGTAAGGTCTTTTGAAATTGCTCGATAGCTTCCAGTCACCACAACCTCATCAGCGTCAATACCCCCGACAACTTCGATCATGTTGTCGCTCTGAATTCCGGTCGTTACCTGACGTGCAGTTACAACCCCGTCATCAATCGCGAAAATGATCTCGACGAAACCGTCGGCATCCGCTACAAATCGTTTTTCAGCATCCGCTATTTCCTCGCCCTCAAGCACGAGTTGATCAATCGTTCGAACAGCAACACTTTGTATGGGCACACCCACAACATCTTCTTTTGTCAGGGTGAAAACATCGGCACTTGCGGTCATGCCTGGGCGCAGCTTGCCCGTCTCGCCCAGTACAGCGATCTTCACTTCGAATTCGGTCTTTTGATTGGTTGTTCCCTGGCCGTCTGTGTTTGCCGTATTTGCGATCTCGTACACAGTGCCTTTGAGCGTCTGGCCGAATAGTGCGTCAACTTCAATCTCTGCGAGCTGTCCAACCTGCACATTGACGATGTCATTCTCATCGACATTGACCTGTGCTTCCATTTCGTTCAGGTCGGCTACGATCAGGATCACGTCTTCCTGGAATTGCGAACCGATTGCAATTTCGCCCTGCTCTTTGTTCAGGTCACTAATCGTTCCGGTCATCGGTGAGTAAATCAGCGTTTTGGACAAGTCATCGTTGGCTTGCTTTAGAGATGCTTTCGCCTGACTGACCCGGTCCTGAGTTGATTCATATCGAGCAATTTCGACCTGGTACGCCGATGACGCATCATCGAGCACTTGTTGCGAGTCCAGCTTTCTGGCGACCACATCTCTTGCCCGATCGAAATCCTTCTCTGCCTTCAACAAGTTCTGCAGCACAAGTTTTGAATCAGCTTGTGTAGAACGAACGTTGGCTTCAGCGCTCTCAACAGCCGCCAGGTGTCGCTCACGATCAAGCTCAACCAACAGCTGGCCTTTCTCTACCCACTGTCCTTCCTCAACATGCAGCGCAGTAATTCTTGCACTGACATCAGCGCTAATTCGTATTTGCGTTTTTGGCTGAATCCGTCCGGTAGCATTAACCTTTTGAATAATGGTTTCGCGGGCAACTGTTGCTGTCTGGACCTCCAGAAGCTTTTCGTCCCCACCGTTAATGACAACCGCGCCGGCAGCTGCTGCCAGGACCACTCCCCCAATCGCTATCCACAAGGTTTTACGTTTCATTTTGTTCGTTCCAGATGTAATGTGAGTTGGTGTTATAGTGTACTATAACACCCGTTTTGCGAATTGCAAGGACACTGACGTCCACCCGTTAACACATTGTTTATATTAGGCAAATTTCCAGGACCTTGTGCGCGCTAAAAACTCGGATTATTGCCTTTTGGAAAAATGCACTCACATTTCCTTAGATTCCGCCGCTCGCAGTCGTTCGCCCTATCGACCTATCAATTCGTTATGTAGCGGCAGCCAGAGTCGGCTGCAGACCGGGTCTTTCACTACCGTCTATAGATAAGATGCGCGAGAGCTTGATTTGGTTTAGCGAGACCGGCGCAAGGCTATTCAGCTGAAAGCGACGGCCAGCAACGGTTTTGCTAAGCTCCTGCCGAATGACAAACTACAGACCAATAATTTCCTGTGCCGTAACAGGGTCCGGCGATACCGTCGGCAAGCACCCGGACATCCCCGTGACCCCACAGCAAATTGCCACCGCGGCCATTGAATCGGCGCAGGCCGGCGCAGCGATCGCCCACATCCACGTTCGGGACCCACAGTCGGGACAGCCAAGCCGGCGACTCGATCTCTATCGCGAAGTTGTGGAGAGAATTCGCGAATCTGACACCGATGTAATTATCAATTTGACGACCGGCATGGGCGGTGACTTGTATATGGGTCCAGACAGTGACCCCTTGAAGTTCACAGCAGATACCGATTGCATCGGGCAAATGGAGCGAATTGAGCATATCGAGGCGCTGCTTCCGGAAATCTGTTCGCTCGATTGTGGCTCTTTCAATTACATGGGGCGGAACTACGTCTATATTTCTACTCAGGAAATGCTTGAGACGGGCGCAAAGCGCCTTCAGGAACTTGGCGTCAAACCCGAACTCGAGGTTTTCGACCTCGGGCAGGTCTGGTTTGCGAAACACCTTATCGATAAAGGGTTAATCGACGACCCGCCACTGTTTCAGATATGTCTTGGTATTCCGTGGGGCGCGCCAGCCACCAGCAACGCGTATCAGGCGATGGTCAATGAATTACCCGACGCCTGCAACTGGGGCGGTTTTGCGATTGGCGCCAATGAAATGCCGATGGTCTCGCAGTCAATCGCTCTTGGCGGAAACGTGCGAGTTGGACTCGAAGACAACCTGTACCTTTCAAAAGGTGTCTTTGCGTCGAACCCGCAACTGGTCGAGCGAGCGCTGTCGATTATTACCTCGGAAGGACTCAGCGTGCAGTCACCTGCCGAAGCACGCGAAACCCTGGGCGTTACACGGCCCGATCGCTGAAGGAAAATTGTTATGCATAGTGTGTACAAAGGCGTTGCGCACCCCTGGCAGTGTGATGTTCTCGGACATTTGACCACCCGTTTTTATGTCGCGATGTTTGACGATGCTGCCTATCACTATCTACACACGATTTTCGGCTGGACCGCGAATGCAGACCCGGATGGACGCCTTTCCTGGGCTGACGTCCGCCACACTCTCGACTACAAAGCAGAGGTGATGCCCGGCGACTTACTCGAAATTCGAGCCGACGTCGTCAAGATTGGCGGCAAGTCCCTGACCGTTGCCTATGAAATGATCAGGCTTGGGGACAATGAGATTGTCGCGACGCTGGAAAGTGTCATGGTGTTGTTCGATCGACAAGCACGGCAATCGGAATCCCTGTCGGATGAGTTGCGTCAACAGGCCAACAAGTTTCTCCTGCAACCGACAGGCTGACCTATCTGCTAATTTCGCACTAAGTCTCTTTTCCAGCACGTCATTCCAATATAAAGTCAGCGTCTGGCTACCCAATTCAGGCTTCTCGTCGATGAGTACCGCGGCTGACGATATGACTCCACTACCGAACACCATTGAACCGCGATGGTGGACCGGCGAGCCGGCGCTGCCGCCCGAGCTATTCACGATCGATTGTTCCGCATACTCGATGGATGCCGCTGACCTGCAAGCCGATAGTGAGCTTGCGCAACGAATGAACGATACTTTTCGAAACGTTGGTCTTGTTTATGTCACCAACACACGTTTAACGAAAATGCAGGACATGCGTCGGTTTGCAAACCTCGTTATCAAGAAAGAGATGATCTACAAGGGTGGAGCAAACCCGAGAAACAGCCTCGAGCCAAATGTCTATGAGGTTGGAGCGCCACTGCAAGCCTGGTTGCACTATCATCATGAGATGGCGTACATCGCCAGGAGCACAACCTTGCTCGGCTTTCTTTGCAAGAAGTCTGTGCCGGGCCGAGGCCATACCTATGTTTCTGACAGTGTTCAGGCTACCACCGCACTATTGGCTACTGACTTCGGCCAAAAACTAAAAGAGCTTGGGCTTTGTTATCACCGCAGTCTGACGGATCGCGAAGCGTTTCGTGGCAGCGAGGAAATCGGTGTCTACAACCACTGGCAAAAATCCATGCTTACCGAAGACCCTGAAGAGGCTGCCAGTGTCGCCGAGAGTCGGGGCCTCGAAATTGAATGGGGCCCAAATCGGCTATTAAAAACGCGCTATTACATATCAGCGTTTGAGTATTTCCCGCAGCTTGATCGAAACCTCTTGTACAGCAGTGTGGCAGATGACGGCATGTGGTTTGATACCTGGCCGAAGGTGATGCATTTGCCCTTCGATGAGCGACCGTTAAAACTGACTTTCGGTGATGGCTCAGAAATGACGCGCGACGAAAAACAGCAGTTTGTTGATGTCTACGATCAATTCGGAATCCCGATTGACTGGCAGGTCGGCGACATCGCGATTATCTGTAATTATCGATTTGCACACGGTCGACCGAGCATTCAGTTGCGGCCTGGTGAAGAGCGCGAACTGGGCGTAATCATCGGTAACGCTTACGACCGGGTTCAGGCCATTGATGGCAAATGGTAGCGATCAGTCGATTCTCGGATAAAACGCGAAGAGGCCACTGTACGTAAAACAGTCGTCGGCGCCATTCCTGGTCTCGGCAAGCGCTTCGAACTCGGCGGCGAGGTCACTAAGCTTTTTATGCAGCCGGCCAATCTGTTTCGGATCGGCATCAACTGTCAGGCGCAGCACGATTGGCGCCAACAGGTGGTCGGGCAGAGAATCTTCGCTGGCCCGATGCAAACGCAGTAGTTCTGATTCAGTTTCCCGAAATAACGAACGCATCATGTCGGCGATTTCGTCGGCCTCCCCGTCGACCGACGAGAATATTTCCGGGTCCAGTTCAAAGCGGCTGGCAATGGTTTTGTAGTAACGCTCAATCGTGCCTCGTTTCGGCTGCTCTTTGATCAGTTCAAGCAACCCGGCTTCGACCAGGGCATCAACATGACGGTAGAGGCGTGGTGCCTTTTCGCCCATTAGATCTGCCACCTGCTTGGTGGTAATAGGCTCGTCGGCGAAGCGCTCCAGCAGCTTTAGTTTGAAGGGATCTGTCAGCAGTTTCGCCTGACCCAGATCCCTGATAACGTGAGTACTCATATCTTAACTCTCTGATTGAAAAGAAGATTCTACTTGGGGTTGACTATTCACAAGAACGTGAATAAACTTTATTCACGCTATTATAAATATTCACCGTCCGAGAAACAATCATGCCCATCGTCGACCACCTGTTCGTCCTGTTATTCGTCGTTATTCACCCTGTCGTTGGATTTATGGGCTTTCGTCGCCAGATGCGACGCGTCGCCGCTGGCGAGTCCGTCAATCGCAGCAACGAGTACCTCCAGACAGCAATCTGGCAGTGGATTCTGTTCGGCATTGGTGCCGTTATCTGGTCGCTTTCCTCCCGGCCATTGTCTGTAATTGGGTTTAGCTTCGAGTCAAACCTGAGTTTTGCACTCGGCGCGGCCGTCGTCGTGGTCTCTGTTGGCTTGTTGTTACTGCAGATTCGACATATTAAGTCGGCTGACAAAGCTGCAGTGGACAAGATGTTCGATCAACTGGGCTTTGTGCAAACCATGATTCCCAGAAATGGCAACGAGCTGGCCAAATTCTATGGTGTAGCACTCACGGCCGGGATCGTTGAAGAAGTTCTGTGGCGAGGGGGACTAATATGGTACCTGAGCCTCTTCGTGCCATTTTGGGCTGCTGTGGTACTGAGTACGCTCGGCTTTGCTTTGGCGCATAGCTATCAAGGTATTGCTCACTTGCCCGGCGTCCTGTTCATCGGCACCATCCTGGCGGCTACTTATGTAATCAGCGGGTCAATTTGGTTACCCATCATTCTGCATATCTTGATCGACATACTGCAAGGTTATGGAATGCACGCGCTATTCCGCCGCAAAACTGCGTCGGCGGCATGACAAGCTAGCCAGGTAGAACGCGGCCACGGTTCAGAATATTGTTCGGATCAAGGCTCTTCTTCATCAGCTTCATCAATGAGATCTCAGTGGGCGTGCGGCTAAGTGGAAGCCAGGCGAGTTTATCCATACCGATACCGTGCTCGGCGGACACTGATCCGCCGATCTTGCGCAGCGGCTCATAGACAATCTCGTTGCTTCTTGCGTAGTTGTCACCGTCGACATAGGGCTGCACGAACAAGTGCAGATTGCCGTCAGCCATGTGGCCCATGATGTAACAACGGCCATCCGGCCACTGCTCGTTAACTCCGCGTACAACGGCCTCGCCGTAGCTCTCCATATCACGCAACGGCAGACTGACATCATAAAGATACGATGGTGCAGGCGTCAGGCAAGCTTCAAAGTCCTCGCGAATTCTCCATATGTCCGCACTGTCCGCATCTGATTTCGCGATAACTGCATCGAGAAGCAGCTCTTCTTCGAGTGCACTTCCCAACACCGACTCGAATCGCTCAGCATCGGCAAGCTGCTCGCTTCCATCAGCCTGGACTACGACATAGAAACTGTACTCTCGGGACAAAGGCGCGCGATGACCCTCTTCTTGCGTGACCGCCCGATAGTATTCGCCCCACATGACTTCATAAGCACTTAGTGTCCCTGCGAGATCACTTTGCAGTTTGCGCAACAGCGCAATGACCTTGTCGAAGTCATCTGTCGCGACCAGTGCAGTTTGGCGACTTGAAGGCAGAGGAAACAGTCGCAGAACAACTCTTGTGACCAAACCCAGCGTGCCTTCGGTACCGATGAACAGTTGCTTTACGTCGTAACCCGCGTTGTTCTTCATCATGCGATTCATCGACGAAACGACGGTACCGTCGGCAAGAACTACTTCCAGACCCAGCACGAGATTACGCATCATGCCGTAGCGAAGAACGTTGATGCCGCCGGCGTTGGTTGCAACGTTTCCACCAATCGTACAACTACCGCGCGCGCCGAGATCAAGAGGAAAATACAGCCCCTCTGCTGCAATTTGCTCCTGCACCGTTTGCAGAATCGCGCCGCCCTCCACGGTCGCAGTACAGCCCACTCGATCGATCTCGATAATGTTGTTCATCTTCTCAAATGAAACAACGATATCGTCGCGATCGGGCTCCACAGCAGAAACGCAATTGGTGAGACCACCCTGAGTAACAACCGTCTGGTCGTGATCATTGCACCAGCGAAGAATTTTCGCCGCTTCCTCGGTCGAACGGGGCGCTACTATCGCTTTTGCCTGCATCGGCGCGCTATTCCAGTAACTCGTCGAACGCTGTGCGACCGACTCAGCCGGAATTATTCGATCTGCACCTACCAGTGCTGCAATTTCTGCCACTGCATCAGCCACAGCGTATCCTTTTCCAGTTAAAACTCAGTGCACAAAAGCGGACTGCGGAATATACCGCACACTCATATCGGCAGCACGGTTGTGTGCTTGATATCCGATAGCACAATACTGGAGTTCACTTCCTGGATTCCTGGCAGCTGTGACAGCTTCTCGAAAAAAAACTGCTCATAGGCCTTGATGTCCTGGGTGACAATTCGCAGCAGGAAGTCGACATTGCCCAGCACCACGTAGCAATCCAGAACCTCCGGGTATTTTCGTACGGCATCAGAAAAATCAGCCAGGTTACTCCGCCCATGCGACGTTAACTTCACATGTGCGAACACCATTGTGTTCAGCCCGACCTTTTCTCGATCCAGTTTGACCGGCTGATCTTTGATGACGCCTTCGTCACGCAAACGTTGAATACGTCGCCAGCAAGCCGACTGGGACAAGCCGATTTTCTCGCCAATGGCCGAAGCATTGATGCCCGGTTCGTTCTGTAACCACTCGAGAATTCTGCGGTCAACATGATCCAGATTGATCGTTTGCATAGAAAGTGTCATTAATTGTATTATTTTGCATAAGTAATGCGCATTCTACGCACTTAGCACATGAAAACGCAATGAATCTGCGGTTTCAGATGGATATATTGTATGCCTGTTTTCAAGCGCGCGGAGCCCACGTTATGAGCGTATTCGATCACCCCGAATTCGATCAGCATGAGTCTGTTCATTATGTTTGCGATGCGAAGAGCGGATTGAAAGCAATCATTGCCATTCACTCAACGTCGCTGGGCCCAGCCGCGGGCGGTTGTCGGCGATGGCAGTATGCGAATGACCAAGCTGCTGTCACTGATGCGCTGCGCCTTTCCCGCGGCATGACTTATAAAAACGCTGTAGCAGGCCTGCCTTTTGGCGGAGGCAAGGCCGTCATCCTCAGCGACGGCAAAGCGACGATATCGGAAGAGCTGCTGCGTGCCTATGGCCGCTTCGTAGAGTCACTCGGTGGTCACTACATTACAGCCGAAGATGTCGGTCTCAGCGTCGAAGACATGCGTCATGTACAGACTGAGACCCGTTACGTCTCTGGTCTGCCACGAAGCGGCGAAAACGCGGGCGGTGACCCGTCGCCAATGACGGCGCTCGGTGTTTTTCTTGGGATCAAAGCTGCCGCGGAAACTCGACTTGATTCGGGCTCGCTGAGCGGCTTGAAAGTCGCTGTACAAGGTGTCGGACACGTCGGCCTCAATCTTTGCCGCTTGCTGCACGAAGCGGGGGCCAATCTCTATGTTTCCGACGTCAACGAAAACAATCTGCAGCTGGCGCGTGACGAATTTCCGATCATCGAAATTCCACCAGCAGAGCTGCTATCAAGCGACGTCGACATCCTTGCACCATGCGCTCTGGGTAACGTTCTTAGCGCCGAAACAATTCCACTCATTCGAGCCAAGATCGTTGCTGGCGCAGCAAACAATCAACTGGCGACGGATGCGGACGGCATTCGTCTCGCTGAGCGTCAAATTCTGTATGCACCCGACTACGTCATCAACGCCGGTGGTATCATCAACGTTGCACGCGAGTATCATGGCAACGGTTCCGAGGAACAGGTGCGCGCGGAAGTTCATATGATTCCGGAGCGCCTGAAATCCATATTCGCCGAAGCCAGTGCTTCGGCCAAACCGACAAACTTCATAGCCGATGAGCTGGCACGACGTATTGTGTCAGCAGGTCCATCGGACTAAATCGCCGCATGAGCAGCGCTAGCTCTGTCTGTTTGAAATTACAGGAATAACACAGCGAATGGCCAACAAGTCACGTTTACATATACCGCGTCCATCGGCTCGACCTGGCGACAAGCCGGATTTTGCATACTTGAATCTGTCACCGGCCGGTAGCGTTGAAAAACCGCGCACCGATGCTCGCACTCGCGATCTTGAGCACCTGAGCAACGGCCTTGTCCGGATACTTGATGATGACCACAAAGCCGTGGGCGACTGGAATCCACAGCTCGATCCCGCCGAGCTGCAAACGGCGCTGCGCTGGATGCTGCTAAATCGTGTATTTGACGAGCGCATGTGGCAAATCCAGCGACAGGGCCGGATATCCTTCTACATGCAGGCAACCGGAGAAGAGGCCGTTTCTATCGGACAGGCAATGGCGCTGCGCTCCGGCGACATGTGCTTTCCGTCGTACCGCAATCAGGGCCTGTTCATGTACCGCGGCTCCAAGCTGGTCGACATGATGTGTCAGTGCCTGTCGAACACTCGTGACATGTGCAAAGGCCGACAATTGCCGATCATGTACCACAACAAAGAGGCCAACATATTCTCGATCTCTGGCAACCTCGGCACGCAGTACCCGCATGCTGTCGGTTGGGCCATGGCATCGGCCATCAAGGGCGAAGACCATATTGCGACATCCTGGGTCGGAGACGGCAGTACATCGGAAGCGGATTTTCATCACGCATTGACCTTTGCCGCAGTTTATCAGGCCCCGGTCATCCTCAATGTCGTCAACAACCAATGGGCGATATCAACATTTCAGGGCTTTGCCGGCGGTGAACGACGGCCTTTTGCGGCGCGCGGTCTGGGGCTGGGTATTCCTGGCGTCCGCGTCGATGGCAACGATCTGCTGGCCGTCTATGCGGTCACCGAATGGGCCGCCGAGCGAGCAAGAAACGGCGCTGGTCCCACACTGATCGAACTCGTGACCTACCGCGGTGGAGCGCACTCGACGAGTGACGACCCCACAAAGTATCGCCCAAAAGACGAGTGGCAGGCGTTTCCTCTTGGCGACCCGGTTGAACGACTAAAGCAGCATTTAATCGTCGAGGGTCATTGGTCAGAAGAGCAACATGAGCAACTCATAACAGAGCTAAAGGCTGAAGTGCTTGCAGCGTGGAAGGAAGCACAGCAGTACGGGACGATGACAGAGGGTCCGTTTATCAATCCCGAGTCAATGTTCGATGACGTATTCGCTGAGATCCCGGCGCACCTGGAATCACAACGCCGGCGCATGCTGGAAGTAGAGGGCCAGTAGCATGTCGCAGATGAATATGATTGAGGCGATTCGCTCCGCACTCGACGTGGTTATGGATAAGGACCCAAGTGTTGTGGTGCTTGGCCAGGATGTCGGCTACTTCGGCGGCGTTTTTCGTTGCACCGATGGCCTGCAGGACAAGTACGGCGAGCATCGGGTTATCGATGCGCCGATTTCCGAAGGCGGCATTATCGGAGCCGCTATCGGCATGGGTGTCAACGGCCTGAGGCCGGTCGCCGAAATCCAGTTCGCTGACTATATTTACCCGGGCTTCGATCAAATCGTCAGCGAACTTGGTCGTTTGCGATATCGCACCGGTGGCGAGTTCTTTTCACCGGTGACGATCCGGACGCCTTGCGGTGGCGGCATTCGCGGCGGGCAAACTCACTCACAAAGCCCCGAAGCTATTTTCGCTCACATTAGCGGCATCAAGACTGTCATGCCGTCGAATCCATACGACGCAAAGGGATTGTTGATTAGCGCGATTGAGTCTGACGATCCGATCGTCTTTTTCGAACCGAAGCGAATCTATAACGGACCTTTCAGCGGTGATCCGGAAGTGCCAGCCGTGTCCTGGGCAACCCACCCGAAGGGAGAAGTCCCCGAAGGACATTACACAGTACCTCTTGGCAAAGCCGAAGTAGCACGATCTGGCGAAGAGCTGACGATCGTCACTTACGGCACGCTGGTGCACGTTGCGCAAGCCGCAGTAGAAGAAACCGGCGTCGATGCAGAGATTATAGACGTTCGAACCATGTTCCCACTCGATGTCGACACACTCGTAACGTCCGTAAAGAAAACCGGTCGCTGTATGATTGCCCACGAAGCGACACGCTTCGGCGGCTTTGGCGCTGAACTCGCTGCACGGATTCAGAAAGACTGTTTCTACAACCTCGAAGCGCCGATAGGACGAATTGCTGGATGGGATACGCCCTACCCGCACGCCTTCGAGTGGCAGTATTTTCCTGGCAAGAAACGTCTGGTAGCCGGAATCAGAAGCATGATGGAAATCGAATGAGTGAATTTACTTTCAAGTTGCCGGACCTCGGCGAAGGCACGGTTGAGTCGGAAATCGGCGAGTGGTTTATCAAGGTAGGCGACAAGATCACCGAAGCAGACCTGGTCGGCACAATGATGACCGACAAGGCCGCCGTGGAATTATCCTCGCCGGTATCGGGCACGGTTGTTTCGCTTGCGGGTGAGCCCGGCGATATCGTCAACGTTGGCGCAGCGCTGGTCGTTATAGAGACAGACGCGAGCAGTGCCGCCGCTACACCGGTTGCAGCCGAAAAACGCGCGCCTGCTGCCGCGCCGCCGACAGCAGTCAAGACCCCGGCGGGCCGCAACAAGATCGCGACCTCTCCTGCCATTCGCCGCAGGGCAAAAGATGCCGGCGTCGATCTCGCAACGGTAAGTGGCAGTGGGTCCGGAGGCCGGATTCTGCGCAAAGATCTGGATGCGCACCTGCAGCAATCATCAGCCGGCGCTGCACAGGCGAGGCCAGCGGCAGTGACCCCTGCGCCCGCCAAAACATCGCTTGCCGATACCGAGACCAAGGTCATTGGAATCCGCCGCGTCATTGCCGAACGCATGTCGACGGCCAAACGGGAAATACCGCACTTTTCCTATGTTGAGGAAATGGACGTAACAGAGCTGGAAGCTTTACGTCAGCACCTGAACAAGAAGAACGCAAACAGTGGCGAGCGATTGTCACTGCTGCCATTTATCGCGCTTGCACTGATACGTGCGTTGCAGGAGTTTCCACAGTGCAACACGACCTACGACAAGGATCGAAACATTCTGATCGGCCATGGCTCCGTACACATGGGCATCGCGACACAAACTCCTGACGGTTTGAAAGTTCCGGTAGTGCGCAACTGCGAACAACGGTCAGTTACTGAGTTATCGGCAGAGATTCGACGCGTTTCCGAGGCGGCGCGCGACAACAGCATCAAACGAGATGAACTCAGCGGCTCAACAATCACACTGACGAGCCTGGGTAAATTGGGTGGCATTGCGTCAACACCGGTCATCAATATGCCGGAAGTCGCCATCGTCGGCGTAAATCGTGCCGTCGAAAGGCCTGTAGTATTCAATGGCCAGGTAGCTGTTCGCTTGATGATGAATTTATCGTCATCGTTTGATCATCGTTTTGTCGATGGATATGATGCGGCGGCAATGATTCAGCGCATCAAGGAAATGCTGGAGCACCCGGCCACAATCTTTCTTGCTGACTAGTGCGCGCGGACAACAGATGAAAGCAAAAGTATTCTGCATTGGGTTTCATAAAACTGGCACGACCAGCCTTGAAGTAGCACTGAAACAACTCGGCTATCGAGTTACCGGATGTTTCGGTACGAAGGACCCAAAGATCAGCGAGAAGGTCTACGACATGGCCGATGAACTGGTGCAAAAATACGATGCGTTTGAAGATAACCCGTGGCCCGTTATCTACAAAGAACTTGATCAGAAGTATCCCGGCAGCAAGTTTATTCACACGATTCGACCGGCAGAATCGTGGATCAGAAGCCAGGTCAGAGACTTCGCGTCAACCAACACACCCATGCGTGAATGGATCTACGGCGTTGGATGCCCGGAAGGGAACGAAGAAATCTATGTGGCGCGCTATGAACGACACAACCGTGAAGTGCTTGAGTATTTCAAAGACCGGCCCGACGACCTCCTGACGTTTGACCTGCCAAGAGGCGACGGCTGGGAACAATTATGTCCATTTCTTGGGGCGGAAATACCGAGCAAACCGTTTCCACACGCCAACAAAGCCAGTCTCTCACGCAAGATCAAGAACCTGTTCGGCCGTTCGCAAGGTCATTGATTTTGCCCCTGATCCTGGCTTTTTCGAACGAAGCCACGGACCTTCGATACTGAAGAGTTCTTCTTATAGCGGCCTTTGGCAATGTGCCGAATCTGGCAGACGTTCGGAATCTCAAGCGGTGTGCCATGGCTGCCAATCAGCCAGCGAAATGCACGGTCCTCATAAGTCTTGCGCCAAACCTCAGACGGAGTTTGATAGTACGTGATGCTGCCGCAGTAGCCGCACGCGCGCGCGATATCTCCGTGCGTAATCTGATGCGGACCCTTGGCTTTCTTGCGTGGCCCACCATAGGGCTTGAATTCGTCGATGGGAATTTCACGAACCGCGGGTCCATCACGACCGCAGGTCAGAATCTCATCATCTTCGGCTAGCAATGCCGTGCCCCAACCGATGACTGGATGTACCAGCGCGTCATCGCGCCCCTGCAAAACATCAGCCAATGTGTCCAGGCAATTTTCGTGAAAAATGATGTCGCAGTCGGTAAACCAGATCCAGTCGGCCCTGGTTTCGATTGCCGCCCGATTGCGACCGATGCCGCGTCTGAATAGCTGGTCTTTCGGCAATACCTGCCAATTCCAGGTCACGCCCGGTACGTCAATTTTCGCAAAAAACTCCAATACGGACGTCACCGCTTCGTCATCGGGCGAGTAATAGACGGTCATCGTTATGTCGAGCTTCTCGGTCCGGTGGTTCACCAGCGAACTTAGCTGGTAGCTCAGAAAATGTCCGTAACGCCAGCAATGACTGACGATCTCAAGGCTTAGCTTTCCGGTTCGCTTCGCTTTGGTGACTTTGGCAGGGTCCGTGGCGCGAAACCACGCGACCGGCAGAAAGCCGCTTGCAGCGATGCGATAAAACAACCCCAGGAGAACGTACTTAAGCTCAGACATTATCGAGGCCAATTAGCGACTGGAACTTGCTTTGCGCAGTCGACGATACTGCGAAACTTTCCGCATAGCATCGATACGTTGCGACAACCTGCGCCAGAAAGCGACCTTCTCCGGATATCGACTCTTCGAATAATCCGCATCGGCGGCACCAAGTATTTGCTCCCATTCTGCCGACTCCTCGTAACCGCACTCTATTAGAATGGGTGTCAACGACCCGTGAATCTCTTGCTGCCCTTTGATGCGGCCCGGATGTTGTCGCCACAAACCAATACTTGTTGGTGCTATCGGGCGAACACCGTGCATCGCCTTCTGCGATTTGCTCGAAACATTGGCGTACTCGTGATATTCAGAAAATCGATGCGTCTTTTCCAGCCACGGAAACTTCTCCGCTATTGTGTCTTGCACGGCATTTGGATCGCTTAC
>RCNF010005373.1_pt1 | contig 18642 bp, 17 predicted proteins | sample 2041311 | NCBI WGS metagenome assembly RCNF01 (sample SAMN09708228, study PRJNA481090) | Marine sediment metagenome, whole genome shotgun sequencing project. | biome: marine sediment; feature: ocean; material: sediment; isolation source: Sewage treatment plant 2 marine sediment (STP2) ... | reverse complement strand
GAATGCGTTCACCGAGCGGCGGATGGGTTCGGAACAGGCCGGCGAAGAGGCGCAGCCGGCGAACCGCATCGGAGAAGAAGATGTGACTGGCTTCGTCGGCTTTGGGGGTTTGAAGGTGCGAGCTCGACGACGCACCGCCGATCTTCTTGAGGGCGCCGACCAATCCATCGGTGTCGCGGGTGAACTGGACCGCCGAGGCGTCGGCGAGAAGCTCTCTCTGCCTGGAGATCGAACTCTGAATCATGCGTCCGAAGAAGACACCGATCGAGCCGATCGCCAGAAGGCCGATGCCGATGACAGCCACGCCGCCGCCTTCCTTCTTGCCGCTGTGCATGGAGCCGCGAATTAGATATCGGCCGATGAGCGCGAGGAGGAAGATCCCGTGCAGGAGACCGATCGCGCGGAGGTTGATGCGGGAGTCCCCATTGAGGATGTGACTGAACTCGTGGGCGATGACGCCTTGAAGCTCGTCTCGGCGGAGAAGCTGCAGGGTGCCTTGCGTGACGCCGATGACCGCGTCGCTGGTGGTGTTCCCGGCGGCAAAGGCGTTGATGCCCGGCTCGCGGTCGAGCACGTAGACTTCAGGGGCGGGGATGCCTGAGGCGATCGCCATCTCTTCGACCACGTTCAGCAGGCGCCGCTCGTCGAGCCTGGTTGAATCCGGGTCGACCCTGCGCCCGCCGAGACCAAGCGCAACCGCCGGGCCGCCCGCACGAAGCTGTGCGACTTTGTAGAGCGAGCCGAGGCCGACGACGGCGGCCGTGCTCCCGAGCGCAAAGAGAAACACGCCGGGATCCCAGAGCGCGAGGGCGAGCTGGGCGAAGTTTTCGTAGTCGCCCGTCATGTAGCGGACGCCCGCTGCGTCGATGGAGAGGAATCCGGAGACGAGCATGGCAAGCACGTACACCGAGGCGATGACCCCGAGCACGGCCAGCGTGAACAGGAACGCCAGCCGTCGGGTTCGCTTGCGCGCGAGGACCTGCTCCTCGAAGAAGTCCATCGCTCAGAACTGGACTTTGACGGGTACGCGCTCGGCCTCGTCTTCGACCTCGAAGAACTCTGCGCGCGTGAACCCAAACCTGCCGGCAACGAGGTTGGACGGCACCATCTCGCACTTGTTGTTGTATCGCATGACGGCATCGTTGAACGCCTGCCGTGCAAACGAGATCTTGTTCTCGGTGGTCGAGAGCTCCTCGGACAGCTGCATCATGGTCTTGTCCGACTTGAGGTCGGGATACGCCTCGGAAAGGGCGAAGAGCCGGCCCAGCACACCGCTCAGGCCTGCTTCAGCGCTTGCGAGCCCTTGCATGGCCTGGGCGTCTCCTGGGTTGGCGGCCGCCCTGGTCCGGGCGCCTTCGGCCGAATTGCGGGCAGCGATGACGGCTTCGAGGGTCTCGCGTTCGTGGGCGAGGAACGCCTTGGCGGTTTCGACCAGGTTTGGAATCAGGTCGTGGCGCCGCTTCAGCTGCACGTCAATTTGGGCGAATGCGTTCCGAAAGCGGTTCCGAAGGTTGACCAAGCCGTTATAGATGACCGCGAACCAGGCGATTAGCGCGACAGCAATCACCAACAAAGCAATGAGCCACACCATGGCGTCCTCCCGTGCCTGCAAAAGGCGCTTTCAGTGTAAGGGCCGCTCCCTATAAACTCAAACCCAGATGGAATCGCACAAGACGGTGTTGATCACGGGCGCCAGCACTGGGATTGGCCTCGAAATCGCTCGCGCGCTGCTTAAGACGAACTATCACGTCTATCTAACGGCACGCGAGAGCTCGCTTCCGCGCTTCGACGCCCATGCGATCGGCGAATCGCAACACGTTCGGATCCGCGCGCTCGATGTCACGAAATCGGAGCAGCGCGAAGCGATGATCGCAGAGGTCGAGCGGGATTGGGGCGGCATCGACGTCCTGATAAACAATGCCGGCGTTTCCTATCGCGCCGTGGTGGAGCATGTCGACGAGCGAGAACGACTGGCGCAGATGGACGTGAACTTCCGCTCACCGATGGAGCTGATCCGCCTCGTGCTTCCGGGGATGCGAGCGAAGCGGGCGGGGCGGATCATCACGGTGAGCTCCGTCGGTGGCATGATGGCAATGCCCACGATGGCCGCGTACAGCGCCTCGAAGTTCGCGCTCGAAGGCGCACACGAGGCGCTTTGGTACGAGGTTCGACCCTGGGGGATTCAGGTCAGCCTGGTGCAGCCGGGCTTCGTCGATTCCGACGGTTTTCAGAAAGTCCGGTACACGAACCAGAGCGATCGCTCCGAGCACGAGCTGACCGAGCCCTATCACGAGCACTACGTCAACATGGCGCCGTTCATCGAAAGGCTGATGAAGGCTTCGCGTGCGACCCCCGCGTCGGTCGCCCGGGTGGTGCTCAAAACGATGCGCCGACGAAGCCCGCCGCTGCGCGTGCCGGCGACCTTGGACGCGCAGGCCTTCACGCTGCTTCGGCGAATCCTGCCGCGCAGCACGTACCACTGGCTCCTCTACAAAATGCTGCCGCACGTCGATGCCTGGGGGCCATCGCCGAAGCGCTTGTCGGCCCTGCCGCCTCCGCGCCGCGAAGCCGATTGACTAGCGCGCGTGCCGCGCGAGGTATTTCTTTTTGGCCGCGCGTCCTTTGCGTTCGAGCACCGGAAGCAAGGTGCGGCGCAGGGACGGAAAGAGATAGCCCATCGTTGCGAGCTTGCCGCTGAACGCAGGCTTCGTCCGCTCCCTCAGGCCATCGTCCGCGGACGCCAGCACCAGATCGGCGATCTCACCGGCGGTGCTCATCGGCTGCGAAAACACGAGCGCAGGGACGGCTTCGATGACACCCGGGTCCAGGATGAATCCGGTTTCGACGGGCCCCGGGCTTACGACGGAGATGCGCACGTTCGTATTCCGCAGCTCCTCCGCGACGGCAAACGAGAAGATTCGAAGCCCGAATTTCGTGGTGGAATAAGTCGCCTCGTCGTCGAGTGGAAAGCGGCCTGCCAGGGAGGCGACGTTGACGATCGTCCCCGAGTCGCGCGACCGCATGTGCGGAAGCGCGAGCTTGGTGAGCATCATCGGGCCGCGAAGATTCACGTCGAGAATCTGAAGCATCGAATCCATGGAAAGCTCTTCGAGAGGCCCGCGTGAGTTGTACCCGGCGTTGTTGACGAGAATGTCGATGCTCCCGAACCTCGATGTTGCCTCTTCGAGAAGGTGCGCACAGGCGCCGAGATTCGACACATCGGTCGGCACGGCGTGCGCGACGTCGGCACCGAGCTCCTCGACCAGCCGCTGTAGGGGCTCGGCGCTTCGGGCGGCCAAGACGACGCGTGCGCCCGCCTCTACGAACTTCCGCGCACAGGACTCCCCGATACCGCTGCTCGCCCCGGTAATCACCGCTGTCTTGCCTTCGAACTTTCTCATCCGGTCGCCTTTCTCGCTTCGAGCATCAGCTCGGCCAACTTCGTAAACACCTGGCCGACGTTGTTACCCGTCTTGGCGCTAGCCTGGATGAGCCGCCAGTCGAGCTTGCTCGCCGCATCCACTTGGGCCTTGGTGAGCGCGAAGTCCCCCGTCAGATCAATTTTGTTCACAACGAGGATCGCCGGCCGCGAGCCGATGAAACCGCGCTCCTTCGACTGTGCTTGGAGCAGGTGGTCGAGCGTCTGCGGCTGGGTGGCATCCACGACGAAGATGAGGCCCGACGCCCCGGAGATGAAGGAGCGGTTGTACTGCCCGCCGGACTGGGCGCCCGCCGGATCCCAGAGCATCATCTCGAGCGTGACGTCGCCCAGCTCGACGCTGCCCGAGAAGATCGACATCGCAATCGATGGATCCAGCGCCTGGTCGAAGCTGCCATCGACGAATCGCTGGACGAGGCTCGATTTGCCCACCCCCGGCGCGCCCAAAAGACAGACCTTTCGCCTCAGCCGCATGGCTCTGTACTACGCCAAGTCCGGTGAGCCGCAAAGCCCAAGGGAGGGGGTGGCGGCCCCATGCCCTGTTGCCCTACAGTCCGGCCGATGAGCGAGCACAAAGAGAGGCTGGAGTTCGGCGGGGTCCCTGGAAACTTCGCCATGATTTTTGGCCTGCCGATTTTCACGGCGTATCTTTTCTTCGCGGTGCGTTTCAACGACGGCGCCGTGCTTCCAGGGCCCGGCGCTGATTGGGAAGGTTTCAAGCAGGCGATGATGCCGACCGGACGGGCTGCGGTCATCTATGGCTTTTGGTTCGCGCTGCAGGCTCTCCTCCAGCGGTACGCGCCCGGCCGGGAGGTGCTCGGCGCCGAGCTGCCCGACGGCAGCCGTCTCCCTTACCGCATGAACGGCCTGTTCTCGCTGTTCGTGAGTTTCATCGTGGTGGCCATTGCGCACTGGTCGGGTGCGTTCTCCATTCGCGAGCTGCACGACCAGTTTGGCGCGCTGATCAGCGTCATGACGATCTTCGTATTTTTCTTCAGCGCCTATCTCTACTGGTACGGGCAGCAGCACGGGCAGGCGCGCCATCTGAGCGGCAAGTTCATCCATGATTTCTGGATGGGCACGGGCCACAACCCCCGCATTCCGCCGGGCCGAGATGGCCTCGACCTGAAGATCTTCTGCGAAGCGCGGCCAGGGCTGATTCTTTGGGTGCTGATCAACACCTCGTTCGCCTACGTGCAATACGAAGAGTACGGCTTCGTTTCCACCTCGATGATTCTCGTCTGGCTCTTCCAAATGTTCTACATCGTCGACTACTTCTGGAACGAGGAGGCCATCCTCACCACGATGGACATCAAGCACGAGAATTTCGGCTACATGCTGGCGTTTGGTGACTTGGTCTGGGTGCCGATGACCTATTCGCTCCAAGCGCACTACCTCATCGACCGCGTGCACTCGCTGCCGTGGTGGGGCGCGCTCCTGATCGTCGCCGTCAACATGCTCGGCCTCTACATCTTCCGAGTCGTGAATCTGCAGAAGCACAAGTTCCGCAAAGCCCCGGACAACGCCAGGATTTGGGGCAAGAAGGTCGAGTATCTTCAGACCGAGCAGGGCGGGAAGCTGTTGCTCTCCGGATTTTGGGGTTGGTCCCGTCACTTCAACTACGTCGGGGACATTTTGATGGCGCTGTCCTGGTCGCTTCCCTGCCTGTTCGGCTCGGCCCTCCCCTACTTTTACCCAATCTACTTCGCGATACTGCTCATCCACCGCGAGCGCCGGGACCACAACTTCTGCTCGAAGAAGTACGGCGAGGACTGGAAGCGATACTGCGAACGAGTCCGCTGGCGGATCATCCCCGGCCTCTACTAAGCTCCGGCATGGCCCGCACCCCGGTTGCTTCCGCTGAAGTCGAGCGCATCGAGCGCAGGCGCAGGGAGCAAGGAAGCGACTTGGTCGCCGTCGAAGAGCCGCTTCAGATTCTTCTCGAGCACGGCGAGGCGCACGCTCGCAGCGAGGCCCCGCTTGCGATCACGATGCGCACGCCGGGTCACGATAGGGACCTGGTCACCGGCTTTCTGTTTGCCGAAGGTGTCATCGCCGGGGTCGAGGACTTGGTGAGCGTCCGCCACTGCCTGCGTTCGGACACCCCGGACAACGTCGTCCGAGCGGTGTTGCGCGAACGCGTCGTCGTACCCTCGCGATTGCTCGAACGAACGCTCACGATGACCAGCGCCTGCGGGGTATGCGGGGAGCGCACGGTCGACGCCTTGTCGAAAGCAGGCTGCACGCCGCTGCCGGTGAAGCAAAACGCTTTCTGCCCTTCGGCGATTCGCCAGGCGCTTGTGTCCTTGGAGGAATCGCAGGCCTGGTTTCGCCACACCGGCGGCACGCATGGCGCCGCCCTGTTCGACGACGCGGGCCGGCTCTTGCTGCACCGGGAAGACGTCGGGCGACACAATGCGCTCGACAAGTTGGTCGGCGCCTGGCTTGGCGGCGCCGCTCGCGAAGCGGCCAAAGGTTTCGTGGCGGTGAGCAGCCGTGCGAGCTTCGAGCTCGTCCAAAAGACGGTGCGCGCCGGCTTCCCGATGATGGTCGCGATTGGCGCGGCATCGAGCCTGGCGATTGAGACCGCGCGCCGATTCGACCTCACCTTGGTCGGCTTTGCGCGCGAGAACCGCTTCAACGTCTACTCGAACGGCAGACGGATCGCCCTCGAGCCAAGCGAGGCCGCGTTCGTGCGGGTGGAGGCAGGCTGATGACCGGCCACCGACCAAGCAGCGCCGAGCCGCCCGAAACCGACGACGACCTGCGCATCGAGGCGCCCCAAAAGAAGGCCGCGGGCCTCGCGTCGGTGCGTTCCTCGTTCGCGCACATGCACCTGCACGGCCATGGTCTGCCCTCGGCGATTCGCATCCTCGGGCAGATGAACCAAGTCGACGGCTTCGACTGCCCCGGCTGCGCCTGGCCAGACCCGGACGACCGCGCCGCCCTCACGGAGTTTTGCGAAAACGGCGCGAAAGCCGCGGCCTGGGAAACGACCCGGCGGCGACTCGATGGGAAGTTCTTTCAACGGCACAGCATCGACGAGCTGGCCAATCGATCCGACTACTGGCTCGGCCTTCAAGGCAGGCTCACCGAGCCCCTCATGCTTCGCCCGGGCTCGCGTTTCTACGAGACGATCAGCTGGGAGGATGCGTTCAAGCGGGTGGCCGAAGGCCTGAAGGCGCTCGACTCGCCCGACGAAGCGGTTTTCTACACCTCGGGCCGAACGAGCAACGAAGCGGCGTTCCTCTATCAGCTTTTCGTGCGTGCGTTTGGGACGAACAACCTGCCCGACTGCTCGAACATGTGTCACGAATCGAGTGGAGTTGGGGGGCTCGGCGAGACGGTGGGCATCGGCAAGGGGTCGGTCACGCTCGACGACATTCACGAAGCCGACACCATCATCGTGATGGGTCAGAACCCTGGCACCAACCATCCACGCATGCTCACGGCCTTGCAAAAGGCGAAAAAGAACGGCGCACAGATCATCGCCATCAATCCGCTCCCCGAAGCGGGCCTGATGGGCTTCGTCAATCCGAAGAGCCCGGCGCACGTGCTCAGCGGCGGGATGCAGGTCGCCGACCTCTTTCTTCAAGTGCAGATCAACGGCGACGTCGCTTTGCTCAAAGCGCTGATGTGCCTCCTGCTCGAAAAGGAAGCCAAGCGACCTGGTGACGTGCTCGACGGAGATTTCATCGGCCTTTACACCGAAGGCATTGCGGAGCTGCGGGCGCACTTGGAGGCTCAAGATGTCGATGCGCTGCTCGAGGCCGCCGGCATCACGCGCGCCGAGCTCGAACAAGCGGTCGCCATCATCCTCCGCAGCCGAAAGACGATCGTCTGCTGGGCGATGGGCCTGACGCAGCATCGAAACGGCGTCGGCAATGTCCGCGAGATCGTGAACTTCCTTCTGATGCGCGGCAGCATCGGCATGCCCGGGGCGGGGACCTGCCCGGTGCGCGGCCACAGCAACGTTCAAGGCGACCGGACGATGGGGATTCACGACCAGCCGTCGAAGGCGCTGCTCGATCGAATCCAAGAGGTGTTCGGCTTTGACCCGCCGCGCAAGCCCGGCTTTAACACCGTCGAAGCGATTCACGCGATGCTCGACGGCCGCGCCAAGCTCTTCTTTGCAATGGGGGGCAACTTCCTTCAGGCGACACCGGACACCGAACGCACCGCGCAAGCCCTCGGAAACTGCGAGATGACCGTGCACGTGAGCACCAAGCTCAACCGCGGCCATCTGATTCGCGGCAGCTGGTCCATCATCTTGCCCTGCCTCGCGCGCTCCGAGGTCGACGAGCAGGCCTACGGCCCGCAGTTCGTGACCGTTGAAAACTCGATGGGCGTCGTCCATTCATCGCACGGCCACCTGAGCCCTGCCGATCCAAAGCTCTATAGCGAATCGTCGATCGTGGCCTGGCTCGCCGAGCAGGTGCTCGGCCCCGAGACGCCGGTGGGCTGGTGCTGGTTGATCGAGAACTACGATCGCATCCGCGATCTCATCGAGAAAACGATTCCGGGTTTTGAAGACTTCAACGCGCGTGTGCGCAAGCCCGGCGGCTTTCACCTCTACAACAGCGCGCGCGAACGCCGGTTCGATACCGAAAGCGGCAAGGCGCAGTTCACCATCAACCCGGCGCCCGACCTCGCGCTGCCCGAGGGCTGCTTCCGGATGATGACGGTGCGAACCCACGACCAGTACAACACCACCGTCTACGGCAACGACGACCGCTACCGAGGCGTCCGTGGCGGCCGGCGCGTCGTGTTCATGAACGAAGCCGACATGCAGCGGGCCGGCATCGCGGCGGGTTCCAAAGTCGACATCACCAACGATTTTGGTGGCGATCTGCGCACGGCGCCGCGGTTCACGGTCGTCCCCTACCCGATCCCGAGCCGCTGCGTCGCCACCTATTTCCCGGAGGCAAACGTCCTGGTCCCACTCAACCGGTTCGCCGAAGGCAGCTTCACACCGGCGTCCAAAGACGTCACCGTCCGCATCGCCCCGAGCGCTTAGGAAACGCTACAGGCGCCGCAGGATTTCGTCGGCCGCGCGTTCGCCCGATTGAATGGCGCCTTCCATATAGCCGATCCATTCGGTGGCCGCCTCGGTGCCGGCCCAATGGATTCGCCCCTCGGGCTTGCGAAGGTGTGCAAACGATTTGGTGAGCACGCCGGGCGGGAGGCCACCGGCCGGGCCTCCGCGCGACCAGGGCTCGGCGCCCCAGTCGAGCTCGTCGTACTCCTTAAAGGATTTGGCTTCGTCGCCGAAGTAGCGCGCGAGCGCATTGGCGACGCGACGCTTTCGGTCGGGCAGCGGTTGCGCCGACCATTGCCGCGCTTGGCTTCCAACGACGAAGCCGACCAGCGCAGGCTGTCGGTCGTCATGCGAGGTGTTGTCGTAGACGACGCTGAGCGGCCCGTCCGAGCTGACCACTTCACCCGAGAACCCTGCCTCGCGCCAGAACGCGCGCTCGTAGGTGACGAGCACCTTCACCGCGGCGCCCATCGCAAAGCGCTGCGTCACTTGGTCGCGGCCCACCGAGACGGGGGGCTGGTACTCGATGCGCCCGGCGAGCGGCGGCGGCACCGCAACGACGGCGAAGCGAGCAGCGACGGACCGCGATTCGGAGAGCGCCTCCACGCCGTCTTGGGTCTGGACGATCGTCCGAACCGGCGCGCCGAGGACCAGCGAATCACCGAGCTCTTTAGCGAGGGCGTTTGAAATCGATTGTGCGCCGGGGACGAAGCGATCCTGCTGCGCCCCGCCGCGGGTCTCCGAATGGCTGAGGAGCCCGCCGCCTGCGTTGAGGTACATCAGGAAGTAGAGCGCCGACAGCTCGCGCGCCTCAGCGCCAAAAATCGAGCGAATCGCGGCGTCCATCACGGCGAGGATCTTGCCGGACTTCACGAACCGGGCCCGCCAGGTCTCGAGCGTTTCGCCATCGAGCTCGTCGGCGCCCTCTGCGCTCATCGGCGCGTCCGGCGAAATCCGCTTCTGCACCCGGTGCAGGTAGCTGAGCGCGCCCTGCATCTGAATCAGAGACGGCAGCGACATCGAAGCAATCGACCGCTTGTAGGTCGACACCTTCCCCTCGACTTCCAACACCTTCTTGCCATCGGTGTACGTCGGGAAGGTTTGAATCCCAAGCTCGTTCGCAAGCGCGTGCACACGCTCTTGCCCCGGGCCGATCCACTGCCCACCCAAGTCGAAGCTGGCCTGCCCAATCTGTTCGGTCCGAGTGCGCCCGCCAACACGATCGCGCGCCTCGACGACGACGACCGACTTCCCCTGCGCCCGAAGCTTGCGCGCCGCACAAAGCCCCGAAAGCCCCGCCCCAATCACAACGACGTCCACCCGATCATTCATCGCGACGCTTATAGTACGCCGTCCGGGGGGTTATTCAATTTTGGTGATTCTCGTTGGCCGTCGGCCCCGCCGGCGGGGCGCTTTTCGAACATCGAACGACTGGTTGACGACGAAGATCTCATTCGCATCTGGGAGTGTCCTCAAATGCTTTGGGCGCTGCGGGCTCAGTCGCGGTCGACTTCCTGTGTCGAGCTCTACGATGAAGTCCGTGCCTGGACGGGCCGAGGTCGAGAAGTGCGTGACGCCGGAGCGATTGGTTCGGGCGACGTTTTCCCCGTTCAGAAGGACGGGCAGCTCAGCACCGTTCTCTGCTCGAACGATGAAGACCGCGTGCCTCTCTTCAGGTTGACATTTCAAGGTGATCCTCAATGCGTCCGATTGGGACTCTGCGACGGGGTCGAAGCCGCGTAGCCGGAGAAATTTGGGGGCGGACTGGGCGACGTGTCCGTGCGGGCAATCGTGTTCGACTTTGAATCGTTGCCCATGCTGGCCGTCGATCGTCGTTCTCAGCAAGCCATTCGAATCTGTCTCGCCCGCGGATCGGCCGTCGATAGCCACACGGACGCTAAAGACGACGCCACGTTTGTCTGCAGACAGCGAAACCGAATTCGAGGTCGCCGGCATCACGGCGTTGCCCATGCCAGCAGGAGGTGTGGAGTCGTGAAGAATCCCGTCGCTGCAAAGATCGGCGCGCCCATACGAATTGGCGTGGCCAGCGCACCGCAGGGTTCGTGACGCCATCGCCGTGGAAGCACAGGGCCCAAGGCCACGAACAGTGCGTTCTTCAGAGTGCCGGTCAGAGACCCCTGCCAGGCGAGCGCAGCACTGGCGACGACCAGGGCCGCCACGAAAGCCGCCAGCTGAATCTCGACGCCGAGAAGCAGGTCGAAGCCCATCACCGCGCCAAGGGCGCCAAAGAGCTTGACGTCGCCGCCCCCCATCGCGCCGCGGCGAAACACGAGGTACGGCACCAATCCGCCTAAGAACGCAGCCGCCAGGCTATGCAGTGCGTAGTCGATTCCAAACGCGAAGCCGTAGCTCGATGGCGCCACCAGGAAGACCGGGAGCGTCAGCCAATTCGGGATCTCACCTCGTCGCCAGTCACAGAACGCTGCTATGGCCGCGATGCACAGAGCCAGGCCCGAAGCGATGGTTACCGCCGTCTTCACGGCACCGCCCGCTACTGCACTACGTCTGCGATGTATCCATCGGCCGCTTCGATTTCGCCGATCAAGGTTTCGCCGAATTGCTGCCAAGCCGCGATGCCGACAACGGCGATCAAACCTAGCACGATGATGTACTCGACAGTGGTCAAGCCTCGCTTATCGGCGAGCAACGTCTTGTTGTTTTTTGCTTCGATTTTCATGACTTCCTTCCTCTCTCAGGGCACCGGCAAAAGGATGAAGAGCTTCGTGAGGTAAAATGCCTGCACGAGGGGGACGCCGAGGGCGTAGAGGGCTAGGCCTGCCGATAGAACGACAATCCCTGTCAGCAACGTGTACTCGGCGAACACCATGCCCGGGTCTCGGACAGCGGCGCCGGATGTTGCTTGGAAACTTCCTCGTTGGCTGGGGCTGAGCCGAGCGTGCGAGGCGCTGGGCCGTTCCAGGTGAGCCCAGCGCGAGCATCGAGCGCGTCTGTGGATCTCGGCCACTGTGGCCGAGATTTCGCTTGCCCGGCTCCATCGCCCCAGCGGCGTGGTTGCCGCATCTATTCCTGCTGATGTACCGGCTTTGGTTCTTGCTCCGAAATCCGGGTAAATAATTACGTATAGACGGGCTCGGGACGTTCCCTAGATTGGGGATCCACCTTCTAATGAACCCTGTTCAGATGGCCTCGTTGAGCAAGCGCGTCGTGATTCACGCTGCGTCCGACCGTGTCTTTTCCTCTGTGACCGAGCCCTCGAAAACTAGCCAAAGGTCGCTCAACTGCGCCGAAGAGCCATGATCGGTGTGCGTTGGGTGAAGAATTGCGTATGGACGACGATGGTCTTGGCTGCATTGATGTCGTATCGGCTCCCAACCTAGGCGCCCCGGCGAATGGCCACTTGGAAGAACAGCATCGTAATCCACGCCGCCGCGGACAAAGTGTTCGCATATGTGGACGATCCGATGAACTACCCCACCTGGCTGCCGAACATGGTGGAAGTTCGTAATGTGATCGGGACCGGCGCCGGGCAGCAGTACGAGTGGACGTTCAAGATGGGCGGGCTGCTGCATCGTGGGCAAACCGTCGTCGTCGAGTACGCCCCGAACAGAAGTGCGTCGCATCAGATCATTGGCAACATCAACGCGCTCTGGGACTATGGCGTCGAACCCCAGGAGCAAGAGACGGAGCTGACCATCGGCGTCGACTACAGCGTCCCGATCCCGGTACTGGGCAGGCTGGCGGAGCACATCGTCGTGAAGGAGCTCGGGCGGCAGTTCGACGTGGCCCTTCATAACGTCAAAGACTTGATGGAAGCCTAGGCGAGTCAATCCTTCGCACGGACCTGCACCGTCGTTGGTCGGTCTTCGGGCATCGGGAGAATCGCGTTCCAACCGGGCGGCAAGATAGGCTGACTGAACTGAAACAGGTAGCGGGCGTCGGCGGGTGAGAGGTTGATGCAGCCGTGGCTTCGGCGTCGGCCGAAGTCGTTGTGCCAGAATGCGGCGTGGAAGCCGTAGCTGCCTTTGAAGAACTGCACCCAGGGGACATCTTGGATCGAGTAGTTCTTATCGACGTCGGTGCGCTCGATGTCGTCCATGTCGGAGTACTCGAGCTTGGCCCAGATCTGAAACACACCGATGGGGGTTTCGGACTGCTTGCTGTTGCGGCCGGTCGAAACCAGGGTCGCGAAGATCGGCCGTGGGCCTTCGTAGGCGACGAGGATTTGCCGGTCGATGTCGATGTCGATCCAGCGGTCCGTCGGGCCGACGCCTTCGGGGGGTTCGACGAGCTCGGCGCGCACGATGCTGGCCGTGCGCATCCACCCTCCCCCAGCGAGCTTGCTCCAGGCGTTCTTGTTCGATTGGATGTGCACGGCAGTGTGGCGGTCGAGGCGCTTGCGAACGCGGCCGTTGGGCTTTTCAAAGAGCTTTGCGGGCCTAGGTGACACCCATGCGACGTCGAGGGGCTCGCCGCGGCGGACTTCACGCCGGTGAACGCGCTCCCGTCGACGAAGTGAACCGAGCCGCGTTCGATCCAGAGGTAGCGGCGCGTGCGGATGAACTCGACGCCCTCGTACACCTGCTCGCCGGTAATCACGATTCCGTAGCCCTTGCCGAGCGCTTCGCTGTAGTCGCTTCGGAAGTAGTCGCTCGGGTGCGCGTACGCGCGGGTGCCGTCGAATCGGACGAAGGCGTAGCGCTGGGGCAGGCGCGCGCTCGGGCCGGCGAGCTCGTCGCGCTTGGGGCCGGGGGGTTCGGGCGAAGGTTGCACGTGCCCTTCGCAAATGTAGAGCTGGTCGCTTGTTTCGTACCAGACCCCGGTCGAGCAGCCCTCGCCGAAGACCCTGCGCGTGAAGCCGAGGCGCGTGCCGGCGCCGACGGTCCCGCGGCGACGTGAGCTGTCATCAGGCGCGAGCATCACGGGGGCGCCGTCGTTCACGACTTCGACCGACTTGGCCCAGGAGGGCGCGGGCGCTGCGGCTTGGCCAGCGGCGGCGTCCGCTGAAACCCATTGCGGCCAGCCGACGGCAAGCGCTGCGATGAACAGAACTGCGGCCCGAGCCATCGCTTCCATCATAGGCGGGAGCGGCGCCGATCGCTCAATCTTCGTCGCCAGGGTCGTTCGTTTCACCGCGCAGGCCGTAGCGCTTGGCAAGCTCGCGGAGGTGGTAGCGGGTAAGGCCTGCGGCTCGTGCGCTTCGGCTGATGTTGTCGCCGTGCTTGTCGAGCACGGCCTTGAGGTACTGCGCTTCAAAGGCATCGACGATGCGCTGCTTGGCCTCTTTGAAGGGGATGTCGTTGTCGACGAACTGCTCGGCGGTGCCTCCGGGAAACACGATCGGCGGCGTTTTCTGCGAAGCGGGCATGAGGTCGTGCATCCCGAGCTCGGTCCCATCGGCAAGCGACACGGCGCGCTCGATGGTGTTCTTGAGCTCGCGGACGTTCCCGGGCCAAGGGTAGGCTTGAAGCTTCGTCATCGCGTCCTCGGTAATCGAGAAGCTCGCGCCCTGCCGCTGGCCGCGCTTTGCCGATTCTTCGAGAAACTGGCCGGCGAGCGCCGGGATGTCTTCGCTGCGCTCGCGGAGCGAGGGCAGGTCGACCTCGACCACGGTCAAACGGTAGTAGAGGTCTTCACGAAACGTGCCCTCGTTGACCATCTGGCGGAGGTCGCGGTTGGTCGCCGCCACGACGCGCACGTCGACCGGAATCATCCGTGTCCCACCGACGCGTTGGACTTCGCGCGTCTCGAGCACGCGCAGAAGCTTCGGCTGCAGGCTGATGTCGAGCTCGCCGATTTCGTCGAGGAACAGCGTGCCGCCGTCGGCCACTTCGAAACAGCCTCGCTTGCGGTCGGCGGCGCCCGTAAACGAGCCACGCTCGTGGCCGAACAAGATGCTTTCGATGAGGTTGGCTGGGATCGCGCTGCAGTCCTGAACGATGAGCGGGCGCTGTGCGCGCTTTGAACCACGGTGAATGGCCCTGGCCACGAGCTCTTTGCCGGTGCCGGTTTCGCCACGAACCAGGACACTCAGGTCGGACGCGGCCACCTTCTCAAGGACGGCGAAAATCTCGCGCATGCGGACGCCGTGGCCAATGAGCTCGTAAAACTTCTCGCGCCGGCTGAGCTCGATTTCGATGGTGCCCGGGCCGTGCTCGAAGCGGAGGACCGTGCGCCCGATGCGCAAGGGCATGCCCGGTTCGAGCCATGCCTCCCGCACGCGAACCCCTGCAACCCAAGTCCCGTTTGCCGAGCCGAGGTCGCGCAGCAAAAACCCGTTCTCCTTGGCGATGATTTCGCAATGCGTGCCGCTCACCGCGGTGTCGTTGAGCGTCAGGTCGCAGATGACGCTTTCGCCGATGGTCATGCGCTCGCTGGCGATGTCGATCCGTTTGCCTTTTTCGGGCCCTTCTTCGACGACCAATCTGCTTTTGCGAAGCTTCCGTTTGGTGACTTTACGGTCGACGAATTTCTTGGTTAGCGCCGCCTCGTCGTTCACTCGCCGTCCTTTCGGATCGCCCGGATGGCGGCCGCGTAGTCGTCCTGGTTGAAGACCGCGCTGCCCGCGACGATGACGTCGGCGCCCGCCTCGACGACTTGGCGTGCGGTGCCTGGCTTGACGCCGCCGTCGACTTCGAGGTCGATGTCGAAGCCGGACTCGTCAATCATGGCGCGAATCCGAGTGAGCTTGTCGATGGCGGACGGGATGAAGCTTTGGCCGCCGAAGCCAGGGTTGACGCTCATCACGAGGATCAGGTCGACGTCGGGCAGGACGTATCGTAGGCAATCGGGAGGGGTATGGGGGTTGAACGACACGCCTGCACGCTTTCCGAGAGCTCGGATTTGCTGAAGCGTCCGGTGCAGGTGCGTGCTGGCCTCCACGTGCACCGTAATGATGTCGGCGCCGGCCTCGGCGAACGACTGAACATACTTCTCTGGTTGGACGATCATGAGGTGAACATCCACCACGTTTTTGGTCGCAGCGCGGATGGCTTTGACGACCACGGGGCCGATTGTGATGTTCGGCACGAAATGGCCGTCCATGACATCGACGTGGATCCAGTCGGCGCCCGCCTCGTCGGCGGCCTGGACTTCAGCCTGGAGGCGGCCAAAATCGGCCGAAAGCACCGACGGGGCGATTCGAAGTGGCTTTGGAGAGCGGGGCACGGCAGCAGTCAAGCGCCGCCAGGGCATCGTGTCAATCGCATCCCTTCCTTGACCAGGCCAGTGCCCGCAAAGGACAATGGAAAAACGCCTCAGGGGAGGGCGGACGAGCTGAGATGACCGATCAGAGATACAACCTGATCGAAAGACTTGAAGCCGGGGGGATGGCCGAGGTTTTCCTTGCGGAAGCCACGAGTGTTCAAGGTTTCAAGAAACGCGTCGCTATCAAGCGCGTCCTGCCGCATCTCGCCTCGCACACGAACTTCATCGGGATGTTTCTGGACGAGGCTCGGCTTGGCGCACGGCTGACGCACGCGAACATCGTGAGCGTTTTCGACATCGGGAAGTCGGACAACAGCTTCTTCATCGTGATGGAGTTCGTCGACGGAACGAATCTGAAGAAGATCATGGAGACGCTGCGGCTCAAGCGGCAGCCCTTCCCTCTCAAGGACGTCATCTACATCGCGATGGAAGCCTGCCGCGGCTTGAGTTACGCCCACGAGCTCGTAGACGACGACGGAAAGCTGGTCGAGCTGGTTCACCGGGACGTCTCGCCGCCGAACATCCTGATCAGCAAGCGCGGCGAGGTGAAGGTCACCGACTTCGGCCTGGCCAAGGCGCGAACGCAGCTGGAGCGAACGGACCCCGGCGTCGTGAAGGGGAAGTTCAGCTACCTGTCGCCCGAGGTGGCCAACGGGCTGTCGGTCGACGCGCGGGCCGACATCTTCGCGCTCGGCGTTTGCGTCTGGGAAATGCTTTCGGGGCGCCGTCTGTTCCTCGGCGACACAGACTACGAGACGGTTCAGGCCGTTTCGAGCGCCGACATCCCCAGCCTGGTAGGCGACCACGCCGAGGTCGACCCGCAGTTCGAAGCGATGCTGCTGAAATCGCTTTCCAGAGAGCCCGACGATCGGTATCAGACAGCGCGTGAGTTTGGCGACGCGCTCGCGAGCTTTCTCTTTCATCATCAGATGAAGGTGACCTCGTACGACATCGCCAACCTCGTGAAAGCCGCGCTCGAGCGCCAGAAGTCGGTGCCGCCACAGCCGATGATGATTGACGGCATGATTCAAGAAGAGCTCGGCAGGTTCACGTCGCTCGACAGCACGGCCAACGTCCCCGCCGACCCGTCGAAGCCGTTCAGGCTCAGCCCCGACGATGAAGGCGCGAGGCCTCTGGTGGCTTCGGATTTCGTCGACCCCAGCAACTGGTTTGCTGGTGATTCGGAAGTCGAAACGGCAATTGAAACCGTGCGCAGCAGTGCACCGCCGGGCGCCACCATGGGCTGGTTCGAGTCCAAGAGCAGCAGGCCGGCCGCGGAGCGCCCAGCCGGGGTGCCGATGGGCCCGTCCTTGATTCCGGCGCCGCGCATCAAGGACAAAGATGGGGCGCCGGTGATGACCTTCAGCCCGCCGGGTGCCTCCCCGATCTCCATCGTCGACCCAGGGTCGGAAAAGCCCGCCGAACAGAAGCAGAAGCAGAAGAGCAAAGCGGCTCCCGCCGGCAAGCCCGGCGGCTCCAAGGTGGCCCTGATCGTCGCCGGCGTCGTTGCGCTGGCCGCGCTTGGTGTGGCACTCGGCTGGTTTTTCACGAAGTAGGCGCGCGCTTCGCCTTGGCCCGAACCCCGCGGCTCAACTGGCGCAGCCGCTGGTAGTCTTGCAGCGGCAGGGTCGCCTCGCCGAAGCGCGCGGCAAGGTACGCATCGGTGACCTCGCGAACTTCAACGGCCGCGGCGAAACCTGCGCGGTCGAGCTCTTCGGCGTGCTCGATCGGTGTGACATCCGGTGGGCGCGCTTGCCCTGCGCTCCGAAGGCTGCTCTCGAGTGAAAGGTAGAGACGAACCGCGCGGTCGCGGTTGGGGTCGAGCTGCCGCCCCGCACGGGTTTGGCGTCGGCGTTTGCGGCGCCATCGAACCCAAAGGACGCCAACGCCAAAGGCGCTCATGATGGCAACGAACCAGCGCCAGTCGGGGCGGAACGGAATCGGCCCGAATTCGCTCTGACTCTTCGACGGATCGTCCGCGCCAAACGCCTTCGCGCCGCGATCTCGACGCAGGGATCGATACCATGCGGCGAGGCCCTGCAGCGCTTTGGCCTGGTCGCGGATGTTGTACTCGACGACGTACACGGCCCAGCGAACGCGCATCGCGTCGATGACCTGGCGCATTTTGACCACCAAGCCGGACGGCGCCGCAAAGACCTGGCCTGAGGCCGGCGTCGGGTCGAACGTGACCCAGCGACCGTCGATGAGCACTTCGACCCAGCTGTGCGCGTGTCCGTTCCGAACGGCGTAGTAGTCGCCGTAGGGGTTGTAGTCCGCGCCGAGGAAGCCGGTGACGTTGCGGGCGGGCAGTCCGAGGGAGCGCATCATGATGGCCATCGCCGTCGAGAAGTACTCGCAGTGACCAGCCTTGGCTTCGAACAGGAAGACCTGAAGCGGATCCTTGCCTTCGGTGTCGGGCTGCTCGAGCGTATAGCGGTACTTGCCCCCGCCGCGCAGGTAGCGCTCGACGAACTGGGCTTGAGCGTACGGGTTGGAGACGCCATTCACGACTTGTCGGGCCAAGGCCTCGACCCGGTCGTAGCCGGGCGGGACCTCGAGGTAGCGCGCTCGGAGGCGCTTTGGGATGTTCTCCGGAAAGCCGCGCGACTTCGCCTTGGCGAAGGCCTTGTAAGTCAGAGGGCCTTGGACGCGCCCCTGGTAGCGCACATCGAGCCCAGGCGAGCGCGTGATGCGTCGGTATCGATTGCGGCCAGCGCGAACTGTCGGCGGAAGCCGCAGAGACACCGTGCCTTCCGGCAGGAACAGGACCGCCTCATCCATTGGGTCGAGGATGATTTCGTACTCCCGATCGCCGGGCTTTGGCGGACGGAAAACCATGTAGGTGTTTTGAAGGCGTTTCAGCTCTTCGCCCGCGATGGGCGAACGCGACCAGCGGCCGTTGCTGTAGCGGTCGAACGAGGTGCCCCGGAGGCGCAGGTCGAGGGACCGTGCCGGCGAGTCGGGCCGGTTCTTGGGTTTG
>RCNF010000592.1_pt1 | contig 18642 bp, 15 predicted proteins | sample 2041311 | NCBI WGS metagenome assembly RCNF01 (sample SAMN09708228, study PRJNA481090) | Marine sediment metagenome, whole genome shotgun sequencing project. | biome: marine sediment; feature: ocean; material: sediment; isolation source: Sewage treatment plant 2 marine sediment (STP2) ... | reverse complement strand
GCCGCAACCGGGCTCCCTCGCCGGGTACGGGAACCAGGCGGCCGTCAGGCTGTTCGGTCAGCGGTAGCATTTCGACCAACCAGGTGTCCTTGTCCGAACCGTGCTCCTGACCCAGGCATACCACCCGTGTGAGTCCCTCTTCACGGCGGCCACCGGCCATGACCTGGGTACGGTAGTCGGCCCAGGCCCCCTCCTCCATGCGCAAGGGCAATTCCGGCTGGCGCCACAGGGTGAAAACATCAAGGGCGCAGACCGGCCGCACCCCGGATGAAAACATGCCGCAGGCCACCCAGAAAAGGGTAAGACCCAGCAGCCGGCTAATGTTTGATCTTTTCCCAGTATGTCGCATAGTCGAATTCTGGACTGTTTTTCTTGTCGTGACAGATGGTACAGGAATCCTTGGCCTGGGCCACCCACTTGCCGTCACGCGCATGTTCGGTCCCATAACCATGGCAGGCTTCGCACTGGACGTTGATCAGCTTGGTGAACGGAGGTACGTCGGAATATCCATTCTTGTGCTGATACCCGGTGGTGTGACAGGCCAGGCACTCGGGCTCGAAGCTCTGGCCCTTGTTGCGGATCGTCGCAAAGGCCGACCGGTGCGGCGAATCCAGATAAACCTTGAAAGCATCTTCGTGACAGGCCATGCAGGCCCGTTCGCCGAGGAAGGATTCCTTGTCCGATCCCCTGGTCCGGGGGAAGGCGGCCCGCTTGGCCGATTTGAAATCCTTCAGGTCGACCTTGTACTGCTCCACCCGGGCCAGCATCCCCTCGTCCTCTTGCATATCCTCACCGAGAGTGGTGATGCCCACGTCGATGGCCATCACGCGGCCGTCGGCGTCGTCGATGAAGAGGTTGGCCCGACCGATGGTCCGGCCCTCGAAGGCCGCCGAGAAAACGGCCGTGTCGTTGATGATCCGCTCGGCCTTGATGCTGCGCGAGGTATGCCCCATGACACACATGTCGATGCCGTTGACTTCCTTGATAAGTTCTTCAGTAGGCTTTTCGCCCAGGTGGGACAACAGCAGAATGGTATCGGCTTCCTTGCGCATTCTGGGCAGAAGTTCCCGCAGGACCGCCACGGGATCATCCACGGTGAAAGCATCTTCTTCGGCCGACATGGTCAGGATTCTTTGATTGGTCCCCAGGACACTGACGAGGCCGTACTTGATACCGTTTTTTTCCACGACCAGGTATTCGGGAAGAATCAATTCTCCGGTCTTGGTTTCCCGCACATTGGCGTTGATGAAGGGCAGGTCATGTTTCTCGATCATTTCCTTCAGGAAAGACAGCCCGTAATTCAAGTCTCGCTCGCCCAACCCGATGGCGTCATAACCCATTTCCCCGGTCATCTCGGCCAGAAACTCCGACTGATGCCGGTCATTCTTGTTCCGGGTCCCGAACAAATCCCCCGCGTCGACCATCAGGACCGGTCGTTCTTCACTCCAAACTCCGTCTAAAAAGGCAGCCCTCCGGGCCAACCCGCCACGCTTGTTGGATTTTCAGCCACAGGGTTCGATTTTGCCCTTGATGTCGGTGGTGTAAAGCAGAACGAGGTCTTGCCAGGTTCCATCCCCCGCCCGGGCAGCTGTAGGCTGCTGGCCAGGCAAAGTCACCGAAAAAACGAAGGCCAGTGCCAGCACCAGGCTCACCAGGGGCAGGACAGCTTTCAGGTCCTTGAGCTTGATCATTTTGGAAACCTTTCTCGAGATCTCAAATGCGGATGCCGCCATGAGCAGGCGGCAGAACAACATCATCGCCAGGGAGTATACCACAAGCGGCGGGTTTTTGTTCCGCCCTCAAAGTATACGGAGATCGGCCGGCGGGCAACCCGGGATACCGGCCAGGAGCGGCCCATCCCAAATGAAAAGGGCGGCCGTTAAGCCGCCCCTTCCTTCACCATCTGGTCCGGTTACTTCTGCACCCGGTCCTTGAGGCTTTTACCCGCCACGAAAGCAGGGTACTTAGCCGCGGGAATGGTGAGCGTGGCGCCAGTCTGGGGGTTGCGCCCCATCCTTTTCTTGCGCTTGCGACGCTCGAACGTCCCAAAGCCGGTGATCTGCACCCGATCACCCTTGGACACTGCGTTAGCGATGATCCCTTCTCGCGGAGAGGTGGAGAAAATAGCATCGATAGCGCGCTTGGCCGCGGCCTTGGTCATTCCGGTCTTCTTCGACAATTGTTCGGTAAGTTCCGTCTTGTTCATACATATCACCTCCTTTCAGCGGCCATCAAACCCCGGTCTCAAGGGGATTGTCAACACCTAATTCGAGATTTCCCAGTCCTGGCGGGAAAAATCCAGGGAGGGGTTTTTCCGGAATCAGGAAAAAGCCGATATGACGGGCTCTACAGGCACCCGGTCAGAAGACCCCGCCACCGATCGCCCCGCCGACCGACCCCATGTAGTCTTCGCGGCCGCGGGCAAATTTGAGGCTGGGAATGGATTTCAGATAGATCCGGAATCCGAACTGGGAATCGACGGCACTGATGGTGCGATTGAATTCAAATCGCCAGCAATGCAAGTCACGGTGCAGGGAATACTGCTGGCGGATGGCCTGGCCGGCGACCAGATCAAAGGAAGCGGTGTAGCGGAACTGCCAGTTGCGGGTCAGGTTGGTATTCAAGGACAGGTTTCCGGTGGCACGCTTGCTCTGGGTTGAATTTGTGTAACTATATGAAAAGGAGGCGTTTACATCGAAAGGGATGATCCGTCCGCCCTCGGTGGGATCATTCTGGCCCGGCCCCTCCTGCCGCCCGGGCCGATTGTAGAAATCGTAGAAACTGCTTTCTTCACCGTCAAAGAGTTCGTCCTGTTCCCGGGTCCCGACAAAATTGCCATCCTCGTCGTATTCGCCGTACTGTTCGAGGGCCCTCAGGCTGTCCGCCTCAGCGGCCAGATCGACACCTAGCTTATCGATGGCGCTATTTCGCTGCGGCTCCTCCATCTCTGCCACCTCGCCCAGATCCAAGCGCCCGCCAAAACTCAACCCGTAGGTGAAGCGGGTGGATTTCAGGGCCAGGTCAACCGGATCGATGGAATTGCTGACCTTGAGTTTGAGATACTTGCTCTGACCCGGTTTGACCGTCAGACCGCTGGAAATATCACCCCAGCGCCTTCCCGGCTGGCCCTGGGGGTTGTAGGAGGTGTTCAGGGACCAGTCGATCACCCCGTCCAGTTTTTTCTCCGTGAGAGTCGTGTCGTTCTCCTGGCTCACATATTTCAGATCAAAACGGTTGTCGAATCCCAGACCGATACTGGACCCGAAGTCCTGGCGGTTCCTGAGCCCCGGTCGCACGCTCAATGACGTGTTGAACCGGGCCGTGTGCCGCACCGCGCGGAACCGGCCGATGTTCATCGGAAACAGACCGTAAAGGGTGGTGCCCAGGGAAGTGCCGAAGGACAGGCTGGGAGAGGTGTCTTCGATGGTCGAGGAGGTGTCGCTGTAGGCCCCACCCGCGGCCAGGTTCGTGTCCGCCTCCCAAAGGGAACCCTCAACTTCCTTGCGTGACCAGCTCTGGGCCGCATTGGCCGAAAAACTCACGTTGAAGATGGCGACCCGAGGGGGGCGCAGGCTCAAGGACCAGTTGCCGTTGGCCAGGTAGTCCTTGGTGTCCGTCAATTCCCGGCCCGTCTGGTTGGCCTGGAAAGAATAGCCCTGGGAAAAATAGGTGTTGCGCAGGACTTCACCGAAAAAGCTCCCCTTCTGTCCCCCGCGCAGCGCCGGGGCCAGGGTCAACTGCTTGAAGTTCAGGGATAAACTGGGCAGGGTCATGGAATAGAGCTGGTTGTTGCTACCCGGATCTGTCGGATCCTCGGCATTGACTCTTTCGTCCCGCTTGGCGTTGAGGTTAAGGCCCATGAAGGACCAGTTGCGGCTGATATAGACCGTGGAGTTCAATTGCCCGCTGATGATGTCCCGTTGGTTGGATCCGGACAGGTCGTTGCTCGTCAGTTTCGTCGAGGCCATCTTGACATCCGCACGGAACTTGTAGTCGTCGAACAGGGTGGGCTGATTGTGATTCCAGCGGAGCTGCCATTCGCGGGTGGTGGGGCCGTCCCCCAGCCCCTCTCTGTGGGAATAGTCGACGCCGCCATTGAAACCATACCGTTTCACGTAACGGTTCTGGACACGGAAGCCAAAATCTTGATTCTCGTTGAAGTCCGCCTCGACCAGGAAATCCATGTAGTCGTTGGTGGCCCAGTAGTAGCCCATGTCCCGGATGTAACGTCCCTCCCGGCTGGACCAACCGAAATCGAACGAGGGGAACAGGATTCCCGACTGGCGCCCGGACTTCAGACTCTTGTAGTAGAAGGGCAGGGCGAACACGGGCACATGACCGATGCGCAGGACCACAGGCGCGGCGACCACCTTGTCACCGGGCCGCATCTTCATGTCCTTGGCCCAGAAGTGGTAGTGGGGATCTTCCCGGTCGCAGGATGACATGTGCCCACCGCAGATCTTCATGGTCTGGTCGGGAAAACGCCGGATGCTGTCGCCGGTGTAGTAGTAGTTGTCCATGGCCGTGACGCCGCCTTCGACGGCCGCGGTCTTGTGCTTGAAATTGTAACCCATGCGGTTGCCCACGATGGTCTCGGCGTCATCCACCATGGGATTGCCCTCGGCGTACAGCTCACGTTCATTCGTGTCCATCTTGATGTGGTCGGCGGTGAGTTTCATGGTGCCGTACTCCAGGGAAGCCTCATCGAGAATATCCATGGTCTGGTTGGCCATCTCGAAGGTCACTTCACCGCCGGCGTAATTGACCTGCTGGGCACTTGTCAAAAAGTCCAATCCCGACTGGGAAGTATCGAATCCCGCGGAGGCCAGCGAATCAAGAGCCGCCGAAAACAGGGAGTCGGCCGACGATATCTGGGCAGGCGTCGCCCCCATGGACGCCAGGGTATCGGCGGCCGCGACACTGTCGGGTCCGGACCGGGCCAGCTGGTCCACCAGCCGCCGCGACCGGCCCAGCATCTCCCGCATGGCCGCGATCTTGGCGAACCGGTAGTTGCCCACCGCATGGCCCAGGACCTTGACTCTTTGAACCTGCTCATCCCGGAAATTGATAATGATGGTGTCGCCGGTCACATCGTTGGTCGCTACCTCATCCGACAGATCCTGGGGCGTGAACTGGCTGCGGGCGTTGCCGACAACGACGGTCCGGGCAATTTTTTCATCCTCGAAATCCACCGTGATGGAATCGCCCTCCAGAATATCCAGCGCCGGCAAACCCTCATAAACCTGGGCCAGGCTGTCAGGCGCCGAATCCTCCATGCGGCCGTTGCCTACCACCAGCACTTCGCGGAGCTGGCCCCCGAGATAGAAGAACTCGATGCGGTCGCCCTTCATCAAACTCGTCTCGGCCATTTCCACTTCGGGACTTCCGGTCATCACCAGATGTTCCTGACCATAAGCCACGGCCGTATCGGCGCGGGCGTGGGTCTGGTCCTGGTTGATGCGCACCGAATCGACCATCACCACCCGGTCCTCGCCCCGGTGAAAACGCATCACCCCGGCGATGCTGATCAAGGGCCCGCCCTGTTGTTCCCGGCTGGTCAAGACAGGATTGATGTCGACTTCGGCCATCTCGCCTGCGGATGAAAAATTGGCGTGGTCCCCGGTCACGAGATTCTTGGCTCCCGGCTCCATGATATACACGTGACCAAAAGCTTCGCCGTCGCCGGTTTCCCGGTCCTGGAAAATGGTATCCGCCTTGACTGAATAATCGGGAGTCACCAGCAGGGCGTCCTCAATCAACCGGACGAAGCGTCCGTTTTCCCGCGCTTCCCCCAGGCTGCCGGTCCCGATGGTGGTCCCTTCCTCGATGCGCACATTGCCGAAAAAATCTCCCTCGCCCAGATAGCGATCGTAGGTGGCCCGGTCACAGGTGAGGACACTGGTCTGGCGGGTCAGGCGGACGTTGCCCAGGAAATGATAGTATTCCTTTTCCCGGTAGTAGAAGGCGGTATCGGCCCTGACGGTCAGGGTATCCCGATCAATGAAGACGTTGCCGTACATGCAGGAGACTTTTTGGCCGTCGATGGTCTGGTTGACGTAGCGATCCGCGATGCCGCGAGTCCGGCCACGAAGTGGTTCGGGTGGGGTGTCCGGGTTTTGCCCGAAAGCGGGGTCAAATATCCCGGCGACCTGGCAAACGCCGAACGCCACGGTCAGGACAATTGCCGGAAAAAGAACCTGGCGGCCGAAACTTCGAGTCGTGGGATTGCCGCCGGTCCGATCCATCAGCCGGTCCGATCCAGTTCCCTGGCCAGACAAGCCGCTCCCACCGCGGCGGCCAGCGGCCCCAGTTCCGCGGTCACTATCGGGACGTTTTTGGCCTCGGCGGCCAGCACCAGACCGGGAACGATTTTCCGGCACGGCTCCAGAATCAGATTTCCCGCCTGGGCCACGCCGCCGCCGATAATGATCCGGTCCGGATCCAGCAGATTGACGATGTTGCCCACCGCCTGGCCGAGACGCCGACCCGCCTGGCGGAAAATTTCCACGGCGGCGGCATTTCCCTTGTCCGCCAGTTGGGCCAGATCGCGTGTGTTCAGGGCCTCACCCCTGTCGGTGACCAGCTTGGCCAGGGCCTGGTCCGCCGCGCCCTTAACCGCCGCTTCCCGGGCCATGCGCAACAGTCCCATGCTCCCGGACCAGGCTTCCAGACAGCCCCGGCCGCCGCAGGAACAGGTCGGTCCGGCCGGGTCCAGAACCATGTGGCCTATTTCCCCTGCTCCACAGTGGGACCCGGTGACCAGCTTACCGTCGATGATCACCCCTCCGCCGACCCCGGTGCCCAGGGCGATCATGACCAGGTTTCGGCAATCGCGGCCTGCTCCCTGGCGGAATTCCCCGTACAGAGCCCCATTGACATCGTTGGCCAGAGCCACATCAATACCCTGGAACACGGTCTTGATATCACCCGCCAGATCCTGATCTTGCCATCCCGGCAGATTGGGCGACCGACCCAACAGTCCGGTCTCAGGATTGACAATTCCCGCACAGGCCATACCCAGCCCCGCCAGGCGTGGAAAATCAGGCTGGCCACCCAGAGCCGCCGCCACCGCGGCGCCCAGACTTTCCATGCTGTGGGTGATACTATTGGGATCCGTCGGGACGTCACCGGAGGATAGAACCGACCCGTCACCGTCGGTCACCACGTACTTGACCCCAGTTCCGCCCGTATCGATGCCGAGATAGAGATCCTTCTGCTTCATCAATCCTCTCCTATGCGGTCAAGCACCCGGACAGCGGGAAGCGGGACACGGGTGGCTTCAAGATCGGTGAAACCGAGCCTGAAAAGAGTTTCGGCCACGGTGAAACAACTGCCGGTGACCAGGACCGAATCATGAGGTTCCAGGTGGGTGGCCAATAGGCGCACCGCCCGCCGAATGTCCGGCGCCACCGTAACGGTTGGCCACTTCGCCCCCTCACCCGGCCAGGGCACCGGTTCTCGACCCCAGCTCCGAAACATTTCACCGAGCTCGGTGGAAGTTCGGGAACGGGGAAGCGATACCGGAACTCCCATCAGGGCGTCGCACCCTTCGAGCAAGGCCGCGGTCTCGTTGGGCGCCTCCTTGTCCTGCATGGCGCCGAACACCACCACTTTGCGGCCGGGACCCGGTCGGCCCATGAACTCCGTCAAAACGCTCTTCAACGCCTGGGCGTTGTGGGCGGTGTCAAAAATCCAATCCGGCGATGTCAGCACCGTCTGGTACCGTCCCGGCAGGAAAAGATTCCCCAAGGCGCCCGCCGTATCGCTGGGCAGCAGCTCCTGACCCAGGCCTTTTTCGAGTTCACTCAGGGCCAGGACGGCCAGGGCTGCGTTGCGACGCATGGTCAACGTACCCGGATCCGGCAGGTCCGGATATATCTTTTCCCTGAGCGCCAGATTCCAGGGGCCCCGGTCGGAATCACCATCACACGAATCCCAGCGGGCCAACTCGTCCAGGAAATGGCAGGGGCTGCCCGCCAAAACCGCGGCGGTGAACACCTGATGGCGGAGGGCCTCATCGACCCCGCAGAACAGAGGCACTCCCTTTTTGAGAAGGCCGAGCTTTTCGGCGGCGATCTCCTCTATCGTCTCCCCGAGAATGCGCTGGTGATCCAGACCGACGGTGGTCAGCAGGGTGGCCACCGCCGGCAAGGCGTTGGTGGCATCCAGACGACCGCCCAGGCCCGTCTCGCAACAGAGGAAATCGACCTTTTCCTCGTGGGCGATCTGGACCGCCAGGGCCGTCAGGGTCTCGAACCAGCTGGCTTCGTTTTTTTCCACCAGGGGTTTGATGTCCTGCACGCGACGGGCAAAATCCGCCGGATCGGCGGGACGATCATCGATCATGATTCTCTCGTGGACATTCAACAGGTGCGGACTGGTGTAGGTGGCCACCTTGTACCCGGCGGCCTGGAGCAGCCGGGCCAGGATCCGGGTGGTGCTGCCCTTGCCGTTGGTGCCGGCAACAACCAAGGAGCGGAGTCTGTTTTGGGGATTTCCCAGGCCCTCTAAAAGGCCCTGGATGCGGACCAGCCCGGGACGGATACCGAACCGGTTGAGGCTGAAGAGCCACCTGGTGGCTTCGTCGCCGGCGGTGAAGGGAGGTGAAAGATCCGGTCCCACCCCGGGTTCGCCCCGAAGGTCCTGATTATCCCGTTGGCCGGAGTCCCCGTCACGCCGGCGGTTGCCGAGGGCCACGGCGTTCAGCCCCGCGGGGGCCGAAGTACGGAAATGTCCCGACCGTCGATGAACCAGTGCAGGGTTCGCTCGAGGCTGTCCTTCAGGTTCTTGCGCTCACAGATCATATCCACCATGCCGTGTTCGAGCAGGAACTCCGAGGACTGGAACCCTTCGGGCAGATCACCGCCAATGGTCTGCTTGATGACCCGGGGGCCCGCGAAGCCGATCAGGGCTCCGGGCTCGGCCACGTTGATGTCACCCAAGGTGGCGAAACTGGCCGTCACTCCGCCGGTGGTCGGATTGGTCAGGATCGAGATGAAGGGGATGCCTTCCTTGCGTAACCGGGCAAGCACCGCGCTGGTCTTGGCCATCTGCATCAGGGACAGAAGTGATTCCTGCATCCGGGCGCCGCCGCTGCGGCTGAGAATGATGGCCGCTTCCCGGTGGCGCAGCGAATCCAGCAGGGCCCGCGCAATCTTCTCACCCACGACCGAACCCATGCTGCCGCCCATGAAGGAAAAATCCATGATGGAGGCGGAAACGGGGATGCGACCGATCCGGGCCCGTCCGGTGATGACCGCATCTTCCTTGCCGGTCTTTTGCCGGGAGGCCTTGATCCGGTCCTTGTACCGTTTGGAATCCTTGAAGTCGAGGGCGTCCTTGCTGGTAATGCCGCGGTGGGTCTCGGACCAGGTTCCCTCGTCAAAGAGAAGCTGGATGTACTGTTCGGTGGTGAAAGGAAGATGATGCCCGCAGGCGCCACAGACCCACAGGTTCCGATCAAGTTCGCGGTGGTACAGAATTTCCGAACACTTGGGGCATTTGCGCCACAAGTTGTCCGGGATATCCTTTTTTTGACTGGTCAGTGCCTTGATCCCTTTAGCGGCCTGTGTTAACCAGGACACGGCGACCTCCTTGCAATACCGGGCGGCGGCGGATCCATGGGAAACTCAGGTCTGGCCCCTTGATCCTTCCGAAACAAACAGTGATTCTCCCGCTAAACTAGCTCCAATCGCCCCATGGGGACAACCTTTTTCAGGGGACGAGGAACCTCCCCACCTGGCAAGTCATGATGATGGCGTCCTCCCCATTGTCCACGTAGTACCCCGGCCGCCTCCCCCGGGCCACAAAACCATGCCTGAGATAAAAGGCTCTAGCCTCGTTATTGCTGTCACGAACCTCCAGGGTGATCTCGATCATCCTCATCTTCGCGGCCTTCCCGGCGGCCGCGCGCAACAGGGCAGTACCCACGCCCTGGCGTCGGCAATCCGGGTCGGCGGCAATGTTCAGGATATGGAGCTGATCGATGATTTTCCAGGCCATCAGATAGCCCACGACCTTCCCGCCGACTTCCGCCACCAGGGGAAGTCGCAACCTGTCCGGGAGTAGTTCCTGTTCCAGGGCTTGCGGGGTCCAGGGATCGCTGAAGCAGCGTTTTTCCATTGTCACGACGGCCTGCAGGTCTGCCGGCTGCGGGGTCCGCACCGTGATGCCGGTCGTTTCTGCGGCCATCAGGTTTTTCTTTCCGAACGATGGGAACTGATGTCATTGCCGGGCCTGTCCGGCGTCAGGTCCAGGTTCCTTTTGACCTCGGCGTCGGATACCCGCAGGTACTCCGGAAGCAGAGCGAAGGGATGGACCCGGGGCAGGTGCCCAATATTCAGAGCCACCGCCAGCGCCCGGGCCGTGGCAGGATGAGCGGAGGACCATCGCCTGAGCGCCGGTGTTCCCCGGTTGGACAACTCCGGTCGCAGGCTCGCCCCCTGTCCGAGCAGGAGTTCCGCCCCATCTCCTCCATAGACCGGCAGTTCAGGATCGCCTGCGGCATCGACGACCCGGGCCCACCACTGATCCGGAGTCCGGGCCGCCGGGGCGACCACCGGCCTTACCCAGGATCCGTCCCGGCTGAAAACGCCGGCGAAAACCTCACCGCGCCTGGCGTCGAGAACCGGGACCGCGAATTCGGCTTCGGAATATTCGTCCAGTAGGGCCGCCGCCATGGCGGCCAGGGAAGTGACCCCGACCAGATCGCAGCCCAGCCCCCAGGCCAGACCCTTGGCGGTGGCCACCCCTATCCGGACGCCGGTGAAACTGCCCGGACCGACGGTCACGCCGAGCGCGGACAGATCCTGTTTCCGATGGCCGGACCGTTCCAGCATGTCTTCGATGACGGGCAAAAGAGCATCGGCGTAACTGCCGGAAACATTCAGGGGACGATATTCCAGGACCTCTTCATCGCGGGCCAGGGCGAAACGACCCCATTTGGTGGAGGTGTCGAAAGCAAGGCTCAGCAAGATCACTCCCCTGACGAAGGCGGGGAATCCCCGTCGGTGAACAGATCGGCCCATGGCTGGGGGACCTCTGGAAAGCCCCGCAGGTGCCAGGTCCGATCTTCGGCGGCCGGTCCAATGGTCGCCAACATTTCCAGGCGTTCAAAATCCCGCCCCAGTTCCGGCACCAGCAGGTCGGGCCATTCCACCACCGCCACGGCGGCGCCGTCGGCAATCTGGTCCAGGATGTCGGGAATCCCGATATCATTCAGGTCGGCTTCGGGAGCCACCCGGTAGAAATCCAGATGATGAACCACCAAGCGGCCTGTGTAGGTATTGACCAGGGTGAAGGTGGGAGAAACTACCTCCTGGGCGACAGCCAGGCCCCGGCATAGCCCCTGGGTGAAACAGGTCTTGCCCGCCCCCAGGTCGCCGTACAAAAGAAGAAGTTCACCCCCGCGCAATAGTCCGGCGGTTTCTTCACCGAGCCGGGCGGTGCCGGCGGCACCGTGGGCCTGACGGTGGAAATGGAATTCCGCCGCCGGGGGCAGGGAATGGTCGGCCATGGGTATTTTCCCGCTGCCGGCGTTCATCGTCAACGCGGTCGCATGACGACGAAGGGGCAGATCATTTCTTCCAGGCTGATCCCGCCGTGCTGGAAGCTGTCCCGGTACAGCCGTTCGTACTCATGGAAGTTGGTGGGATACACCAGATAATAATTGTCCGAGGTGATCGCATAGTTCTCGATGGTGGTCTGGGCCGGCAAACGGTAATCCTCGGGGTTTTTCATCAGCATGACCCGTTCCTCGTCCACGCCCAGGTTGTCACCGAACTTGTAGCGCACGTTGCTACTGGTGTCCCGATTGCCCCTGATCTGGGCGGCCCTTTTGCACAGCTTGGAGCCGTGGTCCGTGGTCAAAATTACGGTGCAATCCCTGCGGGCGAGGTTTTTCATGACGTCGAACAGGTTGGAGTGTTCGAACCAGGATCGCATGAGGGTCCGGAAGGCCGCCTCGTCCGGGGCCAGTTCCTTGAGGATGCGGTTCTGGCTGCGTCCGTGGGCCATGATGTCGAGGAAGTTGTAGACACCCGCCACCAGGCGCGTATCGCCCAGGGAACCCAGGTTGCGGTGAAGCAGGTCCAAATCGCGGGCATCGGATACCTTGTAATAACGGTTGCTGCCAACCGCGGGGCTGCGCAGTCGCTTGAGGAGTTCGACCATGAGATCTCCCTCGTGGGCGTTGCGGCTGCCGTCGTGATCGGCGGAACCTATCCACCACTGGGGATAACCCTCGGCGATGTCGAGAGGATATAACCCGGAAAACAGGGAGTTCCGAGCATAAGGTGTGGCCGTGGGTAAAATGGACCAGTAGTGGCGGCGCTCCAGGTGGAAAAACGGTTCGAGCAGAGGTTCGACCATCCGCAACTGGTCCAGCCGCATGCAGTCGATGACGATCCAGAAGACCTGCTTGCTCTTGCGGACCTCCGGTTCCACCCAGGCTTCGTAGACACGGGGACTCAGCAGCGGCGCTCCCACCTGGGAATCGGCGTCGTGACCCACGCCGGTGGCGCCGTCCGCGCCCACCCAGCTCAGGTAGTGCTCCCGCACGTATTTGGCGAAAGCCAGGTTGGCGGCGGTGATCTGGTCTTCAAGAGTTTCCAGCAGACCGTGGTCGCTGAACTGGAACAGATCCATGCTCCAGGATACCAGGTCCAGGTAGATTTCTTCCCAGGCGGCGGGCGTGGCCGCGGCGGCGAAACGATCTCCCAGCGCCATGAAATTGCTCATGTAGTTGCGGGAAACCTCTTCGCCGGTCAGCTTGCGGGCTTCCAGATGCCGCTTCAAGGTGGACAGGATTTGTAGCGGCGAGACGGGTTTGACCAGGTAGTCGTCGATCCGCTGACCGATGGCCCGAGTCATCAGGTCCTCGGCCTCGCTTTTGGTGATCATGATCACCGGAATGTGCGCGTTGATCTTGCGCATCTCAGCCAGGGTTTCCAGGCCGCCCATGCCGGGCATCATCTCGTCCAGCAAAACAGCGTGGAAATCCTTCTCGCGCAGAACCGCCAGGGCATCGAGCCCGTTGGTCACACCCTCGACTTCGTAGCCCTTTTCACCCAGATAGCGAAGGTGGCTACCGAGTTCATCGATATGGTCGTCGACCCAGAGTATACGAAAAGCCAATGGAGGCTCCTTTGCTCAGGATGATGGCGAATTCTTCGCCGGGGGCAAGGTCACCAGGAAAGTCGTCCCGTGCGGGCCGGTGGATTCGATCCGAATTTTCCCGTTGTGATACTGGGTTGCGATCCGTTTGACCAGCGCCAGCCCCAATCCCCAGCCGCGTTTCTTGGTGGTGAACCCCGGTTCGAAGACCTTGTTCCCTTCCCGGCCCGGAATTCCCTTGCCGGTGTCCGCCACCCGCAGCGCCACCCCACCGTCGACAAGGTCCTCGAGTATGATTGTGATGGTCCCCTTGCCGTCGGTCAGGGCATCGATTCCGTTCTTGATCAGATTTTCCAGAACCCAGCCCAGGAGGTCCCGGTTGAAGACCACGGAGTTCGAGATGTCGCCCTCGCGCCGGAGCTGAACCCGCCCGCCCAGATGAGGCAACCGGATCTGGAAGTACTGGATGGTCTCGTCCACCACCTCGAGCAATTCCGTGTCGTCGAGCTTGGGCATGGAACCGATCTGGCTGAACCGTGCCGAGATCATGCTCAGCCGGTCCACGTCACGGTTGAGCTCTATGATCACATCGTCCTTGGGATCCAGTTTTTCCTCCAGCAGCGCCAGCCACCCCATGATGGACGTCAGCGGCGTGCCCAGCTGGTGAGCGGTTTCCTTGGCCATGCCGGCGAAGAGAGCTTTCTGCTGCGCGTCTTTCTTGCTTTGCAGGGCCCACAGGATCACCAGGAAGAACAGGGCCATCACCATCAGTTCCATGTAGGGCATGATCTGCAGGCGTTTACTGAGGGCCGAGCGTCCGTAGTGCAGGGTCCCCACCCGTTTGCCCCCCTGGCCGAAGATGGCGAACGGCTCCTGATCCTGGTCGTAGGCCGCACCCAGCGACAGGATCTCCAGGATCACCGGATTGCTGGGTTTGGACATGTTCTCCTGTAACAGGACTTGATATTCGGGCAACGGAATGCCGATCACCGGTTCGTTCCACAGGATCGGGCGTCCCTCGTTGTCCGTGATGATTATCGGGACCTCGATGGTGTTGATCATCGTCAACACCGGCCGCAACTCTTCCAGGGACTTGTTTTCAAACAGCAGGCTGGCGACACCGGAAATGAGCTGGGTTGCCAGGAAACTCTGCTTCTCCACGCTCTTGGACATGCGGTACGTGAACACCGTGGTGGCGATCACGATGCTCAGGCTGCCCAGCAGAAGATAGATGTTGAACAGATCCCGGCGGCGAATCCTACGAAAAATCGATTGCTGGAATTGCATTCCCATCAGTCGATGTACTCCATGCCGCCCATGTACGGAACCAGGACTTCGGGAATCTGGATGCGCCCGTCGGCTGTTTGATAATTTTCCATGATGGCCACCAGGATCCGGGGCAAGGCCAGGCCGGATCCGTTGAGGGTGTGGACAAAACCCTTGCCCGCCGAACCCTTGTACCTGATACCTGCCCGCCGGGCCTGGAAATCCAGGAAGTTGCTACAGGACGAGACCTCCAGCCATTTTTCAACCCCGGCAGACCACACTTCCAGGTCGTAACACTTGGACGCCGCAAAACTCAGATCACCCGTGGCCAGGGTCAGCACCCGGTAGGGCAGATTCAATTTCTGGAGCAATTCCTCGGCGTCGGCGGTCAGGGTTTCCAGTTCATCCCACGATGTTTCCGGGGTGACGAACTTGACCATTTCCACCTTGTGGAACTGGTGGACCCGCAACAGGCCGCGTGTGTCCTTGCCTGCGGCACCCGCTTCACGCCGGAAACAGGGAGAAAAGGCGCAGTACTTCAGGGGCAGATCATCGGTGTTCAGGGTCTCCTTCATGTGGACGTTGGTCACCGAAACCTCGGCCGTCGGAATCAGAAACAGGTCGTCCACCTGGCACAGGTACATGTCATCTTCAAGCTTGGGCAGCTGACCGGTGCCGGTCATGGCCTGGCGCCCGACCAGGTAGGGAACGTTGAACTCGGTGTATCCCTGTTCCAGGTGAACATCCAGAAACCAGTTGATCAGGGCGCGTTCCAGCCGTGCGCCGGCGCCGGACAGAATGGTAAAGCCGCTGCCGCTCATTCGCGAAGCTCGCTCGGGATGAAAGATGCCCAGCTCGGTGCCGATGTCCCAGTGGGGCATGACCGTAAAATCGTTGGTGGGAATCTCGCCCCAGGTGCGGACCAATTCGTTGTTTTCCTCGCCGCCGGCCGGGGCCGATTCGTGAGGAATGTTGGGTATGCGCAGGTAAAGTTGTTCCACTTGCTGTTCCAGGATCTCGGTCTTGCCTTTCAGTTCCTTGATTCGGGCCGCAATAGCCTTCATGCCCTCGATCGCTTCGCCCACGTCTTCGCCCGCTTTCTTGCGTTCGGAGATAGAGCGATTGGCCTGGTTGGCTTGGGCCTGAAGGGTTTCGGTTTCCTGCAGAGCAGCCCGGCGTTCGGCGTCCTTGGCGTAGTAGGCTTCGATGTCCACCGATTCATTTTTCAAGGATACGGCCCGCATTACGAGGTCCCGGTTTTCCCGGAGAAATTTTCGATCCAGCAAGGGGGTCCCTTTCTTTGATTTCCAGAGTCGGACGGGTCGCTTGATTCGGGCCGGGCCCATTCCAGGCCCATTCGAAAATGGGCGCACCAATACTTCGGGACCGGCTTCCTTTTCAAAAAAAGGAATTGAAATTGCAATCCGGACCCGAGGCTGGTAGAAGGGTAGTAGCAATATGGTCGCGGCGGCAAGGCAAATCACCGGTCGCGACCGGTCTGTCCGCAACTGTGCGAAATCAGCCGGAGTCGAGGCACTACCATGGATCGAAACGAACTGATCGCCAAACTGAGGGACCTACCGGCCGGACGACGGATTATCACCGCGTTGGATGTGCCCACCATGGACCAGGCCCTCGGTCTGGCCGAACGCCTCGGCGAAAGCGGGGGGTTCGTCAAGGTCGGCCTGGAATTGTTTTCCGCCGCAGGACCGGATGTCGTTCACCGCCTGAGAGACCTGGGCCGAGATATCTTTCTGGATCTCAAATACCACGACATCCCCAACACGGTGGCGGCGGCCTCCAGGGTGGCGGTTTCGCTGGGAGCCTCCCTGTGCACCATACACGCGGGCAACGGTCGGTCCGCCATGACCGCTGCCGCCGAAGCGGTGGCCCAGGCCAAGGTCGACCCCAGGACCGGACGCCGGCCCGCCCTGCTGGCGGTGACCATCCTGACCAGTCTTTCCCAGCAGGAAATGGGCGAGGTCAGCCCCTCTCTCGACTCGTTGCAGGACCGCATTCAGCGGCTGGCCCGCCTGGCCTGGGATTGCGGCTGTGACGGTTTGGTCTGTTCGGCCACCGACCTGCCCGGTCTGCGGGCGGCTCTCGGCCCCGAACCGGTCATCGTCACCCCGGGCATCCGGCCCGCCGGCACCGACGCCGGTGACCAGCACCGCGTGGCCACGCCCGCTGAGGCCATGAAAGCCGGCGCGGATTTTCTGGTGATCGGCCGCCCCATCACCCAGGCTCCCGATCCAGGCGCCGCCCTCAGAAGCATCGCCGCCGAAATGGATTGATTCGAGATCATCACAAGGAAGGCCTTGACCATGACTGAAGACAAGATCCTCACCCTGATGGATGAACTGGGCGCCCTGCACAGCGGGCATTTCCTGTTGAGCAGTGGGCTGCACAGCGACCGGTATTTCCAGTGCGCACGCCTGTTGCAGTTCCCCGAACTGGCGCGGGAACTGGGCGCGGCCATGGGTGGATTTTTCGACGAAACCGCCCACGATCTGGTGGTCAGTCCGGCCATGGGCGGGATCCTGATCGGCCACGAAGTTGCCCGCGCACTGGGCCGCCGCTTCGTTTTCACCGAGCGCAAGGACTCGGTGATGATGATCCGCAGGGGCTTCTCCCTGGAAAAGGGGGAAAAGGTGATCATCGCCGAGGACGTCGTCACCCGGGGCACCAGCCTGCTGGAAGTCATCGCCGTGGTCGAGGCCGCCGGCGGACGCGTTGTCGGTTTGACCAGTATCATTGACCGCACCGGTGGCGATGCCGGCTTGCCCTTGCCCCTGCATGCTTTGGCCAAGGTCCAGGTCCAGACCTGGCAGGCGAACGATTGTCCGTTGTGCGCCGCCGGTAAGGAACTCGTCAAACCCGGTAGCCGGGGCAACTGACCGGAGGTGCGATGAGCCAGGATTCCCCAGCCCCGGTTCACCCCTGGCCCGTCTGCCTGGTCGGTGGAGTCCTGGCGGCCGTCCTGTTCCTGACCCTTTGGCTCCCGGTTCATTCGCCGCGGCCCTACCTGCCCACCAGCGACCTGTATACCCACTTGAGTGTGGCGCGTCACCTGGTCCGTGGGGATGGTTTCCAGACGGATGTGACCTACCCACTGTCCTTCGCCTTTTCATTCGCCCGGGAATTACCCCAGCCGTTGATCCACCGCCAGCCCGGCTTTGCCGTTTTGCTGACTATCCCCTTCGAAGCCGCCGACGGTGACCCGCAGGGAACTGTGGACCAGGTTCGCAGGCTGCAAATCGTCCTGCTGGGACTTGTCCTGGCCACCGGGACCGCCGCCCTTTTTCGGCGCCGAAACGCGGTCGCCATTTTTCCCTGGCTGATCTTGATGTATTTCAATCCCCTGCTGGTATTCGCCGTGGACTGGGGAATGGTGGAACTGGTCTGCTCGCTGGTACTGCTGATTCTCTGGCTGCGGACCCGGGACCGGGCCCCGGACCGGCCGGACTGGAGGGACGGTCTGCTGGCTGGACTTTTGTGTCTGCTGCGTCTGGATCTGTTCTGGATTCCGCTCCTATGGTGGATCCTGCCGTGCGAGTTTCCCCTGAGGCGGAACCGGATTTCACGGGCGGCCACACGACGGCTGGGTCTGGTCTTTTTGGTTTGGCTGGTGGTCATCTCCCCCTGGGCCATCCGGAATCTCCAGATGACCGGCCAGCCCTTCTTCAGCTTGCAGAGTTACGCCGAACACGTGAAGGACACCCGCGACTGGCAGGGGTACAGCGTTTACCGGCAGCTCGATCCCCAACCCTTTTTCGAAACCATGCGGGCGGACCCGGTCCCGGTCCTTCGAAAAGTGGCCCGCGGAATGAGACTCTACTTCCGAAATCTGGATGGGTTGGTTCCCCCGGTTGTTCTGGTGATCCTGTTCTGGGGCACGGCTTCTTTGTTGGCCACCCGGTTCCGGCCGTTGGCCAGGTTTTCCCTCGGCCCATCTTCGTATCCGCTGGCGGCCATCTGTCTGACCACCTTTTTCCTGTCTTTCCAGTATTCGATTTTTGACCACAATCTGCGCCATCTTCTGGTCGTGGTGCCGGTGATGTTGTGGGAAGTTTCAACTTGGATCGGAAGCGTTGTTCCGAAAGCCCTGGCCAAAACGGGGCTGACACTCCGCTTCCTGAACAAACCGGTCGCAGGCATCGCCCTGGCCGCGGCTGTCGCCTTGGCGGCCGTCTTCATTCTTCCGTGCCGCATTCCCGGCTGGAACTTCGCCGCCTCCGAAGCGGTCCAGCTCGCGTCCCGCAC